>Ga0105045_10006384_pt1 | contig 10430 bp, 12 predicted proteins | sample MAT02_FD_78089 | JGI IMG/M metagenome (GOLD analysis project Ga0105045, IMG submission 78089) | Freshwater microbial communities from Lake Fryxell liftoff mats and glacier meltwater in Antarctica - MAT-02 (megahit assembly) | ecosystem: Environmental > Aquatic > Freshwater > Ice > Liftoff... | reverse complement strand
GGCCCGCCATCAGTGCCGTGGTCAAGGTTGCGCCCTGCCAGACCACACTTGCGGAAGGGACTGCCCGGGTGCAGTCCCCGCAGACCGAGGCAGAACAGGCCCGCTTTTTGCCGGGGCCTGCCGCACATGCCGAGGTGGCTGAGGCCTTGGCACCGGTCATCGCGGGTCTGCTCAAAACGCAAAAAGGGGCCGCTGCGGAGACCCTTTTCGGTAGTTTCTTTGGATAGAGGGCAATATTGCCCCCCTCGCTTCAGAGTTTCTCGATCAACTCCGGCACGGCGGTGAACAGGTCAGCCACCAGCCCGTAATCTGCTACCTGGAAGATCGGCGCTTCTTCGTCCTTGTTGATCGCGACGATGACCTTGCTGTCCTTCATCCCCGCCAGATGCTGGATCGCGCCACTGATGCCGACTGCCACATAGAGATCCGGCGCCACGACCTTGCCGGTTTGCCCGACCTGCCAATCGTTCGGCGCATAGCCAGAGTCGACTGCAGCACGGCTGGCACCAACGGCAGCATTCAGCTTGTCCGCCAGCTTTTCGATCAGCGCGAAATCGGCCTGAGAGCCCACGCCGCGCCCGCCCGAAACGACAATCCCGGCGCTGGTCAGTTCCGGCCGGTCGGACGAAGCCACCTTGTCCTCGACCCAGGCCGACAGGCTGCCGTCAACAGAGGCCGCTACCTTTTCGACTGCAGCCGAGCCACCCTTGCCCGCCGCATCGAACGTCGCGGTGCGGATCGTCATGACCTTCGTTGCGTCCGAAGTCTTGACCGTCTGGATCGCGTTCCCGGCATAGATCGGCCGGTCGAATGTCTGGGCGTCATGCACAGCCAGAACTTCGGAAATCACCATCACGTCCAGCAGCGCGGCCGCCCGCGGCAGCACCGATTTCGACAACGCACCAGAAGCCGCGACGATGTGCTCGTAGTCGCCAGCCAAAGACACGACCAGTGCCGCTGTCGGCTCGGACAGCCCATGCGCGTAGGTTGCGTCTTCGGCCAGCAGCACCTTGGCAACACCGTCCAGCGTCGCAGCCTCGGCCGCCGCCGCGCCTGCATCGGGGCCCGCAACCAGCACCGTCACCGGACCCAGCGATTTCACCGCGGTCAAGGTCTTGGCCACCTGATCGGTCGCAAGCTGGCCGTCATGCACGTCCGCCAAAAGAAGAACGGCCATCAGAGCACCCCCGCTTCGTCTTTGAGTTTCGAGATCAGCTCGGCCACCGAGGCCACCTTTACGCCAGCCTTGCGGCCCGCTGGCTCGACTGTCTTCACGACGGTGAGCCGGGGTGCCACGTCCACGCCGTAATCGGCAGGCGTCTTTGCCGCCATCGGTTTGGCCTTGGCCTTCATGATGTTGGGCAGCGACGCATAGCGCGGCTCGTTCAAGCGCAGGTCGACCGTGATGATCGTCGGCAACTTGACTGTTATCGTCTGCAATCCGCCGTCCACTTCGCGCGTCACCCTGGCGGTGTCGCCCTCGATGGCAACTTCGGACGCAAAGGTGGCCTGCGACCAGCCGAGAAGTGCGGCCAGCATCTGCCCTGTCGCGTTCATGTCATTGTCGATGGCCTGCTTGCCGCAAAGCACAAGGCCCGGGGCCTCTTCCTTCACGACCGCGGCCAGCAGTTTGGCCACCGCCAAAGGCTCGATGTCGATATGCACGTTGTCGGTCGCTTCGATCAGAATTGCCCGGTCCGCGCCCATCGCCAGCGCGTTTCGCAGCGTCTCTTGTGCCTGCTTGACGCCGATGGAGACGACGACAACTTCGGTTGCGACACCCTTTTCCTTCAGACGGATCGCCTCTTCCACGGCAATCTCGTCGAAAGGGTTCATCGACATCTTGACGTTGGCAAGGTCAACCCCGGACCCGTCCGCCCTGACGCGCACCTTCACGTTGTAGTCGATCACCCGCTTGACCGGGACCAGCACCTTCATGGCTGCAACCTCCATCGTTTCTGGCCCCGAAGGGCCCACAAGCTCTCTCGACTGCGTGTTATCGCAGGGCGGTCGGTGGGAACAGACCAAATGCGACAGGATGAAGCGATGCGACGCCGCGTTTTGATCGCGGCAACCGATCAGGGCCGCTCGGGCTTTACCGCGTAAGGCCCGGCACCCAAAGCACGTCATCCTTGCCGTCGTTGTTGGCAATCCGCCCGGCGACAAAGAACCAGTCGGACAGCCGGTTCAGATAGCGCACCGCCTCGGGGTTCACGTCTTCCATCGTCGCGGTCTCCACCACCAGCCGCTCGGCCCGCCGACTGACGGTGCGGCACAAGTGCAGCTGCGCCGCCAGCACCGATCCACCGGGCAGGATGAAACTGCGCAGCGACGTCAGCTTTTCGTTCATCGCGTCGATCTCACGCTCCAGCCGGTCTACCTGACCCACGATCATCCGAAGCGGCGTGTAGGAGAGCGCCGCGTCCAAGTGCCGGTCCGGCGTGCAAAGGTCTGCCCCCAGATCGAACAGGTCGTTGGAAATCCGCTTCAACGCTTCGCCCATGTCGCCCGTCGCATGCAGCCGCGCCAGCCCGACGGTCGCGTTCGTCTCATCCACCGTGCCATAGGCGCTGACGCGAATGGAATGCTTGGCCACCCGCGCGCCATTGCCCAAGGCGGTTTCCCCGGCGTCGCCAGTCTTCGTGTAGATCTTCGACAGAACGACCATCAGTTTCCTCCAGACCGAAGCCAGGCAAAGGCCACGATGGCTATGACCGCCACGAATTGCACCCCCAGTCGCCAGCGCATAATCCTGTTGGCGTTTCGCTTGTTGAATTCGCCGCCCTTGGCGAAGGTGCCAATCCCGAACAACAGGATTCCCAGCACGAGAAGGCAGGCCACTGCCACAAACAGAAACAGAGGATCAGATAACATGGATTTCTCCCTTCGAGCCTGATTTAGGTGCACCGACAGCAAAAGCGAAGCCAAATTTCTTGTGCAAGAGATTTGCCAAGGAATTTCCTTGAATTCCTTGCGCGCTCAGCCCTTCGCGATCAGCCAGTCCAGCGCCCGTGTCGGAAGCACCCGCCGCGCAAAACCCATCAGATAGGTGGGCACCGTCACGTAATACCGCGCCTTGGGGCTTTTCGCCTCAAGAGCAAGAATGAGCTTGGCGGTCACGGCCGACGGCTCAAGCTCGAAGGCATCCTTCTTGGTCTTTTTTTCATACAGTCGCGCGCGCAGGGCCCGGTATTGTTCTGCCCGCGCCGAGCCCTGCCAGTCGATCCACTTCTCGAAATGCGGGATTGCGTTCTCCCGGATCCTGGTCGCAATCGGCCCCGGTTCGATCAGAATGACCTCAATTCCAGTGCCCCGCATCTCGATCCGCAGCACGTCCGTCAACCCTTCCATCGCGAACTTGGTCGCCACATAGGCTCCACGCCAAGTCAGGCCGACCAGTCCCAAGACCGACGAACAGTTGATGATCCGCCCGTGGCCTTGCGCCCGCATCAGCGGAATCACCCGTCTTGTCAGGTCGTGGTAGCCGAACAGGTTGGTCTCGAAGATCTCGCGCAGCGCGCCCCTGGGCAGATCTTCCACAGCGCCGGGGCAGGCAAAGGCACCGTTGTTGAACAGCGCATCCAGGCGCCCGCCAGTCCGCAGCACGACTTCTGCTACAGCCGCGGCAATGCTGTCTTCATCGGCGTAATCCAGACGAAAGCTTTCCAGCCCCTCGCCCCGCAGCCTTTCGCAATCCACCTCATTGCGACACGTGGCAAAGACCCGCCAGCCGCGCGCTTTAAGGCCCCTTGCGGCATCAAGGCCAATGCCGGACGAACAGCCGGTGATCAGGATAGGACGGTCTGACATAAGGCGCTTTCCGAGAAGGGGCGCCTCAGGGTGCCCCAGATAATTCGGGGGTCAGATAGCGCAAGGCAACGTAACCTTCCAGCCCGTCGCCCTGTATGACAATCTGGCCCCAGTCGGCATCGACCGCCGCCACCATCAGTGCAGCTTCGCCGTTGCCCAACTTGCCCAGAACCTTGGCGTCGGTCGAAGGTTCGGCCCGGACGTTTACCGAATTTGCGGTAACGTACCAGATCGTGCCGTCGGCTCGCTGCGGGTCTTCAGGCGCCATCGTCGCAGCAGTTTCAGCCGAGGACTGCCTTTCGCCGGGCACCAGCTCGTTGCCCAGGGAGGACAGGGTGAAAATCGGCTCTGCTACCGCCTGAACCAACTCGCGCTGCGGCTCCACATAGATCAGCGCGTTCGGCGAGGACTTGGCAGTTGCACCGATCGGGGCCGTTACTTCCGGGACCGGATCTGGTGCAAGGATCGGTGCTGCCGCTGCCAACACTGATGCAGCAGGAGTGTCTGAAAAAGCTGCAGGAGTGTCTGAAAAAGTCGAACCTTCGGACCCACCATTCGCCAGCCCCGGACGCAACTGCCCCCGGTCTTCGCCCAGAACCATAAGGGCGCCTATCATCGTGGCAGACAAAAGCAGCGTCAGGCGCAGCATGGGCATTTCCGTCAATGACTTGGCCTGGCCTTAACATGGGCCGGACAGCGGGGTTGAGTCCAAAACGCATCATCCGGGCAACGGTTCCTTGGCCCCTTGCGCAAGCCATCTGGACCGACCGGCCCGTCCGTCATACACAACATGCATGACCACCGATGATGACGATCCCAAGATCGAGGGGCAGACGGCCCTTACCGTTTCCGAACCCCTTTCCCGCGCGATCGGTGAGAGGTATTTGACCTATGCTCTGTCAACCATCATGCATCGCGCGCTGCCTGACGCTCGCGATGGATTGAAGCCGGTGCATCGGCGAATCCTGTGGGCGATGCGGCGCCTGCGGCTGACGCCCACGGGGGGCTTCCTGAAGTCGGCCAAGATTGCCGGTGACACGATGGGGGACTTCCACCCCCACGGCGACGCAGCAATTTATGACGCGATGGCGCGGTTGGCGCAGGATTTCAACATGCGCTACCCGCTGGTCGACGGGCAGGGCAATTTTGGCAACATCGACGGCGATAACCCGGCGGCCTCCCGCTATACCGAGGCGCGGGTGACTGCCGCCTCAGAAGCTTTGATGGAAGGCATAGATGAGACCGCCGTAGATTTCCGCCCGAACTATGACGGCCGTCTGGAAGAACCGGTGGTGCTGCCTGCTGCCTTTCCGAACCTGCTGGCCAATGGCTCATCCGGCATCGCCGTGGGTATGGCCACGAATATTCCGCCGCACAACCTCGACGAATTGATTGACGGCTGCCAGGCGCTGCTGACCGACCCCGCCCTGACCGACGAGGCGCTGGTTGTCCTGATCCCCGGCCCCGATTTTCCGACAGGCGGCGTGATCGTGGAACCGCGCGACAGCATCCTTGACGCCTACAAGACCGGCCGCGGCGCGTTTCGCCTGCGTGCCAAGTGGCAGGTCGAAGACCTTGGCCGTGGCACATGGCAGATTGTCGTGACCGAGATCCCGTTTCAGGTAGCGAAATCCAAGCTGATCGAGAAACTTGCCGAGCTTATCCAGATCAAGAAGGTCCCCCTCCTCGCGGATGTTCGCGACGAATCCGCCGATGATATCCGCCTCGTCCTGGAGCCCCGCGCCCGCAGTGTAGAGCCCGAGGTGCTGATGGGAAGCCTCTTCAAGGCGTCAGACCTTGAGGTGCGCTTTTCGCTGAACATGAACGTGCTGATCGACGGTCGCGTGCCCCGAGTCTGTTCGCTGAAAGAAGTGCTGCGCGCCTTCCTTGACCACCGGCGCGAGGTTTTGCGCCGCCGCACCACGCACCGGATCGAAAAGATCGACGCCCGGCTGGAGATCCTGGGCGGCCTGTTGATAGCCTTCCTGAACCTGGACCGGGTGATTGACATCATCCGCTATGATGATGACCCGAAGGCCGCCTTGATGGCCGAGGACTGGTCAAGATCGCACATCCGCGCCGCGTCGGAAAAGGATTACAAGGCCCCGCCAAAAGGGCAGGGGGTCCTGACCGACAACCAGGCCGAAGCCATTCTCAACATCCGTCTGCGGTCCTTGCGGCGGCTGGAGGAGATGGAGCTTAACGCCGAACGCGACGCGCTGATCGGCGAACGCGCCGACCTCGCCGACCTTCTGGACAGCGATCGCCGTCAGTGGAAACGGGTGGGCACCGACCTGAACGAAGTGCGCAAACTTTACGGCAAGGCCACCGTCCTTGGCGCCCGCCGCACCCAGTTTGCTGACGCGACCGAGATCGAGGACATCCCCTATGAGGCGATGATCGATCGGGAACCGATCACGGTCATCTGCTCGCGGATGGGCTGGATCCGGGCAATGAAAGGCCATGTCGATCTAACCCTCGAGCAGAAGTTCAAGGACGGCGACGGCCCCCGATTCGCATTCCATGCGGAAACTACGGACAAGATCCTCCTCATCGCCGACAACGGGCGCTTTTTCACCCTTCTGGGCGCCAACCTTCCCGGCGGCCGCGGCATGGGCGAACCGGTCCGCCTGATGGTCGACCTGCCGAACGATTCCGGGATCACGCACCTGATGATCTTCCGCCCCGGCGAAAAGCTGCTGGTCGCCTCGACCGCCGGCGACGGGTTCATTGTCCAGTCCGAGGATCTCGTGGCCCAGACCAAGGCGGGAAAACAGGTGCTGACCGTGCGCGATGGTACCAAGACAGCCGTCTGCATACCCCTGCGCGGCGACAGTATTGCCGTGGTGGGTGACAACCGCAAAATGCTGGTTTTTCCCGTAGCGGACCTGCCGGAGATGGCCAAGGGCAAGGGCGTGCGATTGCAAAAATACAAGGACGGCGGGCTGTCCGACGCGATCACCTTCCTTCTGGCCGAAGGCCTCAGCTGGAAAGACCCCGCCGGCCGCACCCGCACGCAAACCGACCTTGCGGAATGGCAAAGCGCCCGCGCCAGCGCCGGCAAGATGGCCCCGCGCGGCTTTCCCAGGGACAACCGCTTTACCTGAACCGACGCCCTCAAGGCTTCTGACCAACCATGCTTGAATCTCTCGGCCCGGCGGGCTAAGTCGCCGCGCATGCCGGATCGAGCGTGGCGTGATCAAAGTCGGCGACGAGATCGAGATCGTCGGCATCCGCGACACCAAGAAGTCGGTCTGCACCGGCGTCGAGATGTTCCGCAAAATTCTGGACCGTGGCGAGGCTGGCGACAACGTCGCCGTCCTGTTGCGTGGGATCGACCGTGAGGGCGTGAACGTCCTGCCGATGGTCGGCGTCAAAACGAGCCCCGTCGGAAACGCAATCGGACAGGATCAGGCCGATAAAGGTGGGGTAAGGCGGGCTGGGATCACACAAGAGGGTTCGATCTGATCTGACGCGGCCTGGGCTTTCAGGGATGGGGCCGCAAGAGAATCCCTTGACCTCTTCCTGCACCTGCCGTAACCCGTGCCCCGCGTAGGGGTATAGCTCAGTTGGTAGAGCGACGGTCTCCAAAACCGTAGGTCGAGGGTTCAAGCCCTTCTGCCCCTGCCATTTTTCCGAGAATTGGCAAGTCCACGCGGCAGTCTCGTACGGTCGCGGCTTGAATTCCAAGTCCATCCGCCATATCTGCGGCAAATCATTCATTGCGGGAGAGACCGGCCATGGCCACCACAAACCCCCTTCAGTTCCTTCAGCAGGTTCGCTCCGAAGTCGCCAAGGTCGTTTGGCCAACCCGGCGCGAGGTGCTGCTGACCACGCTGATGGTGTTTGTCATGTCCGCACTTGCGGCGGTGTTCTTCAGTCTGGTGGATCTTGTGATCCGCACCGGGCTACAGGCCATCATTGGTGCCTAGGCGACGGTTCCCTCTTGAAATGACGGCATTCCCGGGATAGGTCGGCCGCAACCAAAGGGACAAAGGCGCGCATCGATTCGGGGTGCGCGCTGTTTTTTGTTCGGGGGCGAAAGAAGTGTGGGCCGCCAAGGCCCCGGGCAGCAAGGAAGAATATGACGATGGCGAAGCGCTGGTATTCTGTAAGCGTTCTCTCGAACTTCGAGAAGAAGATCGCCGAGCTGATCAAGACCGCCGTCGCTGAAGCCGGTCTTGAAGAAGAGATCGACGAGGTGCTGGTCCCGACCGAAGAGGTCATCGAGATGCGCCGTGGCAAGAAGGTGACGTCGGAACGTCGCTTCATGCCGGGCTACGTGCTGGTTCACATGGAAATGTCGAACCAAGGCTATCACCTCATCTCTTCGATCAACCGGGTGACGGGGTTCCTTGGCCCGCAAGGCAAACCGATGCCGATGCGCGACGCCGAGGTCAACGCGATCCTGAACCGTGTCGAGGAAGGTCTGGAAGCCCCGCGCAACCTGATCCGCTTCGAGATCGGCGAAACCGTGCAAGTGACTGACGGCCCGTTCGAGGGCTTCTCGGGCATGGTCGAGGATGTAGACGAAGCGCACAACCGCCTGAAGGTCACCGTGTCGATCTTCGGCCGGGCGACCCCGGTGGAATTGGAATTCACTCAGGTCTCGAAAGGGAACTGAGGAACGCGTGGGAGGCGAGCGCCCGTATCACGGGTGACGGACCGGACCACTAAACCGCATCCCCCAATTCCGGGCCGGATGCAGTGACAAAGGAGAAGGCCAGATGGCCAAGAAGATTATCGGCAGCCTGAAGCTGCAAGTGAAGGCGGGCCAGGCAAACCCGTCCCCGCCGGTCGGTCCTGCTTTGGGTCAGCGCGGGTTGAACATCATGGCCTTCGTGAAGGAATTCAATGCGAAGACAGCCGATGTGACCCCGGGCACCCCTACGCCCGTCATCATCACCTACTACCAGGACAAATCCTTCAGCCTGGAATTCAAGACCGCCCCGGCGGCTTTCCTGATCAAGCAGGCTGCCGGCCTGCCGTCGGTAGGCAAGCGTAACCGCACCAAGGGTTCGGTCAAGCCCGGCCATGATGTTGCGGGTTCGATCACCGCAGCCCAGTTGCGCAAGATCGCCGAAACCAAGATGAAGGATCTGAACGCGAACTCGGTAGAAGCCGCGATGCAGATCATCCTTGGTTCGGCGAAATCCTGCGGCATCGAAGTGAAGGGCTGAGACCATGGCAAAGATTGCAAAGCGCGTCGCCAAGGCGACGGAGGCCTTCGCCGGCAAGGTCAACATCACCGTTGAGGACGCCGTGAAGCTGATCAAGGGCGCGGCCTCGGCCAAGTTCGACGAAACGATCGAAATCGCGATGAACCTGGGCGTTGACCCGCGTCACGCCGACCAGATGGTCCGTGGTGTGGTGCAACTGCCGAACGGCACCGGCAAGACCGTGCGCGTTGCCGTGTTCGCCCGTGGTGCCAAGGCTGATGAAGCCAAGGCCGCAGGGGCAGACATCGTGGGCGCGGAAGACCTGATGGAAACCATCCAGTCCGGCAAGATCGAGTTCGACCGTTGCATCGCGACGCCGGACCTGATGCCGCTGGTCGGCCGACTGGGCAAGATCCTTGGTCCGCGCAACCTGATGCCGAACCCGAAGGTCGGCACCGTGACGATGGACGTGAAGACGGCTGTCGAGGCGGCCAAGGGTGGCGAAGTTCAGTTCAAGGTCGAAAAGGCCGGGGTGATCCATGCCGGGATCGGCAAAGTCAGCTTCACAGAAGACAAGCTGGCAGAGAACATCCGTGCCTTTGTTGATGCGGTCAGCAAGGCTCGTCCATCCGGGGCGAAAGGCGCCTACGTGAAGAAGGTGTCGCTGTCGTCTACCATGGGCCCGGGCGTGTCGGTCGACATTTCGTCGGCGGCGGCCAACTAAGTCTGGGTGCGCCTTTGCGCACTCCATGAAATCCCGAACCGCAAGGTAAGGGTTTCCGGGCGGAGACGCCCGGATCTGTCCGAGACGGTGGGTGGCGCGCAAACGCCTTAATCTTCCTGCCCGAGATGGGGATCGAGATTTGAGGCACCCTTTGCGGTGATCTTGGCCTCGGGAACCTGAAAACGGACCCGAACGCTCCCTGCAAGGGGGGCACACATGAGCCGGGGGGAAACCCCCAACCTTGGAGTGAAACTGTGGATAGAGCCCAGAAAGAGAAAGTGGTCGAGGAACTCGGCCAGATCTTCGAAAGCTCTGGCGTCGTGGTGGTTGCACACTACGCGGGAATGACGGTTGCACAGATGCAGGACCTGCGCGCAAAGATGCGTGACGTAGGTGGGTCCATTCGCGTTGCCAAGAACACGCTCGCCAAGATCGCCCTTGAGGGTAAGCCCGCTGCAAAGATGGCTGACCTTCTGACGGGCATGACCATGTTGTCCTTCTCGGAAGACCCTGTGGCTGCGGCCAAGGTCTGCGAGGCTTACGCCAAGACGAATGACAAGTTCGTCATCATTGGTGGGGCAATGGGCGACACGGTTCTGGACCAGGCCGGTGTCAAGGCCGTGGCTTCCATGCCGTCGCGTGAAGAGCTTATCGCTCAGATCGTGTCGTGCATCGGGGCTCCGGGTTCTGCCATCGCCGGGGCCATTGGTGCGCCTGCGTCTAACATCGCGAGCATC
>Ga0105045_10006382_pt1 | contig 10431 bp, 7 predicted proteins | sample MAT02_FD_78089 | JGI IMG/M metagenome (GOLD analysis project Ga0105045, IMG submission 78089) | Freshwater microbial communities from Lake Fryxell liftoff mats and glacier meltwater in Antarctica - MAT-02 (megahit assembly) | ecosystem: Environmental > Aquatic > Freshwater > Ice > Liftoff... | reverse complement strand
TCGGGACCATCGGTATCGGGACCATCGGTATCGGGACCATCGGTATCGGACTCGCCCCCGCTCGGGTCGCGGACAGGGCTGGAAACCTCACCATCGGTAGCGTGCACCACCGGCGGCGCCTCAGAACTCCTTCGCCGACGCCGTGAGCCGGGCGCCACGATGCGGCGACGACGGGCCAGCAACAGCACGAGCACCACCAGCGCGGCCAACTGCAGCGCCTGGAGCACACGGGCGAGCGTGGGTGTGGACCAGCTGAGCTCTGCGGCACCCCCGCTCTCGGTGACCCACTGCTGCTGCCACCCGAACAACACGGAACGGGCCGCCGGCTGCCCGTCGACCACCAGCGACCACCCCTCGTCCGCCGTTTCTGCCTGGGCGATGCGACGACCGGCCTCGAGCTCTTCGGAGAATCGCGTCCCCGTCCCGGTGCCGAACACCGCCGGTGGACGGTCGAGCGCGAGCTGGGTCTCGTCGCGCTGCGCGACGTCACCCCCGTCGGGCAGCTCGAGTTCGCTGATGTCGGAACGCAACGGCCACGGCTCGTCGACCTGGAACAGCACGAGACCCGGATTCAGCTCGACCTCGGTGAGGTCGAGCTGTTCGCGCAGCGCAGCGAGCGCCCCCTCGGGCACCGGAACCTCACGGGTGGCGAAGGGCTGGGGCGCGGCCCGGTCGACCACCACCACGTTCTGCACACCCATCGGCGCCAGGAGCCGGCCGAGTCGGCTGGTCTCCCCCGACAGCGCCGCATCGATCGCGTCTCGTAGCGTCGCCACGCCGTCGCCACCGTCCAACCGGTAACGCTGGGTGACCAGCGGATCGACACCGACCGAGGTGCCCACCGACAGCCCGGCCATGGCGTCGAGCGGCCAACCGGCGAGCGGCAGCACGTCGGGATCGCCGATCCACACCGTTCGGGAGCTGTCGCCCTCGTCGATCAGTTCGAGCACCCGGGCGAAACCACCTTCGGGCTGGTACCACCGCCCGTCGACCGCGGCCACTCCCACAGGTACCAGCGCGAGCAGGAGACCGGCGACCGCAACACCCGACAAGATCTGGGGAAGACCGAAATTCGATCCGATGACGTCGTGTTCGAATGCGAGGGCACCCATGGCGATCGACAGTGCGAGTCCCAGCGCTGCAGGAACGAGGAACAGCTCAGCGCCGGCGCCGGCGAGCAGACCCTGGGAGGCGAGCACGGTGGACAGCGCCCAGGACCCGAACGCAAGAACCCATCCCGCTACCGCCCAGCGCAGCCGCCAGGAACGCCCCGCAGCCAGCGCGTAGCCCGCAGCGACGAGCAGACCCCACCCGAACAGGCCCACCCCGACGGGTCCGACCGAGCCCGTGATGAGTTCGGTGGCAGCAGGCATCGCACCGCGACCGACCCACAACCCGGTGAGACTGGCCGCGTCCCCGCTGCTCAGCGCTGCGACCAGCCACGGAAGCATGACCGGCACCGCCATGGCCGCTCCGCCGAGGCCCAGCACCGCCATCGCGCCACCACCCCGGCGGTCACCGCCGAGAGCGACGACCGCGCCGATGACCACCAGCACGATCACCAACCCCAGCGCTCCCAGGGGTGTCACCGCTCCGACGACGCCGAGGGCGAGCGCCACACCTGCGACCTGACGGATGCGGGGTGGGCGCGGCTCGTCGGGGTCACCGAAGGGCTCGACCCCCGAACCCACCGCGACCCTGCGAACGAGCCACGGCGCCGCGCCGTAGACCATCAGCGCCTGCAGTCGGCCCTCGGCGACGGCGTTGAGCACCACCGGGTTCAGTCCGTAGGCCGCCAGCATGGCGGCCCGGGCCCGGATCGAGCCGGTGTTGACCAGCAGCTTCCATGCCCCGAGCGCGCCGATGAACAACGGCGCGAGCACGAGCAGTCGACGAGCCAGTCCGATCGACCCGAACAACACGGTGCCGAGCGCTCCGAGACCGGGGACCACCCCCGGAGCGACCGCCTGTTCGCCCATCCCCGCTTCGCGCCATCCCGACCACCACTGCGCGAGCAGTGCCGAAGCGCTCGATCCCGCGTCGACGAACTCCCGCACGACCGGGATCGGGCCGGTGAACAGGTCGCGGGCGCCGAGCAGCACGAGCAGTACCGCGACGATGGCGAGCGCGGCTCCGTACCTGCTCGACCCGGACGCGAGGTCCGTGACGTAGCCACGGCCCGCGTTCGCAGCGGCCTGCAGACGGTTCTCACCCTCCTCGGAACGGACCAATCCGCTCAGCCGGGAGCTTCCCCGGCGCATGAGCGGTAGGTACTCCGCATCCTTGGCGCGCCGCGTCCGCCGGACCCTCGCCCGAGCACCGAGCAACGACGGCAGGCTCCACAGGTTCCACAGCCACGAGGCGACGATGTCCCCCGCCCGACTGAACCGTCCCAGCAGCATCGACCCGATCAGGTCGGTCAACGACAAGAACGCGACCACCGGCGCGACACGCAGCAGCCGGGACAGCTCGTAGTTGCTCAGCATCGTGCGCGCCTCGTTGCGCAGCGCGAGTCGTTCCCGCTTCTCGGCGATCCGCCGTTCGTCGAAACGTCCGCGATGGCCCACCACGACGGACGGGTGCAGGTGGACCGTCGCGGCTGCGGTGTGCACCCGCCAGCACAGGTCGATGTCCTCACCGAAGTAGGGAATGTCGGCGGTGAACCCACCGAGCGTGGCGAACAGGTCCGCTCGGATCAGGAGACATGCGTCGGACACCGCGAAGACCTCACGCGCAGTGTCGTGTTGTGACTGGTCGAGCTCGCCGGGCTCCGAGATCGAGAAGCTGAAGCCGTAGGGGTCGACCGAATAGCCCACCGACTGCAGTACGCCCGGGTCGTCCCACTCCACGAGTTTCGGTCCGACGATTCCGCCGTTGGCACGGAACGCCTCCGCGACCAGAGCGGTCACCGCACCCGGTCCGAGTCGGACGTCGTCATGGAGGAACAGGTAGAACGCGGCGCCCTCGACCGAGGTCAGCACCTCGTTCGCTGCGACGGAGAACCCCCGGTCGGTGTCCAGATGCTTGACGAATGCGGCGGGCAACACCCCGGCGATGCGCTCGGTCGGGTCGGTGGTGCCGCCGTTGTCGATCACGAGCACCGACAGGCTTCCGTAGTCCTGCTGGGCCAGAGATTCGAGGGTGTCCTCGAACCAGTCCCCCGGGTCCGAGGTCACCATCACCGCCACGACCGGCGGCGCTCCACGCCCGACCAGGGGCTCCATGTCGGATCTGCCCGGCGCCGGTTCCTGGGCCAGATCGGGCTTCTCGACGGAACCGGGCTCCTCGGACAACGGTGAATACCCGACTCGACCTGGCCTCCGATGCTCGGGCGAGTCGGGGTGCGGCTCCCGCGCCGCAGGATCGCGGAGCGGGTCCCGCGTCCGCTCGGGGTCGGGATCGGCGCTCGAATCTGGGTCCGGTGCAGCAGGCGGGATGGCCGGGTTCCTTCGTCGGAGGGAAGGGCGATCGTAGCCCGTCACCCGGGGACGCCACGGCCACCCCGATGGTCCTCCGGCCCGCTGCTCGGCCCTACACTGCGCGGCTGTGGACTCCGTCGAGCATCGACCCGAACACCACGCCAGCGCAGCATGAAGGCCCTGATCACCGGCGCCGGAGGGTTCGTGGGGCACCACCTGCAACGCCACCTCGAGGCGTCCGGCGACGAGGTCATCGCCACCGACCGCTCGACCGACGGCCTCGACATCCTCGACGCTGCGGCGCTGCTCGACCTGTTCCGTCGCAGCCAGCCCCAGGTCGTCTATCACCTGGCGGGCGCGAGCGACGTCGGGGGCTCCTGGCAGACCCCGCAGGCCACGTTCCGGGCGAATGCCGAAGGCACCCTCAACGTCTTGTGGGCTGCACGCGAGACCGGAACGGAACGGGTGCTGACGGTGGGGTCGGCTGACGTGTACGGCAAGGTGACCTCCGATGACCTGCCCATCAGCGAGAACCTCGACCTGCGTCCGGTCAGCCCGTACGCAGCGTCGAAGGCTGCGGCGGACTACGTGGCACTCCAGGCGTGGCTGGGCTACGACCAGCACGTGGTGCGGTGCAGGCCCTTCAACCACCTCGGCCCCGGTCAGTCCGAGAAGTTCGTCGCACCCGCGATCGCCGGTCGGGTCGCGCAGAACGAACGCAACGGCGAGTCGGTGGTGAAGGTCGGCAACCTGAGTCCGAAACGTGACTTCACCGACGTGCGCGACGTGGTGCGCGCCTACCGGCTCATGCTCGAGCACGGCGGGGCGGGCGAGGTCTACAACGTCTGTTCCGGTCTAGCTATCGCGGTGCAGGAACTGGCCGAGCAGTTCATCTCGATGGCCACCATCCCGATGCGCCTCGAGCCCGACCCCGACCTGCAGCGCCCCGTGGACATACCCGTGCTGCTGGGGGACAACTCACGTCTGGTCGCCGATACCGGCTGGTCGCCCGAGATCGCACTTGCCGACACGCTGCAGGACCTCCTCGACGACCGGCGGCGCTGCCTCGAAACCCAGACCTGAGCGCCGCCGCACCGGGCAGCGGGACCAACACCTCACGCGTTTTTCCGCAGACCGTCCCGAAAAACGGGACGGTCTGCGGAAAAATTCAGGGGCTCCCCGGGTTCGCTCAGAGGGCGGCGAGCGACGTGATCGCCGTCTGCAGCATCGCCCGCTGCCGCGGATCGTGGGTACGTCCGACCAGCGCTGCAAGGTCCCGACGCCAGCCGCACACCACCTGTGCCGCCATCGGGGCGGGCGCGGACTCGAGCCAGCGCAGATCACGCTCGAACAACGCCAGCTGCAGTTCCACCTCGGTGTGGCGGGCTGCCACCAAGGGCAGGCGATCGGCCTTCGCTGCGGGGTAGGTGGTTCCGGCGACCAGCTCGTGAGGCTCCACACCGAAGATGCCCGCCAACAGCGTCACCGTGCGCTCCCCCGGATCGCTCCGTCCGGACTCGAGGTTGGACAGCGCCACCCGCGAAATGGCGATGCGGGCCGCCAAGTCCTGCTGGGTGAAACCGAGCCGCAACCTGCCGGCAGCGATGCGACGACCGACGTGGTGGCGGTCGACGCCATCGGTGGGCGGGGCGGGGCGGGGGTCGGTCACGAGAAATCCTCGCCGGCGTCAACCCAGTTGGCAGACGTCGGATCATCCAGAGCGTAGAACGGACCCATGACCAAGCGCGCGCTCATCACCGGCATCACCGGCCAGGACGGTTCCTACCTCGCCGAGCTACTGCTCGACGAGGGCTACGAAGTGATCGGTATGGTCCGCCGCTCCTCGACGGTCACCTTCGAGCGCATCGCTCACCTCCAGGACCGCATCGCCACGGTGCCGGGCGACCTGCTGGACCAGGCGTCGATGATCGAACTGCTGCTCACCCACCGTCCGCACGAGGTCTACAACCTGGCGGCCCAGAGCTTCGTACAGACCAGCTTCAGCCAACCGGTTCTGACCGGGGACGTGACGGGCCTGGGCGTGACCCGACTGCTCGACGCCATCCGCATCGCAGATCCCGACATCCGCTTCTACCAGGCGTCCTCGTCGGAGATGTTCGGCAAGGTCGTCGAGGTCCCCCAGTCAGAGTCCACGCCCTTCTACCCGCGCTCCCCCTACGGCGTGGCCAAGCTGTACGGCCACTGGATCACGGTGAACTACCGCGAGAGCTACGACCTGCACGCGTCGAGCGGAATCCTGTTCAACCACGAGTCACCGCGGCGCGGACTGGAGTTCGTGACCCGCAAGATCTCCAACACCGCGGCGAAGATCAAACTGGGCATGGCCGAGGAGCTGCGTCTGGGCAACCTGGAGGCCGAACGAGACTGGGGCTTCGCCGGTGACTACGTGCGGGCGATGTGGCTGATGCTCCAGCAGGACAGCCCCGACGACTTCGTGGTGTCCACCGGTGAGACCCACTCGGTTCGCCGCTTCTGCGAGGTCGCCTTCGGACACCTCGGGCTGGACTACCAGGACTTCGTCGTGATCGACGAGAAATTCTACCGGCCCGCCGAGGTGGATCTGCTGATCGGCACCGCCGCCAAGGCCGGGACGACGCTGGGCTGGACACCGACGGTCGGATTCGAGGATCTGGTGACGATGATGGTCGACGCGGACGTGGCACTGCTGTCGGGCAAGCTCAACTCCATCAGCTGATTGCGCAGCGACCGCCGGCGCATCCGCCTGACGCGTTGCGACGGGTAGGGTCGCCCACCGGTGACCAACGTGACGGTGATCTGTGGCGGTGTCGGTGCAGCACGGTTCCTGCGCGGGCTGGTGCAGGTGGTCGACCCGGCAGGGATCACCGCGATCGTGAACGTCGGCGACGACACCGTGCTGCACGGACTGGAGATCAGCCCCGACCTGGACACCATCACCTACACCCTGGCCGAGGCGATCGACCCGGAGCGGGGCTGGGGTCTGCTGGACGAGACGTGGCATGCCATGGAACAGGTGCACAGCTACGCGACGGCGAACTCCATCTCGGCGAACGACCCCATCGGGAACGACGCAGCGGGGTGGTTCTCACTCGGCGACCGCGACCTGGGAACCCACCTCTACCGGACATCCCGGCGCCGCGCGGGGGCCACCCTGAGCCAGGTGACGACCGAGATCGCCCGGGCCTGGGGCCTGGAGCTGGCCCTGGTCCCCGTCACCGACGACCCGGTGCGCACCGAGCTCATCGCCACCGACGGCCGACGGCTGAGCTTCCAGGAGTACTTCGTGCGCGAGCAGCACGACGTCGCCGTGCGCTCGGTCGACGTCGTCGGCGCCCATGACGCCCGGCCGGCGCCCGGGGTGCTCGAGGCGATCGAGGCCGCCGAGGTCGTTGTCATCGCACCGTCGAACCCGGTGGTGTCCATCGATCCCGTCCTGGCGGTCCCCGGGATCCGCGACGCCCTGGTCGCTGCCCGCGCCCGCAGCATCGCGGTGAGTCCGATCGTCGGCGGCGCCGCACTGAAGGGCCCCGCCGACCGGCTGTTGCGTGAGCTCGGTCACGAGGCGACCGCCACCGGGATCGCCCGCTGGTATGCGCCGCTCGCCGCAGCACTGGTCATCGACGAGGTCGACGCTGCCCTCGCCGACGACGTGGCGAGCGCGGGACTGCGCTGTGTCGTGGCCCCGACGGTGATGTCGGGTCCGGACGAGTCCGCGGAGCTCGCCCGGCGCTGTCTGGCCGAGGTCCTGGGATGACGCGCCTGGAGGTGATTCCGGTCCCCGGTCTACCCGAGATCGATCGTGGCGCCGACCTGGCCGGCCTGATCGCCGGTGCGGTCGCGGCCGCCGGCGAGGAACTGCACACCCACGACGTCGTGGTGGTCACCCAGAAGATCGTGTCGAAGGCCGAGGGTGCAATGGTCGCGGTCGATCCCGACGACCCCCTGAGCCACAAACCGCTGGTGGAACGCGAATCGGTGCGCATCCTGCGACGCCGGGGCGAACTGATCATCAGCGAGACCCGCCACGGCTTCGTCTGTGCCAACGCCGGGATCGACCTGTCCAACGTCGCTCGTGGCCAGGCTGCGCTGCTGCCCGAGGATTCCGACCGCTCCGCACGGCGGATCCGCGACGCGCTGCGCGGAACGATCGGTGTGGAGGTGGCGGTGATCGTGTCGGACACCTTCGGGCGACCGTGGCGACGCGGCGTGACCGACGTGGCGATCGGCTCGGCCGGGCTGCGACCTGTGCTCGACCTGCGCGGCACCCACGATGCCTACGGCCGTGAACTGCAGGTCACCGAGGTCGCGATCGTCGACGAGATCGCCGGTGCGGCAGATCTGGTCATGGGCAAGGCGACCGGCGTGCCGGTCGCGATCGTGCGAGGCGTGGACCCTGCTGCGTTCACCCCCGATCCGGGGCGGGCGGGTGTCGTGAGCGACGTCGTTCGGTCACCGAACGAGGACCTGTTCCGCTGAATCTCCGTCCGCCACGCCACGCGGTCGACCCCCGCTGCGTCACCTGGTGGCGCATCCGCGCGGTCACCTTCGTCGTACCGGTCGCCGCCCTGTCGGTCCTGGTCGCGGCGTTGGCCCCATCGTGGCGGCCGTGGTCGATGATCGTGGCGGCAGCGGTCGTCGCAGCGAGCTCGGCCTACGTGGTGCAGATGCCTCGGATCCGATACCGCATCCACCGCTGGGAAGTGACCGACGACGCGGTGTACACGAAGTCGGGCTGGCTCACCCAGGACTGGCGGGTCGCGCCGATGTCACGGATACAGACGGTGGACTCCTCACGTGGCCCGCTCCAGCAGTCGCTCGGGCTCGCGACGGTCCGGGTCACCACCGCCTCCGCTGCTGGTGCGGTCGCGATCTCCGCCCTCGACGCGGACCAGGCAGCTGCGTTGGTCCAACACCTCACCGTACGGACCCAGCAGACGCCGGAGGACGGCACCTGATGGACCCCGAGTGGTCCCGTCTCGATCCGCGCACCATCGCGGTCAACCTGATGCGGACCGCCGGCTCGCTCGTACCGCTGTTCATCGGCCTGGTCGTGCTGGGGAACCGGTCGGTCACCGACAGCGTCATCAGCCTGGCGCTGTTGGCTGTCGCCACAGTGGCCGTCGCCGCCGCCGACGTCGTCAGATGGTTCAGGACGTCGTACCGGATCACCGACGAACGCGTGGAGCTGCGGGGCGGACTCGTGACCAGGACGCATGTGACCATCCCCCGCGACAGGGTCCGGCGGGTCGAGACCACTGCCCGCCTGCTGCACCGCGTGCTCGGGCTGACGGTGCTGACGGTGGGCACCGGTGAGCGCGGCATGGGCGAGGGCGACACGCTGCGCATCGATGCGGTGCGCGTCGCCCACGCCGCGGCGCTGCGGGCTGCGCTCCTCGCGCCACCCGACCAGATCACCGCCGTCGCCGGCGGAGCCCCGGGAGCCGCCAGCGCCAGCGGCGCGGAGGGCAGCGTGGGCGGGACCGGAACCGAGGGCGGCGTGGGCGGGACCGGGATCGGGACCACCGGTGCGCCAGGGCTGCCCGGCGCCCCACAGGAGCAGGTGCTGGAACGGTTCCGGTGGTCATGGGCACCCTATGACGTGTTGTCGTACTGGACGCTGCTGGTGCCGCTGCTGCTGCTCAGCGTCCTGTTCCAGTTCGTCTCGGCAGCGGGCGTCGATCCCCTCGGTGCCGACGTGGTGGGCCAGGGATCTGGGTGGCTCACCGACGCCCCGCTCGGTCTGGCCGTCGCGGTGGTCGTCGTGGGAGGTCTGGCGGTGGGAGTGATCGGGTCGTTCGCACTGTTCGTCTCGACCTGGTGGGGCTACATGCTGGTCCGCGAACCGAACCGCACGCTGCGGTTGCAGCGCGGCCTGTTCACCACACGTGTCACCACGATCGACGAGTCGCGCATCCGTGGCGCCGAGTTCCGCCAGTCCTACCTGCATCGCAGGGTCCACGCGGGCCGGCTGCTGGTCATCGCACAGGGACTCAGTGGCCAGGAGGGGGCCACCTCGGACCGCTCCGATGCACTAGCGCCACCGCTCCCCGTCGCCAGCGCCGACCGGCTCACAGCACTGGCACTGGGTCTGCCGGGCAGCTCGCCCCTCGGAGCGACACTTCACCGGCATCCTGTAGGTGCGCTGCGGCGACGACTCGTCCGGGCCGCGCTGACCACACTCGCCGTCGCGCTGCTCACAGGGCTGGCGATCGGACCCGGGCCAGCGCCGCTGGCCGCTGCGGCGCTGGCCGCGGTGTTCGGGGCGCTCGCGTTGCTCTACGCAGCGGACACCTACCGCGGGCTCGGACACAGCGTCAGCGGGTCGTTCCTGGTCACTCGCCAGGGTGCAGCGCTGCGACGTACCACCGCCCTGGCATGCCAGGGGGTGATCGGGTGGCACGTGCGTCAGTCGTGGTTCCAGCGTCGCCGTGGACTCGCCACCCTCGTCGCCACCACCGCTGCTGGCAGCGGCGCCTACGAGGTCCTCGACGTGGAACTGTCGACCGCGGTCGCGGTGGCCGACGCAGCGACGCCGGGGCTGCTGACCCCGATCATCGACAGGTAGGTTCATCGGGTGCACCCCGAGACGATCACCTCGATGCAGGACCGCACGGTGGTCATCACCGGCGCCAACTCCGGGATCGGCCTGGAGACCGCAGCCGCGCTCGCTGCTGCGGGTGCACGGATCGTGATGGGCTGTCGGAACCCGACGACTGCGGCAGCAGCGGTCGAGCAGGTCCGACACCGCAGCGGCAACGGCGCGGTCGAGACCCGCCCACTCGACCTGGCGGATCTGGACCAGGTGCGTTCGTTCGCGGCGTCGCTCGCCGACCTGGATCACGTCGACGTGCTGATCAACAACGCCGGGCTCATGTTGGACCTCCGTCAGGAAACACCCCAGGGCAACGAGGCGACCTTCGCCACCAACCATCTGGGGCCGTTCCTGTTGACCTCGTTGCTCACCGAGCAACTGGCTTCCGCCCCGAATGCTCGGATCGTCAACGTGGCGTCC
>Ga0105045_10006381_pt1 | contig 10432 bp, 6 predicted proteins | sample MAT02_FD_78089 | JGI IMG/M metagenome (GOLD analysis project Ga0105045, IMG submission 78089) | Freshwater microbial communities from Lake Fryxell liftoff mats and glacier meltwater in Antarctica - MAT-02 (megahit assembly) | ecosystem: Environmental > Aquatic > Freshwater > Ice > Liftoff... | reverse complement strand
TCGCGGCCAATTCAACGCGCGTGCGCTGCGCGGCCAAGCACCGCATCCGCGCTGGATGCAGCTGCTTGAAGGCGATCGCCTGCAAATTCACCCTTCACTTTGCGCGCGCGCAAAATTTGACGTGCGCAATGCACTGAATTTGGCTCCAACAGCGCAAGCAGTCTTTCACATTATTTTTTGCCGGAATCTGCTGATTTATCTTAAACCTGAAGCTCGCACCGCGCTGCTGGGCGATTTGCGCACGATGCTTGCGCCACAGGGCCTGCTGTTAGCGGGATTGGCTGAGCTTATTCCGACCATGGCACCTGGATTTCGGCACTGGACGCAGGGCACGCCGCTGAGCTTTACGCAGGCGAGCGTTGCCACGGCAGCAGCCCTGCAAACTGCAACTTGGAAGGCTGAGCTGCACGCCACACCGGCAGAATTTAAAATTCGGCAGCCAGCTGTTGCCTTGCCAATCCGTGCCAGCGCCTCGGCAGAGCTTGCAGTTCAAGCTAGCAATGCCGCAATCCAAAATTCGCGCACAAACGCTGAAATTGCACGCGCGCAAGCGCTGGCAAACGCGGGTGATTTATGCGGCGCGCAATCCGCTATCGCTAGCGCACTGCTGGCAGAACCGCATTCTTGCGATGCGCATTTTCTGGCAGGCGTTTTGGCGCTTGCGGCTGACGATTTAGAAGCCGCAGATATCTTGTTTTTGCGCACTCAGTATCTGCAACCGGATCACCTGGCGGCACTGGAGCATCGCGCAGCCATCGCTAAACGCCTTGATGCGCCAAATGCCGTGGAGCTAAGCCAGCGCGCGAATAGGCTGAGGCAGCGCCTGAGTACACGCTTATGAGTGGGGTTAGCACAGCTGAAAACGCTAAGAATTCGCGCGCCTGCTGGCGCACTATTGGCGTTTATTTGGGCGACCAGAGCTGTAGCGAGCTGCTAAAAGTAGCGCATTGCCGCAACTGCACCGTGTTCCAAGACGCAGCGCGCAGCGTGTATCGCCGGTTTACCGCAGATGTTCCCGAGCAAGTTGAGCTATGCATACCGGCAAAACGCGATGTTATGTCTGTCCTCGTTTTGCAGTTTGGCACCCAGTGGTTAGGCCTTAACACGCAGTCCTTAATTGAGGTGTTAGCAGATCGACCCGTGCGCAAAATTGCGCATAGAAATGCGTTAAAGCTGGAAGGATTAGCCAACGTGCGCGGCGAGCTGCATTTAGTCGTCAATGTGCGCGCGCACTTTGAATTCGGCGTGGCGCTGGCCGCGCCCGAGAAAACGCGCATGATACTGATGAAAACCGCTGAGCAGCGCACGCTTGCGTTTCGAGCGGACATGCTTGACTGCGTACAATTGATCGAACGCGGCGAGATCGTTGCAGCGCCTGCTAGCTTGTCGAAATCACTCAGCCGGTGCGTGTTGGGCACCGTTACACTCGCAAATCGGGATATTTTAATTGTTGAAAGCCTAGCGTTTACCGCTGAGCTTGAAGGTGCGTGGTACGCATGAATGCGCTCTGGCTTTTGCTGATTTCCGAGTTTGAGCGCTGCCTGAGCGGCGCTGGCGCGCCAAATGGCGATGGCGCCGGGGTTGCAGCTAGGCAAAAGCGCATTCGCGCCTTGAAAAGCGCGGTCAGCGTATTTGGCAGCAGCCAAATTCACGCGCTATTGGAGAATTGCAACGTGTCGGCCGAGGCGCTGACCCCTGCAAGCAACCGTGCCATTGATGCCGCGCTCGCCGCCATTTTGGCGGCAACGCTGGCCCCCGATTCTGATTTCGATAGCGTCAACAAGCTTGCGGAAATTGAGCTTTTTGCGCTGAAAAATATCCAGCAAGAAAACGCCCAAATGGATCAGCCGGTTTTAGAACGTGCGGCGGCTACGTATGCAACTGCGCGTGTTTCTGACGTGCAAATACCCGCACCTGATAAAACCGGCGTCGATGCAAGACTCAGCGCACTATTCGCGCTGGAGGCCTCGCAAAAGTGCCAGCAAATCGAGCGGATACTTTTAAACTTAGAACACGCGCCAGACAGATTGGAGTTGATCGTGCCGCTCATGCGCGCAGCGCACTCTATTAAAGGAGCTGCACGCGCAGTACAGTTGGAATCGGCGGTAAAGCTCGCGCACGCGCTGGAAGATCGCTTCAGTCAAGCGCAAAAACTAGGCGATGACCTCGACGCTCGGCTGATAGAGCTCGGCTTGCGCTGCAACGACTGCATCAATGAACTGGCACAAGCAAAGCCTGGGGCTGCGCAGGTTGCCGCGAGCGTTTTGCGCGAAATGGAGGATTACCGCCCGGGCGAAATCGCGCAGCGTAACGCAGGCTCAGCAGAGGCTAGCGCCGATGCAGCAGCGCTAGATTTGCCACAGCAGCCAAGCTACATCGACAGCGAGGGTGTCGAACCCATTTTGCGCATTAAAGCCAGCACGATGGGTGAAATCATCAATCTTTCTGTTACCAATTTGGTCAACTTGGATCGATTGCAGCCTTTTGCTGAAAGCCAGCAGCGCCTCCGCAAGCGGCTCGGCGATATGGCGCGCGCGCTGGAGTCACTGTCCTCAAGCGATACCCCAAACCATAGACGCATGCGCGAGGGGCAGCTGGAAACTACCCAGCAAATTCGACAAGCGCTGCTTTTTGCTAGGCAAGATATCGCCCGCTGGATTGAAGAATTTGGCGACTATTCCCGCACCGCTCAAGCGCTAGCGGAGCGCAGCTATCACACTGCCGCAAAAACGCGGCTCCGGCCGTTCTCAGAAATTTGCGCGAGCTATCCGCGCATCGTGCGGGATTTGGCTAAGCAGCTGCAAAAGCAGGTGAACTTTAATGTGCTAGGTGCACAGATTGAGGTGGATCGCGATGTGCTCGAACAATTGGAATCGCCGCTGCTGCATTTGTTGCGCAATGCGCTCGATCACGGTATAGAAACGCCTGAGCGCCGAGCTGCCGCTGGCAAAGCCCGCGAAGGCCAGCTGACTTTGCAGCTAAGCTACCGAGCTGGGCTATTGCAAATTGAGCTGAGCGATGACGGCTGTGGGGTTGATTTGGACGCAGTTCGCGCAAAGTTAATCGCCCAAGGCCAGCCCGAGGCGCTCGTACTTGCGCTGGCAACCGACGAACTGCTGGAACGGCTTTTTGCACCTGGCTTTAGCACGCGCAGCGGCGTGAGTGAAATTTCTGGACGTGGCGTTGGCTTAGACGCCGCCCGGCTTGCAATCGTAGCCACTGGCGGCACACTGCAGCTTAAAAGCGAGGCTGGCGTAGGCAGTCGATTTAGCATTGTAGTGCCGATTTCACGCGCAGTAACGCGTGCGCTCGTGGTCAAAGTCGCGAACGAGCTTTACGCTTTTCCGCTGCTGCGCGTCGAGAAAGTGGTGCGCGCCGATGCCAAAGATGTGCTGCAAGTTGCTGGGGCTGAGCACCTACAAATTGACGGCATCAATACTTCGCTGATTGGTCTTGCCGAGCATCTTGAGCTGGGCAGCAGCGAAAGTGATCCGGTATTGCACGTCGTTGTCGTGAAAGCACAGGGTAGTGCTAAGGACAGAACCCAGAGTAAAACCGAAGATATCCAGCTTGGCTTTTTAGTTGGGGCGATCATTGGCGAGTTTGACTTATTAAGCAAACCGATGGATCCACGGCTGGGTCGAGTGGCTGACCTTGGCGGATTTTCCAGCCTACCCGATGGTTCGCCGGTGATATTCATTGACGTTGAAGATCTGATGCGAAACGCGCTTAATGCCCCGCAATTTCGCCGCCAAACGCGATCATCGAGCGGAAGTGGCGCCATTATTTCTGTAAAGAAACGCGTTTTGGTAGCAGACGATTCTATTTCTGTGCGCGAGCTGGTACGCCAGCTGCTGAAATCTCAGGGTTATGAGGTTGAGACCGCAGTCGACGGCCTAGATGCTTGGAACAAACTGCGGGAAGCTTCGGCGGATTTGGTCGTTACCGATGTTGATATGCCGCGTATGGACGGCATTGAGCTGGTACGTTCAATAAAGCAAGACAATCAGTTCAAGAATATTCCAGTCGTAGTGGTTTCATATCGCGACCGGCCAGAAGATCGCTTGCGCGGCTTAGAAGCTAGGGCGGATGCGTATTTAACCAAAAGCGATTTTCATGAAGATCGCTTTTTACAAGTTGTGCATGACCTAATAGGACCGGCAGCGGGTAAATAATTGCTAATGTAGCGATATTGTTAACTAATCGGCCTGCAGCTGGATTCAGTTTGAAGCATTGTAATTTCAGGAAAACATGTTCTATAAATCCGAAACCACCAGCGCGTTAAAAATCGGCATCGTGCATCGCAATCGCTTGGTGCGTGAAGCGTGCAAGCGGGCGCTGCGCAGCACGGATATTGAAGTCGCTTTTGCGGTGGATTTAATCGGCCATGCGCCGCATCCGCGTAAAACGCCCAGCGCGCACTGCTTGCTACTTGAAGCCAGCCAAAGCTGTGATCTGCTGCTGATTTTTACCGACTGGCTTGAAGCTGCTTCGGTACTGCTTTTTCAGGATATGCATGCGGTTGACTTAAGCTATGAAGCGATTCAAAAAGGTGCGCTAGGAATCATCGACGCGCCGGTTTTAACCGAAGCTGGCGCGCTGAACGGCCAACAGCATTTTTTAGAAACGCTGCATCGTTTCAGCAGATCAATCAAGCTTAGGCACAGCATCGAAACGGCAAGTACTGCGCTGGAACAGCAAGATGACGCGCATGTGAGTCAAAAATCCAAGCGGCTTCCGACAATCATTGCGCTCGGTGCCAGTACGGGTGGGCCAAACGCACTCGCACAAATTTTGCGTGGACTTCCCATTGATTTGCCAGCAGCCGTTTTGATCGTGCAGCACATCGAGCAAGATTTTACGCTTGGTTTAGCACAATGGCTAAGCGAGCAGACGGCATTTAACGTACAAATTGCAGAGCGCGGCACACGAATTATGCCGGGCAATGTGTATGTGGCGCCGCCGAATCGACATCTAATTGTTAATGACAGTGGCCACCTTGCGCATCGTATTGGCGAGCCTTGTGAAGTTCACATACCGAGTATTGACGTGCTTTTTGAAAGCTTAAGTAAGCATGCAAGGCCTGGCCTTGCTTGCCTGTTGACAGGCATGGGGCGTGACGGCGCGAAAGGCTTGCTCGCGCTCAAAAAAGCTTGCTGGCACACGATTGCACAAGATGAAGCGAGCTCAGCGGTATATGGCATGCCGCGCGCGGCAGTTGAACTGGGCGCTGAAACCCAAACGCTAAAGCTCGCTGGCATTGGGCCCATGCTGGTACGGCATGTGTTGACGCAGGAGGTGGTATGAGCCAGCAATTTCGGGTAATGCTCGTTGATGATCAGCTGATCATTTTAGAAGCGCTAACGCTAATGCTTGCGCCCGAGGGAGATCTATTGCTGTGCAAAGAGTCAAACCCGACTAAAGCCATCGCTAAGATGCGCGAGTTCTTGCCGCAGGTGATCTTGCTAGATTTAGTGATGCCGGAGCAGGATGGTTTAAGCTTGTTAAAGCAGCTGCGAACCGATGTTGAACTGTGTGACGTGCCGGTAGTTATGCTTTCAGGTGAGGAAAACCCGGCTACTAAAGTGGCGGCCTTTCGCGCCGGCGCGAACGACTATATTGTCAAGCTGCCCAGTGCGCTAGAACTGGTCGCACGCGTGCGCTACCACGCTAAAGCCTTCCTTGCCGAACAAGGGCGCGCAGAAGCATTTCAAACGCTTTTGCAAAGCCAAGCGCTGCTCGCGAAGCAAAACGCAGAAATGGAACAGCAGCGCCTGCTATTGCTGCAGCGCAATCGTGAGCTTGAAGAGGCTGCGGTAACCGATGCGCTAACTGGGCTTAAAAATCGACGCTTTTTCAAAATCTTCATGGAGCGCGAGACTGTGCCATTGGCGATGAGCGAATCGGAACGCCGCAACGTTGATCAGGACTGCACTTCGTTTTACCTGTTTGATTTGGACTACTTCAAACTGGTTAATGATCGGCTAGGGCACGACAGTGGCGATCAAGTATTGATTGAAGTGGGCAAACGATTGCGCGGCTTAGTGCGTGCAGACGATGCCGTGATGCGCTGGGGCGGCGAGGAGTTTATGGTGATATGCCGCCATCAAAATCGCGCCGGCGCAATTATACTAGCGCAGCGTATGCTCGATTGCATCGGCACGGTACCGATTCAAACGAGCGTCGGTGAGGTTTTGTCAGTTACTTGTTCAATGGGCTTTACTTCGCTTGTTTTGCCAAGCGGCGCTGCGCGCGCATTACCTCAGCGAAACGCGGTATTAAACGCGGATTTTGCCGCTTACTACAGCAAAATCAACGGCCGCAATCAGGCGAACGGAATTTTTTCGCCAGATGCAGATGCGCCAATCGAAAACTTGCAGGAACTTATTGCAGAGGCCGCAGAACTACCCAGCCTTGATGGGCTAAAGATCGAGCTGATTACCCTGCGCGGAACGCTGCAAGCATCGGGTGAGCCAAGCGATTTGGTTGATGACGCCACAGCTGACCAATGAGCTAACCGACACCGCCCGCGCCATGTGGCTGATGCTGGCGTCAGCGCTATTGTTTGGCTTGATGAGCTTGACCATTCGACTCGCGTCTGCCGAAATCCACGCTTTCGAAATCGCATTTTTTCGTAATTTATTTGGGCTGCTGTTTGCATTGCCGCTCCTTTATCGCGCGGGTTTTGCAGTGCTTAAAACTGACCGGCTTGGCCTGTACTTTATTCGCTGCCTAGTCGGCCTCGGCGCTATGCTGACTGGCTTTTGGAGCTTGGTAAACCTGCCGCTTGCCCAAGCGGTGGCATTGGGGTTCACCACGCCGCTATTCGTTACTATTTTTGCAGTGCTATTTCTGGGCGAAACGGTGCGTGCAAGGCGCTGGAGCGCGGTGATTATTGGCTTTTTGGGCGCGCTTATTATCATAAAGCCTTGGAGCGTAAATCTAGGCAGCATGTTAGCTGCCGGAACGTTAGTCGCGCTGGCCTCAGCGCTACTATCGGCAAGCGCGGCCATCAGCGTCAAATTTCTATCTAGAACCGAGCCTGCGGTGGCAATCGTGATCTACATGGTGCTGATAATGACGCCAATTTCGCTGATACCCGCTTTGTATGTTTGGACTTGGCCAAGCATTGGCAGCTGGTTTTGGCTGGCGCTTACCGGCGGATTAGGCACGTTTGCACACATTTTAATGACGCGCGCGTTTCAATTGGGCGATGTCAGCCTGCTCACACCGATCAACTTCATGCAACTACCGGTGGTCGCGCTTGGCGCATGGCTGCTATTTGCGGAATCGATTGATCGCTATACGCTAATAGGTGCAGGCGTTATTTTCGGCTCAACCCTCTACATTGCGCACCGCGAACGCGTGCTGGCAAGGCGAATCATTACCGACGCACTTATCAGCCGTGATGAAAAAATCAATCGATAGCGGCTTGGCCGGTTTTAGTTAGAGATTCAATGTTTTAAATTGCGTTGGAGCAAACTAGAATCATTGTTGCGTTTGTGTCAGTTTTTACTCGGGATGAATGACGCAACCCAGGCCAATTTTCCCAGCGATCACGAAAATTCCGCCAAAAGGCTTAGACCGACGCACCAATTTCGCCTAAGCTTAGCCCAGCATCGTTTCCAACAAAGCGCGCCTCTATAAGCAAGAAGGCAGGCTATTTTGTAAAACACTGCGATTAAATAGCGATAAAAATGGAGAAACTATGTCGGAAATCGAACGCTCCGCTTTTGTTGAGCAGCAATTTCGCACTATTTTGCAAAACGTTCCTACCGCTGCCCAGGGTTATGGTCAAGATGGCGTTGTTCTTTATTGGAATAAAGCTTCTGAGCGCCTATATGGGTATACGGCTGCGGAGGCGATTGGCCGGAACGTTCTGGATCTGATTATTCCAAAGGAGATGCGCGCTAGCGTTGAGCTAGGAATGCGCCAGATGCTGGAAACTGGCGTCGTAGTTCCCTCCGGAGAGCTGAGTTTGATGTGTAAAGATGGCTCTCGCGCTGAAGTTTTTTCAAGTCATTATCTCGTTCGCGCCCCAACCGGCGAACCCGAGCTGTTTTGCATTGATGTGGATTTGACCGAAATAAAGCTGAGTCAGGAGCGGATGCAAGCGAGTGACCAGCAGTTTCGCACGCTGATTGCGGCGATCCCAGACGCAATTTTTTTGAAGGACGAAAAAGGCCGCTGGCAAATTCTTAACGAAGCTGCCAAAAAAATGTTTCATATGGATGATTTTCCGTGGGAAGGCAGCACGGATTTGGAAATGGCCATCGCGCGGCCTGCTTTTCGTAGCGTTTATGAGTCTTGTTTTCTAGACGACGAAAAGGCGTGGGCAGCACGAAAGTTAATGGTATTTTCGGAGCTTATTCAGGATGAGAACGGCTCCCAGGTCGAATATGAGGTGCTGAAATCACCGATATTTACCGATGATGGTGCGCGAAAAGCGCTGGTTGTGGTAGCGCGCAACGTGGCAGAACGAATAAAATCTGAAGCCGAGCTGCGGATCGCCGCCATTGCATTTGAGTCTCAGCAGGGGATGTTTGTCACTGACACTGAATTCGTCATTTTACGGGTGAACTCGTGCTTTACCCAAATAACGGGTTACAGCGCCGAGGAGGCAGTTGGCCAACGGCCGCATGAGCTATTAAATTCTGGCCGACACGATAAAGATTTTTTTGCTGAAGTTAACCGATGTTTAACAACCACCGACACTTGGCAGGGCGAGATTTGGGATCGCCGTAAAAACGGCGAGATTTTCCCCGAATGGATGGCGTTAACCGCCGTACGAGACACCCTTGGAGAATTAACGCACTACGTCGCTGCTTTTACCGACATGACCGAGCGCAAAGCCGCTGAGGAACAAATCCAACATCTCGCGTTTTTTGACGCCCTTACCGCGCTGCCGAATCGCCGATTGCTGATGGATCGGCTTAAGCAGGCCATCGCAGCTTGCGCGCGCGGGCAAAATTTTGCCGCGATGCTGTTTGTGGACTTAGATCATTTCAAGTTTTTGAACGACACCCACGGTCATTTTTGCGGGGATCAATTGCTAAGCCAAGCCGCAGCCCGGCTAATTGCCTGCGTCACGCAAGACACAACTGTCGCACGCTTAGGCGGCGATGAGTTTGTTGTAATGCTCGAAGATCTTGGCAAAAACGCTGCAGAAGCCGCCAGCGCCGCCGAAACCTTAGGTGAAAAAATCAGAATCGCACTGCGCCAAAGCTACACGATTGGCGCTGAGCCCAGTGAATTGACCTATCACAGCGGCGCCAGTATCGGAATCACGCTGTTTGACGGCGAGGAACTTAGCACTGACGGCCCCTTAAAACGCGCAGATTTGGCGATGTATCAAGCCAAGGCTGCTGGGCGCAATTTGGTACGCTTTTTTGATCCGCAAATGCAGGCCATTGTTACCGCGCGCTCGGCGCTTGAAGCCGGGCTTCGCGAAGCACTGTCGGAAAAGCAATTGACGCTGCACTATCAGGCGCAAACTTCGATTTCAACTATCACCGGTGTAGAGGCGCTATTGCGATGGCAGCACCCGCAGCGTGGTCTGGTTTTACCCGGAGATTTTATTGCGCTCGCTGAAGAAAACGGACTGATACTCCCGATTGGAAAATGGGTGCTGCACACCGCCTGCACCCAGCTTGCAGAATGGTCAAAGCATCCAAAGCTGGGGCAGCTTTACATCTCAGTCAACGTGAGCTTGCGGCAATTTCACCAGGAAAATTTTGTAGCCGAGGTGCTGGACGTGCTGGCAGGAACTGGCGCAAACCCGCAGCTTCTAAAGTTAGAGCTGACTGAAAGCGTGCTGGTTACCCACGTTGAAGAGGTCATCGAAAAAATGACCGCCCTAAAAGTTCACGGCGTTGGTTTTTCGCTCGATGATTTCGGCACTGGATATTCGTCACTTTCCAATCTAAAGCGCCTTCCGCTAGATCAGCTAAAAATTGATCAAAGCTTCGTACACGACATACTGACCGACCCCAATGACGCTGCCATCGCCAAAATGATCGTCGCATTAGCCGATACCCTTAGCCTAAATGTGATTGCCGAAGGCGTAGAAACCGAAGCCCAGCGGGAATTTCTAGCACTAAACGGCTGTTTGGCCTATCAGGGCTTTTTATGCAGCGCGCCTCTTTCAGCCAGAGAGTTTGAGGAATTTTTCCTAGCGGTCTGACACCGCTGCTGAAACCAGTACCTCTAACCACCGTGTAGCAGCGATTTCAATAATGCAAGCTTGCTGCACGGCGTGCGCAATCACCTAACGGCATACCTCCGTTATGCTAATCGCGCTGCGGGCATTGGAATCACGTCATATGCAGCAAGACCCCAGCGATAGTCGCCGTCATGAGCGTGGCAAGCGTTCCACCCAGCACCGCTAACAGGCCAAAGCGCGCTACGTCAGACTTGCGGTCGGGTGCTATGC
>Ga0105045_10006380_pt1 | contig 10433 bp, 6 predicted proteins | sample MAT02_FD_78089 | JGI IMG/M metagenome (GOLD analysis project Ga0105045, IMG submission 78089) | Freshwater microbial communities from Lake Fryxell liftoff mats and glacier meltwater in Antarctica - MAT-02 (megahit assembly) | ecosystem: Environmental > Aquatic > Freshwater > Ice > Liftoff... | reverse complement strand
CCTCCAAAACCCGTGCATCCAGGCAGCCATTTCGGAGTTTAACGCAGCTTTCCATTTACAGAATCGATAACTATTTATTTAGCGACAAACTAGCTTTCCAACCGCTTTAGGGGTTTTCAACCGCATAACCTGTCCGTCTTTGGAGAACGTGTGCGCATTTGGCGAACGTGGTTTTTTCAAAACACTCGATGCGATCATTAGAACTTTCCAGCCATAGGCGGACGCTGTCGAGTGGTTTGAAATGAATCGTAAGCTGTGTTATGAATAAAACCTTACTTTTTCAGTGTTCCCTAACTAAGAATTAAGAATTCTACTTTTTATCCCGAAATCTTATATCAAACAGACCAGCCAGATGGCCTGTTTGATATGAGATATGCAAAGAAGGCGATAAAATGTGGACCATGGCGGGCTCGAACCGTCGACCCCTACCTTGTCGAGGTAGTGCTCTAAACCAACTGAGCTAATGATCCATTTCGAAGTGCAAAAGTAGGAGCATTGCCGAAATTTCAACTATTTGCCGCATAAATTTTATTGTATGCTTGTAAGAGTAGTCCAGCTCGACATTCAGGAGGAACAGATTCAGCTTTTTTTGGAATTGTATTCGGCTCATCAGCAAAAGATTAGCCAATTTGAAGGTTGCATTTCTCTGCAACTCCTTCAGGAAGATGCCAATTTAAATCATGTGGCCACCTTAAGCCATTGGGCCACAGAAAAAGACCTGAACCGATATCGGAACTCTGATTTTTTTAAAGCTCTTTGGACCAAAGTGAAGCCGCTGTTTGCCTCTCCTGCCAAGGCATTTTCTTACCACATCTATACACCAATTCATGAAACCTATGGCTGATCAATCACTTATCAAAAAGTATTTCCCATCTGCAGAGTCCGCAAAGCTTGACCTTCTTCAAAAATTGTACGAAGGTTATGTAGATTGGAATGCCAAAATCAATCTCGTTTCCCGTTCTGATCTGGACAATTTGTACGAAAGGCATTTGCTTCATTCTTTGGCCTTGTGCCGTTTTTTGGAATTCAATCCCATGACCGAAGTTATGGATTTAGGTACCGGAGGCGGTTTTCCGGGATTGCCCTTGGCCATTTGGTTTCCTGAAGTCAATTTCACTTTAGTAGATTCCATTGGAAAAAAGATCAAAGTGGTGGATGCCCAAATTGAAAACCTGGGTTTAAAAAATGTAAAAGCAATCAATGCCAGGGCTGAAAACGTACCAGGAACCTTTGATTTTGTGTTAACCAGAGCTGTAGCTCCTGCCTCAGAACTTGTAGGCTGGACCCGGGGAAAGTTTGCATCTCATTACAGCCATAAATTAAAAAATGGCCTTTTGATGTGGAAAGGTGGCGACCTGAAGGAGGAATTGGCCGCAGTTTCCCGGTTGAAGCCAATCACATTTCATTTGAAAGATTATTTGGATGAGCCCTTTTTTGAAACAAAGCAGATCATTCATTTGCCAATGGTTTAGCAAAAGCTCAACATTTTATGCTTTACAGACATAAAATCGAGCACATCGTTTTTAGTAAAACTTTTGCACTTTTTTCTCTGACTTCAAGGAGATAATTAACAGATTTGTTCTAAAATTCTCATTAACCTTTTTGCATGATAAAACCTGTAAAAAGCAACCATTTTTTTAGAGTGAATTATTGAATTTGAATGTAATATAAGTTGTATTTTTATTCGTTCATCTTGCTTATTTTCAATCATTTAGAAGTTAGTTGTGCATGAAAAACCCTGAGCCGCACAAAATATTAATCGTAGAAGACGAGAAAATAATAGCCAAAGACCTTGAGCTTCGACTTATTCAAATGAATTACGAGGTGGTTGCTAGTGTATCTTCTGGTAAAGAGGCACTTGCGACTTTGAGATCCCATGAAGTCAACCTGATTTTGATGGATATTATGATTGATGGTGACATAGACGGAATTGAAACCGCCGAACTAATTCACCAACAAATGGACATTCCCATCATTTATCTTACAGCCTATGCAGATGAAAAAACATTTGAAAGGGCGAAGCTTTCTGATCCATTTGGCTACTTGCTGAAACCCTTTCAGGAACGGGATCTTGACTTGACAATCAGAACGGTTCTTCAAAAATTTTCATTCGAAAAGCAGATTAAATCCAGTGAAACCCGGTATAGAAGTCTTTTTGAGCAATCTCAGGATGCCATCCTTATATTTGACAATGCAGGAAAAATTCTTGATTCCAACAAAGCCGCCAGTGAAATCTATTCATTGCGGGCAGATCGCATGGAAAAATACCACCTCACAGACCTGGTTCAGCCAAAGGAAAAGGCCCAGTTAATGGTTAATCTTCAGCGTTTTTTGGAGGACGGTGAGTTGAAGGGAAAATATCGATATATCGATAAATTTTTGTCTATCAAATATATAGAATATCAGGCCAAAGCAAACTATTTGCCTGGCAATCACCTTGCTGTAATTCGGGATGTTACCCAATTTGTAGAGGATCAACGCCAAATTGAAAACCTTGCAAAGTTTCCATCTGAGGCGCCACACCCCATTTTTCGAATTTCCACTTCGGGAGAAATCATTTATGCCAACAAAGCGGCAAATATTTTTCTCAGTGAGTGGCGTCCAAAATATGAAAATAGCATTCCTAATAACCTGAAAGACAGACTTTCGGTCCTCAATTCCATTGAAAATACAATGACATTGAGTTTGAACATCAAGAACAGGTATTTTTTGTTGCTATTCGTTTATGTGCCCAAAGGAGATTACATCAATATTTATGGAACAGATATCACCCAACAAAAACAATCTGAGCGGATCATCAATCATCAGAAAGACATTCTTGAACTGATCGCCAAGGGAGAAAATTTGCCCACGGTTTTGGATCGTATTTGCGCTAAAATTCAGCAATTTATGCCAGAGGCTTTGCCTGCAATTCATATTTATGATGAGCTTTCAAGAAACCTTAATTTTGCCGCCGGCCCAAGACTACCTCTTGATTTTATTGCAGCTTTTCAAAAAATAAGCATAGGAAAAAATCACACCACCGTAGGTGCAACCGGATACACCAAAGATCTGGTGGTGATTGAAAATGTTTTGGAAGATCCTTGCTGGAAAGAGAAGGAAAAGGAGGCAATCATTGCTGGCATAAAGTCCAGCTGGGGTTTGCCCGTTTTAGGTCAAAATGATGAATTGCTTGCCGTGATTTCCATTTACTACAAAGAGCACCACAAACCATCCACTACTGAGATAACGCTTGTGAATATGGCCTGTAAATTAACAGGTATTGCTGTGGAAAGGGAGGCCAATTACCAAAGTCTGACCAAACATTCACTGGCTTTTGAAAACATATCTGATGCCGTAGTACTCACTGATACAGAGGGAAAAATAACAGAATGGAGTCCATCTGCAGAGCGGCTTTTTAAGTTTAAAAAGGGTGAAATTCTAGGAAAGAAAATTCAGGACGCTCCGTTTATTCTGCATGCACAAGGGGAAGAAAAACGCGTACAAAATGCCTTTTTTGAGCCCCTGGATGATGAGATTAAATATAATTCTGAGATTGAATTCATAAAAAAAGAAGGAGAAAAAGGGATAGCTGAGCTTAATGTGGTGAAGTTGAAGGACTTGACCGGGGCCATCATCGGTACCTTGAGAGTGATCAGAGATATCACCCAAAAGAAAAAAGTTGAAAGGGCACTCCGGACTTCTGAGAATTATCTGAAAGCCATTTTTGACAACACCATTCAATCTTTTATTTTACTGGATCTTGAGTTTAAAATTCTGACTTTCAACAAGGAAGCTTTTGATTTTATTGCAGAAATTACAGGCAAAAAACTAGCAGCCGGAGAGCAGCTTACCGATTTTTGGTACCAGAACGAAGTTGAAAAATTTGTGTCAGTTTCCGCACGAGCCCTCAGTGGTGAGTATGTAAAATATGAAGAATTTGTTGATAATCCCACTGGCTCTGCTTTCTGGTTGGAGATCAATTTCTTACCCGTCTATGATCACGAAAATAATCTGACCAGCGTCTGTTTTACGGCACTGGATATTTCCGAACGAAAACATGCAGAATTGGAGCTTGCTTCAAGTGAGGCCAGATTTAGGTCTTTGGTTCAGAATTCTTCAGATATCGTTACCGTCTTAGACAAGTTTGGAAAAATAACCTACACTTCTGAATCTACTGAGCGGATGCTTGGATTCAAAAGTCAGAATCTGATTGGACAACCGCTTGAAAATCTGGTTGTTTCTGAGGAGCAGGATAGGTTTAAGGAGGTCCTTGCATTGGTCGTGGAAGAACCAGAAGATACCCATATCATTGAATATCAGATAAAAAATGCTGAAGGTCAGATTGTTTATCTGGAATCCGTTTTGAACAATCTGTTTGAAAATAATTCCATTCAGGGTGTGGTGGTCAATTCCAGGGATATCACACAAAGAAAGGAGGCTGAAACAGAATTGAAGAAAACCAATTTCGAATTGGACAGCTTTGTTTATCGGGCTTCTCATGATTTGAGGGCACCATTGCGGTCCGTTCTTGGTTTGTTGAATCTCATAAAAATTGAAAGCAGCCCGGATCAGAAGTCTGCGTATGTAAATCTGGCCGAAAAGAGCATTAACAAACTGGATTCATTCATTCTGGATCTGACCAATTTCAGCAGGCACACCAGGTTGGAAATTCAGAAGGAAAAAATTGATTTTCAATCTGTTATAGCGGAATGTATTGAAAACCTTAAGTACATGGAAAATGCAGATAAGGTAAAATCAATCATAGAAATTGAAGAATCTGAACCCTATCTCAGTGATCCTGGAAGGATGGCAATTTTATTCCAAAACCTGATTTCAAATGCCATTAAGTACCAAAGGCCATACATTGAGTCATTTGTAAAAATCAGCATTCATGTCAATGACCAGGGAGCGCTGGTGGTGGTTAGCGACAACGGAAAGGGAATCAGCAAGGAGTATCTGAGCAAGATTTTTGAAATGTTTTTTCGTGCCTCAGAAGATTCTTATGGCTCAGGTTTAGGGCTTTACATTACAAAACAGGTGGTGGAAAAGCTGCAAGGTAAAATTGAAGTTCAATCTATTTTTAATGAAGGTACTTCTTTTAAGGTTTGGCTTCCTCACCTGGTTAAAAAGGAAGAGTTGTTACTCGAGAACGCCGGCTAGTGAACTAAAAGTAAGATTTCTTTTGGCGAACGGTCTATTCTAATAATCCAAAAGCGCCTGCATTTTCACCGTTACCTTTTCAGGATTAGGTAGCATGGTCTGTTCCAAAATGCTGTTTAATGGAATGGCAGGAAGATTTTCGGATCCAAGCGTCATAACTGGTGCATCCAAATCCGAAAAGCACCTTTCCTGGATGAGGCCGGCAAGACTTCTGGCAAAAGAATTAGAAACCGGTTCTTCAGTAAGCACAAGGCATCTTCCGTTTTTCCGCACAGATTTGAAAATCGCCTCTTCATCTAAAGGATAGAGTGTCCTCAAATCCAGAATTTCAACCTGAGTTAAAAATTCAGCGGACGCCGCAAATGCCCAATGAACGCCCATTCCGTATGTGATCACAGTCAGGGCTTTACCCGCCTTCGCAAGTCCGGGATCTGAAACCTGAGACAAATCAGCTTTTCCAAATGGGAGGATATAATCCGAATCTGGTTCAATATTTTTAGCCCTATCAGTCCCCTGATTTTTAGACCAATACAAACCTTTGTGTTCCAGAATAACCACCGGATTTGGGTCATGATAAGCAGCTTTCATCAATCCTTTCAGATCTGCTCCATTGCTTGGATAGGCAATTTTTATTCCCCTGATGTTGCACAAAACCGACTCCACACTGGAGGAATGGTATGGACCACCGCTTCCATAGGCCCCAATTGGAACCCTCAAAATCATACCCACGGGCCATTTTCCATTGCTCAGGTAGCAGGACCGGCTTACTTCTGTGAAAAGTTGATTGAGGCCTGGCCAGATATAATCGGCAAACTGAACTTCCACAATCGGTTTTAAACCAACGGCAGACATGCCCACGGTTGATCCAACGATGAACGCTTCCTGAATGGCTGTATTGAAAACACGGTTGTCACCAAATTTTTGGGCAAGTGTGGCCGCTTCCCGAAACACACCACCAAGCCTTTTTCCAACGTCCTGACCATAAAGGAGACATTCAGGATTTTCCCTCATCAATTCTTCTATGGCGTGAAGTGCCTGATCTACCATCACTTCCCTTTGTCCTTTTTCAGGCGTTCGAATGCCTTTTTCCTCTGTTATTAATGTAGGGGCAAAATCATAATCAAATAAATCTGAGGGTTTTGGATCTTCGGATTGTAAGGCTTTTTGCAGATCCTTTTTCACTTTTTCAGCCGCCTTTTTTTCAATTTGTTTCAGATCAACTTCCACAATTCCTGAATCAATCAATTGTTTCCTGAATTTCGGAAAAGGATCCTTCTTTTTGTCATCATCCAGATCGTCCCTGTACCATTCCATCCTTACCCCGGAAGTATGGTGATTCAACAACGGAACCTTGGCATGAACCAAAAATGGACGTCTTTCTTTTCTGATTTTTGAGATTACATCCTTTAGTGTCGAATAACATTGAAAGAAATCGGTCCCATCAAGGCTCACAGCTTCAATTCCATGAAATCCTTTTATAAATTCAGCTGCATTCTGAGCCCTTATTTCATCTGAAAATGCTGAAATATCCCATTCGTTGTCCTGAACTAAATATAAAATTGGCAACTGGTGCAATCCTGCCATTTGGAAACCTTCCGAGACCTCACCCTCTGTGATGGATGCATCCCCAAATGAACATAAAACGATTGGATTTTCTGTTGAACTCCAGTTTTGAATATTCTCCTTTTCTCTGTATTTCAGGCCCATAGCGGCTCCTGTGGCTGGGATTCCCTGCATTCCTGTGGCAGAAGATTGATGGGGAATTTTTGGTTTGTCTTCCCGATTCAAACTAGGATGACAATAGTAAGTTCTACCTCCGGAAAAAGGATCGTCTCTTTTTGCCAAAAGCTGAAGCATCATATCAAAAGGTTCCAATCCCATGGAAAGTAACATGGATTCGTCCCGGTAATATGGATAAACAAAATCCTGATTCTGGAGCAACATACCCGCTGCAATCTGAATGGCCTCATGTCCTTTGGAAGTAGAGTGAACGTATTTGGAAACCAATTTAAAGTTATCCTCATATATTTTGCTCATCTCCCTGGCGCAGGCCATAAAAAAGTATGCCTCTCTTAGAATTTTATCATTTATTTCTTTCCTTTTCTCTTTTAAAATTTCCTGAACCATTTGGTGTATTTGGTTTCAATTTTATCTGTTCTTATCTTTTTTTGAGTCCATAAAGCAAGCACTGTTTAATTTCTTTTTCCAGGGCTTCTGCTTTTAATTCTCTATGTCGCCCCGACCAGGAGTAGAGCCAGTGGAGCGACGACAATATTGAAAATAATGCCATTTCAATATCAATTTTTTCGATCATTCCCAACTTCATTCCATCTGCGATTATGGTTTTAAAACTTAGTTCGTAGCCATTCCTGAGATGAATATACTGCCTCAGGGCGGGCTCTTCGAGGTGTACCCATTCACCTGTAATCAGTGAAATCTGGTCAGGGAATTGCAAGGTCAATTTAACATGGAGTCCGACCAGCATTTCTAACTTTTCAATCGGATTCGCATTTGAATTTTCAACCTCCTGCATGCCTTCAATAAACTTTTCAGCCATTTCAAGTAACATTTCTTTCAAAATGGCCTGCTTAGATTCGATATGATTGTAAAGACTCGAAGCCTCAATTTTCAATTCTGAAGCGATCATTCGAACTGAAGTGGCATTGAACCCCTTTTTTCTGAACAACCTTGCCGATACAGCAAAAATCTGATCCTTTCTTGGTGAGTTTCGTTTCAAAGAAATTCAGAGCATTTTTTTAAACCCTGGCATGAACAGGTCAAAAATAGAGAAATTATTCTCTGCCAAAGTATTGAATTTTTAGGATTTCAGAATTGAAAGGTTTCGCTTTACTTTTTTCCCAACAGGAAAAGTAAAGGAATTTCAAACCGTTTACTCCAGTCTCTTTCAGTATGCGCTTTTCCTTCAAATTTCAGACTCATAAAATTTCCGGATTTAAATTCAAATTTACGTTCTTTTAATATTGAATCCACCTTCAACTGGTGGCCCTCATAAAGGCTATCCAAGGTCTTTGTGCCAAAATCGAAATATAATTTGTGGTTTTTGGGATTTGGAGCATGCTTTGAAATGTAGTTCTGGAGTGCTTTTGGCATTGGGTTATTTTCATTGGTAAAAATCACCGGCCAATCTGAAGATATGCAAGCGGCTCCTCCAAAGATTTTCGGATATTCACAAATGGCATACATGGAAATCAATCCTCCTTTGCTTGATCCGGCAATAAAAGTATGCTTTGGTCCTTTTTTTGTTGAAAAGGTTCTATCTATAAATGGCTTCAATTCTTTGACCAAAAACTCCAGATACCGATCAGATATTGGTTTCCCCTCTTTCATTTCCCTATTGGCATTTTTTTTACTTGCATCTGTCACTCTTTGTTTTTCAGATGCAGTAAGACTTTGGAATGGTTTCTCAGGAATGTATTCCGAATGCCTCAACTTTGTATTCCAAATCCCAACCAGAATAAAATCCCGAAGTTTGTTTTGCCCTTTTAATCTTAAAATAGCGTCATCAACATCCCAGGCCTGCTTATTCCAGGTTGTGCTGGAATCAAAAAGCATTTGGCCGTCATTCATATAAAGCACTTCATATTTCCTGGCAATGCTATAATCATCAGGAAGCCAGACATCTATAGTTCTTGATTTTACAAATGCCGATTTGAAATTCGAAAATCTGGCAATCTTTCCGGTACTTACCTGCGGGGATCTGGTCGTATCTTGTCCCTTTGAAAATATCGGGTGGAAGAAAAGAAAGAGGAGAATAAAATGAAGTCGGATCATAAGGTCAATTTAGGGCAACTGATAGAAGTAGAAAATTGGAAAGCTTTATTTTCCTGCTACAAATAGGAAAGCCACCAACATTGTTTGTTTGCCGATTTGTATTTTTCATACCACTTGCAAAACGGATAAAGCAAGAATATCAAACCAATCCAAACCATGTAAACCCAAAAAAGACCAAATCCAAAACCTTGGAAATCATCAAAACTCCAGGTTGAATTAAACATTTTATTCCAACTAAGTCCTTGCAGTTGAAGGGCTACCAATGAAAAGAAATGAATTACATAAATATGAATGAGATAAAAGAAAAATGGAACTTTGCCAAAAATTGAAATTCGATTTACCAGTGATCCTTTCCAATTTTCGCTAAAATATAAAAACAGAAAAATTGGTCCAAGAGTCATGTATAAGAATAGGAGTGAGGGAGGATATTTGTTTGGGCCAAAGAAATGAAATATTGTTTGCGACAAGGAAGTCCAACTTTTCCAGGGGTTTGGATCTCCATACAAATTGATGGCCCTCAGTAAAACGAACAAAACACAAGCTGAAAGCCCTGAGATCAAAAATAAGATCTTTCTCTTTTGGACCTCCCACTTGAAAACTGGTCCAATACAATAACCGAAAGACATCACTCCAATCCATGGAACGACAGGATATCCAATTATTAAATTGAACCGTCCTAAATCAAAAGTTCCTCCTTCGTGAATGAATGCCCAAAAAATGGTCTTAAGTGGCTCAAGTTGGTCAAAAGCATTGTGACCAAAAATCATGATTAATCTGATTCCCAGTATTATCCGTGGATTAAGAAAAATTAAAAATGAAAGGCAAACCATGCTAACTCCAAGAGACCAGATTACCAAAAACAGGAGGTTATGAAAAGTAGGATCAAATGTCCAACTAAAGTTAATCACGGTCAACTCCATAACAATCAGCCATAATCCTCTTGTCCACAAAAAAAAGGAAAGTTCTTTCTTGCTTTTTTTAAAACCGGAAATGTAAGCCGAAACGCCTGAAAGCAAACAAAAGCCAGGTGCGCAAAAATTAGTAATCCAACGGGTAAAAAAGATGGCAGGAGTTGTAAAATCCGGGTCTGCAGGAGAGAAGAAGAAAGCCGAAAAGTGGAAATAATCCCTGACATGATCCAGAGCCATTACCACCATGATTAGCCCTCTCAATAGGTCAATCGATCCAATTCTCCTATTCATTTTTCTTCTCCTGGTGTTTTCTGATCTATTAATTTACACGAATGAACAATCACCTTTTTCCTATATCTTTGAGTGCTTTGAAGCAATCCCAGGAAACAAAAAATCTCATATTTTACATGAGATTTTTAAATTTCAAAAATTTCGATTTAGAGCCCGGGACAAGGGATTCTCCTGTAAACAATTCTCTTTCTACATTTTTCATTGATAAGCTGGTAGCTCAAGGTAATCTCAAAAGTCCGGCCCAGATTATTTACTTTTTGCGAAAGAGGAATGTCATAGCTGAATCCAACTTTTATG
>Ga0105045_10006379_pt1 | contig 10434 bp, 11 predicted proteins | sample MAT02_FD_78089 | JGI IMG/M metagenome (GOLD analysis project Ga0105045, IMG submission 78089) | Freshwater microbial communities from Lake Fryxell liftoff mats and glacier meltwater in Antarctica - MAT-02 (megahit assembly) | ecosystem: Environmental > Aquatic > Freshwater > Ice > Liftoff... | reverse complement strand
GTTGTTTCTTTGACCGTTCCCTCATTGAGGGCCGCAGCCGCCACCACGATTTTGAATGTTGAGCCGGGTTCCATCATGTCCACAATGGCCCGGTTCTTCATGTGCTCGGGCCCCGATCCACCGGGATGATTCGGGTCGAAGCACGGACGGCTTGTCATGGCAAGAATTTCGCCTGTCTTCGGATCCACGATGAGGCCCACGGCTGTCTCCGGCTTCAGATCCTCAAAGGCATTTTGCATCTCCTCCTCCAAAATGGATTGGAGCCCCATATCAATGGTAAGCCGCACGTTCAGGCCATTCTCTGCGGCCTCTTCTTGACCGCGATAGACCATGATTTCTCTACCCTTACGATCTCGTTCGATAAAGCGAAAGCCATCCGTCCCGCGAAGAGCGCTATCCATCGTTCGCTCGATACCTTGGATGCCCTTCCCCTCATGATCGAGAAAGCCGAGCACATGGCCCAGCGTCTGGCCATTGGGATAGATCCTCACGGTATCCTGCTCAAAGTAAATCCCCCGTAGCCCGGCTGCTTGCATGGCCCTGCCCAGTGCTAAGCCGCGATCTTCTGGAACCTCCCGCTTGAGCACGACGTATTTGCGGTTGCCTGCGAGGCGTTCTTGAATTTCCTTGGCCGGCATCTCCAGATAGGGAGCGGCGAGGAGGGAAAGTGCTTCGGGGTCCGTGACGTGAGTGCAATCGGCAACGACTGTGCAGACGGGAAGATTTGAGGCGAGGAGTTCTCCGTTTCTATCGAAGATCAATCCGCGCCGCGAGTGGATGACGAGGCGCATTTGGTGCTTCTCGGCAGCAAGCTGTGCGTATTCCTCGTGTTTCGCGACGTGCAGATAAATGAGGCGTCCCGAGTAGAGCGTAAAGAGGCAGGCTACTGCGACGCAGGCGATGCCGGCGCGAGTGCTCGCGCTCCATCTCATGGACGCGCCCTTTCATTAAATGCCGTGCGCATGATGCCGTCATCCACCGCCACGCTCGCAGGCGAGAGGCGGGCGATCATATTATCTTGGATCGGAACCAACGCCGAGACGCCTTGGGCAATCCGCTCCTGCAGCACGCGGCGCGAGGACAATTCCGTGACACGGGCGAGCAGCACTTCGTTCTCTGCCCTCGCTTCACGCACGAGTCGCTCGACCTTACGGATATTGTCTCCCAGCGCATACTGCTGGGTTTTGATCGAGGTGAAGACGAGGCCGGCGACAAGCGCGAAGGCCACTGGCAAAAGCCAAGCTATGATGACGAGAAAATTGACGGGATTTGCGTGTTTGCGACGGTTGGTATTCATAGCAATGTGGGGTCACTGATTTTTTCTACGACGCGTAGCTTGGCACTCCGCGCCCGCGGGTTTGATTGCGTCTCCTCCACCCCGGCATCCATGGGATGTGGCGTGAGGAGGCGGAAAATGCGGTTAGGATTGCGGCGTGGCTCAGGCCACTCGGGACGATCTATCCATTCCTGACTACGATCTCGGAAGGAATGCTTCACCATGCGATCTTCCAACGAATGGAACGTGATGATCGCGAGGCGTCCCCCCGCGACGATCAAACTTGGCAAAGCTTCCAACGCCTCACCCAACGCACCCAACTCATCATTCACCGCGATTCGCAGCGCCTGAAAGATCCGCGTGGCAGGGTGCCTTGCCCCCGTTCGCGGAGCCACGGATGACACCGCTGCCGCAAGATCAAACGTGCTCTGAAAAGGATGTTGCAAGCGCAGTGCACCAATCCGTGCAGCGATCTGCATTGCACGCGGCTCTTCTCCGTATTCCCGAAAAATGCGACCAAGCTCTGGAACAGATAGGCCATTCACGAGATCGGCAGCCGTTTCTCCGATCATGCCATTCATCCGCATATCGAGCGGGCCATCCTTCATGAGAGCAAATCCCCGGGCTGCGCAGTCGAGCTGATGGGAGGAAACTCCCACATCGAGGAGCGCGCCAGCAAGACCGCGCCGTTCGTCCAAGCCTAAAAGGGCTTCCTCGGAATCGCGAAAGTTGGCCTGAACAAATCGCACGCGCTCGCCAAATTTCCCCAGCCGATCCCGCGCCGCGTCGAGTGCCTCCGCATCCTGATCCATGGCGATAACCTCTGCTCCCGCCTGGAGGAGCCTCTCGCTATGTCCTCCACCGCCAACTGTCCCGTCGAGGAAGAGCATGCCGGGAGCGGGACGCAAGAGCGCTACGACTTCGTCCGGCAGCACCGGCACATGGTAGGCCCCCGAGGAGTTCTCAGGCTTTCCCAAGTTGACCTCCTGAAGGTCGTCGTAGTCCAAGATATTCATAAGCATTTTGAGGACGAATTTTGATGGTGGCGTGGATGGGTGACTTGCCGTCGGGAACTTGCTCTGCCTTCAACCCGAAGAAGAATGTTCGGCCACCCTTTGCCATCAGCTTCGTTTTTTCATGCAGGGTTATGGGAAGTTGAAAGACTCATAGGCCAATCAGGTCTGCCACGTTTTTGAAGTTCTCATGCGTCGCAGCCGCTCGCGTCGCATAGCGGTCCTTCGCCCAAATCTCAAAGCGGCTCTTGCTGCCCACAAAAACGACCTCGTCCGTAAGCCCCACTGCCTTGCATTGATCGTCATGGAGTAGCACCCGGCCCTGCTTGTCGGGTGTCACGCTCTTCACACCCCCAAAAAAACTGCGAATTGCGTCCCGCTTCTCCATCTCGCTCAGCTTCGCCGTCCGGATCCGTTCCTCCTGCAAATCCATCTCGCGGCGAGGCATCACAAGCAAATAGTCCCCATGCGGTGGCGCGATCACATGCAACTCCTCGACCTGATCGTCCACCCACGGCGCAGGAACCGCCACGCGATTCTTCGCGTCTAGCGTGCGTTCGTGCGTGCCAAGATAATGCACCTGTCGTAGTGGTTCCAGTTCCATGAGGTTTCCGGGGTGATAAAGACCTGATTCACCCTAATTCCCCATTTTTACCCACTTTTCCCCACATTGGTCAATGAGAATTTCGCTTGGTGTTAGTTTTTCACGAAAACAACACCACGTCTGCTCTGACGCTGAGACGAAAACACTTTACACCGCGCAACCGTTTGCGTTAGGTGACTGAAATAATTATGAAGCCACGTTTCTACGTTTTCCTCGGGCTCAGCCTCTTGGTTTGCAGCACGCAAGCTGCGCTCGTGGACTATACAGGCTTGAGTCTGTCTGGCTCTGGCTCCTTTAATACCACATTAGCCACCTCGGGAGAGACGTTGATTTCGTCCGTAACGGTAAGAGATTTTACGCCAAGTGCTGGAAACTCTGGCACGATCACATCCGCCGTGAGCGGACAATTGGCGCGCATGGAAGATCCTGCCGCTAGTGCGGGCCAGACGCTCAGCGTGAAGATCCACTTCGACTCGATCCAACTTTTCACGGTGACGGCTTTCAGCGGCTTACCGTCCAATACTTTACCATCGAATGTTACCGACGTTGATGAACTGACATTCATTGCCCTCAACTCGTCTCTCACACCGCTAACGACCTTTGCAGGCTGGACGATTACGAATACGACACTTCTCAATGTGGTGTCGAACTCGGGAAATACGATCATTATTAACGGAACAAAAGGGCCGACATCTGCTCCATTTGCGACGTTCGACCTGACTCCGAACGAGGCGATTTACGGGTACCAAATCGTCTTTCAGAATCGCAGTGGTGCGACTGGCGGACTCAACAGCAACCAACTCGCACTCCAACTTGCTGTGATTCCAGAACCGAGCACGATGCTCTTCTTGGCCATGGCCGGGGGGCTTTTAATAATCGCCCGTTTACGCCGCCTCAAGAACCTATCTACCCGCTAGGCCTTGGCGTAAATCTCCGAACCTTGTTTTGCGAACTCGGAGGCTTTTTCGCTCATGCCGCGCTCGAGGGCCTGCTCCTCGGAAAGTTCCTGCTCTGCGGCATATCTCCGGACGTCTTCCGTAATCTTCATGCTGCAAAAGTGCGGGCCGCACATGCTGCAGAAATGCGCAGATTTTGCCCCTTCTTGTGGGAGCGTTTCATCGTGAAACTCGCGGGCGGTGATGGGGTCAAGGCCTAGATTAAATTGGTCCTCCCAGCGAAACTCGAAGCGGGCCTTGCTGAGGGCATTGTCACGGTATTGGGCTCCTGGGTGGCCCTTGGCGAGATCGGCGGCGTGGGCGGCAATTTTGTAAGTAATCACACCATCCTTCACATCCTTTTTATTCGGTAGGCCGAGGTGTTCTTTGGGTGTGACGTAACAGAGCATCGCACAACCATACCAACCGATCATGGCAGCACCGATGCCACTCGTTATGTGGTCGTAGCCGGGCGCGATGTCGGTGGTGAGGGGGCCAAGGGTGTAGAAGGGAGCTTCGTGACACCACTCGAGTTGCTTGGCCATATTTTCCTCAATCATGTGCATGGGAACATGGCCAGGGCCCTCGTTCATCACCTGCACGCTCTTTGCCCATGCGCGTCGGGTGAGATCGCCCTGCACTTCGAGCTCGCCGAATTGCGCGCGGTCATTGGCATCGGCGATGCTGCCTGGTCGGAGGCCGTCGCCGATGGAAAAACTCACATCATATGCTGCGCAGATGTCGCAAATATCGTCCCAATGCGTGTAGAGGAAATTTTCCTTATGATGAGAAAGGCACCATTTGGCCATGATGCTGCCGCCGCGTGAGACGATGCCGGTCATGCGCTTCGCGGTCCATGGAACGAAGCGTAATAGGACGCCGGCGTGGATGGTAAAATAGTCCACCCCTTGTTCGGCCTGTTCAATCAGCGTATCGCGATAGATTTCCCACGTGAGGTCTTCGGCGCGTCCGTTGACTTTCTCGAGTGCTTGGTAAATGGGAACGGTGCCAATCGGGACGGGCGAATTCCGCAAAATCCACTCACGTGTAGCGTGGATGTTTTTGCCAGTGGAGAGATCCATGACGGTGTCTGCACCCCATTTCGTGGCCCACCGCATTTTCTCAACTTCTTCCTCGATGCTACTGGCCACGGCACTATTGCCGATATTGGCATTAATTTTGACGAGGAAATTTCGCCCGATAATCATCGGTTCCAGTTCTGGGTGGTTGATATTTGCGGGAATGATGGCTCTGCCTGCGGCCACTTCGCTCCGGACGAACTCTGGTGTAATTTCAGTTGGAATGCGTTGCGGAAATCGGCGAAAGATGTTGGGCGTGTATTCGGTATGTTCTTGTGCGGAGCCGACGTGTTGCTTTTCAAGGTCTGTGCGGTCGGCATCCTCGCGCATGTCGGCGATGTCTGATCGGCGGAGAGTCTCCCGAATGGCGATGAATTCCATCTCAGGCGTGATTATTCCTTGGCGGGCATACCACAGTTGAGTTACAGGATGCTCGCTGCTGGCCCGTAGTGGCTTGCGGTTCGCAAAATTCGGCTGCGCCGGAAGTGTTCCGTTGCGATGGGCCTCGGAGAGGTAGCCATTGTCCTGCGGTTTCACGTTTCGTCCCGCATATTCCGAGACATCGCCACGCTCCCTTACCCATGAACTTCGCAGGGGGGGAAGACCTGTCTCGACTGTGCCGCAAAAATCGGGATCACCCCAAGGCCCTGAGCAATCATACACACGCACGGCCTCGTTCTCGACCATGGTGCCATCGAAAGCTTTTGTGGCGGCGAGGGCAATTTCGCGCATCGGCACTTGCACCTGCCGGTGAAGGACTCCCGGCACATAAACGCGGGAGGAAGCTGGTAGGGGGTCGGTGCTTTGCGGTTCGAAGGGCTCGTTAGGTGCGATCATAAGAAAAATAACTTATCAGGAAGAAGCCCATCTGCTTCCTCTAGTGGCTTTGGTTGTATCAACGTCTGAAAGATTCGCCCTGCGGCTAGAGGAGTCAATTGGCAATTTTGGCGATCAAGCGATTGGGTGCCTGCGTGCCCAGAAATAGGCCAACGAAGGCGTGCAGTTCCTTGGGGGCGCAGCGCGGAATGCCGCGCTCTCGATCTCCTCATTCCCATCTGTCAGCTCTGTCCCGGTGCGCACGCTAGCTGTAAAAAGAACGGTGAAGTTCGACTTCTCGTGGCGATCGAAATAATCGCACGCGATGGCGGACTTCACCCGCAGGCCAGTCTCTTCAAAGACCTCGCGGGCTAGAGCAGAGGCGAGCGATTCGAAGGGTTTGACCTTGCCGCCAGGGAGTGCCCACAGTTTTTTGCCCGCACGCTGCTTTACCATGAGGACCCTCCCAAAAGCGTCTTCTATCCATGCCATGGCAGAAACTTCCTTGGTGGTTTTTAGTGCGGATGGGGCTAGTGCTGGCGAAGTCTTCAACGGTTGGCTTTCTACAAAACGGCATACCACGTAAAGTTCAAGCTCGTTCTTGTGACCTTGCTCGGCGCGGTGCTCTTCAGACGATCGGTGGTGTCGGTCTATGGGCCTGCGGGCGCAAGCCCAAGAAAATCCTCCACGAAGGCATTGGCTGGGTGCGAGCGGACTTCGTTTGGCGTGCCGATTTGTTGAATTTTTCCTTTATCAATAATCACGACGCGATCTGCGACTTCGAAGGCTTCTTCTTGGTCATGAGTCACGAAGAGACTTGTGAGATGAGTTTGGTTTTGAAAGGCGCGCAGCCACTGGCGTAGGTCTTTACGCACCTTGGCATCAAGGGCGCCGAAGGGTTCGTCGAGAAGCAGAACCTTCGGCTCAATGGCGAGGGCTCGTGCGAAGGCGATCCGCTGGCGTTGACCCCCCGAGAGTTGCGCCGGAAGCTTGCGGGCCTGCTCGGGGAGTTGCACGGTTTCGAGAAGAGACTGCACGCGCTGTTGAATCACCTCCTCGGTCGGGCGGTCTGCACTGCGACGGACGCGAAGGCCGAAGGCCACGTTCTCGAAGACGTTCATGTGCTGGAAGAGGGCGTAGGATTGGAAAACAAAGCCCGCTTTCCGCTTGTAGGCGCTGAGCTCAGTAACATCCTCACCCTCGAAAAAAACTTGCCCAATTTCTGGAAATTCCAAGCCGGCGATAATGCGCAGTAGCGTGGTTTTTCCCGAGCCACTCGGCCCAAGTAAAGCGACCAATTCCCCTTTTTCTACGGAAAACGATACGTCATCGAGGGCCGGGAAATGGACAAAGTTTTTGGAAACGTTTTTGATCGAAATGCTCATACTTCGGAGGTGTTGCCTACATGTTTGTTTGCCGCAACTGGCGTGCAAACTGCCACTCTGCAAAGGTCTTGATGGCAAGAGAAAGCAGTGCAAGGAGAGCAAGAACTGAAGCTACGGCAAAGGCGGATGCGAAGTGGTATTCGTTGTAGAGAATTTCAATATGCAGGGGCATCGTGTTCGTTTTCCCACGGATGTGGCCAGAGACGACGGACACGGCTCCGAACTCGCCCATTGCTCGGGCATTGCAAAGAATGACGCCATAGAGCAGACCCCACTTAATTTTCGGTAGGGTTACGCGCATGAACATCTGCCAGCCATTGGCCCCTAGCGTGGCTGCGGCTTCTTCTTCGCGCGCGCCTTGGGCTTGCATGAGAGGGATGAGCCCTCGCGCGACGAAGGGAAAGGTGACAAAGACCGTTACAAGCACGATGCCAGGAATGGCAAAAATCACCCGAATGTCATTGGCCTGCAACCATGGCCCGAGCCATCCCTGAGCACCGAAGACTAAGACATAAATCAAGCCCCCTACGACCGGAGAGATCCATAGTGGGAGGTCAATGAGCGTGATGAGAAAGCTCCGTCCACGAAAACGAAAGCGGGAAATGCTCCATGCGGCAGTTACCCCGAAGATTGTATTTAGCGGAACGGCGATCGCTGCTACGAGAAGAGTCAGCCACACGGCATGCGCCGTCGCGCGATCTTCAAATGTTTTCAAGAAAACTGTGAGGCCCTTAGAGAAGGCTTCTTGAAAAACCACGACTAGCGGCAGCACAAGGAAGAGGGCAAAAAACGCTAAGACAATTGTGATGAATATCACTTTGATCACGAGGGATTCACTCGTGGCCGCCCGGCGGGCCGCCATTCGCGGCTTCAGGAGAGCTATTGCGCCAGCCATCGGTTTAGGCGAGGCCCCTCCGCTTGTTGTCCCACGACTGGAGGCCGTTGCTCACCAGAAGGATCACGAAGGCACCTACAAGCATCACGAAACCAATGGCTGCCGCGCCGGTGTAGTCGTATTGCTCAAGCTTCGTTATGATTAAGAGCGGCGCGATTTCGGTTTTCCCAGGAATATTGCCCGCAATGAAAACGACGGAGCCAAATTCCCCCACTGCACGTCCGTAAGCCAGCGTGGTGCCCGTAAGAATCGAGGGGAGCACAGCGGGGAAGATGATTCGCTGAAATGTCTGCCAGCGACCCGCACCGAGCGTCGCTGCGGCTTCCTCCACTTCGGCCGAGAGATCCTGAATGACTGGCTGCACCGTGCGCACGACGAAGGGTAGGCCGATAAAAACCAGCGCGATGAAGATGCCGAGCTGCGTGTAAGCCACCTTGATATCGTATGGCATGAGCAGACTCCCAATCATTCCATTCGGCGCATAGATTGCGGTCAGGGCGATACCCGCAACCGCCGTGGGCAGGGCAAAGGGGAGATCCACCATGGCGTCGAGAAGTTTTCGTCCGGGAAATTCGTAGCGCGCAAGCACCCACGCAGCAAGCACGCCAAAGAAGCCATTGCAGAGGGCCGCGGCCAAGGATACGCCGAAGCTCACGCGCAGCGACGCAAGCACACGCGGCTCGGTGACAGTGCCCCAAATGTGCTCCCAGCCGCCTGAGGCCGTCTTTAGAAAGAGGGCCGAGAGGGGGATCAGGACGATCAGTGTCAGATAAATGAGCGTCCAACCAATCGTGAGCCCGAAGCCCGGAAGAACCTTGCGGAGATGCTTGGCTGCCATGCCTTCAAATATTCTGTGCTTCGGAAATGAGAGTCCGAAAATGTTTAAGAACCGCGAAGGTTGCCTCGATATTCGCTTCAATCTGAGGTTCAAAGCTGGAGTTTTGGGGCGTTTCAAAAACGATTTCAAACGGCTTCGGATGCTGTTCGGGAGGCGCTCCGAGCACGCCTTCGTAGCCTTTGAGAATGATTCCGTTATTCGCCTCAAAGTTGTCTATGCTCTTATCGAAATTTCGCGGAAGAATCTTCGCTGCGGCCTCCAGTGCAGGCTCAAGCACATGGCGCGTGAGTTGATGGCCTTTGGCGAAGCCATAGATGCCGGAGCTCGTGTCATCAGCATGCAAGGAAAGAAGGCCGTCGAATTGCAGTTGGCGGATCTGGCGTTCCAGCGAAACGACTTCAGGCTCGTTGGATCCACGCCAAAACTCGCGATTGAGATCCGCTCCACTCGCCGCAAATCGTGATCCGTGCTGAAAGCCATAGGTATTGCAGACGGGAAAGACAAAGAGTTCGTAGCCGAGAGCCGGCGCAGGATCGTCGTGCAAGCGGCGGAGCATTTGTAGGGCGGCGTGAACACCCGCCGTCTCATCACCATGGATGCCAGCGAAGATGCCCACCCGCAGGTAGTTGCCACGGGAGCCCGGACCTACAAAAAGAAATCGAGGGAGGATATGCTCGATCCCGAGGACGTCGTTCCACCGCTGGTGAGCCGTAAAAAATTGCGTTGAACCGCGCGCGAGTTGCTCAAGTGGATCAAGCAAATCTCTCAATGCCCCATCGGTCACACCACGATGGTGGCGGGCGGATGGCAATATTGCGCGTGCCTGCGATCTGTTATTCGGTTGAGACATACGCATCAATTGCTGCCGATGACTTTGTAGATTTGGTCGAAAACGCCCCCATCCACAAAATGCGTTTCCTGAGCTTTCTTCCAGCCTCCAAATACCTCGCCAATCGTCACCATGGGAATGTTCGGAAACTGAGCGGCGTTCTTTGCAAGCACCGCGGGATTCCGCGGACGGTAAAAATGCTTCGCAGCGAGTTCCTGGCCGATATCCGTGTAGAGATACTCGAGATAGGCCGTGGCGACAGCGCGTGTGCCGCGAGCGTCCACAATCTTATCCACGACGGCCACCGGCGGTTCGGCCAAAATACTGACAGACGGACTAATGATTTCGAATTGGTCAGGAAATTCCCGCTGCACTAAGAAAGCTTCGTTTTCCCAAGAAATAAACACGTCGCCCAAGCCACGCTGGGCGAAAGTCGTGGTGGATGCTCTGGCAGCATTATCGAGGACCGGGACATTCCGGTAGAGGTCGGTCATGTAGGTCCGAACTTTTGCCTCATCGCCCGCATATTCCTTGAGTGCCCACGCCCACGCGGCAAGGTAATTCCATCGTGCGCCACCGCCAGTTTTCGGATTTGGCGTGATGACCGCAACCCCCTTGCGTGCGAGGTCTGACCAATCTTTGATTCCCTTCGGATTTCCTTTTCTCACGACCAACACGATGGTCGAGGTGTAGGGAGTGCTATTGTCGGGGAGTCGTTTCTGCCAATCCTTGTCCACCAGCCCGCCGCGTATGGCGAGTTCATT
>Ga0105045_10006378_pt1 | contig 10434 bp, 10 predicted proteins | sample MAT02_FD_78089 | JGI IMG/M metagenome (GOLD analysis project Ga0105045, IMG submission 78089) | Freshwater microbial communities from Lake Fryxell liftoff mats and glacier meltwater in Antarctica - MAT-02 (megahit assembly) | ecosystem: Environmental > Aquatic > Freshwater > Ice > Liftoff... | reverse complement strand
GGCGACCCGTTCGACTCGATCGACGTGGACGGCGTGGGCGAACTGGTGCGCCAGGCCATCCAGCGTGCGAGGTCGGTGAAGCGCCGTCTGAAGATCGGGGTCTGCGGCGAGCACGGCGGCGATCCCGACTCGATCGCGTTCTTCCTGGAGGCCGGGGTCGACTACGTGTCGTGTTCGCCGTTCCGGGTGCCGATCGCCCGCTTGGCCGCGGCCCACGCCGTCATCGGCACCGGCGGCGACACGCGGTGACGCGCTTCGGCCGTGCGACCCGGCGCGTCAGAGCACCGACAGCGCGGCGATCCCGAACAGCAGCGCGACCACGCCGATCATCAGCAGCGCTGCGGCGAGCTTGGGGTGCGTCGGCGTCTGGGCGTGACGCCGAGGGTCGGAGCGGATCGGCGGCCGTGGTTCAGCCACGTGCGCCGAGCACGGCCGGGAACAACACGTTGTTCTCCTTGTGGACGTGTTGGTGCGTGTCGGCCTCGAGCTGTTCGAGGCCCTCGTAGAGCGCGCTGTAGCTGGCGCAACCGTCGAAGGGCACGTCGAACCCTGCGGTGTGGGCACGTAACTGCGATAGCAGTTCTCCGGCCCGGTCGTGCTCGGTCATCATCACCGAGATCGGCGCGTCCAACCGCGGCGCCGGCGCACCGGTCGAGGCGGCTCGGACCTGCTCCCGGATCGCCGGGAACAGGACCCGCTCCTCCTTCATCAGATGCGGTTCCAGGTCATCGCGCAGCTCGCGCACGTCGGCGAGGACGTCCATGAGCTCCGGGTGGTTCGCGCCGTGTACCGCAGCGACCTTCTCCGCCAGCGCGTCCAGTCGGGGCAGCTCGGCGTGCAGGTAGACGTGGTGGGTGGACTCCAGATGATCCACCAGCTCGGCGGGGTCCATCGAGGCCCAGTCCGGCATCTGCTGAGGAGCGATGGCGGTGAGCTGATGAAGGACCACGTCGGGGTCGACACCGGCCGCGGCACAGGCCGCGCCGAGGGGACGCTTGCCGCCGCAGCAGTAGTCCAGCCCGAATGACTCCAGCACCCGGGCGCTGCCCGGCAGAGTGGTCACCACGTCGCCCAACGGGCGGTCCAACAGCGTGCTCATGACGTCGCTCCTCGTAGTGCGGATGTCTCGGGTCCCGGATGTGTCGCTCGTGTCGGGTATGTCTCGGCTGTCGGGGGCGTACGCACCTTGAGTCCCGCGCGTGGCGGCACAGGAGCCGGCACCTCGCTGCGGACCCGGTCCTGGCCACTCGCGGTCATGACGCACCGCTGAGTGAGGAGAGCGACGACGAGGCGAGCTGCTCGGTCAGCACCGATCGCGCCCGGGACCACGGCTGGTGCAGCGCGCACGGTCCGCCGTCGCCGCACGTGCGGTCCTCCAACACGCAGCGACCTGCATCGGTGGGTCCCTCCACCGCCTCGATGACCGCCAGGACGCTGATGCCGTCCAGGTCCGCCACCAGCGAGTAGCCGCCGGTCGGTCCGGGGTCGGAGCGCACCCATCCCTCGGCGACCACCGGTGTCAGCGCCTGGGACAGGAAACCGGGTGTGGTGCCCACCCGCTCAGCGAGCTCGGCAGACTTCGCACGGCGACCCAGACGGTCCAGCTCCAGCAGTGCCCGGGTGGCGAGGTCCGTGCGTCGCGTGATCTCCAATCGCATAGTAGGCGACTATAGGACTCGACGGTCCGTCACGCCACCGTGGCGGGATCGGTCAACGACGCAGACGGGAACCCAGCACCAGGGCGCGCTGGTGGACCCCCGCCGGAAGGCGCGACACCACGTCGAACACCACCGCGTCCGGGCCGATCAACGCCCGCCGGCGGTTGCGCCGGACCGCGGTCAGGATCTGGTTCGCCGCGTCCTCGGGCGAGGTGCGCAGCATCCGGTCGAACTCCGCCCGGGCGCGCTCGAGGTCGCCGGCGACCTCGGCGGTGCTGGCATCGATGCGGGCGTTGCGGGCGATGTTGGTCCTGATCCCGCCGGGGTGGACCGTCGTCGCAGACACCCCGCAACGCTCCGCCTCCAACTCGATGCGCAGGGAGTCGGTGAACCCCCTCACGGCGAACTTCGCGGCGTTGTAGGCCGACTGGGAGGGGATGCTGATCAGGCCGAACACGCTGGAGATGTTCACCACGTGACCCTCGCCGGCTGCCTTGAGGTGTGGCAAGAACGACTTGGTGCCGTGCACGACGCCCCAGAAGTTGATGCCCATCAGCCACTCGAGGTCCTCATAGGACATCGCGTCGACCGTCGCGCTGAGCGCGACTCCTGCGTTGTTCACCACCAGGTGGACCGCCCCGTGCTCCGCAACGACGGCATCCGCCCAGGCCTCCACAGCGCTTCGGTCGGCCACGTCGACGTTCGCAGAGGTCACCTTGACCGCCCGCCCCTCGCACGCCGCCACCGTCACCGCCAGACCTTCGTCGTCGATATCGCTGAGCGCCAGATGCGTCCCACGGGCACTCAGCTCCACCGCGAGGGCACGCCCGATCCCCGATCCCGCGCCGGTGATGGCGGCCACCTTCCCTCGGAACTCCTTCATGCGGACCGAACCTCCTGCGTCTGCTCGGCCGAGCGGCGAGCCGCCGCTGACAGACTCGTCTTCGGCGCACCGGAGAGGACCAGCGCCCCGTCGTCGGTGACACCACCGCGTCGCATGACTCTGTAGTCCGCCACGTAGTCCTGGTGCATCTGCCAGGGGAACCGGGAGCCCTGGCGCGGGAAGCGCTCCTGGGCCCGGGTGATGTAGCCGGAGCTCAGACCGAACAGCGGCACCGACGCCATCGACGCGTCACGGTTCACCGGAACGCACTTGGCCGCGCCCGTGCGGCGCATGTGGTTCAACAGACGCGCCACGTAGTCGCTGGTCAGGTCGGACTTCAGCGTCCACGAGGCGTTGGTGTAGCCGACAGCCATGGCCATGTTCGGCACGCCCTCCAGCATCAGCCCCTTGTAGGTCAGCCGCCCGGCAGGGTCGACGGGTTCGCCGTCGACGCACAGCTCGATCCCTCCGAGGAAGAGCATCTCGAGCCCGGTCGCCGGCACGATGATGTCGGCCTCGAGCTCGTCGCCCGACTCGAGCCGCACGCCCGTCGGTGTGAACGTCTCGATGCGGTCGGTGACCACCGAGGCGCGACCCTCGCGGATCGCCGCGAACAGGTCGCCGTCGGGAACCACGCACAGCCGCTGGTCCCACGGGTCGTAGCGGGGGGTGAAGTGGGTGGCGACGTCGACGTCGGGCGGCAGCTCGCGCCGCACTCCCTCGATCAGCACGCGCCGCACCGCTGCGGGCCACCGGCGGCTGAGCTTGAAGAACGTCTGGGTGATCAGCGCATGGCCCCAGCGCAGCGCGGCGCCCTGCCAACGCCGCGGCACCAACCGGCGCACCGCCCTGGTGAGCGGGTTGGTGCCGGGCAGCGACGCGATGTAGGTGGGCGAGCGTTGCAGCATCGTCACGTGCGCGGCGGTGTCGGCCAGCGACGGCACCAGGGTGATGGCCGTGGCACCGCTGCCGATCACCACGACCCGCTGCCCGGCGTGGTCCAGGTCCTGTGGCCAGTGCTGGGGGTGGACGATGGTCCCGGCGAAGTCCTCCATGCCGGGGAAGTCCGGCACGTGGCCGCGGTCGTAGCGGTAGTAGCCGGTGCAGGAGAACACGAACGAACAGGTCAGCTCGACCGTCTCGGTCCGGCCCGACCCGTCGTCGCTGTCGGCGGTGCGCTCCGCAGTGACCCGCCAGTAGCCGTCCTCGGTCGACCAGTCGGCAGCGATGATGCGGTGACCGAAGCGGATGTGGCGGTCGATCCCGAACTCCGCAGCGGTGTCGCAGAGGTACTCCAGGATCTCTGCGCCGGCACCGATCGAGCGGTCCCGGTCCCACGGCCGGAACGGATAGCTGAAGGTGAACATGTCCGAGTCCGAGCGGATGCCCGGGTAGCGGAACAGGTCCCACGTGCCACCGAGGTCGTCGCGTGCTTCGACCACGGCGTAGGTCGCCCACGGGCAGTCCGCCTGCACGTGGTGGGCCGCGCCGATCCCCGACAGCCCTGCCCCGATGATCAGCACGTCGAGGTGCTCGACCGAACTCACCTCAGGCCGCTGACCGGCCGGCAAGCCGGCGGTTCAACGAACCTTCCGCGCCGAACAGACGCTCCTTCCAGGCGTCGACCAGCTCGGTCGTGTCACGGTCGTCGGGGTGGAAACCCACCCGGTCGTACTCGCGCAGCTGGTCCCACATCTCGCGGCGCAGTGCCGGCGAGCTCCGGAGCCGACGGCCGCTGGCACGAAGGCGACCCCGCTCGTACGACGCCTTGTCGCCCGCCAAGGACACGGCCACCTGCACGGTCAACGCCACGATGAACCCGATGCGCAGGCCCTTCATGGTCAGTACCCGGGTGCGTTCGCTGCCACCCACGGCACGGTAGACGTCGAACGCCACGGCCTTGTGCTCGCTCTCCTCGAGGGCGTGCCAGAGGAACAGGTCGCGTACTGCATCGTCTCCGGGGGCCAGACGCACCTGGTCGTCGGTCAGGACCAACTCGGCGAAGGTGGCCGTGAAGTGCTCCAGCGCAGCGGTGGCAGCGAGGTTGCCCTTGTCGGTCATGACGCGCTCGCGAGTGGCCAGGATCCTCTTGGTGATTCGCTCGAACACCGGGGTCGGGTAGCCGAGTTCGCCCAACCGCTGGTTGAACGCACGGTGCTGGCGGCCGTGCAGGGCCTCCTGGCCGATGAAGCCCGCCACCTGGGCGCTCAGCTCCGGGTCGGTGATCTCGTCGCGGAAGCGACGCACACACCGGACGAAGTAGTCCTCGCCGTCGGGGAAGAACGCGGACATCGACGCGAAGATGTGGCTGAGCATCAGGTCGCCCTCATCGGCGAAGTGCTTCGGCATCTCGGCGAGCGCCGCGTCGAACGAGACGCGGCGGGTCGGGATCTGTCGCGCGACGGTTGCCGGTGCGATTTCCGGCGTGGGTTCCGGCGCCGGCCCGGCGGCACCGGGTTCGGCCCGATCGGCGAGTGCGGTCGGGGTGGCGCTGGGGGTCCGCTCGTGCATCTGACGCTCCTGAGATCGTGTGTCAGCGGCACAATAGAGCATTCGAGTGATTCACTCAAATACTCATTTCTGCTACCATGTCCCACCATGGGTGACCACCGAACCGACGACGAACACCGGACCGACGACGAACACCGCACCAGCAAGGGTGAGCTCACCCGTCGGGCGATCCTGGACACTGCGATCGAGCGGTTCGGGCACCATGGCTACCGGGCCACCTCGGTCGCCGAGATCACCCGCGACGCCGGCGTGGGCGGCACGGTCGCGTATACCTACTTCGACAACAAGGAGGCGCTGTTCCTGGCCGCCCTGGACGAGGACGCGGCCGCCGTCATCCACGAGGGTCTGTCGGAGTTCATGGATGATCCCAACTCGACCTGGCGGCTGACCCTGGTGCTCAGCCTGGTCGACGCTCTCGACCGCCACCCCCTGGCGCGGCGGGTGCTGTCGGGTCTGGAACCCGGCGTCACCGACCGCGTCATCGAGCTGCCCGCGCTCATGGAACTGCGCAAGGCCGTGGTCGAACGCCTGCGCGCCGACCAGGCCGCAGGCCTGGTGCGCCACGACGTGGACGCGGATGCCATGGGCAACGGCGCGGTCACGATCATCGTGTCGCTGCTCATGTCGATCCTGCAGTTCGGGCGCCGGGGCGTGGCCGACTACGGCCCCGACGTGTTCGCCGTGTTCGAAGCTGCGCTCGGGCGACCACCCGAGTGGCCCGCCACGGGTCCACCCTGACCATCGCCCCACCGCTGGCAGTCCGGCGGCTCCTCCCACGTCGCAGTTAGCCTGCGAGAACAAGTGGGGGCCCGGGTCGGCCCCGCTCGCCGGCAAGGAGCACGACCATGACCGAGCTCATCCTCGACTCGTTGCAACGCCGCATGGCGACGATGCACTCGCTCTACCACCAGGCCGTCGACACGATGGATCTGTCCCACGTCAACCACTTCGAACGCGAGGGTGTCCTGCCCATTGCGTTCTCCCTGTTCCACTACACGAACATGCAGGACAGCACCTTCATGGTGATGTCGGGAGAGCCGCCCACGTGGAACGACGGGTGGCAGGGCCGAGTGAAGATGGCCATCGACGACCACGGCAAGGAACGCACCGTCGCGGAGATGGTGCACCAGCGCATCGGCGACTACGACGCCTTCAAGGACTACCAGCGCACCGTGTTCGACCGCACCGAAGCCTGGATCGGGACCCTGGACCTGGACATGCTCCAGCGCGTGTTGATCGCCCGCCCCTTCCCCGACGTCGTGGCCAGCACCTACAGCGCCCGGTGTGCCGGGCCCGAGGGCATCACCCTGCTCGACGGCATCGAGTGCTGGCACTACCAGCACGGCCTGCGTCACATGGGTGAGATCGAACTGGCGCGAGGGCTGGTCGGTCTGGGCGGGATGACCAGCTGAAGCCCGTCGCCGCCTCGGACGAGCGCGCTGAAGCGCAGACCGACAGATGCCCTCGGACGAGTACGTCGGAACCCGATCCGGTCGCCGTGCTCAGACGAGTACGTCGAAGCGCAGACCGGCGTGCGCCTCGAGGCGTTCCACCAGCCGATCCCCGAACGCCGTCGACGGGGTCCAGAACCCTCCCCCGACCTCGTCGGGCGACAGTTCGACCAACGCTGTTGCGGCCTCTCCCAGCATCTTGGCGGTACTGCCGTAGCCGGGGTCGCGATCGCCGGTGACCTTGGTGACGATGCTGCGGCCATCGGCGGTGCGACCGTGGAAACGCAGGTCGAAGTGACCTGATCGCTGGGCCTCGGCACTGGGCCCGTCACCAGGTTGTGGAACCACCCGCCCCACGAGCCGGCGCGTGGGTCCGAGCGCTGCCAGGCCCATGCCCGCGGCCAGCCCGGCCGACAGTCCTGCGGCCTTGGCCGCCCCCAACGGGCCGTCCCCGGTCGCAGTGGCCTCGTCGTAACGGAACTCCGGGCCCCACGGGCGACCGAGCAACGCATGGCTGCGCTGCACCACCCGGGTGTTGACCGCGGCCATGACGAACGGTGCCACCCACTGGCCGCTGACCGGGTCGTGCACGGGGCGGGTGACGTCGGGCTGAGACACACCATGGCGTTGGTCCGCCGGGGCGAGGGCGTAGGGGTCGGCCAGCAGCCGGCGCAGCTCCCGGTCCGACGACGCCTCCTCCATCAGGTTCATCATCGACGCGATGGTGCCGCCGCTGGCGCCCCCCTTCAGTGCCTGGACCCGCATCGACACCCGTTCGCACGGCTCGCCGAAACGCTCCAGCGCGCGTTGCTGTGTGAACCACACGCCCATGTCCGAGGGGATCGAATCGAAGCCGCAGGTGTGCACGATGCGCGCTCCGCTGGCCGTGGCGTCGTCCTGGTGGGCGTCGATCATGCGGCGCATCCACTGGGTCTCGCCGGTCAGGTCGCAGTAGTCCGTGCCCGCGGCGACCGCTGCTGCGACCAGTTCGGAGCCGTACAGCGCGTAGGGGCCGACGGTGGACACGACCACCTTGGTGGCAGACACCATCTCGTCGAGCGCGGCGCGATCAGTCGCGTCCGCAACCAGTTGTTCGACCTCGGCGCCGGTGTCGGCCGCCACGGCAGCGAGCTTCGCCGGGTCACGTCCGGCGATCGCCCAGCGCAGCGGGCCGTCGGTGCCGTGGCGCTGCACCAGGTAGCGGCACAGGATCTGGCCCACGAAGCTGGTCGCGCCGTAGACCACCAGGTCGAGGCGGCGGGAATCACGGTCGGTCATCGCCGCAGCCTACGCACCGCCCGTCACGTCACCGCTCCGGCGACCGCCTCGCCGGAGGTCGAGGCGTCGCGGGAGCCAGACTCTTCGCGAGCACGACGAAGCACAGGTCGTCCCGCCTGGGACGCCCGAACCGCTCGTCGCCGTACGGGAACGGACGTCGCTCACCCGTGGGCTCGTACCCACGCCGGCGGTACCAGTCGATCAGCTCCGCTCGCTGCTCGATCACCGACATCTGCAGCGTGGCTGCTCCCCATTCCTCGCGTGCCAGCCGCTCCGCCGCGTCCAGCATCCGTCGCCCCCACCCCTGGCCCTGTTGGTCCGGCGACACTGCGAACAGGCCGAACTCGGCGTGCCCGCCCTCGCGCTCATTCCCGTCCTCGACGAGACGCACCTCGCAGCATGCGACGATCCCGTCGGTCTGGCGGTCATGCTCGTCACCGAGGCGGGTCCGGTCGTCGTCGTGCTCACCGTCGTCGTCCTCACCGTCGAGACCGCCCTGGCCCACCAGCAGTACCGCACGGGGGTCGGCCAGCTTCTCGCGCACCATCGCTTCATCGACGCGCTGACCGTCGATGAGGTCGGCCTCGGTCGTCCAGCCCGACCGCGACCGTTCGCCCCGGTAGGCCGACTCGACCAGGTCCACCACCTGCACAACGGTGCTGTCCCCGGCAGGTCGGATGCTGCGACGCATCTGGCGACGACGTCAGTCGGTCGCGTCTGCGGCGGCTGCGGCCTCTGCGGCTGCGGCTGCGGCTGCGGCTGCGGCTGCGGTGTCAGCGTTGCCGGCGTCGGCATCGGCGTCGGCGTCGGCACCTACGTTGCCCGGCTCTGCGTCGCGCAGCACGCCGTCGACGAAGTCCGCGACCTTGGACGACCACAGGAAACCGACGTGGTTGCCGGGGAACCAGCAGATCCGCGGCTCGTCCCAGTGCTCCCACAACGCCTGTGCCTGGGTGGGCACCGCCATTCGATCACCGAGCCCGGCGAAGATCGCTCGCCGTTCATGAGGCACCAGACACGGCATCGCCAGCGGCGACACGACCCGGTGCACCACCTCGGCGTTGCCCTCCAGGATGCGGTGCTCGATCGCCCGGTCGCGCACATGACGCGGCGACTGCTGGGCGAACAGCGCCGGGAAGTCACACACCGGGATCCCGGCGATCACCGCGTCGAGGTCGCCCTCGAAACACGAGGTCAGCGACGCGACATACCCGCCGAGCGACACGCCGTGCAGCGCGACCGCGGTGGGGTCCTGGGTCCGCACCCAGCTGAGCAACCGGCGGACGTCCCACACCGACTGCGACAGCGCGTGCACGCAGTTCATCATGTCGAAGCCCAGGAAGTCCTCGCCGCCGATGCGCGACGGCCGACGACTGCCGTGCACCGGCAGGACGATGGCGGCCACATTCCAACCCAGATCGTGGAACAGGTGCTGGGCCCGGAAGGTGATCATGTCCGCGACCGGCGCGCCGGTACCGAAGCCGTGCACGCCGATCAGCCACGGGCGGGGTCCGTCGTCGTGCTCGAGCAGCCACGCCGACGCGGTGCGGTTGCGCTCGAACGCCGCCCAGCGCGCGGCGCCCGGCTCCTCACGTCGCGGCTCGTACCCGCTGTCCCAACTGATGCGCCGGTACGACTGCCCCAACGCCCATCCGCTGGACGAGGTGGTTGCCGAATCCTCGAGGGGGTCGGGAGCGTGATGGTAGGAGTGCGGATCGTCGATCCACCCGCGCTCGGCGAACAACGCACGAGCGATGGTGAGCTCCTCGGCCACCCGCAGGTAGTCCGCACGCCGGGGGGACCGACTCGGACCCTGCACCAGCGCCATCACCGCTTCGTCCATCGCGACGTGCGCCGCCAGCGAGCCCGTCATCCGCACCTGCGGTGCACCCGGGATGCGGCCCGCCTCGGTCAGCCCCGCCCCGACCGCCCAGCGCATCGTGCGCGGCCCCACCGTGGTCAGGCGCGCGAGCGGCCAACGGGCGAGCCCCTTCTCGACCCGGTTCAGCACGGTGATGCTGCCCGGCTCGAACTCGGCCTGGGCCAACTGCTCGACCTCGTTGAGCTCAGGTGCATCGTCGCCGAACCGTCGGCGCAACATCTCGAAGGTCATGACCGGTGCAGTGGACGGTCGCGGTCGCGAGAGGCGTCGCGCACCGACACGCCCGTGAGGTGCACGAGCACGACCGGGTGCTCCATGTCCAGGAACGCGGCATCCGCCGCAGTGATCCGCTCCACCGGACCAGTCTGTCAGTGAACGTCGGTCAGCTGCCCGATGAGCCGGTCAGGAACTGCTGGAACCACCGGTAGGAGTCCTTGGGGATGCGCCGGAAGTCGTCCTCGTAGTCGATGTAGACCACACCGAAACGTGCCTCGCGACCGAGGACCCACTCGATGTTGTCGGCGTAGGACCACTGGAAGAACCCATCGACGGGAACGCCCTCGTCGATCGCGGTGCGAACCGCCTCGAGGTGGATGCGGGCGTACCAGACGCGCAGGTCATCGTGGACCTCGCCGTCGATCAGCCGGTCGTTCATGCCGAACCCGGACTCGGTGATGACCATGCGCTGACACGCCGGATGGTGGCGGTACCGGCGCAACAGCTCGAGCAGGCCCCTCGGCTCGACGGGAATCGACGTCGCGGAGCGCACGT
>Ga0105045_10006377_pt1 | contig 10434 bp, 8 predicted proteins | sample MAT02_FD_78089 | JGI IMG/M metagenome (GOLD analysis project Ga0105045, IMG submission 78089) | Freshwater microbial communities from Lake Fryxell liftoff mats and glacier meltwater in Antarctica - MAT-02 (megahit assembly) | ecosystem: Environmental > Aquatic > Freshwater > Ice > Liftoff... | reverse complement strand
GCGCAGAGCACCATGGCGTGCGGCAGCGCACCGTGCATGAGCCCCAGCGTCACACCGGAATACGCCGGGTGAATGAGGGACCCCTGCCCTTCCACCAACACGATATCGGCGTCCTCGGCCGCTTCGATCGTGAGCGACTCGGCCGCGCCGGCGATGAAGTCGGCAATGACGGCATCGACCGCGATGCCGCGGCCTTCTACCAGAATGCCCGTCTGTCCGGTCGCGGCGAAGTTCACACGATGACCGAGTTGGCGCACCGACGACTGCACCTGCAGTTGCGTCGTCATCTTCCCGATGTTGCAGTCGGTGCCGACGGTCAGCACGACGGTGGCGTCGACATCACGCACGCGGCCTGAGGCCACGCCAAGGCCCGGCGGCGATCGACGCAGATCGCGGATCGTCGAGCCGGATACCGCAGCGAGTGCCGCGAACTCGTGGTCATCGCCGAGCATGGAGTGCAGGCCGCTCCAGACATCGAGCCCAGCACGAAGGGCATCGCTCACGATGGGGCGCCACGCGTCGGGGAACTGGCCACCGGCGGGAGCGATGCCGATCAGCAGCGCCGTGGGCCGATGCGCCATGCCGGCGGCGAAACTCGCCACCACCGGAATGTTGCCACCGAAGCCAAGCACAGTTTGCGACGTGCGTCCAGCCGTTCCGCTGTCGAGGACCGCCGCCACTTCATCCGGCACATAGCGGATACAGGCATTGGCGGTCTTGGAGGTGAGCGGGCCGAAGCTTCCTTCGGCGAGGATCAGAAATCGACGCGACAGAGGCATGATACGGGGCAGGCGAATACGCCAACGGCGGCCCCAGAGAGGGAGCCGCCGTCGGCGACCGGAAGGGATATCGGTAATTTACAGCTGCGTCACGACCTTGTGCATCACGACCTCGGCTGGATACCACCAAGCCGCTCGATTTCGGCGATCAACTTCGCCTCTCCCGTCTTGGCCTGAGCGGCGGCGGCAGCTGTCGCAGCGGCCGCGACAACCTGTGCGGCGGCGGCAGCGGCTTCAGCAGCGGCCACGGCCGCCGCATCCGGACCGGCGGCCAGCTGAGCCGGCGCGGCGGCCGCCGCCGCTTCCGTGGCACCCGGCGCAAGTTGACGCGACGCAGCAGGCGCGCCGGCGGCCAGCATGCCCATCCGCTGCTTGAGTTGGAGCAGCTGCTGATCAGCGCCCACCCCGCCCGACGCGCGCTCGAGCTGCTTGAATTCGCCGGCCAATCGATCGCCGCTGAACTCCTCGTCGATTTCCTGCGCGGCCTGCAGCGTCCGTTCGTTGGCCGTGATCTTCTCTTCCATGCGATTGAACGCATCGAACGCCGAATTATCGGAGAGGCCGGACATCGTCTGCGAAATGCGCGCTTGCGCTTCCGCCCGACGCTGACGCGCGAGCAACAGATTCTTCTTGCGCTTCGCTTCTTCGATCTTGTCGTTCAGGTCACGGAGCGACTGCTTGAGCTTCTCCGTCTCCATGCGATGTGTTTCCCACGTGCTCGCGAGCTGCTGGCCATGTTCGAGATGCTCCTGTCCACGAAGCAGTGCCTGCTTCGCGAGGTCGTCGCGTCCTTCCTGCACGGCGAGCATGGCGCGACGCTCCCATTCATCGGCCAGCTTGAACTCAGCGTCCGCCTGATCCTTGAGGCGCTTTTCATCAGCGATGGACGCGGCAACCTGCTGCTTGGCCTTGGCCAGCTGGTTGCGCATGTCGACGATGATCTGATTGAGCATCTTCTCGGGGTTCTCCGCCGAGGAGATGAGCTCGTTCAGATTCGACTTGATGAGAGTGGAGAGACGGTCGAAAATACCCATGGTTCAGCGAGCCTCGCGGAAGGCGGCCAGCTCACGCAAATGCGATGTGAGCGAGAGAGTCATGCTTTCGTACGACGCGAGGAACTCCTCGAAATCGAGATGCGCGAGTTCGAGTGCCTCGGTGAGCACGACGTTGTCCTGATCGATGCCGTACGAGCCGTGCAGCAGGTCGCTGGCATTGAGCTCGAGCAGGCGACGATTGAGCGCGGCTTGGTCGGCAGCCTCGGCCGGGAGCGGCATCACCTTGACCCGCAGCAGGACCACGGGGGGATTGTGCGTGACCACCACATCGAATTCCAGCGCGCCGCTGGGGCGCACGACCCACAGACCGGGCTCCAGTTCCTGATGGGAGACCCCGTCTGCACTCAGTCGATCGAGGAAGGCCTCGATATCTTCTCGCGTGATCATGTTCGATTCCTTGAGGTTCGGATATCGGGACGTACGGCGGCGCCCAACGATTCGTTTCGACGGGTGTGTCGAATTGTACCGCTGAAGTATGGCGATCGCATCGTCCGAGGGGCAAAAAGGCGTCAGGGGCAGCTGCCGCGATAGAGCTTGGCACCGCGCCCTTCGTTCACCAGCATGAGCCGCCCGTCGGAAAGCCAGCTGATGCCCTCGGCGTTACGTTCGCCCGCTGGAACGGCGCAACGCGCCACCTGGGGTCCCGGGCGACCGGTCGCAGGGTCGGCGTCGAGCACGTACACCGAGCCGTACGTCAGGATCGCCAGCCGACGGCGGCCATTCGGCATCACGGTCGAGAGTGACGCGTCGGTGACCCAATCGCGTGAGACCGACGTACCCGGCACGATCGGCAGGGAGTCCACCAGCTCGGCGGTCGCGAGCGCGGCGGTGGACCATGCCCCGACTGGTACGCGATACAGCAGCGACTGACGCAATCGGCCGGTAGCGTCGGTATCCGGGCGTTTGGTGGCGAACCAGACGCTGGTATCGGGCGCGACCCACATGGCTTCCACGTCGCGAGCACCACCCGGATACGCGATACGCAGCGACACGGCTGATGCGGTCACGGTGTCGCGGGCGGTCGGTTCCGGAAATCGCCACACCCGCACGTCGGCGCGCGCAGAATAATTGTCGCCCACGTCGCCGATATAGAGACAGGCGCCGCTCGCGCACGGGCCGATGGCGATCGCTTCCCAGTCGATGTTCTCGACCTCACGCACGCGGACCGTTCCGCGCGCCGTGCCCGCCGAGTCGTAGGCGAAGATCATCGCCGCGTTGCCGCCGTCGTTCTGCGACCAGAACACGTCAGGTTCGGTCGTGCTCACCACCACACCAGAGGCCTCCTTCAGTCGTGCATCACCGAAAGATCCCGTTCGCATGAGTTCTCGAATCGGCGGCTCGCCGGGCACCGTCCAGCGGTCTCGCTTCGCCTTCTCGGCCCCGTTCTTCTTTCCGTCGGTGCACGCACTCGACAGTATCAACCACACGAACAGCAGCGACGCGCCGATACGCACGAGTGCGCGCTCAGGCACCGGCGCGCTTGATCTCGTACAGCCGTTCCTTCGCCAGTCGACGACCGGTCGGCGTGGCGGCGAGTCCGCCGCCTGCCGTCTCGCGATAGCGAACGTCCATGTTCGCACCGATCTCGCCCATGGTGTCGATGACTTCGTCGGCCGGGATCGCGAACTCGATACCGGCCATCGCCATCTCGATGGCGGCCATCGCAATCGCCGCCCCGGTCGCGTTGCGAAACACACACGGGAGCTCCACGAGGCCGCCGAGCGGGTCGCACACCAGTCCGAGCGTACCCTGCTGCGCGAGCGCGGTGGCGTGTCCAACCTGACGCGGGGAACCGCCCAGCATCTCCACGGCTGCGCCAGCCGCCATCCCTGCCGCCGCGCCGGTTTCTGCCTGACAGCCACCCTCGGCCCCTGACAGCGAGGCACGTTCGGCCACGACGGCGCCGATCAGGCCGGCCGTCGCCAGTGCATCGATCACGCGCTCATCATCGATACCGCGCGCCTTCGCGATGCCGGTGAGCACCGCCGGCAGCACGCCGGCACCACCAGCGGTGGGAGCGGCGACGATGACACCCATGGCCGCGTTCACTTCCTGCACAGCGATGGCGCGCGCCAGTACATCGCGGAACGGCGTGTTGGCGAGGGGACCGTCGGGACCCGTGCGCAGCTTGGCGGCGTCACCACCGACCAAACCCGACGACGACTTGAGATCACCGATCATGCCGCGTTCGACGGACTCACGCATCACGACCAGTGCGCGCCGTAACGCTTCACGAATACTCTCGATGGTACGTCCCTGGTCCTTCGCCTCGGCCTCGAGGGCGACCTGCGACAGCGTCACACCGCGCGCTTCCGCGTCGCGAATGGCGTCAGCCAGCGCGCGATACATCAGGCACCCACCTTGTCGAGACGGAACGCCCACTTCACCCAGCTGAGGGCACGGATGGCATCACGTACGGACTCATCGGGCTGTTCATCCACTTCAATGACCATGAAGGCGTCGCCACCGCGTTCTTTCCGCGAGAGCTTGAGTGTGGCGATGTTGCAGCTCGCGTCGGCGAGAATACCGGCGATTCGTGCGACTGAACCCGTCACGTCTTCGGCCACGAGCACGATGGTGTGGAGGTTTCCGGGAATCTCCACCGGATACCCGTCGATCTCGTTCACGAGCACACGGCCGGCGCCCAGCGACGCACCAACCATCTGCGCCGTGCGATCACCGCGCTCGAGTGTGATGCGTACCGTGTTGGGGTGCGCGTCGTCCCCCAGCGAGGTCTTCTCGAACTGGTAGTCGAGTCCCTCGTGCTCCATGATGTCGAGCGCGGTGCGCAGCCGCTCATCGTCGGGACGGAAGCCCATCAAGCCACCCACGATGGCCTTGTCGGTGCCGTGTCCTTCACCGGTGCGCGCGAACGAGCCGTGCAGTTCCACGCGCGCCTTTTCGGGTGTGCCGCCAACCAGGCACCGCGCGAGGAGACCGAGGCGACAGGCGCCCGCGGTATGGGAGCTGCTCGGTCCCACCATGACGGGGCCGATGATGTCGAGGAGAGAGACCATGAGGGGAATGTACCTGCCGGTGGTGCCGTACAACAGAAAGCAGGCGTCCGGCGACTGTCGCCGGACGCCTGCTGTTCAGCACTGAACGGCACCACGCGGATTATGCGCTGCGACGGCGACGATACATGATGCCCAATCCCGCGAGGCCCGAGGCCATGAGCAGATACGTGCCCGGCTCGGGGATAACCGTAGCGATCAAGTTACCCGTCACGGCTGCGGTCGTGCCAAGGACCGTGTTAGTGAGGTTCACGTCGGTGACTTTTAGGGTGAACGAACCACCCGGGAATGCAAACATCTGCAATGGGTTATCGAACGTGATCGTCGCGCCGCCCGTGTTCCCCATCACTTGACCCGATAGCAAAGCTGTAAACGTGGTGGCTGGGGGCACGACACCGGCGGGAAGAGTAAAAAACACGCTCAGCGCGAATCTTTGGTTGGCAAAGTCAAAGGTCGGAACATCATTCGGAAACGTGAACGAGCCCAGGTTGTTGATATTCGGTGCGGCCGGCGCGTTGCCGATCGGCGCCGAACCGCCAGCCGTTGTCACGCTGAACGTGGAGTTCGTATAGATGAGCGCACCGGCCACATCGATCGCCACTCCACTCACGGTCTCCGGGACACACGCGACCACGCCCGTGTAAAAGCACGCATTCGTGTAGCCGGTGAACGTGATCTGCGCGGCTACCGGTGTCGCGAGCGCCACCGATGCGGCTAAAGCCGCGTAAGTAAAACGTGCTGCGATATTCATGGAAGCCTCAATGGGATTGGAAGCGTGACCGAACGCATCCATACGACCGCATGTCGCAATCGTGATGCATCCCACATTCAAGCAATAGGCGTGCCCGCTATTGCTTCCTCAGCATGGGCGCCAGATATCGTCCCGTGTGGCTCTCCTTCACACGGGCGACCTCTTCCGGTGTGCCTTGCGCTACGATCGTACCGCCGCGGATGCCGCCTTCGGGTCCGAGGTCCACGATCCAGTCGGCGGTCTTGATGACATCGAGATTGTGTTCGATCACCAGTACGGTGTTTCCGCGCTCGACCAACTTGTGCAGCACACCCAGCAGCACGCGCACGTCTTCGAAATGCAAACCGGTGGTCGGCTCATCGAGGATATAGAGGGTGCGACCCGTGTCACGTTTCGATAGCTCGGTGCCCAGCTTCACTCGCTGCGCTTCACCACCGCTGAGCGTAGTGGCGCTCTGTCCGAGATGGATGTATCCCAAACCGACATCGCGAAGCGTCTCGAGCTTGAGCAGGATGCGCGGTTGATTCTCGAACACCGTACACGCTTCTTCGACGGTGAGATCGAGAATTTCGGCGATGCTGCGCCCGCGGAAGTGCACTTCGAGCGTCTCACGGTTGAACCGCTTCCCCTTGCAGACATCGCACGACACGAAGACATCGGGCAGGAAGTGCATCTCGATCTTCACGAGCCCGTCACCCTGACAACTTTCGCACCGTCCGCCCTTCACGTTGAAGGAGAATCGACCCGGACCGTAGCCGCGGATCTTCGACTCCGGAAGTTCCGCGAACAGCTCACGCACCGGCGTGAAGATGCCCGTGTACGTGGCCGGATTCGAGCGTGGCGTACGACCGATCGGACTCTGGTCGATATCGATGATCTTGTCGAGATGCTCCAACCCGGTAATGCGCGTGTGCGCACCCGGTAACACGCGCGCCCGGAAGAAGTGCCGCGACAGCGTACGCTGAAGAATGTCGGTCACGAGCGTGGACTTACCCGACCCCGACACGCCGGTGACCGCCACGAACAGGCCGAGCGGAAACTCGGCGGTGACATCACGCAAGTTGTGTTCGCGCGCACCCTGCACGGTGAGCATGCGTGCCACATCACGCGGTCGACGGTGCAGCGGCACCTCGATGCAGCGCGTACCGCGTAGATACTGCCCCGTGATCGACGCGGGTGTATTGATGACGTCCTGAACGGAGCCGGCGGCAATCACTTCACCGCCGTGCTTGCCGGCACCCGGACCGAGATCGATCAGATAGTCGGCATCACGGATCGTTTCTTCGTCGTGTTCGACCACGATGACCGTGTTGCCGAGGTCGCGCAGCTGCTTGAGCGTGGAGAGCAGACGACCGTTGTCGCGCTGGTGCAAGCCGATGCTTGGCTCGTCGAGGATATACAGCACGCCGACGAGGCGCGACCCGATCTGCGTGGCCAGACGGATACGCTGTGCTTCGCCACCGGATAGCGATTCGGCGCTGCGATTGAGTGTGAGATAGTCGAGTCCGACGTCCACGAGAAAGCGCAATCGTTCGCGCACTTCCTTGAGGATCGGACCAGCGACGCCGGGATCGAGGCCGGGATGTCCGGCACTGCGCACGGGAACCGTCTCGAAGAACGCCAGCGAATCCACCACGCTGCGCTCGACGACTTCCCCGATGTTGAGGCCGTGTACGGTGACGGCCAGTGACTGGGGACGCAACCGGCGGCCTTCACAGGCCGGACACGGTCCCGCCACCATGAACGATTCGAGATCGAGGCGTACACCGTCGGAGCTGCTTTCGTCGTAGCGCCGTTGCACCTGCGCGACGATGCCTTCCCACGTGCTTTCGGCGGCAGCCTTCGCCGCCGTCTTGGCGGCGGTCTTCGCGGCCGCGCCCTTGACCGCCTTCTTCACCGCCTTGCGCGCTCGCGGCGGCGCGTCACCAACTCCGTGCAACAGTTGCTGACGCACCTTCGCGGGAATCTGCCCCCACGGTTTGTTGAGGTCGAAGCCCAGACTCTTGGCGAGTCCCGGGAGAATCACCTTGCGCATGTAGCCGTCGGGTTCGCCCCACGGCAGCACGACACCCTCGAGGATCGAGATGCTTGGATCGCCGAGCATGAGATCTTCGCTCACGGTGCGCGTGGTACCCAGACCGCTGCACATCTCGCAGGCACCAAAGGGCGAGTTGAACGAGAAGTGACGCGGCTCGAGCTCTGGCATGGAGATCCCGCACGCGGCACAGCCGTAACGTTCCGAAAACATCTCGGTGACCGGCTCCGAGCCGTCGTAGCGCACGACTTCGGCCAGTCCTTCGGCCAATCGCAGTGCGGTTTCCACCGAGTCGGTGATACGCCCACGATCTTCGGTACGTACCACCAGCCGATCGACGACCACGGACACTGAGTGATTCAACCGACGGTTGAGCTTCGGCGGATCGGCGAGTTCGATGAGTTCACCATCGACAACCGCCCGCACGAAACCCTGCTTCCGCGCGTCTTCGAACAGGTCCTTGAACTCACCCTTGCGCTGCTGGACCAGCGGCGCGCGAATCTCGAGACGCGTGCCCTCCGGCCAGGCGAGTACCATCTCGGCGATCTGCGTCGGGCTCTGCCGCTGCACGGCGCGTCCGCAGCTCGGACAGTGCGGCGTGCCGGTGCGTGCATAGAGCAAGCGCAGATAGTCGTACACTTCGGTGACCGTGCCTACAGTGGAGCGCGGATTGTGGCCGGCCGACTTCTGCTCGATCGAGATGGCTGGTGAAAGCCCCTCGATGGCGTCCACATCGGGCTTCTCCATGAGCCCCAGAAACTGTCGCGCATAGGCCGAGAGCGACTCGACATACCGGCGCTGCCCTTCGGCGTAGATGGTATCGAACGCGAGCGACGATTTTCCCGAGCCCGACAAGCCGGTCACGACCGTCAGCTTGTCGCGTGGTATCGTGACGCTGATGTTGCGCAGGTTGTGCTCGCGGGCACCACGCACCACGAGCGCATTGGACGGAAGGACCGGTTCGGACATAGTCACTGAAGGTGCGGGGATCGGACGGGCAAGACAACCCCGCCACCGTGCGAATCGGGGCCACTGCCGAAACGCCTCCGTGGTCCGGAACGCGCGCCACCACCAAGAAGTTGCGTGGGGGTGGCGCTCGGTCGTCCTGCGGGTATGATCGAGATCAGTTCGCTCTGCAAGCGGTATGGGTCGTTCACGGCCGTCCGCTCGTTGGACCTGGTGGTGCCGTCGGGAGAACTTTTCGGCTTCTTGGGGCCGAACGGGGCCGGCAAGACGACCACCATGCGCATGATCGCCGGCATCCTGCAACCCACTGCGGGCGCGGTTCGGATCGCCGGCCATGACCTTCGCGTGAACCCGCTGGCGGCCAAGCGGGCGCTGGGATTCATCCCCGACCGGCCGTTCATCTACGAGAAGCTCACCGGCATCGAGTTCCTGCGCTTCAGTGCGGGCTTGTACGGCGAGCAGGGCCCGGAGGTCGAGAAGCGGGGGCAGGAGCTATTGGCCCTCTTCGACCTCGAGGCGTGGCGCGACGAGCTGGTGGAGAGCTACAGCCACGGCATGCGCCAGAAGCTGATCATCGCCAGCGCCTTCGTGCACCGGCCGTCGGTGATCGTGGTGGACGAACCGATGGTGGGTCTCGATCCCAAATCGTCGAAGATTCTGAAGGACCTGTTTCGCGAGTACACACGACGCGGACACACGGTCATGATGTCCACGCACACGCTGGAAATCGCCGAGAGCATGTGCGACCGCATCGGCATCATGCAGCGTGGTGAACTGGTGGCGTGCGGCACCATGGAGGAGTTGCGGCGCACGTCGGGTACCGACGATGCCCTCGAGGATATCTTCCTGCGCCTCACCGGCGACCATGTGGCCCGTGAACTGATCGAGGTGCTGGATGCCTGAGGTAGCGCTGCCGACGGCGGCGCTGCCGGCCACGACGACCTGGCAACTGTTGGCGCCCAAGTGGCAGATGGCGCGACACCGCATGCGTCGCCACGAGAAGGGCGACATCCGTCGTCTGGTCGTGGTCAGCGCACTCGGCGCACTCTTCTGGCTGGGCGCCTTCGCGATCTCGCTCAAGCTCCTGCGCTATTTCCGAGGAGCCGAGGACATCGGCGCGCTGCTGGCCGCGAAGCTGCTGTCGATGATCCTGTTGTCGTTCGGCTCGATCCTGCTGCTGTCGAACACGATTGCCGCGCTGTCGAACTTCTTCTTGGCACGCGATCTCGATCAACTGGCGGCCGCGCCGATTCGCGCCGGCGCGTTGTATCGCGCACGCTTGCTGGAAACGGCGCTGCACTCGAGCTGGATGGTGGCTCTGCTGCTGATCCCGCTGGTGGCTGCATACGGCGTGGCGTACAACGCGAACGCCTCGTTCGTATTCTTCGCGATCGCGGTGCTGGTGCCGTTTCTGCTCATCCCTGCGGCGGCAGGATCGACGGTCACGCTGCTGCTGGTCAACGTGTTCCCGGCGCGCCGCACCCGCGATCTGCTCAGTGTGATCACGGCGCTCGCCGTGTGCGGACTGGTGCTGTTGTTCCGCGCCGCACGACCGGAACAGCTGGCGCGACCGGAAGGCTTTCAGAACTTCATGCAGTTCATCGCCGCGCTCGACACGCCCTCGTCGCCGTGGCTGCCGAGCGAGTGGGTGGCGGAATCGATCGTGAAGTATCTCGACGGCCGAAGTGTGTGGTCGCCGATGTTACGTCTCTGGGGCGTCACGTCGGTGCTGATTCTTGTCGGGCAGCTGCTGCACGCCCGCGGCTGGCATCGCGCGTACAGTATGGCACAGGAAGGCGCGAATCAACGCGCGCGGCAGCGCACCGGACGTCCG
>Ga0105045_10006376_pt1 | contig 10435 bp, 6 predicted proteins | sample MAT02_FD_78089 | JGI IMG/M metagenome (GOLD analysis project Ga0105045, IMG submission 78089) | Freshwater microbial communities from Lake Fryxell liftoff mats and glacier meltwater in Antarctica - MAT-02 (megahit assembly) | ecosystem: Environmental > Aquatic > Freshwater > Ice > Liftoff... | reverse complement strand
TGTTGCCCTTCTCCACCAGCTTGTGCAGCACCTCGAGCAGCACACGCACATCCTCGAAGTGCAGGCCCGTGGTGTGCTCGTCGAGGATGTAGAGCGTCCGGCCGGTGTCGCGCTTGCTCAGTTCCGTGGCCAGCTTCACGCGCTGCGCCTCACCACCCGAGAGCGTCGTGGCACTCTGGCCGAGGTGCACGTAGCCGAGTCCCACGTCCTTCAGCGTCACGAGCTTCTGCGCGATGCGGGGCTGGTTCTCGAACACGGTGACCGCATCCTCCACCGTGAGATCGAGCACGTCGGCGATGCTCATGCCGCGGAATCGGACCTCGAGCGTCTCGCGGTTGAATCGCTTGCCCTTGCAGACGTCGCACGGCACGAACACGTCGGGCAGGAAGTGCATCTCGATCTTCACCAGCCCGTCGCCCTGACAGGCTTCACAGCGGCCGCCCTTCACGTTGAAGCTGAAGCGCCCCGGCCCGTAGCCGCGGATCTTCGCCTCGGGCATCTCGGCGAACAGGTCGCGGATGGGCGTGAACAGCCCCGAGTACGTCGCCGGATTGCTGCGAGGCGTGCGACCGATGGGGCTCTGGTCGATGTCGATCAGCTTGTCGAGATGCTGCAGTCCCGTGATGCGGTCGTGCATGCCGGGAATCACGCGCGCCCGGAAGAAATGCCGCGACAGCGCGCGCTGCAGGATGTCGCTGACGAGTGTCGACTTGCCCGACCCCGACACGCCGGTGACCGCCACGAACACACCGAGCGGGATGTCGACGCTGACGTTGCGCAGGTTGTGCTCACGCGCATTCTCGATGCGGATCGTGCGCGCCGGATCGAACGGCCGCCGTGTGGCCGGCACCGGCACGCTGCGCACGCCGGAGAGATACTCGCCGGTGAGTGATCCCTTCGTCTTCCGGATGTCGTCCACGGTGCCTTCGGCGATCAGCATGCCACCGTGCTTCCCCGCCCCCGGGCCCATGTCGAGCACATGATCGGCAAGGCGCATCGTCTCTTCGTCGTGCTCGACGACGATCACCGTGTTGCCCAGGTCGCGGAGCTGCACGAGCGTCTTCAGCAGCCGCTCGTTGTCGCGCGAGTGCAGGCCGATGCTGGGCTCATCGAGGATGTAGAGCACGCCACAGAGTTTGCTGCCGATCTGCGTGGCGAGCCGGATGCGCTGCGCCTCGCCGCCGCTGAGGCTCTCGGCGCTGCGGTTCATCGTGAGGTAGTCGAGGCCCACGTCCACGAGGAAGCCGAGTCGCTCGGTGACCTCCTTGAGAATCGGGCCGGCGATCTCGGCGTCGAGACCGAGTGGACGTCCGTGGCCGCGCACCGGCACCGACGTGAAGAAGCCAAGCGCTTCCGACACCGACATCGCCACCACCTCGCCCAGATTCCGCCGCTCGATGGTGACGGCCAGCGACTCCGGCTTGAGGCGGGTGCCGTGGCAGGACGGACAGGGCGTCGCGAGCATGAACGCTTCGAGCTCGGTGCGAATGCTGTCGCTGTCGGTCTCGTCGAAACGGCGCTGGATGGTGGCAAGGATGCCGTCCCACTTGAGCAACGGCGTCGCCGCGACCTTCGCAGCCGCCGTCTTCACGGCGGATTTCGCGGCCACCTTCTTCGTGGCGGTCTTGCGCACCGCCTTCACCGCCTCGGCCGGCGCCGAGAGCGAGTCGAGACCGTGCAGCAGCGCATGTCGCACATACTGCGGCAGCGCGCCCCACGGCGTCTTCAGCTCGAACTGCAACGACGCGGCCAGCCCGGGGAGAATCACCTTGCGCAGGTACCCGTCCGGCTCACCCCACGGCAACACCACGCCCTCGAGCAGGGTCAGAGACGGATCACCGAGGATCAGCTCCTCGTTCACCATCCGCTTCAGGCCCAGGCCACTGCACGTTGGACAGGCACCGAACGGCGAGTTGAACGAGAAGTGGCGCGGCTCCATTTCGGGCAACGAGAGGCCGCAGTGCGGGCAGCCGTACCGTTCGCTGAACATCGCGCTCTCGCGCACGCCACCCACCAGCGCGACCACCTCGACCATGCCGTCAGCGAGCTTCAGCGCCGTCTCGATCGAGTCGGCAAGGCGACCACGATCGTCGGCCTTCAGCACGAGCCGGTCGACGATCACGCTCACGTCGTGATTCATGCGGCGGTTGAGCTTCGGCGGATCGGCCAGCTCGATCACCTCACCGTCCACCCACGCCCGCACGAAGCCCTGCTTGCGGGCGGCCTCGAACAGCTCACGGAACTCGCCCTTGCGCCCGCGCACGAGCGGCGCGAGCACCTCCAGCTTGGTGCCGGGCGTGCCGGTCAGCACGACATCGGTGATCTGAGCCGCACTCTGGCGCTGCACCGCACGGCCGCAGTTGGGGCAGTGCGGCACGCCGGCGCGCGCCCAGAGGAGGCGGAGATAGTCGTACAGCTCCGTCACCGTGCCGACCGTGGAGCGCGGGTTGTGGCCGGCGGTCTTCTGCTCGATCGAGATCGCGGGGCTGAGGCCCTCGATCGAATCGACGTCCGGCTTTTCCATCAGGCCGAGGAACTGCCGCGCGTAGGCCGAGAGGCTCTCGACGTAGCGGCGCTGCCCCTCGGCGTAGATCGTGTCGAAGGCGAGTGACGACTTCCCGGAACCCGACAGGCCGGTGATGACCGTCAGCTTGTTCCTGGGAATCGTGACGTCGATGTTCCGGAGATTGTGCTCCCGGGCCCCGCGGATGATCAGTGCATCTTCTGCCATAAGCAGGTGAAGGTCGCGCATCGGGGCGGCGCATTCAACCCGGCCGGTCAGGGAGTGGCGGCGGGGGGTGGGAGGGGTGCCAGCAGCCGCCCCCGCGAGGCGCGGTGCGGCCGTGACGGCAGGGCGCGCTGGTCCGTCATTGCACACGTGCGTGGGCACCGGCGGCCGCCGGAGGCCGCGCACCCAACCGGTTGCCACGAATGATCGAACTGCAGGGCGTCACGAAGCGGTACGGTGACTTCACGGCCGTCGAGGGGTTGGACCTGCACGTCGAGGCGGGCGAGGTGTTCGGCTTTCTCGGCGCGAACGGCGCCGGCAAGACGACGACGCTCAAGATGCTGGCCGGGATCCTCCGCGCCGACGCCGGACTGGTGCGCGTCGCGGGCATCGACATGCGTGCCGACTCGGTCAACGCCAAGCGGCATCTCGCCTTCGTCCCCGACCGCCCGTACGTCTACGACAAGCTCACCGGAGTGGAGTTTCTCCAGTTTTCGGCATCGCTGTACGGGCTGCAGTGGAAGGCGGTCGAGTCGCGCGCCCGCGAGCTGCTGGAGCTGTTCGAACTGGGCTCGTGGCAGCATGAACTGGTGGAGCAGTACAGCCACGGCATGCGCCAGAAGCTCCTGCTGTCGGCCGCCGTCCTGCACCGACCCAAGGTGCTGATGGTGGACGAGCCCCTGGTGGGGCTGGACCCGCGTGGCGCCCGCATCCTGAAGGACATGCTCCGCGCCTACGCCGCGCGCGGCAACTCGGTGCTCATGTCCACGCACACGCTCGAGACCGTCGAGGGCACCTGCGACCGCATCGGGATCATGAAGCGAGGCAAGCTCGTGGCGTCGGGGACCGTGCACGAAATTCGCACCTGGCTGCGCATGCCCGACGCGCCGCTGGAGCAGATCTTCCTGCACCTGACCGGTGAACCCGCCGCTCGTGACGTGGCCGAGGTGCTGAGTGTCTGAGCGGCCACGGGCCGAGGTGGCGGGTGGCTGATTTCGTGCCCGTACCGGCACCTGGGGCACCCCTGCCGGCGCTGTTTCGCAGCGTCTCCCTTCAAGCCCTCATCAAGCCACTCTGGCGCCAGCGGAAGGTGCAGGGTGCCGTTGGGCCACTCGGCATTCTGACCGCGCTCGGCGTGACCTGGGCCGGCGGCACGGTGATCGTGCTGCTGGTCCTGAACTACCTCACCAGCGTCGACACGATCGGGAATGCCATCGCGGGACGGGTGCTGGCGATGTCGCTGCTGAGCATCGGCTCGGTGCTGGTGCTGAGCTGCGTGGTGACGGCGCTGCCGGCCTTCTTCCTGTCGAAGGACCTGGAGATGCTGGCGGCGGCGCCGATCCCGCCGCGCACCCTCTTCGTGTCGCGATTCCTGCAGGTGGTGGTCGAGGGGGGCGCGGTGGCGTTGCTGCTGGTGGTGCCGCTGCTGGCCGGGTTCGGGCTCGCGTTCGGCGGTGGCATGCTCTGGCCCGTCGTGGCGTTCATCACCTGGCTGCCGCTCTGGCTGACGGCCACCTCGCTCGGGTGCACCGCCGTCTACCTGCTGGTCGCGGTCGTGCCGCCGACACGGGCGCAGTTCGTGTTCCGGCTGATCGGACTGGCACTGTGCGTGGGCGCCATCTACGTGATGCAGCGCGTCGAACCGGCCGAACTCACGCAGCTCGGCACGAAGGCGATCGGCGAGGTGGTGAAGATGCTCGACATGCCGCTCGCGCCGTGGCTCCCCACCGAATGGGCGGCGCGGGTGCTGAAGAGCTGGCTGGACGGCTATTGGGACCCGCAGCCGCTGGCCCAACTCTGGCTGCTGGCGACGGCGTCGCTGGGTGTTGCCTACGGCAGCTTCCGCGCCCTCTACGCCCGCGGCATCTCGTCGGTGCGGTCGGCCGGCCGGAGCGATCATCCGCCGTCGGTGCTGACGAAGCCCTTCCACCTGCTGCTCGCACCGCTGTCGCCGGCCCGGCGCGAACTGCTGCTGAAGGAGCTGCGCCTGCTCGGTCGCGACGCGGCGCTCTGGTCGCAGTTCGTGCTTTTGATCCCGCTGGTGCTCGTGTACGTGGTTGGGGTGAGCGTGCTGCCGACCGGTGGCGGCGCCATGCCGCAGCTCGTGACGAGCATCCTGCCGGTGGTCAACGTGGGCCTGGCGGGGATGGTGCTGGCGGCGGTGGCGTCCCGCCTCGTGTTGCCGACGATCGCGGCCGAGGGCACGATGTGGTGGCTGCTGCGCGCGGCGCCGGTGCGCGTGCGCGACATCGTCTTCGCCAAGTACTGGGCCGCCACGGGGCCGCTGGCCGTGGTCGCGGTGGGGATCGTCGGGCTCACATCGCTGCTGCTCGGCACCGCGCCGATGGTGATGGCGCTGTCGATGCTGTCGGTGGCGGCGTTGATGTTCGCGCAGGCCGCACTGGCGCTCTACATCGGCAGCATCAACCCGCGGTTCGATGCGGAGAGTGCGGTGAACCAGACCGTGACGTGGCAGGGCATCCTCTTCCTGCTGTCAGCCGGCGTGTTGACGATGGTCGTGGCGCTCGCACTCGCACCGGCGATGTACTGGTATGCGCGCAGTGTGGCGTACCACGAGCCCCTGCCGCTCTGGCGCTTTCTGCGGGGCGCGGTGTTCGGCCTCGGGCTGTGCGGTGGGCTGACGGTGTTCTGGCTGCGCAAGGCGGAACAGCGGGTGACGGCACTCGACGGCTGAGCACCACGACGCTCAGCAACGCACCGGCGTCAGGCCGCTATGGCGTCAGGCCGCTTCGGCGACAGGCCGCTATGGCGTCAGGCCGCTTCGGCGAAGCGCAGTTCGGAGAGGAATGCCCTCGCGCCGCGCCGCACCACCGAGGCCGAGAAGAGCAGCGCCAGGATCACCAGACAGATCACCTGCACCGGCGTCCCCTCGGCTGTGGGAGCGCGAACCGACTCGGAGAGTGGCAGCGACGGCATGAGGGCGTTGGCGACGATGCCGACGGTGATGGCAGCGACCGACATCGTCACGCCGAACGCGACGGCGAAGCGACGCCCATGCATCCGCGTGAGGATACCGAGGGTGGCGACGTTCGTGGCGGGGCCGGTGATGAGGAGCGCGAGCCCTGCCCCGGGAGAGACGCCCGCCGCGACCAGCACCGCCACCAGCGGCGTGCTGGCCGACGCGCAGATGTAGAGCGGCAAGCCAAGCATCGCGAAGATCACGACGCCGCCGACCGGGTCGAGGCGCGACACCCACGACCCCTGCAATGCCGGTGCCGCGAGCGCCGCGACGATCAGTCCGAGGATGATCCAGGGCGCCGTGTGATCCACCATCTCGCCGAAGCCGGTCTGCAGCGCAGCCCGCAGCCGGTCACGCGGCGGTGGAACGGTGGTGGCGAGCGGCAGAGCCCGCCGCGGCGTCTCGATGCGGCGCGACATGGCCCCCAGCACGAGCGCGACGACGATGGCCACCAGCGCCGCCGCGACCACGCGCACCGCCGCGAACCGTGGGCCGAGCAGCGGCACCGACAGCAGGACCGCGTCGATACCGAGTTCCGGCGTCGCGACCAGGAACGCCACGGCTGCGGTGGTGGGCGCGCCCTGCTTCACGAGGCTCTGGTAGAGTGGCACCACGCCACACGAGCAGATCGGCAGTGGCAGGCCGACCGCCATCCCCGAGAGTGCCTGCCGCAGCCGCGAGCCCCGGCCCATCCAGGCCACGCTGGTGGGCGAGGCGTAGGCCGCGATGAGGCCAGAGACGACGAGCGCCAGCAGGATCGGCGGGGCGCTGTCGAGGGCGAGGGTGGTGAAGGTATCGGCCACCACCGTCAACGCTGCGACGTGATCACCCACACCGCGTGATTGCTGCAGCAGATAGAGCATCGCGAGTCCCAGCAGCGCGCCGACGCCGCTGTACCAGGCGGGGACGCGACCGGCGGTGGTCGTCGATGTACCGTCGTGCGTGTGCTCATGCCCGTGCACGTGGCCCGCGGTGTGATCGTGCGTGTGGTCGTGTCGATGCCCGTGTGCATGCCCATCGCCGTGATCGTGCGCCGCAGCAGGATGCGCGATCACGTGCAGCAGCGAGCCCCCGACGACGGCCGCGAACCAGAGCCCCGCCCGCGCCGGCAATACGCGCAGCATCGCCGGCTCACCCAGGTACCCGACCACGGTGAAGGCCGCCATCAGCGCCAGCACACCCCAGGACCAGGCGCGCGGTCGGTCGCCGAGCAGCTGCCAGATCATGATGCTGACGGGGATCTGGTGCAGCAGCACGCCCAGGCCGACCAGGCGCGACCCGCCACTCGCCGACTGCGCGAGCGCGCTGCCGTCCAGGGCGGAGTGCACGATCATCCCTGCCAGTGCGAACACGAGCACCACCGCGTGCGTCTGCCGGACGCCGATACGGAGCAATCGTTCGGCGAGCGTCGGCAGTGCGAACCCGACGAGCAGAAATCCTCCCGCCAGGAGGTCGCGCTCGACGAGCGCGTGCGGCACGACCTCCAGCAGCACGAGGCCGCCGATGGCAACGAGCATGAATCCGTCGAGGAAGCCGAGCACTCCGTTGCGGGTCCGGGCCGCCGCCATCAGCGCGGGGCCGGCGCCGAGCGCGAGAAGCGCCGCCGGAAGCAGGAGCGACATCACCCCGTCACCGCCGCAGTTCGTGCAGCAGGTGCGGGAGCTCGGGGAGCAGCACCTTCGTCAGGGCGAGATCGACGGCGGCCTTCGAGCCGGGGAGCGACACGATCAGCTTCCCGTGCACGCTGCCGGCCAGCGCCCGCGTGAGGATCGCCGCCGTGCCGATCTGCTCCTGATAGGAGATGAGGCGGAAGAGCTCCCCAAAGCCTGGGATTTCCTTCTCCATCAGGGGGCGCACCGCCTCGACGGTGCGGTCCTTCGCGCTGAGCCCTGTTCCACCGCAGAGGAGCACCACGTCCACGTCGTCGCGGCCGATCAGGGCGGCGACGTGGGTGCGGGTGCGCTGCTCGTCATTCGGGATGAGCGCGAAGGCAGTGACGACATGCCCCGCCTCCTCGATCAGCCGCCGGGCCAGCGGGCCCGACTCATCGGTGTCGATCGTGCGTTTGTCGCTGACGACCGTGACCGCCACCCGCGCGGCGCTTCGTGCGGCGCCGGCGGCGCGGTGTTCGGTGGTGCCCTCGGGGAGCGTCATACCTGCAAGTTACTGCCCTCCTCCACGGTCTCGAACTCCCAGCAGGGGAACGGATCGTCCCACTGAACCCAGGCCGTCATGCCCAGCGCCTGGTCGGCTGGCGTGATGAGGCAGGCGTCGAGCAGTGCGGTCAGCGCCGGCACGTCGAGCTGCTGGCCGATGATCGCCAGCTCCTGCCGACGATCACCGAAATCGGGATGCCAGAGCGCGTCCAGCTCCGCGCGCTCATCGGCGTCGAGGTCCCAGTCGTTCTCGTCGATGGCGGCGTACCAGAAACCCGCGGGCTGGAGCTCGAGCTGCTGTCCCGCCTGCGACCAGCTGGCCATGACCTGCGGGCGGGAGGCAAGCCAGAAGAAGCCCTTGGCGCGGATGATTCCGCCAAGACCGGCCTGCAGCTGCGCCCAGAGTCGCGCGGGATGGAAGGGTCGTCGCGCGCGGTAGACGAAGCTGCCGATGCCGTACTCTTCGGTCTCCGGGATGTGCACGCCGGCCAGCTCCTTCTGCCACCCGGGCGCCGCTTCGGCCCGCGCGAAATCGAAGCGGTGCGTGCCGAGAAGCCGAGCTGGCGCCACCACGCCGCGCGTGCTGACCACCTGTTCCGCATCGGTGTTGAGATGGCGGAGAAGTGCCTGCACCTCGCCCAGCTGCTGCGGCGTGATCAGGTCGGCCTTGTTGATGACGAGGATGTCGGCGAACTCCACCTGGTCGATGAGCAGGTTGGCGATGGTGCGTTCGTCCTCGTCGCCGAGCGCGAGCTGACGTTCGCGGAGATCGTCGAGCGAGCCGAGGTCGGCCTGGAAGCGCGAGGCATCGACGACGGTGACCATCGTGTCGAGTCGGGCGAGCTGGGCCAGCGAGACGCCCTCCTCGGTTTCGAAAGTGAAGGTCGCCGCCACGGGCAACGGCTCGCCGATGCCGGTCGACTCGATGAGGAGGTAGTCGAAGCGCCCTTCCGCCGCGAGCAGCGCCACCTCCTTGAGGAGATCATCGCGCAGGGTGCAGCAGATGCACCCATTGGTCATCTCGACCAGCCGCTCCTCGGTTCGCGAGAGCGCCGCTTCGCCGCCACGGACGAGCTGGGCATCGATGTTGACCTCGCTCATGTCGTTCACGATCACGGCGACGCGCAGGCCCTCGCGATTGGCGAGCACATGGTTCAGCAGCGTGGTCTTGCCGGCGCCGAGGAAGCCGGAGAGGACGGTGACGGGGAGGCGGGTGTCGCTCGACGTGGCGATGGGCATGAGTTCGGCGGGATGTGGGCCGTCACGCCCGTGGTGCGGCGGCACGTGCAGGGTGGCGAGTCTGGCCGTGCTGGTACTGCGAAGGTATTATCATTCCATGACAACGCAACCCAGGTGGGCTGGTACGCGCCGGAATGCCATCATCGACCAGCAACTCTGGTTTTTGGGCAGAGACATCGGCGGCCCTCACGGCAATGCTCTGCTCGCCTACGGATTCGAGCGACACCGCCCTTTGCGACACCAGGGCAGTTCGGCGTACCTCCTGAACCTCGCTGATCCATCGCCTGATGGGCCCCGCGTCCTGATCTGCTGGGGATTCGGCGTGTACGTCGGCGCCGACGCGACCGTCGCGGCACGACACCGCAGTCCGGTACGCGCGGCAATGCACGCGGCAACAGACGCGGCAACAGACGCGGCAACAGACGCGGCAACAGACGCGGCAACGCACACGGCAACGCACGCGGCAACAGACGCGGCAACGCACACGGCAACGCACACGGCAACACACGCGCCGGCCCCCTGGTCAGGCCTGCTCTTTCAACGGTTTGGTGCCTCCCCCGGACTCGTTCGCTCGGCCGTCTCCCCGGGCCTCCATCAGGTCGCGGATCTCCCGGCGCGCTGGCCGGCGCGGACCGATACCGACGACGCGTGTGCCGCCCGCTTCCTGCACACCCTCGCGCACACCCTCGCCGACTATGAACGCTGGGCGATCAGCACACTCGGCAGCGCGCACCGCGCCGCTGCGCTGAGCGCCGCACCACGGCACAAGCGCCACCGCTTCCTGCACACGTCCGAGCTCTCGGTAGCGTGGGAGCGCTGGGCGGAGCAGCGTTGCGCCAGGATCGAGCCCGGCGTGACACACGGGCCGCAGCGCGCCGTGGCATGAACCAGCAGGGCGCGCCTACCGTTGCATGCAGCGACACTTGTCGTCGATCCGGGCGAACATTGCGTCCAGGTCGATGACGAGCGGCTCACAGTCGAGCGGTGCCCACGCAATCCGTCCCCGGCACAGATCCGGCGGGTTCTGCAGTGACTGCCAGCGCTCGATCGTCTGCCCATCACAATCGATGATCCAGTACTCCGCCACGCCATTCGCGAGATAAAAGTCGCGCTTGATCACACGATCGGTGCGCGAGGAGGAAGGCGACAGTATCTCCACGGCAAGCAGCAGTGACCGGATGTCTGACCACGCCATCGGAGCCTCCGACCGCTCGGCCGCTCCATGCACGACGAAAACATCCGGCTGCGTGATGGTCCCCGGCCGCAATTCGAGATCAGCCGGTGATTGCAATGGAAAGCCGACACCGACCCGCTCGAGATACGCATAGAGCA
>Ga0105045_10006374_pt1 | contig 10436 bp, 11 predicted proteins | sample MAT02_FD_78089 | JGI IMG/M metagenome (GOLD analysis project Ga0105045, IMG submission 78089) | Freshwater microbial communities from Lake Fryxell liftoff mats and glacier meltwater in Antarctica - MAT-02 (megahit assembly) | ecosystem: Environmental > Aquatic > Freshwater > Ice > Liftoff... | reverse complement strand
TCATCTTGCGCTCGAGCTTTTCGAGGGTTTCCACAGTAACAGCCATGTAGCTTCTCCTAATATGCAATGCCTTGGGCGGACACCGCCCGTCAAACCTACTCCGTCAGACCCCGTCCAGACCCTTGCCCGACCATGGGCATTCGCCCTTGGCATGCCAGGTCAGGATCGGTCCGGAACATGGGTCTTTCCTGGTGCGCGGGGGGGGACTCGAACCCCCACACCATTGCTGGCGTCAGGACCTAAACCTGGTGCGTCTACCAATTTCGCCACCCGCGCCTGAAAACAAACAGGGCTGGCCACCGGGGCCGCCCCTAAAAATCATCTGAACCGCGAATTTTAACCCGCCGCCGCCGGGCCCCAGAGTACCGACGAAATCGACGAAACTGGGCTTGGCGTTCGACTGCGCCGGGTCAGGCGACAATGCCGCCGTGAACAGCGTTCTGCAACCCTATCGCCAGCCGTCCGAGCACTACGAGAACTTCCCGGTCGCCTCCTGGCTCTGCCCACCGCCACTGCGCCCTCCGATTGCGGCCATCTATTGGTTTGCCCGGACTGCGGACGATCTGGCCGACGAAGGCGACGCGGACGCCGCCACCCGGTTGGAAGACCTGGCGCAGTACCGCGACGACCTGGCGCGCGCCAGCCAGGCTCGCCCGGACTCGAACCGCTGGCCCACGGTATTCAAGCCGCTGGCACGCATGATCGACAGCTTCACACTGCCAGTGCCCCTGCTCGGTCAGTTGCTCGACGCGTTCGAGCAAGACGTGCGCGTCACCGCCACGGGCCAGCGCTACCAGGACGAGGCCGAGTTGCTCGACTACTGCAGCCGATCGGCCAACCCGGTGGGTCGCCTGTTGTTGCATCTGTATGGCGTGAAGGACGATGTATCGCTACAGCGCAGCGACCAGATCTGCACCGCCTTGCAATTGATCAACTTCTGGCAGGACCTGCGCCGGGACATCGCCCGGGGTCGCTGGTACCCGACCCGTGCGCAGATGCAAAGCCACGGCGTCACCGAGGCCGACTTGCAGTGTGACGCACCCTGCGCTGCAGCCAGCCGCATGGTGGCCGCCAGCTGCCAGGCTGCGCGCGCGCGCATGTGCGCCGGCGCGCCACTGGCCTGGCAACTGCCCGGACGCGCCGGCTGGGAGTTGCGCCTGGTGGTGCAAGGCGGGCTGCGCATACTCGACAAGCTCGCGGCCATCGACCACGCGAGCTGGATCCAACGCCCGCGCATCGGAAAACGCGATGCGCCGCTGCTGCTGTGGCGCGCCTGCGGATCGGCACCGTCCACAGGCCACGGCGCATGAAACCGCAGGACTACGTGCAGCAAAAAACGGCTGGCTCGGGCAGCAGCTTCTACTACGCCTTCCTGTTCCTGCCGCCGCCTCGGCGCGCCGCCATCACCGCGTTCTACGCTTTCTGCCGCGAGGTGGACGACGTGGTCGATGACATGGTGGACCCGGGTGTGGCTGGCACCAAACTCGCATGGTGGCAATCCGAGGTCGCTCAAGCGTTCGCGGGCCAACCCAGCCATCCGGTCATGCGTGCGCTGATGCCATGTACCGGTGCATTTGGCATCGAGCCGCGCCATCTCCTGGCCGTGATCGAGGGTTGCCAGATGGACCTGCAACAGACCCGCTACCTCGACTTCATCGCCTTGCAACGGTATTGCCACCTCGTCGCTGGCGTCGTGGGCGAAGTGGCGGCGGGCATTTTCGGTCAGACCTCGCCGGCCACCACCGCCTACGCCCACAAACTCGGGCTCGCATTGCAACTGACCAACATCATCCGCGACATAGGCGAAGATGCGATGCGCGGGCGCATTTACCTGCCATTGGATGAACTCCAACGCTTCGACGTGAAAACGCATGAAATCCTCCAACGCAGCTCCGACCCGGATTTTTTGCGCCGGTTTGTGCGCCTGATGCAGTTCCAGGCGCAACGCGCCCATGGCCTTTACGACGAAGCCTTTGCACTGTTGCCGCAGCCGGACCGACGGGCCCAGAAACCCGGGTTGATGATGGCCAGCATCTACCGCACCCTTTTGCGCGAGATCGAACGCGACGATTTCGCAGTGCTGCGCCAGCGGGTGAGCCTGACCCCGCTGCGCAAGTTCTGGCTGGCCTGGCGGGTGCAGGCGCTCGGGCGTGTCTGAGCACCCTCTTACCAAGGCCATTCCGCTAGGCGGGGGCCAACGCATCGCGATCATTGGCGGCGGCTGGGCCGGCATGGCAGCGGCCGTGAGTGCCGTCGAGGCCGGCCATGCGGTCACCGTCTGGGAGGCCGCCCGAACCTGGGGCGGCCGCGCACGGGCGCTGCCACTGCGCCTGCCCGACGGCAGCGAGGTTGCCGCAGACAACGGCCAGCACATCCTGATCGGTGCCTACAGCGAATGCCTGCGCCTGATGGCGCAGATCGGTCTGGACATCGATACGGTCCTGTTGCGGCTGCCGCTGCAATTGCAGTTCCCAGGCGGCCACGGCATCCGGTTTCCGGATTGGCCTGCACCGCTGGATGCGCTGTTCGGCATGGTGACGGCGCGTGGATGGCACTTGCGAGACAAACTGGCGCTGATCCGAACCGCCGTGGGTTGGCGGCTGCGCAATTTCGATTGCCCTGCAGACTGGTCGGTCGCCCACCTGTGCCGCGAATTGACGCCACGGGTGATGGCCGAATTGGTGGCACCCCTGTGCGTATCGGCGCTGAACACCCCGCCCGAGGCCTCGAGCGCCCAGGTGTTTCTGCGCGTGATGCGCGACGCCATGTTCGGCACGCGCCAGGGATCGAATCTGCTGCTGCCGCGCACCGACCTGTCCACGTTGTTCCCTGGCACCGCAGCGCACTGGCTGGCGCAACGCGGTGCCCAGCTGCATCTTGGCGAGCGGGTCCTGCAGCTGGCCCATGACGGCCACCATTGGCAGGTGGATGCTGCCGCATTCGACCAGGTCGTCATCGCCACCGCCGCGCCGGACGCCATCCGTCTCCTGCAAGCCAGCGTACCGATGGTGCCCACACCCGAGGCTGACGCGCTGCAGCGCTGGATCGACCTCGCCGCCGGGTTGGAGCATGCGGCCATCACCACCGTCTATGCCTGGGCCGCGGATGCGGCATTGGCCAGTCCGATGCTGGCGCTGCGCAGCGGCACGCAGGGCAACCAGACCCTGCCGGCGCAGTTCGTGTTCGACCGCGCCCAGCTCGGAGGGCCGCCTGGCCTGCTCGCGTTTGTCATCAGCGCCAGCACGGGGGAACGCGAGCGCCTGCAGTCGCAGGTGCTGGCCCAGGCGCAGGCGCAGCTCGGGCTGCAGCTGCAACCGGTTCGCACCGTGGTCGAAAAGCGCGCCACGATCGCCTGCCACCCGGCCCTGGTGCGCCCGCCCATGGGCATAGCGTCGGGGCTGTTGGCCTGCGGAGACTATGTGGACGGCCCCTACCCTTCCACCCTGGAAGGCGCGGTGCGCAGCGGCATCGCCACGATGGGAGCCACGCGGGCAGTGACGACCGCCTGACCCGGCGGCCAGTCACGCTCTCAGACCCCTCGCGATAGCAGGTCGCATAACTCGGTCAGGTCCGACACGCTGGCGTGGGGTTGCGCCGGGTGGGGCCAGGCATGGCCGGCGCGGTTCACCCAGACCGTCTGCATACCGGCGTCGAGCCCACCGAGCACGTCGAGCGCAGGGTCGTCACCCACGTGCAACACCTCATGGGGCGCGACGCCTGCGGCCTGCGCCGCCGCGTGGAAAATCCGCACGTCGGGTTTGCCGACACCAAAGACATGCGCGCTCATGTTGGCCGCGAAATGCTGGCCGATGCCAACCCGGTGGATGTCGGCATTGCCGTTGGATACCGCCACAACCGGGTAACGGGAGGCCAGGTAGGCCAGCGCCGGCAAGGCGTCCTGGTACAACTCCACCTGCATCCGGCATTCGAAAAAAACATCGAAAGCGGCCTCGGCCAAGGCGGGATCCTCACCGTTGTCGCGCAGGGCGGCCCGGATACTTTCCAGGCGCAACACGCTCATGTTGTGGCTGAGATCCGGATGGGCGCGCACCACCTGCGTGCGCAAGGCCTGCCGACGCACCGGATCGGAGAAAACAGCGGCCGCGCCAGGCGCAAGCGGCAGCAGGAATGCCAACATTTGCGCTTCGGCACGGGTGATGACGGGCCAGATTGGCCACAAGGTGTCGTCCAAGTCCAGGCCAATGGCCTTGATGCGCGAAATATCCAGCATAGCTGCGGGAGAATACAGCATGACCCAACCCCGATTCGACCCAGAACCCGCTTACACCCACGGACAGCCCGCCCGTTGCGCGATCCTCTACTGCAATCTGGGAACGCCCGACACGCCGACCACCGCTGCTGTACGGCGCTACCTGGCCGAGTTCCTGAGCGACACGCGCGTGGTCGAGATACCCCGGGCACTGTGGTTGCTGATCCTGCACGGCATCATCCTGCGCGTTCGGCCCGCCAAATCAGCCGCCAAATACGCCAGCATCTGGACCGAGGCCGGTTCGCCGCTGCGGGTCTGGACTGAAAAGCAAGCCCTGTTGCTGCAGGGTTGGCTGGCACAGCGCGGCCATCCGGTTTTGGTACGCCCGGCCATGCGCTACGGTCAGGGCGCGATCGCCACACAACTCGAGGCGCTCAAAGCCGAAGGCGTGACCCGCGTGCTGGTGCTGCCGGCCTACCCGCACTATTCCGCCACAACGACGGCCAGCGTCTTCGACGCCGTCTATGCATGGGCGTCGCGCACCCGGCGCATTCCGGAGTTGCGCTTCGTCAACCATTACCACGACCACCCGGCCTACATCGAAGCTCTGGCCAAACATGTCCGCCGCAACTGGCAAACCCACGGCCGAGGTGACAAGCTGATCATGAGTTTTCATGGCATACCCCAGCGCAGCCTGATGCTGGGCGACCCCTACCACTGCGAATGCCACAAGACCGCGCGAATGCTGGCGCAGCGTTTGGGTTTGGCCAAGGACGACTACCTGGTGACCTTCCAGTCACGGCTGGGCCGCGCCAAGTGGCTGGAGCCCTACACCGAGCCGACACTGGTCCAGATGGCGCGGGCCGGGACAGCCCGCGTGGACGTGATTTGTCCGGGCTTTACCGGCGACTGCCTGGAGACGCTGGAGGAAATCGCGATCGAAGCCAGGGCAGCGTTCCTCGGTGCCGGTGGCAAGGAATTCCACTACATCAGCTGCCTGAACGACCAGCCCGAATGGATCGATGCCTTGTGCAAGGTGTCGCTGCTGCATATGCAGGGCTGGCCAACGCAGGCAACCGACGACCGCGAGGAAGGGGAGCGCTCGCGCGATCGCGCGCGGGCGCTGGGGGCCACGCAATAACGGTCGGTCCAGCCGCCGTTTACCGAACCCGCACCGCATCGTCGACTGACCCGCGCAGGAGTCAGCGAGCGACTTCCGAGCCGATCAGCCAATCGCGTACGCACTGCTGAAATGCCTGCGGTTGCTGCAGCATGACCCAGTGGCCGGTGGCGAAGGCTTGGACGGAGCAGCCGCGGCGTGCCGTCAACGTGGCCAGCCACTGCGGCGAATGGAACATGAAGGGTTTGCGCGTGCCATAGATATAGAGCACTGGGCAGGTAGGCCGCACCTTTGCTGCATGGGCCAAGCCGCCCACACTGCCGAACCACTGCATCGCGTACGGGTAATTCATCTGCCAGCCGATGCGCGCAGGGTCAATGCGACACCCCAAAGTGCGCGCCATGGCGCGCGTCATGCGGCTGCCAACATGACCACCGAGCTTCCATGCCAACGCGAGCCAGAACTGATAGCCAAAAACCTGCCACCGTTGTTGGAACGTCAGGCTACGGCGCAGGGCACCGCTGTTGTGATCGCCAATATCGACCGCCACGATCCGCGCGACCCGATCGGGATGTCGGGCGGCAAACTCGTAGCCGAACACGCAACCCCAGTCATGCAGCATCAACGTGACCGGCTGATCGCGGCTGGCCTGGTTGACCACAGTCAACAGCCATTCGCACATGGCGTCCAGGCTGGTCGCGCGCGCAGGTGCCGCAAGGTCGAAGCCCGGTAACGTGAAACGCACGCAGCAATAGTGTGCTTTCAGTGCCTCAACGCTTGCATCCCACAAGCGATGGCTGTCGGGCCAGCCATGCACCATCACGACCGTGTGCGGATGGTCGCCTTCGGACAGGATGTCGATGCCATCGACCGAGAGGGTCGGCATCTTCGGCATCAGCTTGTCCTCGCGCGATTCTGGGGGGTGAACGACAAATGGAACACGCAAAATCCGATGGCAAGGCAGGCAGAATTGACCCTATTCATTCTAGCCACGGCCACCGCATGGATCATGCGCAGGCATGCAAAAACGGAGCCATGCCAGGCGATCGACCAGCCGCTCCAGCCGATCGTCCATCGCCAGCCCCAGGGTCATTTATCAGGCGCCTTGTCCTGCCGTCACATCCACACCCCGGAAGCGGTTGCCTGTCGCGACGGCGCGCGTGATGGCAGACGAACGGGCCAAGGCGGTCCAGGCCCGCGGCGCGAAGATCAACTGATGGATTTCGAATCAAGGGATTGGAACGCGGCCTGATGGGCGATGTCGAGCCTGTAGGTGAAGGCGTTTCCGAGCTTTGGATTCACTACGGCGCAGGTTGGCGACTGTATTTCACGCAGCGAGGCATGAAGATTGTGGTGCTGCTGAATGGCGGTAGCAAACGTACCCAAGGGGAGATATCAAGCGCGCCAAGGTGCTAGCGGCTTTGCTGGACTAACAGGAGATGCGGACATGACTAAACGAATCAAGTCTGACGAGTTGCCCGAATTCGACGCTGCGCCATACTTGGATAGCGAAGCGTCCATCGCAGCCTATCTGACCGACATCCTCGACGCGAACGACCCTTCGCTTCTTGCCTCGGCGCTCGGGGACATAGCGCGTGCGCGAGGAATGACGAAAATCGCCAAGGCTGCATGAATTCCCCGCGAGGCCCTTTACAAGGCATTGCGGCCTGACAGTGCTCCCCGCTTCGACACAGTTTCACGCGTTTGTGCCGCACTTGGTGTTCGCCTTGTTGGGTACCCGTAAACGGGTGAGGATGACAGATTCGGACCAGACGGACGGTCCGTTGGCAGCCACGATCGCGCTGCTGCTGGCCCATTCCCTTGCCATCCACGCGGAACCGCTGCAATGGCACCCGGCACCGCCGGGTTCGTCCCCCGGTCCGATCGCAGCCGCATCTTTTTGCAACCCAGCCAGGCAAAGACCAAGCGCTGGCGTAGCGCCACCGGAGCTTGTCAGCAAGGTCAGTGATGGTGCCCGTGTTCTCCGTGCACGTGTCTGTGTTCGATTTCCACTGCGGTCGCGGCGCGCACATCGTCGACCTTGACGATGAAGCGCAAGGCTCGGCCCGCCATCGGGTGGTTGCCATCGAGCAGCACCGTGTCGCCCTTGATCTTGAGGACACGGAACGCCCGCTCGTTACCGGCTTCATCCCGGCCCGGCAGCGTACCCCCGACCTTCACGCCTGGCGGAAACTCGCTCTTGGGCATGGTCTGCACCAGGGTCTCGTCGCGTTCGCCGAACGCGTCCTCCGGCTGTAGTGCCACCACCGTCTGGTAGCCTGCCTCCTGGCCTTCAAGCGCCTGCTCGATCCTGGCAAAGGTGTTGCCATAGCCCCCGTGCAAGTAGACCATCGGGCCGGGGCCTGCATCCAGCGTCTGGCGCTGTGCGTCTGTCACCTTGTAACGCAGAGTGACGGCGGTATCTTTTGCGATTTTCATGGGTGTTTGTACCACCGATGGGCGGCACCCGACCGACGCGAGACCTTCGATGCGCGCCACGACGTGTTGCCCGGCCTGCGTAATGGTTGTGAGGTGCCAGCGCGCAGACTGTCGGCGACTGGCTTCCCGGGCCCTTGCGCTGCATCGTCGGTCGGCGGGGATAATGTCCTTGCCCGGCCTACTGTGGGCCAACGCCGATCGACACCCGCCGCCAGGCACCGGTGCCGACATGCGCGATACGGGCTTCATCCATGCGGAAGATGCCAAGGCCCATTTGCTGCAACTGGGATTGCATGAGCGGCAAATTGCCATCAAGACGTCTGAGAAGGATGAGCTCAAACAGCCCGAGAACATCGACCTGATGTCGCCGCAGTGCGAAATCCGGGCCATCATTACCAAGCAGGCGCTGCAAGAGGGCTGGGACTACCCGTTCGCCTATGTGCTCAGCGCATTGGCGGCAGGGCGCAACCCGGCCGCAATGACGCAACTGGTCGGGCGCATCCTGCGCCAACCCCATGTCACCAAAACCGGACGCGCGGCGCTGGACGCCTGTTACGTGCAATGTTTCGATGCCCAGACATCGGAGGTGGTGAAGTCGGTCAAACGCGCGCTGGAAACCGAAGGCATGGGCGATCTGGCAGTGGCGGTGCATGGCGACATGCCATCGGGTGAGCTGACCGAATGCCGGATTCCCCTGAAGCGCCGTGCATCGCTGGCCGACCTGCGCATCTTCATACCCAAGGTCAGCTGGGCCGAGCCCGACAGGGATCGACGGGAACTGGTCTATGAAAGCGATGTGTTGTCCAGGCTGGACTGGTCCGACTTGCGGGTAGATGCCTTGGCCGGCGACTGGGTGCCGAGTCTGTAGTTGGGCGGCTTCCAGCATCTGACCATCGACCTTTCCATTCTCGGGCCGCAAGGCCTTGCGGCACGCACACACGATTCCGAGCAGACCACGACGCTGGACCGATCGCGTCTGGGGCGCGCATTGCTGGACCTGGCACCCAATGCCTGGTTGGTGTGGGAATGGGTTGACCAGGTGGTCAGGCGGTTGCGCCACCAGGGCATGGCCGAATCGGTTCTTTCCGGCTCGGTGGCGTCCTTGACCGAACGTCTAAGCATCGACATCGAATATGAACGGGACCGGCTGACGCAGGGCACTTTCAATGGCTTGGTCGAACAGGGCCTGGTGCAGTTTTCGTTGAAAGCCGACGCGATGGATTACGAGCTGCCGTACGCGGCCGAGTGGGTCCTGCCCCGCCAGCCGCCGGTTTTACAACACGCCGATGCCCACGCGATCGAAAAAAGTCTGCTCGAACCGGTCTTGCGAACGCCCGACATGAACGAACTGGACGCCGCGTTCGCCGCGTACCTCGACCAGAAGACAGCACTGCGCTGGTGGCATCGCAATGTGGCCGCACCCAATATGGGCTGCAAGGCTGGAAACACCACAAGGAGTATCCGGATTTCGTATTTGCCGTAGCGCGCCAGCACGGCCAGACCCGAACCGTGGTGATGGAAACCAAGGGCTTGCAACTACAGGGAAGTGCCGATACGACCTACAAACAGGCCCTGCTCGCGCGATTGACCCAGGCCTTTCAGGATGACCGGCTCGCGCGCGCTGGAGATTTGACGGTGCAAGGGTGTAACTACGCCGAAGTGGTGTGCGATCTGATTTTCGAGGGCGATTGGAAGGGCATGCTCGAGCGCCACTTCTCGGATGCCTGAGCGCTGCGTGAGCCTTGGGCTCAGCCTGTCGCAGAAAAAAATTCGGCCACCCTGGCTAGTTGCTCTTGCACATTGAGAGTCAGCGTGTACGCACAAACGGACATGATTTCGAACCGAGCATACGGTCCGCAGTGCGCTTGGCGCGCATCCGGCTACAAGATGCCTTGTCAATCGAGTGGCAACCCGTACAGCACAACGCATTCGGACAGGCATGACAACCGTCAGGAGCCCCACACCGTGCGCGCGCCGTAGCATACGAGGCCCGCCTGCCCCGCCATCAGCATGGCAAGGTGGCGGCGAAAGGTTACTGACGCTTACTTCGGCATCATGACCGTGTCGATGACGTGGATGACGCCGTTGCTAGCCATGATGTCGGTGGCGGTGACCTTGGATTTGTCGACCATCACGCCGCCGGTGGTGGACACGGTGATGCTGGAGCCCTGGACGGTCTTGACCATGCCGGCCTTGACGTCGGCCGCCATCACCTTGCCGGGTACAACGTGATACGTCAACACGGCGGTGAGTTTGGCTTTGTCCTTGAGCAGCGCATCCAGATCAGCCTTGGGCACTTTGGCGAACGCTGCGTCGGTCGGCGCAAACACAGTGAACGGGCCTTTGCCCTTGAGCGTGTCTACCAGACCTGCAGCCTTCAAGGCGGTGGCAAGGGTAGTGAAGTTGCCTGCGGCAACAGCGGTATCGACGATGTCCTTGGCCTGTACGGAGAATGTGACGCCAAGAGCAATTACGGCAGCGATGAGGGACTTTTTCATGGGGATCTCCAAGACAGATAGTGAATCTTTAACAAACGCCAAAAATGTGGCGTACGCAGAATTTATACCATTCAGTATTTCATGTGAACTGTGTGGTTATTTTTTAAACTTTGTTATTCACGTTACATCCAGATGGGGACAGTTTCACATCGCCCACTAGCCTCGCCCG
>Ga0105045_10006373_pt1 | contig 10437 bp, 11 predicted proteins | sample MAT02_FD_78089 | JGI IMG/M metagenome (GOLD analysis project Ga0105045, IMG submission 78089) | Freshwater microbial communities from Lake Fryxell liftoff mats and glacier meltwater in Antarctica - MAT-02 (megahit assembly) | ecosystem: Environmental > Aquatic > Freshwater > Ice > Liftoff... | reverse complement strand
CCATCAAAGGAAAAATATTTGATACAATGATTGCTCATTACCTAATTAATCCAGACATGCGTCACAATATGGATATTTTGAGTGAAACGTATTTAAACTATTCGCCAAAATCAATTGAATCATTAATTGGTAAGAAAGGAAAAAATCAATTGTCGATGAAAGATATTCCTTTGGAAGATATTAAGGAATATGCCGCCGAAGATGCGGATATTACGCTGCAACTGAAACAACATTTTCAACCCATTTTAGAAAAAGTGGGAACTAAAAAACTATTTGACGACATTGAAATTCCGTTAGTTCCCGTTTTGGCTGCAATGGAATTAGAAGGAATTAATTTAGATGTAGATTTTCTGAAAAAAATGGCTGTCGAAATGCAAAAAGAAAGCGATGCCTTGGAACAAAAAATCTATGAAATGGCTGGCGAAAGATTCAATTTAGCTTCACCAAAACAGTTAGGCGATATATTATTTGACAAATTAAAAATCGGCGGAGCCAAACAAAAGAAAACCAAAACTGGTCAATATGCCACAGGCGAAGAAGTGTTGAGTTATTTGACAAAAGACAATGAAATTGTGCGTGATATTTTAGAATGGCGGCAAATGGTAAAATTGCAAAGTACCTATATTGATGCCTTGCCAAACCAAGTGGATGCAAAAACGGGACGCGTTCACACCGACTATATGCAAACGGTTGCGGCAACAGGTCGTTTGAGTTCTACAAATCCAAATTTGCAAAACATTCCAATACGAACTGAAAAAGGACGATTAATTAGAAAAGCATTTATTCCAAGGGACGAAAATTACACCCTACTTTCTGCCGATTATTCGCAGATAGAACTGCGGATTATAGCAGCAATTTCAGGCGAAGACAATATGATAGCTGCTTTCAAAAACAACGAAGACATTCATAAATCTACTGCTGCAAAAGTGTTTAACGTTCCATTAGAGGAAGTCACGAAAGAACAACGTAGCAATGCTAAAACGGTTAATTTCGGAATTATTTATGGTGTTTCGGCGTTCGGCCTTTCTAATCAAACGAATTTATCGCGTTCTGAAGCAGCCGATTTGATTGAAGCCTATTATAAAACGTATCCAAAACTAAAAGCATACATGTCGGAGCAAGTTGATTTTGCCAGAGAAAATGGTTATGTGGAAACGGTTTTAGGAAGACGACGTTATTTAAAAGACATCAATTCTGCTAACGGAATGGTTCGAAGTGGAGCAGAACGAAACGCGGTAAACGCTCCAATTCAAGGTTCAGCGGCAGATATTATCAAAATTGCGATGATTAACATCTACAAAAAACTAACAACCGAAAACTGGAAATCAAAAATGCTATTGCAAGTGCATGATGAATTGGTTTTTGATGTGCATCATTCCGAATTAGAAAAAATTCAACCGATGATTAAGTTTGAAATGGAAAATGCATTCAAAATGGATGTTCCGCTTGTTGTTGAAATGGGAATGGGTAAAAATTGGTTGGAAGCTCATTAAAAGAGTATTCAGTTTTCAGTCGCAGTTAGCAATAGAAACGCTTTCAAAGTTTAAAATTTTGACAGCGTTGAAAAAAAATGAAGATACAAGATTTTTTTAGTCTGTAAACTGACTGTCGTCATGCTGAATATAGTTCATCACCTTCTGATTATTCATTTATCGGCTAAAGTAATCCAAAAGTTTTGGCACAATAAATAACAAATTAAAATTTAAAATTTAAAATTAAATACTAAAAAGCAACCTTTTTCCTTTTTTTGTATCTTTGTTAAAATACTATTTTATGAAACATCTTTTTACGCTTTTCGCAATTGTATTACTACTTCAAAGTTTTAAATGTGAAGAGGACAAACCTTCCACTCTTTCTCCTGAAAATTTAAATCAAAAAAAAGCAGCAATTGAAACCTATATTGCTACTTTTCCTTGTGAAGAATCTTTAGGTTGTAGTTTTCTTGCTTTTGGTTCAAAACCCTGCGGCGGCCCGTGGAGTTATTTAGTTTTTTCGAATGCAGTTGATTTAGAATTTCTCACTGCGGAAGTTTTAGAATATAACGAAATGGAAAATCAATTTAATTTAGAAACCAGTGCCGTTTCAGATTGTGCTCTCGTTCTTCCACCAACCGAAGTAGGCTGTATAGATGGAATTTGTAAAATAATTGAATGATTTTTTTTTAACTAAAATAAACCAACAAAAAAACTTCCTACCCTTAAACAACTTATAAATAACAGTTAGTGAGCTGAAATAAAGATCAAAGAAAAATTTGAACCTCTCGTTTTCTTTATATTTGTTTTGCTATATAACAGAATTTAAATGATGCTCAAAAAACAAGTAGAAACCTTTTTGCCTACAGAATGGGGGAATTTTAAAATGATTGCCTATTCTGAAAAGGAAAACGACTGGATGCCGCATTTGGTGTTGATTCATGAACATACAAATTTTAACGAACCCATTCCAGTTCGTTTTCATTCGGAATGTTTAACTGGTGATATTTTTCATTCAACCAAATGTGAATGTGGTAAACAATTGGATCAATCCCTTTCTTACTTTCAAGAAAATGGCGGTATTTTAATTTACTTACGTCAAGAGGGCCGAAATATTGGCATCATCAACAAAATGAAAGCCTACAACCTACAATTGGCCGGGAAAAACACCGTAGAAGCCAATTTAGAATTAGGCTTGCCTGCTGATGCTCGAAACTTTAAAGAGGCTATTTATATTTTGGAAGATTTACAAATAAAATCAATTTTTTTATTGACTAATAATCCAGAAAAACTGGCTGCGATAGATGATTCTTCTATTCAATTAAAAGGTAGAATTCCCATAGAAATAAAAGCTTCCTTAGATAACAGAAACTATCTTGAAACCAAAAAATCTTTTTTCAAACATATTTTAGAATTATAAAATGTTGCAAGAAAAGATAAAAATCGATTTACTCTTTTATCAATCCATACTCTTGGTTATTGCCGTTCTGGTTGGTTTTTTCTACAAGCAACTCTACTTTACTTTAGGTTTGGGCTTTCTGTTTTTCTGCTTTTTTCTGATTTCGAATTGGCAGGAATTTACAATTATTAAAAAATGGGGAGGAATTCCGAATTTAGTTACGATAAGTCGGTTAGTATTGCTTTTTACAATTCCACTTATTAACACTAATAAAAGTCTAGCAATTCTTAGCTTTATCGTGATATGTTTAGATGGATTAGATGGATTACTGGCGAGAAAACTCAATCAAGTTACCGATTTTGGTGGCCGTTTAGATATGGAAGTGGATGCCTATTTCTGTTTGATTTTCTCTCTTTTAATCAGTATCAAACATCCTGAATTGAGTTGGATTTTACTTGGTGGATTACTTCGATACCTATATAAAATCATAACATTTATAAGTAGCAAATCAGAATTTATTGAAAGCAAAAAAAAATATGCTCGATTTATCGCAGGATTTTACTTTTTGTCGTTCCCTTTATTTTTTTTAGTTGAATATCCTTTTGGAAATTACATTATTTCAATTGGAACTTTATTGGTTCTATTTTCATTTGCGATTTCATTTTATGAATTTTTTACCTTTAGAAAATGAAAATCAAAATTCTTACCACTTCGATTCAACATAAAATTAGCGGTGGAACAATTTTTAATGCAAAATTGCAAGCCTATTTTAATCAGTATTCACAAACTACTATTGAACTAATTGAGCAAATAGAAACCTATACATTTGACAAAAATCATCAGTATATTATCGATGGTATTTTAATTTCAGAAATTCAATCGATTGAACGATTAAAAGACTATTCCGTTTCATTTTTAATTCATTTATGGCCTTCGATTTTTGCTTTAAACGAACTTCAAAAATACAATTTAGCACAAGCGGAACTTGCCATTTGCGAAAATTTCCATCTGATTCTAACCGGAGAAAATTCTAAAAAACATATTGAAGAAACGTTGCAAACCAAGTTCAATGGTTTGATAATTTCGCCCGGAGTCAACAATTATTGGAAACAGAAAAAAATATTTTCTCCTTTGCCAAAAAAAATTATTTACCTTTCCAATTTTATAGAAAATAAAGGTCATTTTCGATTGATTGAAGTATTATCTTTTATAAAAACTAAAGAAATTGAAATTGATTGTTATGGCGAAATTTTATCCAAAAATTACCATGATAAATTCCTAGACGCAAAACCAGAAAACATAAATTTTAAAGGAACAGTTGCCCATCAAGATGTAAATGAATTACTTTTAGAATACGATTTATTAGTTCACTTTTCTGATTATGAAAGTTTCGGAATGGGAATTTTAGAAGCAATTGCAACAAATCTTCCCGTAATGATCACACCAATTGGAAATTTTAAAAATGATAAAAATTTTAAATTTAATGGCATTTTAAATTCGTTTGAACCTCGAATAATTGCAACACATTTGGATGAAGTTTGTACTTCTAAAGAAAAATATATTTCCTTAATTCAAACGGTTTCCGCTTATTCAGTTACAACTTGGGAAGAAAATTTTAAACCATTATTAGCAAAATTCCAACTACAATGATACTATTTGCTTTTATTTTTGGATACTTAACCTTACTCGTTGAACTTGTGTTTTTTCATGTTCCGAGCGTCGCCAATACCCAAAACTTTTTCGCCAAAAACAATAATTATCAATCGGTAAATAGTAAACTCATTCAAGACATCAATAAATGGTCTTTTGTAAAAAAGGTGACGCTTTTAGCAATTCCGATGGTCATTATTCAATTCTATTTTTTAGTCCCATTTTTATATTTTTATGCCGACGACAATTCACTTTTACTGATAAAACCTTTCTTTTTGCTGGAATTGATTGGCGTGCTTTTGGTAATTTTGGGAAGAGTAATCACTTTTGGCTCGATGCTTTATATTCGAAAAGAGAACAAACAAAAAGAAAATTCTTTTAAATTGCATACCAAAGGAATATTCCATTATTCAAGAAATCCAGGATTAGACGGCATGTTTGTGTTTTTTATTGGTTTTGGGCTTATTTTTCCAACCTTTATGAGTTGGATAGGGTTACTGTTTTATTTTATATATATGCTGTTTCGGGTGCGAATTGAAGAAGAATTTTTAAAAGAATTTTTCCAACAAGAATATGCCGCCTATTGTTTAAAAACCAAACGCTTTTTACTATTTTGAATCCAACAGAACACGAACAAAAAACCATCGAAAGCTGGTTTAACAAAACCTATGCTATTCGCGGCGAAAGTTATCTTCGTCCGAAACAAGCATATATTATTTTTGCGGAATTACTCGTTCTTCAACCTCAAAAAACCATTTTAGATATTGCTTGTGGCTTGGGGAGAATGTTGGAGATTAGTGCTACTTATAAGACAATTAATTATGGTATAGACATTTCTAAAGTAGCCGTTCAAAAAGCAAAATTAAAGTTGCCAAATGATATTATTTTACAAGGGAATGCAGAACAATTACCATTTGAAAATTCGCTTTTTGATTATGTTACTTGTTTGGGTTCATTAGAACGAATGATTCACAAAGAAACTGTTTTGCAGGAAATTAATCGCGTAACAAAACCAGAAGCTAAAATTTGCATCATGGTTAGAAACACCAATTCTTGGCGATGGGTTTTTACCAAAAAAATGCTGCTTTCTGTCAATAAAAAAGGACATCAAGACGCAAAAACCTATCAGGAATGGAAAACACTTTTTGAACAGCATAATTTTGTGATTGAGAACTGCGTCGCCGACCAATGGCCAATTATGAAATTAAAAAAAATAGCTAGTTTTGGGCTTTTCAAAAATTATAAAAAAGTGACTAAAACTATTATGTCGATTGATTTTGCAAATGAATTCATCTTTATTCTAAAAAAGAAATCCTGATTTGAATACCGAAAAAGACATATCGCAACTGTATAATTCACTTTTTAAATTGGAAGCTAAATTTAAGAAAGAGGTGGTATATCCTATTCATAAAAAACTTTATTTCACAGAAAATTTTATAGATATTTATGATTATTTAATTTCTAAAATCAATTGTAGCGACAAAACTATTTTAGACGCTGGATGCGGAGTTGGTTACGGCAGTTTTCTTTTTGCAAATCAAAATGCAAAACAAGTAACTGGACTTAGTTTGAGCGAAGAAGAAATAAAGCGAGCCAAGGAGACTAAAACTCATCTAAAAATTGAAAATATTGCCTTTGAATTACGGTCTTTTGATGAAGTTTCAAAACAATATGATCTTATATTTTGCGTAGAATCATTAAAACATAGTTTAGCTATTGAAAAGTCGTTTGATACTTTACTGAATGCCTTGACAGTAAATGGTCAACTTATTATTGTAGACGATTTTTTTGATACTATCGAAAACAAAAATAGCAAGCAACTCCAGAAAGACTGGCATTTAAATGAGCTTATTTCCGAAAAACATTTGGCTCCTTTCCGATCTAAATTTAATGTTGAAACAGAAGATTTAACTTCATTGATGAAACTAAAACCGATGATTAAAATTTACAGTCAAATGTTGTTTTTTAGGGTTTTCAAACAAAATTCACCGTACAAAAAGTTATTCAAAGGCGGAATTCTATTAGATTATTTATACACCAAAAAACAAATGAAATACAAGTTGGTTATCCTAACCAAAAACAAATGAAAAAAACAGTCATTTATACCATCACCGGAATCATTTCTCCACTGCTCATGCTGGTGTTATTGCCTGTTTACCTAAAATTTCTTTCGCCAACCGAATATATTGTTATCGCATTGACAAATTCCTTTTTGGCCATTTTTGCTATTTTTTTTAATTTAAAAACAGAGCAAGCCTATCGAACAATTTACTTTTACGAGACAAAAAATAAACCAAAGCAATTGGCTCTATTTCAAACTGTTTTTAGTTTTAATGTGCTTTGCTCATTGGTTTGGTTTGGCCTTTTTCTCCTTTTTGGAAAAGTTATTTTCAGTGAACTTTTTAAAAATGATATTTCCTTTTTCCCTTATTCCTATTTAATTTTTATAAGTTTCCTTATCGGAAATTTAAACAACCTCTATTTTATCTATTTACAAAATAATTCTAAAGTAAAATCCTATAGTTTTCTCGTGCTATTTTTGGCTTTGGCCACACATGGTTTACAATTGAGTTGTGTATTTATTTTTAAAACCACCTTTTTTTGGTTTGTAAGTTCCGCTCTAATTGCTAATGGTTTCCTCTTTTTATACCTTTTTTTAAGTAACCGAACTTTATTTAGCTTTTCAATTTCAAAAACAATTTTAAACGAAGCCATTCATTTTTCATGGCCCTTTTTGCCTTTTTTAGTATTGTATAGTATTGAAAGTCAAATGGACCGATTTTTTATCGAACGTTTTTCAACAATTTCAGAGTTAGCACGTTATGTTGTTTTGACGAGTATTGTCGGAGCCGTTTACACCTTTTTTAATAGTATTGATAATGCAATTCGTCCAGAAATTTATTTGTATTTAGGCGAAAAGAAAAATGCATTTCAAAATAAAATTCAAGAACAATTTGATTTTTATTTGTGGATAGGATTGGTTTCCTTTAGCTTTTTGATTGCATTTGGAATTCATATCGATTGGTTTCTTCAAAATGAAAAATATGTGGGCACTTCAACTTATTTTATTCCAATGGCATTAGCCTTTTTTCCTTTAATTGCTAGTAGATTTCTAGCGTTACAACTACTTTATGATCAAAAAATAGCAAAGCTGAATGGATTTATTTTAATAAAAATCCTTCTTATGTCCGGTTTATTTTATCTTTTCATTCCAAAATTGGGTATTAATGGAGCAATTTTAGCCATTGGTATTTCAAATGTATTTAATTTGCTATTTTTTTATGGCATTGACGAACGGAAAATCATTCCGTCAAAAAAAGTACTACGCTTTATCTTTGGTTTTCTAACATTGAATCTGTTTTTGCTTTTTAATCAAGAAACAAAGTTTGTATCTTTGATAGCCATTGGGCAATGCCTCTTTTTTGGAATAGTGTTTATCTTGTTTTATCGAAAAAAATTAACCGTTTAGCTCTATCAAATGAAAGTCAAATCAACCTATTGGGAATTACTTTTAGAAATTAAAGAATTGTATAAAACAGTTGATTGCAATCTGGAATCTATAGTAATTACGCAAAAACTAAAAGCGGTAAAAAGCAATACAACTGTTTTGTCATTGGATAGTATTGCGTTAATTCGATTTAATCCTCATTCTGTCAGTGACTTTTATGAAATTACTTTTGCGGATGTTTTTCCAAAAAAATTAAAGAAAATATTTTTACTCTATTTGGGTTATTTTATCATCAATCGAACTACAGAAATTCCGTTTACATGTGTTCATATCGCTCAAACCATTGATGGAAAAATTGCTACGCCAACTGGAAAATCAAAATGGATAGGAAATCAAGAAAATTTAATTCATGCTCATCGTATTAGAGCGCTAGTCGATGCGATTTTAATTGGCGGCAATACGTTTAGAATTGACAAACCACAATTAGATGTTCGGTTAGTCAAAGGTAACAATCCCATAAAAGTGATTGTTGCCAACTCAACACTTGAATTAGAATCACTTTCGGCAGGGAAAACTTTTTTACTGACCACCACAAACTTAAACTACGAAAAATTACCAAAAGAAACAGAAATTATCGTCGTGAAAAACGAAAATGGTTGGATTGATTCAAAACAACTACTCCACGAACTGAAAAAAAATAAAATTCATTCGGTTTTAATTGAAGGTGGAGCACAAACTATTCGTAAATTTATTGAAGAAAAAACCTTGTCGCGTATTGAATTTCATATTGCACCATTACTTTTTGGCTCTGGATTAAACGGAATTGAATTGGATGAAATCAATGACTTGGAAAGTGCGATTCATTTAAAAAATCCAAAATATTTTAAAATTGGCAATGCCATGATGACTGTTTCAACCCTATAAAAATGAACTATAAATCCTTTTGGCATCTCAAAAATAATGAATCTAAAATCATTTCAGAAACTTATGAAATGCTTAGTTTGGATACGGTTGAGATTGAAAGTTTATATTCATCAATAAGTTTAGGAACGGAAAAAATTGTTGCACAAGGGAAAGTTCCATCAACAGTATATAAAAAAATGGCTGTACCTTATATGCGCGGAAATTTCGATTTTCCCATACAATATGGTTATTCTTTAGTAGGTAAAACTAAAAAAAATCAGTTGGTTCATCTTATGCATCCGCATCAAACCATGTGTTTTGTAAATGAAAAAGACTGTTTTGTGTGTGAAGATGAAACCCAGCCCATCCTTGCTACACAACTTTCTAATATGGAAACGGTAATCAATGCAATCTGGGTTTCTAAAATAAAACCCAATCAAAAAGTGTTGGTTTGCGGACTTGGAAGCATTGGTATTTTGCTTGCAGAAACGCTCAAAAATTACTGCAAAGCAGTTGTTTTTGTAAAAGAAACCAATGACTATAAATTAGATTTTTTAGCCAAAAAAGGGTTTTCAATCGCAGAAGAAAATCAAGAATTTCATCTTTGTTTTCATGTTTCTGCCACCCAAAACGGTTTGCAATATTGTATTGACCATAGTGCCAAAGAAGGAAAAATTATTGAATTAAGTTGGTATGGAAACAATGCAATTTCTATACGTTTAGGAGAAAAATTTCATTATAATCGATTACAAATTATTAGTTCGCAAGTTTCTGAAATTCCGTTTGAAAAAGCCGAAACAGAAGATTTTTTAAGCCGAAAAAAATTAGCCGAAAAACTGCTACAACTGATTCCAATTCGCGATTATATTTCGTTAATTGCTTTTGAGGATTTACCAGATTATTTTAAAAACACTCCAAAAAACCATTTTATAACTGTTGTTAAATATTAAATAGAAAACGATGTATTTTGTAAAAATTAGAGAAAGTATAATGATTGCTCATTCCTTAAAAAATCCTTTTTTTGGACCTGCACAAAATGTTCATGGAGCAACTTATGTAGTTGATGTTTCCTTTAAATCGGAACAAGTTGACAAACACAATGTGGTCATTGATATTGGATTAGCCCATGATGTTGTTAAAAAAGTATTAAAAAAGTTAGATTATCAGAACTTAGATGATTTAACCATTTTTAAAGACCAATTAACCACTACAGAGTTTATCGCCAAGCATATTTTTGAAGAGGTTTCTGCTGAAGTAAAAGACACCTTTTCGGGAAAAATTGGTATTTCTATTAAAGAAAATCCTTCTGCTTGGGCTGGATATGAAGAATAAAAAATAGTAAAATGATTGTAGTAGTACTTTTTATCGTGCTTAATTTTTGCTTGTTTCTACCACGGTATTATTTCAATAAAAATAATAGCTCTTTTTTTCCAACACCCGAACTATTCGAACAAAAAAAACTCAATTTAAAAAAATTGATTAATCGTTTTAATGATGATATTTTTCGTTTTAATTTCGAATTTACTTTGGTAATTATTTTCCTGATTCTATTCAAGAAAAACATT
>Ga0105045_10006372_pt1 | contig 10440 bp, 10 predicted proteins | sample MAT02_FD_78089 | JGI IMG/M metagenome (GOLD analysis project Ga0105045, IMG submission 78089) | Freshwater microbial communities from Lake Fryxell liftoff mats and glacier meltwater in Antarctica - MAT-02 (megahit assembly) | ecosystem: Environmental > Aquatic > Freshwater > Ice > Liftoff... | reverse complement strand
TGCAGCAGCGCGCGCGATTCCGCAATACGTTCGTCATTTTTCAACGCGGCCTGCATTTTTGGCAACAGCCTGCGCAGCGCTTCTTGTGCCTGCGGCTGGGCAAGATCGACCTGCTCAAACTTTCCTAATGCAGACGCTATCTTGCCGACGATCTGCATGTGTTCCTCAAGCAGCTCAGTAACCACCTGCGCGTTTGATCGTAAAAAACCGAGCGGCGTGTTGATCTCATGCGTAACGCCAGCCACCATTTGCCCAAGCGACGCAAGCTTATTAGTATGCATCACCTGGGATTGCGTAGTTTGCATCCGCTTGAGCGCTTCGCTTGCGCTTTGATGTTCAACAAGCAGGCGCGCACGCGCTAACCACAGCCAGATCAGGGCTGCGGCGGCAAGCAATAACAAAATCGCTAATATCCAAAACATGCAGGCGCTGCTCTTTGGTGTAACCTTCGTTAGCTTGAGTTTAGCGGCAAAGCTTCGTGGGAAGTTCAGCTTTTTCGGGGCTTGCTTGTCGATTTCTGCGTAAAAAATTGCATTGCTGCTCTGAATTTCCCGATTTCCAATCATGCAACGCCCTCAGTGAGAAACCTTTGTCTAACCTAATTCAATGCCACTATCTAAAACAAACGCTGCCCGCCATGGTTCGTGCGCCATTTTCCGGTGCGCTAGGCGAGCGGCTACTCGCTGAAATAAGCCAGCCGGCTTGGGAAGCTTGGTTAACGCACCAAACGATGCTAATCAACGAAAACAGGCTTAGTCCGGTTGATCCTAAAACACGTGCCTATCTAAAGGATCAGCTGATGGCGTTTTTTTACGGTGACGGTGCCGAAGCGCCGGCGGGGTTCACAGCGCCAAATGCAGCGCCGCTTAATTAAAAACAGCGCCGCCATTTCAGAAGACCGGGTGCTGCGACTTCTGACTGGTAAAGTCGGGCGTTTGCCTTTATGGTGTTTTGCTTGATAGGAAAATGGGTGACAAGTTAAATGAGTGATCGCACGTTCAAAGTGGCGGTTGTCGGTGCAACCGGCGCGGTAGGCGAAACAATTCTGCAAATACTGCATGCCAGAAAATTTCCAGTGTCTGAGCTGATTGCGCTCGGAAGCTCAAAAAGTGCCGGCTCACGGGTCAAATATGGCGGTAAAAGCCTGTTGGTTAAAAATCTGGCAGATTTTGACTTTGCGGGCATTGACATAGCGCTGTTCTCAGCAGGCGGCAGCGTTTCGGCGGAATTTGCGCCAAAAGCGGTTCAAGCGGGCGCGGTCGTCATCGATAATACCAGCCATTTTCGCTACCAAGACGGCGTGCCATTAGTGATTAGCGAAGTCAATCCAGACGCGATTGCCGACTATAAAACGCATGGGATTATCGCCAATCCAAACTGTTCGACGATGCAAATGCTAGTGGCGCTTGCGCCTATACATCGCGTTGCCAACATTACCCGAATAAACGTGTCAACTTACCAATCTGTCAGCGGGGCAGGCCGCAGCGGTCTGTCTGAGCTGGGCAAGCAAACTGCTGATCTGCTTAGCTTTAGAAAAATTACCCCGAAAAAATTCCCGGTGCAAATTGCGTTCAATTTAATTCCGCAAATTGACGTTTTTATGGAAAACGGCTACACCAAAGAAGAAATGAAGATGGTCTGGGAAACCCACAAAATTCTCAGTCCAAACATTCAAGTCAACCCAACATGCGTACGCGTGCCAGTTTTTTTCGGGCATGCAGAGTCGGTGCACATTCAAACTGAGCGCAAAATTACCGCTACAGAAGCCCGAGCGCTGCTAAATGCCGCTGAGGGCGTGGAGGTTGTGGATGATCCTGTAAACGGTATTTTTCCGACACCGGTTAGTCACGCTGCGGGCAAAGATCCGGTGTCGGTTGGCCGAATTCGTGAAGATGTTTCCTATCCAAACGGGCTAAACCTTTGGATTGTTGCCGATAATATTCGAAAAGGCGCGGCCTTGAACGCAGTTCAGATCGCTGAGCTATTGGTAAAATCTTATTTGTGATCTATAGTTAACTCAAGATTTGAAGGTGAATTCTATGTTGCGCTCAGCAATGGAGCGCACTAGCACCGCAAATTATAAAAACCCCGTCCATCGCCTTGCCCGCTGTACCCTGAGGGAGCTCACATGAAAGCACCAAAAAAGACTCTTCTGGCCACTTCGCTACTTGCGCTGCCCGCGCTTGCAAGTGCGCTTGGATTGGGGGGAATTACCGTTCGTAGCGGATTGAATCAGCCGCTGGACGCGGAAATCTCAGTAAGCGTAAATTCGCCAGCTGAGCGCGACACTTTAAGCGTGCAGCTTGCAACTGCTGAAGATTGGAGCCGTGTGGGTATAGATTCCTCGCGTACGCCGAGTGATCTAAAATTTGCGATTGAAAAAAATTCGCGCGGCGAGCCGATTATACGTGTGACTAGTCAGCAAATTATCCGCGAGCCTTACTTGCAAATGCTAATTGAAGTCAATTGGGCCAAAGGACGGTTGCTTCGTGAGTATTCAGTGCTGCTAGATCCGCCGGTTATGGCATCGGCGCTAGGCTCCAGCGCGACTAGCAGCCCGGCAAAGGAAACCATTACATCGCCTGCGGTGGTTGAAACGATGCCGGCTAGTAAGCCAGTCGTGGATGTCAAGCCGGTAGCAGTTGCCAAACCCGCGCCTGAAATTAAGCCAGCTGCAGTGCCGGCACCCGTTAGCAAAGCACCCGCTAACAGCTATGGACCTACCAAAGGCGGTGATACGCTTTGGCTGATCGCGAACGCGAATCGACCAAGTTCAAGCACCAGCTTAGATCGCATGATGGTTGCCATTTTGCGAATGAATCCAGATGCGTTTCAAAACGGCAACATCAACGCCCTTAAGAAGGGTCAAATTTTGCGTCTGCCGAGCGCAAATGAAACCGATACCATCTCTATTGTTGAAGCGAAGCGCATCATCAGTGAGCAAAATACGCTGTGGCGCGGCTACCAAACTCGTAGCGCAGAAAGTGCAATTCAGGTGGCCGATCCAGGGGCTAGCGCTGCTCTTCGACCTACCGCTTCGCAATCTGCAAGCCAGCCGCGGCTGGAGCTTGTTCCCCCAAAGTCTAATAGCGGCGATAGCCAATTGCTTTCGACCGCAAGAGCTGATTTAGTACGTTTGCGTGAAGAGGTTAACAGCAGACAGGCAGAAGCCTCAGACTTAAAGGCGCGCGTAGGTCAATTGGAAAGCCTTCAGGGCGATCAAAAACGCATGATTGAGCTTAAAGACTCTGAAATTGCGAGTTTGAATAAAACACTTGCTGAAATGCGTTTGAAATCGGCTGCCATTGCAGCGCAAGCGCCAATAGCTGCCGTGGTTGAAGCACCCATTAAAGCCCCAGAAGCTTCACCCGCGCCGCCCGTTAGTACAGAAAAGCTCGATCCAGTTGCCACAGTTGCTGAAACAGCAGAAGACGCAAAGAAAGATATTTGGGGTGCCGATCCGGGTGCCGCCGATTCAGCACAAGCAGCGGCTGACCCTGCTCTAGCCGCTGTAATTGACCCTAACACCGGTATGCCAGATAGCGCACCGCCAGTTGATGGCACGACGGTAACGCCGGTAGCCGACGATCCAATTGCTGTCAGCGAACCAGTCCCCGACCCGGCTGCGCAAGCCGTTGACCTAGCGCCTGTTGCTGAACTGGTCGTTGAAGAAAAGCCGTGGTATATGAATTTGTTTGTGCTGGGTGGGTTCGGTTTAGCGATTGCCGGTTTGCTCGGTTTTGCGCTGACTCGCAAGAAAGCACCTGCGCCGATTAAAGCGAGCGGGATGTCGCTGAGCGATAATTTTGGCATTCCGGCGATGGGCGTTGAGCCTGCGATCGCTGGCTTGGCAGATACGCTTGGCGATGAGGACGACGCGCGAATTCGCGCGGCGATCAATGCTAATCCGCAGGATTTATGGGCACACCTCGATTTGCTGAGGCTCTATTTTAGCCGTCGCGATGCAGAAAAATTTGAGTCTGCCGCGTCTGCAATGTATGGCTTTGTTGTCGATACTGATTCGGCTCAGTGGGCTGAGGCACGTGCAATGGGTGAACAGCTAGCACCACATAGCGCGCTGTTCCAGTCAATGCCTGATTTTGGTTCAATGGACAGTACTAATGACGCTGCGTTTGACGTCGCTAGTTTTGAGCCGACAATCGTGCAAGCGCCGATCCCACCGCCAAGCTACCAAACGCCGGCGGACGAACCTCTCGGCGCGCTGGATTTGGCGTTTTTTGACGAACCAGCTCCGACTCCTGCTCCGACTAAAGCGCCTGCACCGGTGCCACCAGCGGAAGATGCGGCGTTTAGTTTTGATTTGGACTTAGACGCGCCAATTCCCACCCCGTTAGCGGCAGAGAACCCACCACCAGCTGCAGACGGCAAAAATGAATTTAATTTCGACTTCAACTTCGATGCCCCGGCAAACGTCGACATCCCGTCATCACTGCCACCGTCGACTGGATTTGGCGATATAAATCTAGAAGACGTCATGCCGGTCGCACTCGATTCAGGCCAGCTCGATATCAGCGCTGATGATTTGATGATTGGTGACGATGCGGTGGGTACCAAACTTGATCTGGCACGTGCCTATCTCGATATGGGCGATCCAGATGGTGCGCGCAGCATGCTAGAAGAAGTGCTATCTGAAGGCAGCGATTTGCAGCGTACGGAAGCTAAGGATCTGCTAGGCCGTATGGCTTAGCAATTCAAAAAGAAATTCCACAAAAAAAGCCCGGCAATTGTCGGGTTTTTTTTTCAAATGGATTGACGGGCTGCTATGGTTTAGTCAAATGATGAGCTAGCGAGATTGTAACGCCATAAGAAAACCGTAAGTGGCTGCGCCGTGAGAAAACAGACGAAGCTTTTTGGTGTCAGCGTGACTGTAGAGTTAGTTCATGGTGGGAATGCGCTGTGTCGTAATTATGATTGAAGGCGGGCTATGCGCAAAGAAGCAATAATGGGCGTGCTATTCAACCTGGAAATAGCAGTTGACCGCTGATCAAATTCGTCAAAGCGCTAAACCTATTGAAGAATGTGGATATGAGTATGCCGCCTTCTCATGCCTTGCTGGAACGTCAAAAAAATGCACCCTCTTGTCCGATCAACTGCTGTTTCTAGGCTCAATCAATCTGTGGGTATTGATAAAGTAATGCGGCCTATAACAACATATGTTGGCGAAGCTCTGTCGAGTGGGCTTTATTGAAGGAATCGGATGCGACTATTGCAATAAAATCTGATTGCGAGCGAAGGGCAGCATTCAGGGCATCAATTTTAATAAGGGAAACCAGCAGCGCGCATGTACGGGCTTGGCAGTTGATTGATTTTTCTGGATTGAACTCTATGTCGGTAAATCCGTGATAATTGAATAGGCGCCTTAGAAAAATTTGGTGAGGTTCGAGAGCCGATAAGTACAGCCAGTCGTAAAACGCCGTCTTTGGAATTAGTGGCCATTTTTGACCAAAAAAATCGAAACCGGTAAGCAAACCAGAATTTTTGAGTCGCTCATCCTTTTTTGCAGCCCAGCTATCCATTTTGTATATGTCTGTATATGGACCGCCATCTTCGAAGACTTTGCTGCCTTGATACGCAGATTCAATACTAATTTCACCTAGCGGTGTGGCTGTCTTTAGATTGAAGGCACTTAATCGTTGGCCTAGCTTTTCATCGGACTTAGTTGACACTTCTAGTAGAGGCGTCATCCCTTTTTTTAACGCCGCTTCATGCAGTGCAACAACATTCTTTTTCTTCTGAATTGGTGCGAAGCCAGGATTCCAGTGGAAGTCAATCGGAACTTCCTCAACTAAATGAGTTGGCTCTCCTATTGGGACAAATACAGGGCGCCTAGCCATTTTTTTTATCCAGTATCATATCTAAAGGAACGTGCGCAGGTATTAATATCTCTGACTTTAGAGCAAGGCGTCTTCTTGCTTGAATTTCAGGATTTTTCCAGTCCATATAGGTGAAAAGCACGTCGAAGTCTATCTGCTGAATAGCCTCTTCCGGCGTTAGAAGCTGTACGCCAGACTTGTTTGAAACTTCTTTAGTAAATCTTATTCCCGAGCCAAGAAGAATTGCTGAATTGATTTTTAACCAAACCGGATCATTGATTCTACCGTCCTGCTTGGCTGCGTACAACATAGGATGATCATCTAAAAAGGCAAGATGTACTTACTCATGTACGCCTGCCCTTACATCTGCATCGTGGCTCCATTGGTTGCCGCCAGGAGCAGGGATGGGAACACCTTTTCTCTGAAGTTCGCCAAGGCTCTGCAATCCATTATTTTTTACGATGGATGCTATATTAGCTTTGTCGGTGAAGTGCCAGACGCCGTCAAATTTATATTTCTCGATTATCGACTTCAATAGTCGCCCCTGTTTTCTGAGTCGTAGGTGAAACGAGACTGCCTGACGGCGATATCGAATTGGTAAGTGAACCACCGAGGTTCTAACAAAGCTCGCTGCGTTAGTGTCGGCTTGCCTTTGCGATTTCCAGTGCCGACAAATAGGCGGCCCAGCGCGTTTCGTACTGCTGTGCTAGCTCGAATAAATAGCTGAAGGTATAAATGCCGGTTTTGTGGCCGTCGCTAAATTCAAATAGCACGCCATATCGGCCGACAGGGTGAATTGCCAAAATGCGCACGCTAGCTTTGCCAGTTTGCAAAATTTCTTGCCCAGGGCCGTGTCCGCGCACTTCAGCTGAGGGCGAACTAATGCGCAGATATTCCGCGCTAAGCTGCACGCTCGGCGCGCCTGAGAACGTTAATTGCAGCATGTTAGTTTTGCTGTGTAGCGCAATTTCTTCGAGAACTGGCGCTAGGTGCTTTTCGTTTGGACTAATTTCTGGCATCATTATCGGCTTTCCAGGGCTCCACAGCTCACTTTTACAAGTGCCCGCCAGTATGAAACTAACAGTCTTGCATCAAGACGCGACGATTATCGCGGTCGATAAACCCTCAGGCCTTGCCGTGCATCAGAGCGATTACACAGGCCCGCTCGAGGATACCGCAGTTGCGTAGGCGCGCAAGAACTTTGGAGAGATATTTCCTGTTCACCGATTAGATGCGGCCACCAGCGGCGTGCTTATTTTTGCGCGTAGTAAAATAAGCGCTGCAAATTTGGTTTCGCAATTTGAAGCGCAGCAGGTCAAAAAACGCTATTTAGCAGTAGTTCGCGGCTGGGCTCCGCAGGAGGGCGTCATCGATCAGCCCCTGCAGGATCTGAATGGCGTTAGTAAAAATGCCCGTACTACCTTCAGGTGCTTGGGCCGTTGCGCGCTGCCCGTGCCGATGGGCCGCTATCCACAGGCGCGCTACAGCTTGATTGAGGCGCAGCCAGAAACCGGCCGCATGCACCAAATTCGACGGCACTTTAAATTCCTGAGCCATCCGCTCGTTGGCGATGTGCGCTACGGCAAAGGCGAGCACAACCGGTTATTTCGCGATCGATTTGGACTTAACCGATTGCTGCTGCACGCGTGGAATATCAAAATCGACCATCCACAAAGCGGCGAGCCTTTGCAATTCACGGCGCCGCTCGATAATGAACTAGGTTCGGTTTTCACCGAGCTTGGCTGGACGACACCTGAGGCTTAAGCCTCAGATCAGCCGCACCCCAACTTTATAACGTCATGACGATTAAATCCGCCGCTGAGCTAGCTCCGATCGAAATCGCCAGAGCGGGGGCGGAAATCGCGCCGGGAATCGTTTTCGATTTTAAAGAGTTGGTGGAAGACTTTGTGCGCGCCTCAGGCCCTGGTGGGCAAAACGTCAATAAGGTAGCGACTGCGGTGGCGTTGCGCTGGGACATTCATACGTCTGCGCTGCCGGAGTGGCTTAAAGTTAAGCTGCTTGCAAGGCGAGATCGTCGGTTGACCAAAGACGGCGTCATGGTGCTTAGCGGTCAGCGTTTTCGTTCGCAGGAGCGCAACCGCCAAGATGCGCGAGATCGTTTGGTGGATTTGTTGATTGAGGCTGCTAAAGTTGAAATCAGGCGTGTTCCAACGCGGCCAAGCCGAGGTGCGACGCGCCGACGATTAACGGACAAATCCCTGCGCGGCGACGTAAAGCAGCTGCGTAGTCGGCCCGACACCGCCGAATAGGCGCCAATAATTCCAAATTCTTTTGACCAACAGGCTGGCATGCAAACCGTTGATAAATTTCCCCCATTGCCACCCGATGTGCCGCTTATTCAAGGCAAGGCACCCTTGAAGTGGCTAGGATCGCTGATTGCGCGTAGCTCAGGCTGGCGAATAGACCCGGTGCCTAATATCGCCAAAGCGGTAGTGGTGGCTGCGCCGCATAGCTCGAACTGGGACGGCGTATTTGGCGTCTGCGGTGCTTTCACGCTCGGGCTGCAAATCCGCTGGATGGGAAAATCACAGCTGTTTAAGTGGCCGCTCAGCGTGCTGTTCAATGCCTTTGGCGGCATTAAAACCGATAGATCACTCGCCGCCGGCGTGGTCGAGCAAATTGCCGCCGAGTTTGATCGCTGCGATAAAATGTGGCTGGTGTTGGCGCCTGAAGGCACGCGCCGAAAAGTTGAAAAATGGCGCACTGGTTTTTGGCATATCGCCAAGCGGGCGGGCGTGCCAATTATCCCTGGGTTTTTGCACTATCCAGATAAGCGAATTGGCTTTGGCGAAGCCTTTATGCCTAGCGATGATATGAATGCCGATTTGCAGCGGCTCTATGATTTTTACCGGCAGTTTCGCGGGAAGAACGGCAAAACAGGCTTGCCGACGAGTGCGGAGCGTTGAACGTCAGGCGGGCTTGGGAGCTTGGCTAATCTCGATTGACTGGCGGATTAGCTTCGCTATACCCGCCATTAAATATACGGCAACTTAATTTTAGCGGCGCGCAACAAAGCGCGCTCTTGGAGTAATTTATGAAAGTAATTTCTTTGATCGGTGCGCCGACGGATATTGGCGCAGGCCATCGCGGTGCTTCTATGGGCCCGGAAGCGCTGCGCGTGGCTGGAATTGAACAGCGCCTGCGTGATCGCGGCTTGAATGTGATGGATACCGGCAATTTGCACGGCCCTCGCAACCCGTGGCTGCCGCCCACCAATGGCTACCGGCATTTGGAAGAAGTGGTGGCTTGGAATCGGCTGGTTTATGCCAGCGTGATTGGCGAGCTGCGTGCGGGCCGATTTCCGATCATGCTCGGTGGCGATCACTGCTTGGCAATTGGTTCAATAGGTGCAGTAGCCAGATATTGCAAAGAAGCGAATAAAAAGCTGCGCGTTATATGGCTTGACGCGCACGCGGATTTTAATACTTCAGCGCTGACGCCTTCTGGCAACGTGCACGGCATGCCGGTGGCGTGCCTATGCGGGTACGGCCCAAGCGCGCTTACCGAGCTAGATGGCTACGGGCAAATGCTGCTGCCAAGTCAAATCAAACAAATTGGCATTCGCTCGGTAGATGAGGGCGAGCGTTCGCTGGTTCACGAAGTGGGCTTGGATATTTTTGATATGCGCTTTATTGACGAGCACGGCATGCGCAAAACCATGGAATATGCTCTGCAAGATTTAGATGATGACACCCATTTGCACGTTAGCTTTGACGTGGATTTTCTCGACCCGTCTATCGCACCCGGCGTTGGCACCACCGTACCCGGCGGCCCAACCTATCGCGAAGCGCAGCTTTGCATGGAAATGATTGCCGACACCGGCAAAATGGCATCACTCGATATTGCCGAGCTCAACCCCGCATTTGATGAGCACAACCGCACTGCGGAATTAGCGCTCGATTTGGTAGAAAGTTTATTTGGAAAAAGTACGCTAATGCGGGCGGGAAAGAAGTCCGTTTCCGGATGAATCCAGGCCACGCAGTGAGCTTCAGATACTTCCACTCACTTTAATAAACTCAATGAATATTTACGTGAGTGCGATCAGTGAGCGCTGTGGGTAAATCCGACTTTCGTTGCGCTGAGGAAGAGCTAACAGCGGCTTCCTGGGCTTTTTAGTCACCCACGAATTCCTGTGAAGCTCTCGAATCACTCTATTACTGAAAAGCCGCTCTTGGTTATCCGAGAGCGGTTTTTAACTGCGTTAATTCTTCGATTTTGTAATCTTTGAGCCTTCCATCGACAGATCGCCTATCAAGCCTTTTTCACCGAACGCGAATGCCAATATGGGCTTGTTGTCTGTCAGGCTGTCATAGTCGCCGTTCACAGATTCTCTGACTACCGTGATGCCCGCATCAGCGCCTATTGCCCAGTTTTTGCTCTGAGTGAATTTTCTCAGAGACGCTGGCGTCATAAACATGAGTATTTCGCTGTGTTGCGCTACACCTAACGCTAGTTCACAGCCAATTTCCATAAGGCATGTTCGCTGTGCTTCGGTTTTAACGCCCTCAGCGGTAAGCGACAGCCCGAGATCATTCGCCAAACCAACCATTGCTGAAACAATGCGGCGATCTCGCGCACTTGAGTA
>Ga0105045_10006371_pt1 | contig 10440 bp, 7 predicted proteins | sample MAT02_FD_78089 | JGI IMG/M metagenome (GOLD analysis project Ga0105045, IMG submission 78089) | Freshwater microbial communities from Lake Fryxell liftoff mats and glacier meltwater in Antarctica - MAT-02 (megahit assembly) | ecosystem: Environmental > Aquatic > Freshwater > Ice > Liftoff... | reverse complement strand
TTTGCAGGCGGCCCTTTCGTAGAACGTTTTGAAGAACAATTTGCAAATTACTGTGGCTCCAGCCACGCCATCGGTGTGGGCAGCGGAACAGATGCGCTATGGCTCACCCTCACCGCCATGGGAATCGGCCCGGGTGACGAAGTCATCACCGTGCCAATGAGTTTCATCGCCACGGCTGAAGCGATCAGTCTAACAGGAGCCAGGCCCGTCTTCGTTGATATTGACCCTGTCACCTACACCATGGATCCTTCCGCGCTGGAGAGTGCGATCACATCCCGGACCAAGGCACTCATCCCGGTCCATCTGTTCGGGCAAGTGGCAGAGATGGCACCGATTCTAAAAGTGGCGCTGAAGTATAATCTCAAAGTGGTTGAAGATGCCGCTCAGAGTCATGGTGCGGAGTATCAGAACCGCAAGGCTGGTTCCATCGGGCATGCCGGATGTTTTAGCTTCTATCCAGGAAAAAATCTCGGAGCCATCGGCGAAGCGGGTGCGATTGTCACCAACGACCCTCAACTCGCCAGTCGGTTGAGAGCACTTCGGGACCATGGTCAAACTCGGAAGTATCATCATAAAATCATCGGTTGGAACAGCCGGATGGACGGGATTCAGGCGGCAGTCTTGAGCCTGAAACTGCCCAATCTCGATCAGGAAAATGACCGACGCCGCGCACATGCCGCCGCCTACGATGAACTTCTCGGCTCGTTCAAAGAAGTTTCTTGCCCCCGTATCGGCAACCATCGGACGCATGCCTATCATATCTACTCGGTCCGTACTCCGGAAAGAGAGCGCGTCCTGAGTGTTCTTGCGCAAAACGAAATTGGCTTCGGAATTCACTATCCGGTTCCGATTCATCTCCAGGCGGCCTATCAAAACCTTGGCCACCGGGCCGGAGACTTTCCAATCTCCGAGGCCTGCTCCAAGTCCTTCATCTCCCTTCCCATCTTTGCCGCCTTGAGTCCCATTCAAATCCAAGCCGTGGGCGACGCTTTGGCACAAGCCTGGCCAGCCACGGTTCTTTCATAGATTCTTCCTGCTGGCGGACTCGTTTCACACCTACCATTCCCAAACTACTTCAATGCAGAAGTCCCAATCACAGCCATCAGGCGCGACCTTTGGTATTCATGATATCATTTATGTGTTATTCAAACACAAATGGAAAATCCTGCTGCTCTCGCTATCAGGGTTTGCAGCCGCTTTTGTTTACCAGAGAAACCAGGTGCCTGTGTATTCGTCCACAGCGAAACTTCTGGTCAAATATGTCATTGTTAGAGATGAAGAAAACACGTTACAACCCGGCACAAGGTATGGGTCGGGATATGTGCTTGATACGGAGTTGGAGATACTCAAAAGCACGGACCTCACCCTGGCTGTTGCGGAATCACTTGGGGTAGCGAAAATTCTACCGAAATACCCGCTGGCATCGCTGGCGGATGCTGCGGGGACCGTTTCAAACGGTATGGAAATTTTCGTCACGCCTGGGAGCAATGTGATCCATATCAATTATAGTAACTCGGAAAAAGAACTCTCCACCTTGATCCTCAAGGAAATTGTCAGGCAATACTTCCTCAAACACTTGCAGATTCATCGTTCTCCTGCGGCCTTTGAACTGGTCGCAAAGCAAGTCGAGGAGGCAAGGACCAAGCTCAAGGAAACGGAAACCGAGCTCGATGCACTGCGCTCGCAATCTGGAATCATCTCACTCGCAGAAGCCACCGGATTTCTAACAGATCAGCGCACCAAAACCCAGGGTAACCTCATGGAAGCGAGGGCGGATTTGGCAGAGGCAGAAGCCTCTATCAAGTCCTTTGCAGCCTCCGCAAGTGCTCAAGAAAGCAAAGATAGTAAAACACCAAAGACAAAGGCTGACCCTCCTCAGGCGCTACCCGCAGGCGCACTTTCGGAATACAAAGCCATCCTCAATCTAATCGATGTTCTCCAGAAGCGTGAAATGGAGCTGAAGCTCAAATTCAAACCCGGCAATCGTCTGCTGGAATTGAGCCAATCTCAACTGGCTGATTATGAATCCCGCCGCCAAGCGATGATCAGTCGCTACCCCAGCCTCACATCGGAACTTGCTGCTTCAGAGCCGAATGACAAAGGGGCCGCTTTCAGTTTCGCGGATAGCCAAGCACGCCTTGAGGCGGTGAAGGCGCGAGTGCGGGTGCATACCGCACACCTCGAGGAAATCAAAGAACAGTTCAAGGAACAGTATGCGATTGGCGCGAAAGTCGATGTCCTGGTACGCGATAAGCAAATGGAAGAATCAGAATATCGTACCCTCGAATCCAATCTGAAAAACGCCAAGGTAGATCTCACACTTGACCCGTCAAGAATGCCCAACATTGACATCGTGCAAAACCCCTCGGAACCCCTTAAAGCGTTTCCGAAGTTGACCCAGAAAATCGTCCTCGGCCTGGCAGGAGGCGGAATAGCCTTGGGTGTAGGCCTGGCTTTCTTGATTGAACTCCTCTTTGACCGCCGCGTGAAGCGTCCCACCGAGATTCTCACCCGCTTGCAATTGCCCCTGATGCTTTCCATCCCACTGATTCGGAATCGAGACCGCGGAGGTTTTATGATCTCCAATGGTTCGGCACCCGCACGTCTCGGCACCGGGCATTCGGATCCCGATGAATCCCTATCCATGCCGGAGCGGGATCGCGCCACACTGGGTAAAGAGCGTAAAGCCAGCCATTTCATCCTGCCGTATTCTGAAACCATTCGGGACAGGATGATCTTTAATTTTGAAATGAACAACATCGTTCACAAGCCAAAGCTGGTCGCAGTCACGGGCCTCTCTGCTGGGGCTGGAGCTTCTACGATCGCCGCAGGCCTTGCCAAGTCATTCTCGGAAATCAAAGGCTGTAAGGTACTCTTGGTCGATTTGAGTTCGTTCCACCCTGAGGAAAGCCCGTTGTTTGGTGAATTGCCAAGGCAATCGCTTAATGCCGCTCTTCAAATCGCGAACAAATCAGATTTCAAACAAAGCAAACAAAACCTCTTTTACGCGAGCGCCCTCGCCCGCAGGGATGAAACTGGATTGAGCACTTTCACCCCCATGCAGCTGTTCGAGCTGCTCCCTAAACTCCAGGCGAGCGATTACGATTATATCATCTTTGATATGCCTACCATTGATCAAACCAGCCGGACGCTCACCATGGCCGGCCTGATGGACAAGGTTCTTCTCGTGTTGGATGCTGAAAATACCAGCCGTGATAGCCTCAAATGGGGCTATTCGGAATTGGTCAAAGGCAAGGCCGATGTCTCGTGTGTCTTTAACAAAACCCGCAACCATGCTCCAAGCTGGCTCATCGGTGACAATTGAATCTTTGGTCCTGATCCACCCAGCAGAATGTCTGAACAAGCCGCAATGAAACCCCAGATGCACGCGATGGCAGGCGGATCGCATGGATTGTTGGCACGCACCTATTACAGGGTGAAGCCATTCATTCCGCGCAGCGTTCGCTGGATGATCCGCCGTAGCCAAGTTTCACGACAACTGAAAGAGAGTGAAGGAGTGTGGCCGATTTTACCCTCATCTGCCGCTTCCCCTGCGGGCTGGAAGGGTTGGCCGGACGGAAAGCAGTTCGCGCTTGTCCTCACGCATGATGTCGAATCCAAAGAAGGGCTCGCGAAAGTCCGGGACCTGGCTCTCCTTGAGAAACGCTACGGCTATTGTTCATCCTTCAACTTCATTCCCGCCGGCCCTTATGATGATCCATCCGAGCTACGCAAATGGTTGGTGGAAAACGGGCACGAAGTCGGTGTCCACGATCTCAACCATGACGGCCAATTGTTCGAATCCCGCGAAGGATTCAATAAAAAAGCCACTTTGATCAATGACTTTATCGAAGAATGGCGGGCCGTTGGATTCCGCTCCGGGTTCATGCTTCATGAGCTTGATTGGCTTCACGAACTCAATGTTCTCTACGATGCTTCCACCTTTGATACGGACCCTTTTGAACCGCAGCCTGATGGTTCTGGAACTATCTTTCCATTCTTCGTCAAATCGCCCGCGGGGAGTAAACGCAAAGGTTACGTCGAGCTTTCCTACACCTTGCCCCAGGACTCCACACTCTTCCTTCTTCTTCGTGAGAAGACACCGGAAATCTGGAAGCGCAAGCTAGATTGGATCGCTGAACACGGCGGCCTCGCCTTGGTGAATATCCACCCGGATTACATTGATTTTCCAAACCATCGTTATTCGCCCTCATCCTATCCGCAGGAAATCCTTCAGGAGTTCTTTGAATATTGTCATACACAGTATGGTGACGTCCTGTGGAACCCGCTCGCCAAAGACCTCGCACGATGGTATCACAACCAACATGATTCGCTGGCAGTTTCCAATTAGCATCCACTTTCTCATCCTTCTACCCCCCAAAGGCCATGATCCGTTTACGTCACAAATTATTGATACATATCTTCCGTTTGCTGGACCAGTTCACCCTGCTGTCCGTGGCTCTCGGCGTCGTTTACTTTCGTCCTGAGATCAGAATCAAAGGCGGCACGCCGATATGGGGTGCGACCATCCAGGTCGAAGATGCCCTGGGCTTGCTAATTCTCGCCGTCGGATGGATCGCAATCTTCGATTATTTCATCCGCTACAAGGCTGATCGCTTGGTGGCGCTCAATACCCAGGTCTATAACCTGATCAAGGCGACCGGGTTTGCATCTTTTTGGTTAATGGTGATTTCAACGGCCTTTTCCATCAAGAGCTTCAATATCCCCAACATCCTGATCTTCTTTGCAATCGTGACCGCGATTGGCGTGGTAAGCCGTCTTCTCCTACGGGTGCTGCTGCTGAGCGCCAGGCGATCCGGTTACAACTACCGTTTCCTCCTTGTCGTAGGAGCCAACGATCGTGCCCGTGAAGTGGCGCAGAGAATCGAAACCAAACGCGAGCTTGGGTATAAAATTGTTGGATTCGTGGCCGAGAGTCCTGTCGCCCATCAGGAATGGAAAGTGAATTCGAAGAAGAGCTGGAAGGTACTTGGCGAAATAGAAAATCTGCAACACATCCTCACCCAAGAGCGGGTGGATGAAATCATGGTTTGCTTGCCGGTCGAAACACGCTTCAGTGATATCACCATGATCGTTCAACATGCGAGGCAACTTGGTGTCGTCGTGCGCCTGATGCCGAGTTTGGAAGACGGGAATTTGTTGCGAAACCTCTACGTAGAGGAGTTCGAAGATGAATATGTGGTCACGCTCTTTCGCGAACAACTCTTGGTGCAGCTGCTAGCGAAGCGCCTGATGGACGCGTCAGTTTCATTCGCTGCTTTGATTGTCCTCACGCCACTGATGTTGTTGGTAGCGATTTTGATCAAACTGACAAGTCCGGGGCCGGTCTTCTTCGTGCAGAACCGCGTCGGCATGAATCAACGGCAGTTCCGCCTCTATAAGTTTCGCTCGATGGTCGTGGATGCGGAAGCGCAAAAACTTGCCATCGCTCACCTCAACGAACGCGATGGCCCTGCGTTCAAAATTGAAAACGATCCGCGGATCACCCGGATCGGAAGCTTTATTCGTAAAACAAGTATTGATGAGCTTCCCCAATTGTTCAATGTGCTTGGTGGGGAAATGAGCCTCGTCGGACCTCGCCCGCCACTGCCGGACGAGGTGGCGCGTTACGAATGGCTTTTCCGCAAGCGCCTTTCCGTCAAACCGGGGATTACCTGTATCTGGCAGATCAGTGGTCGGAACAATGTTTCCTTTGATCGCTGGATGCAGATGGATCACGAATACATCGAAAACTGGTCTCTTTGGTTGGACGTGAATATCCTACTCAAAACGATCCCCGCAGTGCTCTTCAGCAAGGGGGCTTCCTAAAACTGATATGGCGAATCAAGTCAAACGGCCCAAAGTTCTAGCCATCGCATCAGGCGGAGGTCACTGGGTGCAGCTCCTGAGGCTGCGCCCGGCCTTCGAAGGTTGCGACGTAACCTACGCCACCGTGCGCGATGGCTATCGTGCGGATGTGGGGAAGGCGAACTTCAGACTGATTCGCGATGGGAACCGCTGGAACAAGATTGCCGTTCTGCGTTCCGCCGCAGGCATCCTGTGGCTGGTTCTAACACTTAGACCTGATGTGGTCATTTCCACCGGTGCCGCTCCTGGTTTCTTCGGTGTGCGTTTTGGAAAATGGATGGGGGCCAAAGTGATCTGGGTGGATAGCGTGGCCAACGCTGAGGAACTTTCCATGTCAGGGCAAAAAGCCGGCGCCTTTGTTGATTTATGGCTCACTCAATGGCCGCATCTTGCCAACGATAACGGGCCAAAATGTTTTGGTAGCGTCTTATGATATTCGTAACCGTTGGAACGGACCTCCCCTTTGATCGGCTTGTTCGAGTGGTCGATTCCTGGGCTGCCGAAACCGGCCGGGATGATGTTTTCGCCCAAATCGGTGAAGGCGGGTGGGAGCCCTCACATATACGCTTCACCAATTTCCTGCAGCCACCGGAGTTTATCGAACGTTTCAATTCGGCATCGATAATCATCTCGCATGCCGGTATGGGCACGATTCTTTCCGCGTTGCACCATGGAAAGCCGATTTTGGTGATGCCCAAGCGGGCAAGTTTGCGCGAACATCGAAACGAGCACCAACTCGCCACCGCCCGGCACATGAAAGAAATGGCAAGCGTGAATGTCGCGTTTGACGAAACTGAACTTCGCCAACAACTCGATCAAATTCATACACTGCTTCCCAGTCGGCAAATCGGAACACACGCATGCAACTCATTGATCCGCGGACTCAAGCAGTTTATAGGCGGTGTGGCAGCAAAACTTTAAGAGACCTTCTTTTATGATCGATCCGCACAGCAAACTCAGGGTCCTCTATTCTTTTCCCAATAGACTGGGCGCAGGGCGGATTTGTTGGACGGCATGGCAGCAGGTAATCGGATTAGAAGCTGCGGGAATTGATGTCACCGCCATTGTAGGTTGCCTTGCGAAGCGGCCACCAGCCGCCGTGAAAACCATTACTACGTTAGCCCTTGGGCGTGTGCGGATGCCCTACCGGATACTTGGAGTCGAGAGAACATTGCGGATTCACGACTGGATCACATCAATGTGGCTGAAGGCCAACCATCAAAAAATCGATTTGGTTCATGCTTGGCCGCTTGGCGCATTCCATACCATCAAGGTGGCACGTAATGTCGGGATTCCCGTTGTATTGGAGAGACCGAATTGTCATACCCGCTTTGCCTACCAAGCGGTGGAAGATGAGTGCAAGAGTCTGAATGTAACCCTTCCAAAAGGTTATGAGCACACATTCAATGCCGGGCTTCTCGCATATGAGAATCTCGAATATGCTTCAGCGGATTTTTTACTATGCCCTTCGGATTTTGTTAAAAAAACCTTCATTGATGAGGGGTTTTCGGAAGCAAAGCTTTTGCGGCACCGATATGGTTATGACAATACTCTGATCTCGTCGGGAAATCAGTCACCTCTTTCTAACAAGGGCCTGGTGATGCTCTATGCCGGCCTCGGCTCACCCCGCAAGGGTCTCCATCATGCACTGACTGCTTGGTTGGCGTCTGATGCATCAAAAACAGGTCGGTTTTTGATCTGCGGTGATATTGTAGAAGCGTATCGACAGAAGCTTGAGGCGATGCTCGCCCACCCGAGCGTCGAGATTCTAGGTCATCGCTCGGACCTTGGCGAATTGATGAAACGCTCGGATCTCTTCGTTCTTTCCAGTGTGGAAGAGGGTAGTGCCCTGGTCACCTATGAAGCACGCGGAGCCGGATGTGTGTTGCTCGTATCAGATGCAGCGGGTGCGGTGTGCCGTCATTTGGAAAACGGATTGATCCATCAAACCGGGGATGTCCGGACCCTCACTTCGCATCTGGACCTTTTAAATCAAGATCGCCCGCTTCTTGCTAGGCTTCGAAAGCAATCCGTTGATGAAATTGAATCACTCAGCTGGAGTGCGGCCGGCACGCACTTGAAGGATGTCTATCTTGAAGCGGTGAGACTTCATACTTTAAATGAAAGAGGTCATTGACCCCTTTTTGGATCAAGCCTATTTCACTTTCCATCTGTTGCCCTTTCGGCAAACGCAACGGCGGCGGGTAATCAACTGTCATAGAGTGACAGAAAGGGAGAAAGAGCCGTTTAGAAGGCAGTGCCAAAATAGTTCTACCAAACTGGTTCTTGGCAAGGCCCCCCGGAAAGTTATATTCAAAACATTGGAATTGAATCAGTAACCCTATCAAAATGAAAGAATATATTTTGCCTGGCCAAGAGGTTGTGACAACACATTTCCCTCAGGCGAAGCTTCAGCAACAATTCAACGAAAGGAGGCAAGAATGTGCGGCATCGTAGGGGTTGTGCGCTTTGATGGTCGTCCTGGCGATGAGCATCTCCTGCGTCGCATGACGGCAGAGCTTGGCCATCGGGGGCCTGACGGCGATGGCATTCAGATGTTTGGGAATGTCGCGTTCGGGCATACCCGTTTGTCGATTATTGATTTGGCGGGCTCCCCCCAGCCGATGACCTCTCAGAACGGGCGTTTTCATCTCACTTTCAATGGTGAGATTTTCAACTATCAGAAATTACGCGGCGAGTTGGTGCAAGAAGGAGTGCAACTTCGGACGCACGGAGATACCGAAGTTCTCTTGGAAATTTTGAGGAAAGAAGGTAGTGCGGGCCTGTCAAAATTGAACGGCCAATTTGCTTTTGCATTTTTTGATGAAAACAAGGGTGAACTGATCCTGGCGAGGGATCGGTTAGGTATTCTTCCGTTATACTACCATGAAGGGCCGGGTTTTTTCGCCTTTGCAAGTGAGGTTAAGGCATTGCTTCCGGTCATCGGCCAGCTTGAGATCGATGATGAGGCAATTGAAGATTATCTCACCTACCGCTCCGTGCCACCTCCAAGGACGCTTTTCCGGGGGATTCGCAAGCTTCCGCCAGGGACGCTTCTGCGCATCAACCTTGATGGAACGATCCGACATGAGGTTTACTGGAGTCTTCCTGCAAAACAAGCGGGCGAGATGCTCTCCGGCGAGGCGGCGATTCGTGCGGTGGATCAAAAGCTGCGTGAGGCAGTCGCACTGCGGTTGGTGGCGGATGTGCCGGTGGGAGCCTACTTGAGCGGTGGCCTGGATAGCAGCTTAACCGTCGCTTTGATGAAAGAATTGCGCGGTGGCGGTGAGGTCCAGACCTTTGCCGCCGGATTTTCTGATCCGCGCTTCGATGAGCTTCCCTATGCCCGTCAGGTGAGCGAAGCGGTTGGGACCGAACACCACGAAGTGATGGTTTCCTCAAGCGATTTTAGAGATCTTTGGGAGCCACTCAGTTGGCACCGGGATAGCCCGATGAGTGAGCCTGCAGATATCGCCATCTACAAAATCGCCAAACAAGCCGGCCAACAGGTCAAAGTGCTCCTTTCTGGCGAAGGCAGTGATGAAATTTTCGGAGGCTATGCCAAGTATGCCTTTGAGCCAAGATTGGCCCCACTCGCAAACTTACCCTCGGCCATCCGTGTCCCAATCTTCCGCGCCATCGAGCGCGCGCTGCCCGAGTCAAAAAACCGTGCCCGCCAGGCAGCAAGAGCGCTGACTGCGCGCTCCACGGCGGAACGAATGCAAACGTGGTTCGGTCCTTTCACTTGGTTTGAACGCAGCGCCTTGCGCCCGGGGTTTGGCCGTCATTCGCCACCGGCGCAATGGGATCGCGCTGAGGGGGATCACCTACGGCGCATGCTTTACGTGGATTGCCACACGTGGTTGGCTGACAACCTGCTCGAACGGGGCGACCGCATGTCCATGGCTGCAAGCATCGAAAACCGCCCGCCTTTTCTTGATCACGAACTCGTCGAACTCGCCTTTCGCATCGCCTCCTCAATGAAGATTCGCGGATCCAGCGGAAAATGGATCGTCAAGGAAATCGCTCGCAAATATCTACCGGCTAACATCATTGATCGCAAGAAAGTCGGCTTCAAGGTCCCCCTTGATGAATGGTTCCGCGGTGGTTTGAAGGAATACGTCTACGACCTTCTGTTGGGGCCCAATTCGTTTGTGAGCACCTATTTTGATCGGAAAATGATCGAAAAAATGCTTTCCGATCACCAGAATCGCCGCCGGAATGAAGAACTCAGGCTTTGGACTCTCATGGGTCTTGAGGTCTGGCACAGGGCGTTCTTTAAGAAACTGTGAATTCTACAATCCTTGATTTGACTTTATTCCCGTGTGTTTCGGGCTTTAAAATTTTAAAATTTTACTATCAGATTAAGAATTCGGTTGTCATCCGAGCGTAAACCTCTACGTTTTAGGAAAATTAAATCTCCCAACAAGTTTAATTTTTAAATTTAACCTCATATCGCCATGTGCTTACTGTCCCCAAACTTAAGAAGTCGAGGATCCAATCCATCTCCACACTTCATCTTCTTCAAGCGTCTTTTCCTCCTCGGGCTGATGCTGGTCGGGGTTCTTCTAT
>Ga0105045_10006370_pt1 | contig 10440 bp, 5 predicted proteins | sample MAT02_FD_78089 | JGI IMG/M metagenome (GOLD analysis project Ga0105045, IMG submission 78089) | Freshwater microbial communities from Lake Fryxell liftoff mats and glacier meltwater in Antarctica - MAT-02 (megahit assembly) | ecosystem: Environmental > Aquatic > Freshwater > Ice > Liftoff... | reverse complement strand
GCCCGCCAACCGGGGGGCTATCAACCTGACCGTGAGTAAACAGACGTACCTCCGCCGGCAGATTGAAATCGAACCCACTGCGCAAGAAGCCTACGCCGATGTACGGATCACAGCCATCCCCATCGGGCAGCTCAAACCGGGGGTCGTCAAGCTGGACTCGATTGCCCTGCCCGTTATTGAGAACGGGCCAATGGCCCGGTTCTTTGTCCCGGAAGAACAGCGCATCCACACCGAAAACTTGGTTGAGCGGATTGCGCGATCGGCCCAAATTTCTTTGTTGCCTGCCCTCGGGACCAACCGTTTGCTCGGGGGAAGCACCGTCAACAAGTATTCACTCAACATCTTGGCCGGTTATTCCGATGAAGTGAAGGGGGTGGAAATCGGTGGTTTGGTCAATATTGTGCGCCAAGATGTGCGCTACATTCAATACGCCGGCTTGTTCAACTTGGTCGGGGGACACACCCAGGGCATGCAGGTGGCGGGCCTGGGCAACCTCAATGGGCAGGGCATGAAAGGTTGGCAGGCGGCGGGCCTGTTCAACGTGTCGCGGGGGCGTTTCAGTGGGGCCCAGTTTGCCGGAATTTTCAACTTGAACTGGGCCCAGACTGGCTATTGGCAAGCCGCTGGCCTGTTCAATTTTTCCAAAGATTCGGTCCGGGGAGTGCAAACGGCGGGCCTGTTCAATGTTGGGTGGAAACGGGTGCAAGGTTGGCAGTTAGCAGGCTTGTACAATATCGCCGGGGGTGGGATCAACGGAGCGCAAAGCGCGGGTTTGTTCAATATTGCTGGGCAAGTGCGCAATGGCGGGCAAATGGCCGCGCTGTTCAACATTGCTTGGCGCGGGATCCAAAACGGGGCCCAAGTGGGCCTGGTCAACTATGCCACCAAAGTACGCAAGGGCGCACAAATTGGCCTGTTCAACTATGCCGATTCTGCCTCAGCCAGTGGGGTTTCATTGGGCCTGTTCAGCTTTGTGCGGCGCGGTGGCTACAAGCGCATTGAAATATCGACCAACGACGTGGTGCGGGCCAATGTAAGCTTGCGCACCGGGGTGAAATGGTTTTACAATATTTTTCACCTCGGCACCAACTTGGCCGACACCGCCCGCACCCATTTGATCGGCTACGGTTTTGGTTCGGGCATTTACCTGGGCAAGCCCAAACGGATGATGGTGAACGTGGAAGGTACCGGCTATTGGGCCTTCTCGCGCAACGTAGATCTGAACGATGTCAACAGCCAGTTGTACCGGGTTGGCCTATCGATTGAATATAAAATTGGCGAACATTTCGCTATTGCGGCCGGCCCAGCCTGTAATTGGGCATTTTTGGAACGCAACCGCGCCTCGAGCCTGCTGCGCCTCGTGCCCACGGGTGGGAGCATGAGCGAGGCTGGCCTCCATGACCTCAAACGCTGGTGGGGTTTTCAGGCCGGGATCCGGGTGTTTTGAGGTTGCTGGGTGGGGCATTGCAAATAAAATAGCGGCAAATCTGGTAGAAAAGCTAGCAATGATTTATCTCAGGATTGTACAAGAAAATCACCAATATCCTCATGAGAGCATCAATGCTCAAATACCGGTCATTAAAAGATTGGCACAAAGATTTAGGCACAAAGAAAATTTCAAAAAAATGATTCGTTTTGTATTTCATAAACCGGATATCAAAAAATTGCATAAATAACTGTTGTGCCCATTTTCGAGCCTAAAACAAACTGATTTAGACAATCGACGAGTTCCATGACTTGATTAAAGTGATTCTCTCCCGCTCGTTTTGATGAATTCCCAACGTTGTGCATACCTATCAAAAGGCTCTCCCGAGCCATGTGTTAAGGGTTTTGGTCGGTCGGGCAGTACTTTGGCTGAATCAGCCGGCCGGGCCTAAACCCCAAATCCGATCAGTAGCAGATCGTCCGTTTGGCGGGTTTGGCCGCGCCAGTCGTCCAGTACCTGGGCCAGTTGTGCCTCTTGGCTGGCGAGTGGCAGGTGGCTGAGCTCGGTCAAAAGTTTTTTTACCTGGTTTGATCCGAGGCGTTTGCGGTTTTCGTGGTTGAACTGGTCAGTGATGCCGTCGGTGTAGAGATATACCCGGTCGCCGGGAAGGAGTTCTATAGCTTGGGTGGTAAATTCTTTGTGGCCCTTGCCCCCACCTATGGAGTGGCGGTTGGCAGCCAACTCGGTCAGTTCGCCCGCCCGCACCCGCAGGAGCGGGCGCTTGGCCCCCGAAAAGTGGAGCTGGCAGGAAGTGGGGTCCCATACACAGATGGCCATATCCATCCCGTCCTGTAGGCCACCGATCACATATTCCTCTTGTTTGAGCAACTGGCGCACCCGGCGGTCGAGCTCAAGGAGAATCTGGGCCGGGTCGGTCAGTTTTAGTTCGTGCACCACTTGGTTGAGTGTATTGGCCCCCAGCATGGACATGATAGAGCCGGGCACACCGTGGCCGGTGCAGTCGGCGGCGGCCAGCACTAGCAGTTCGCTACCCCCGGGGAGCGCCAACGGCGAAAACCAGTAAAAGTCGCCGCTAACGATGTCCTTGGGCCGGTAAAACACAAAAAATTCGGGCAAGTGCTGTTTTATAAAGCCCAAATCGGGAAGCATGGCCTGCTGGATCCGTTTTGCGTAATTGATACTGTCGGTGATGGTATGGTTTTTCCGCTCGATCTCCTTATTTTTGGCAGCCAAGTTTTGGTTGGTGGCATTGACCTCTTCGTTGAGTTCGGACAGAGTATCGCGTTGGGCCGTAATCTCCTCTTTCTGCTCGGCTAATTTGTGGTGGCTTTGGCGGATTTTGAAGAAACCAAACAGCGCGAGCACCATGATCAGCATGCCCAGACCAAGGAGCCAGATCAGATTTCGGGTGGCTTCTTTTTGGCGTTCCACTTCGATGGCCTGCACTTGTTTTTCTTTAGTGAGGAGGTTTATTTCTTGTTCTTTCTTTTCCTCGCCCAATTTTTGTTCGCGGATGACACCCTCGTTTTTAAGGTTTTCGGTTTGGAGGGCGAGCAAGTTCTTTTCCTGTTGGGCCGCTGCGGTTTGTTGCCGTGCGATTAGAAGGTTCTGCTGCGCCTGTTTTTGCTCGCCTTCTTGTTGTTGGAGCTGGGCCAGTTGGAGTTGGGCCTTTTGTTCGGAAAGGGTGAGGGCTTGCCGCTGTAGCTCACGCTCTTTGGTCAGCCGTTTGATTTCAGCATCTTTCACCTCTTCGGCGGCAAACATGAGGCGGGTATCTCGCTCGCTTTTTTCGGCCATAAACTGCTGCTGTACCAGTTTTTCCTGCTGGGCTATTTCCTCTATCACGAGCGAGTCGTGCAGGGCAAGGTGTTTTTTATAGTAATCCAAGGCTTGCTGGTAATCGTCCTCTTCTTGAAATATGAGCGAACGGGTTTTATAAGCCTGTTGCAAAGTTTGGCGGTTGTGATGGGCTAGGGCTTCGGCAATTGAGATTTCGTTTTGCAGTTTAGCGTTATAGGTATCGCGGCGGTAGTAATGCACCAGGGCCAACAGATCGTAAACTTCGGCCTTTCGGTTGGCCAAACCGGGGGCGTCGGTCAGCCGGAGGGCGGCCTGCAAGTATTGGAGTGCCGAGGCATAATCCCCCACATTTTGGCTGGTAATTCCCAAGTTGATGAGCACTGGGAGATTTAAGTGGTCTGGCATACCGGTTTTTTCTTGCAGTGCCAGGGCCTGACGAAATGCAGCAAAAGCGGCAGGGTAGTTTTTCAAATATTTATGGTTATAGCCTTGGTTGTTTAGTAGCACGGCTTCAGCGTTTTGGTCACCTAATTGGCGGGCTAGCCGAAGCGCCTCCTCATATTCAGGTGCCACTAAGGAATATTGTTTGAGGGCATGGTGGCTCCGGGCCAGGTTTTGCCGGACTTTTAACGCTTGTCGTTGGTTTTGGGTGGCTTGATAATGCGCCAATGCCGCTTGCCAAGAGCTAATGGCCCGTTCGTACTGGTGCAGTTTCACTTGGGAAAATGCCATGACTTCGGCCACCTCGATTTTTAACCCTGCATCGGCTTGGGCGGCCTGGGCTTTGGCCAAGTACTCGATGGCCTTTTCGTGGAGGTTAGTGTTTTGGTATATTAGTCCGATTTCGAGTAGGGTGTTGGCCAATTGGGGCGCGTTGTTCTCCTTCTCGAGCTGCCGAACCGCCTGCAAGTAGGCAAAAAGGGCTGAGGGGAGTTCGCCTTTTTCGCGGGCTGAACGGGCCGCAATGAGCAGACTGTCCACTTCCGAGGCCCTTGCACCCAAGGCAAACCAAAGACTCAATAGTACCAAAGCAAATAATCGGGTCAATTTTTTGGCGAGTTTCATGGCTATGGCTGTGTCTTAAACAGTCGTTTTTGTTTTGGACGTAGAAGTTTTGGGCATTGGGCCCCAGGTGTAGATTAAACGGTCAGAAGATTACCTTTTCACCAACCATTCACTATTTTTCGGCCCAAGCACATGGCCGTTCGCGATCCAGAAAGCGGCAATTTAGTTTTTGGTGGCATTTTTTTTGACTTTATAAAACAAAGTTAATCGTCTATGCCGTACCCACCAAGTAAAAGTTGACAAGTAATATGTTTTGGAAAATAACTTTCTTGGTTTTTATCATTTTAGCCAAAAACTTACATGGGTATTATTCAAACCAAAAGTTCATGCCAAAATAGATGTAGCGTTGTCGCTGGAGGTTATAAATAAGGTCGGAGTTAGTACCTGACGCATCTATGCCGCCAAAGGACGAGTTGAAGAGGTTGGTGATGCGGACAAAACCGCTCAACTGTTTGCTCAGGTAGTAGCGCGCCAGTACATCCAGGTTAGTGTAACCGGGGATGTACCGATAGTCTTGCATGGGGTTTAAGGGGTCTAGGTAAGAGCGGAGTGCGCTCCCCAAGATTTGACCTTCCAAAGCCAAATATAGTTTGGGGATCGGTTCGGCGTGTAGGCGCCATTGGGCTAGAAAACTGGGCATGGATCGATAGCCGGCCACCGAGGTCTCGGCCGAAAGTCTCGTCACACCTTTGGTCAAGCTCAAGTTGAGTTCGGCCCCGAGCTTAATCTTCTTGACTAAGTTCTCCCCTCGTAAGGAAGTTTGTAAGCCAAAGAGGGTACTGCCCAACTCCGAGGTGTTCTGGTATTGGCGGGTATCTTGCGCCTGGTTACCAAAGCCCACACTGGTGATGCCAGCCACTATCATGCCCATCGTAGCGTGCGCGTAAGCATTGATATCGACCATAAACCGACTGGCAAAACGTTTTCGCCAGCCTAGCTCTGCTGAACCCAGCCCCTCGGGCTGGAGATACTGGTTGGGCACAAAACCAAACACTGGGCGGATCTGGGTTTGGTTGCCCGCCAGCGTAAACGTAGTGAGCGTGGCCTGAGAGGCGAGGGCTAGGTTGGTGGCCGGGGCACGTTGGGCCGAACCAATGGCTAGCCGCAAGGCCGACTTATCGGGGAGTTGGTAGCTCAAAGCCAGTCTAGGATAAACCGCGGCGCCGTAACGTGAATTATAGTCGCCCCGAAGCCCACCCATGAATGTAAACTTGTTTTTAGTAAAATACACTTGGGCAAAACTTGCCAGGTTGTAAAAAGTCAAAGGGTTATAACCAAAATTGCCCAATCCAAAGTGCACGAAGTCAGGGTTTTCTGGGATGGCTTTGGTGGAAAAGGCCCGGTAGTTTTGATCTTCAAATGAACTACGGAGGAAGTTGGTTTCGGGCAAGTTACCCGAGTACTGGCCCGAAGCACCCAATACTAGTTCCCAAGCACCCTTGCCGGGGCGGAAGGTGAACAGTTGCTCGACAAACAAATCGTCGGAGGCGGAGTACACATAGCCGGTATTCCCCCCTGCTCCTAGGTTGTTGTTAACGCCAAACGAAGATCCGTTGTCCATCCGGTAGTTGGTGTAGCTCAGGTTAGTGAGCGAAGAGAAAGTCTCGGTCTCATGCTCGCGGCTGAGGGTGGTGCGTTGGATCCGCTCGCCAAAGTAGTTGTTGGGCGCTGCATAGGAATAGCCTATTGGGTTACTGCCCAGCGAGCTGTGATCGCGCCGGTACATGTAATTATAAGAAAACCGCCACTTTCGCCAGTCGAGCTGCCAGCCCACCAGTTGGCTCTCATGGGGCAAATTGCCTACATCGGCTTGGTTGACCGTGCCCACAAAAAACGGGAGCACCTCGGATCGCAACCGGTTCCAGTTCTGTTGCTCGCTGGGTGAAAGATAACTTCTAGGGGAAAATACGCCCTGAGGATCGGCGGCCAGTTGCTGATTCTCCCGGCGGCTCTGGCTACCATAGATCGAGTAGCGTAATATGTTTTGGTTCTTGCCCAATTTGCCCCCGGCAGTAAAATTGGCGTGGATGTAGCCGCCCAGGGTTTGGCTAGCTATATTTGCCCGGGCAAAGGCCGACTTTTCGCTTTTGGGTAGGATAATGTTGATCACCCCCGCCATGGCGTCGGCCCCGTAAAGGGATGAAGCCGTACCGTAGATGATCTCTATCCGCTCGGCGTGCTGAATCGGCAGTTGCTCTCCGATTGGCATCCCGTCTAGCACCGAAGGCTGGATGGGGATACCGTTGAGCAGTATTTTGGTGTAGCGATTGCCCAACATGCCACGCATCAGAAAGGTTTCTCCATTGCGGCCCGAACCTGGCTGGGACACCCGGAAGCCCGGCACGTGCTTGAGCACGTCCGCCAAACTGATGTACCCATTTTTGCGGATATCATCGCCAAAGACCACATGGACAGAGATGGGTAATTGATCGCTGTTTTTTGCCGATCGGCTGGCCGATACTACTGTTTGCCGCTGCTTGGTTTCTAATTGGCTCAGGTCGTCAGCGGTAAGTTGGTTTGCGGGCAGTTGTTTGTCCGGGGGTGGCTGCTGGGCCCAAGTCCAAATGGGTAAAAAACACAATAAGGTCCAAAAAAAGTATTTCTGATACATAGCGGTTGGATCATGTAAAGGTCTTTAATAAATGGGCTGACGGATTTTATCCGGAAAACTACACTTATGCCTATACAAGAATTATGACAAAAAGTACGATCGAAAGTCCAAAATGCGAGTAAGAAATGCAACAATTAACTGTTGTTGAGCTAAAGTGGGGCCTGATCCTACTTAAGCCAAGTTAAAATTACATGAGGCACCACCTCTTTTCTTAAATTACCCTAGCCTAATGTTTGCGGGCAATCTCTTCACCCCGGGCGATCTTTTAGGTTTTATTTCCTTTTCCGGCCAGGGGGTGGAACATGCGGGACAGGAAATTTGCTGATTTTTTACACTTTTTTAGCGATTAGTTTAGTCGCTTTTATCCCCTCAACTTGTACTGAACCAGTAATTTTTTTCTAAATATGAGGAATAAATCATTTATAATTAAATAAATTTGGTAAATTCTAGAAATTACTTTTATCACTGGTTAGGTTCAGGCTCAATGAGAAAGCAAAAAAGCCAACCCATTTAAGGTTGGCCACCAAATATGCCAGAAAAGTAAACCCCTCGTTTGATTGGCTAATCTGTGCGACTTTCGGGCCTTGTCGCGCATTTGCACCGCGAACAGCTTCGCGATTAACTTTTTTGCAAATACAAGCGCCCGTAGTTGGCTGTTTTGACGTTTCGGATGGGCGGCGGTCTGGAGATCCGGCCTGCGCGGAACCGCCTTGCGCAATGCACCCTTTTCTTCCTTTTGGACAAATCAAAGAAAAGTGGCCGCCAAAGGCCGGGCGGCACGTTTGCCGAAACGCCACCGACCAGCACTCGAACCAAAATAGTGGATGGCTGGTGAAAAGTTGATCTTGTGGTGTATTCAAAGTACTAGACTCCTCAAAATAGGACAGCCACCAGCCCAGCCGATTCGACTGAGCTTGAACCAGCCCCAGCCGAATCGGCCCAACCTGCCCGGGCCGTTCAACCTAACACCAAGGCCCAGCAACTCTTAGCCGCCACGAGCGGGCAAAAGCGGCAAGTGCTGAGGGGCTCCAACTCGCCGGTTTTACCCAAGCCAAGGATGCCGCTGGGCTATGCCACCGACTCCATCAAGTACGCTTGGCACAGAATTTCTACACCCGTTAGCGAGGGGCCCAGTGGGAAAACCCGCACTCCTGTACCACACCCAGCGCTTCGGATACCGATTAAAGAAAGTCCGGGGTCATTGGACTTCAGTTCGCTGTAATTAAAACACAATTTTTACACCCTCTAGTGGAAGGCTAAGGGAGACCGACACTTCTGCCCCCAACCCGGCGCCTGGAATATCGATAAAAAAAAGTTCAGGTTCATTGGACGTCAGCTTGCTGTAATTAAATACAACAGAAGCCAAATTGCGCACATTCGTGATATCGCTTCCATTAAGGTGAGGGTTTCCCCCTTTTTTTAACATAGCGGCCAGTTCGACCGCCACGGCCAAAGCTTTGTGATTTTTAACCGCACTGGCGATCGCCGAGGCTTTCACCACCCCAATATCCAGGCCGATGCCCCAATCAAAGCCTTTGTTGGTTTTCTCCAAATCGCGTAGTTTTTTAATGTTAAACGCCAAAGCAATTATAGAGCCCATTCCACCCCCTGCACCAATACCAAATTTAATAGTTGAGCAGGTAAACATCACATTGTAGCATGGATTATTTAAATTGTATAACCTTCCCCATGCGCTTTCGACCCCTGCCATGATCATTCCACCCGCTTTGTGCCCTACTCCGAAATAAGTTTCATTTAAAAGCATGATTTTTTAATGATTTTGAGACAATGAAAAGTTAAAAATGGAAAATAAATCAGAAGTTTCATAGTGAGTGGTTTCACCCTTCAGTTCCACGCCACCGAGCATCAGCCTTGGGCAAATCGGTGGAACAAAGAGGATCAGCAGTTCAAAACTCATTTAAAGGGCCAAGATTTCTTGGCCCAGTTTACCAAATGGAGTTTTGAGTTTATCAAACCCCCGTTTGAGTAAATATTCCTAGGCAAGGGTCTTGTTCACTCAGACAGGCCGCTGGTAAATTCAAATGGGCTTTTGGTAAACTACCGATGATAATAAGTCAATAACTGGCCATCTTTGTATTTCTAAAATTCTCTAGTGTATCGGCTTTTTTGGTTTTGGTTGGGGAGTGTGGGGACGGCCTGCCAGGCATGGGGGGCCGACACGTTGCGCGTGGCCGACTATCCAACGCAGGCATGGCTAGTCGCGCCGTTTGCCCATTATATTGCTACTAGCCATGAAGCCACCTTGGATCAGGTGAGGCAAGCAAGCCATTGGCGGCCGATCCACCTTAACGAACACACCCGCGAGGACAGCGCCTACTGGATCCGGGCTATAGTGTGCAACAATCAGCCCCAAGCGGAAGTATACCAGATCAACCTGATCGATGCAGAAACTGCCCATGCGTATAAAGAAACGGCCAAAGGCGAAATCCGCGAATACCGGGGAGGTTCGTTTGTGCCGCGCTCGCGGCGGAGCCTGCCCGACCAATACTACTATCTTCCCATTCCCCTAGCGGCGGGAGAATGCGCACAGATATGGCTAAAAGTGGCCAAACGGCAAGCCTTGATCCCCGAACTTACCCCTACTTCGCCCCTGGCTCACCCGCCCAGAAATATAAAGGTGGCTTTGAGGATACTACGCTCTGAATACGCGAACAGTCGGCAGGCAGATCAAGCAAGTGAGGCTGGTGTCCTAGAAACGGTGAAACAGCATTTTCAGGGGGCCACCCTCTTACTCACCTTTTTGGCGGCTTGCCTGTTTTTTTACTCCCGCCAGCCGATTTATGGCTGGTATGCGGGCTATCTATTCTGCTTTTTTATAAATTCAGTGCTCAATACCCGCCCTTATTTTGACTTAGGGCGGCTCGTGGGAGAGTTTCCCTACCTACGCTATTATGCAGTGGAGTCGATTCAATGGCTGGGCCTGGGATGTTATTGTTTTTTTGTGGTGCTGTTCCTCGATCTGCCCCAAGACCACCCCCCCACCGCTCGGTTCATCTCCCGAATGGGCCATGTCTTTTGGATTTCGGCGGTATTTTTTCTAATTCTGCTACTGCTCACCAATGATGCGGATATTAAAGAGTTTTATTTTCGTGCGAGTCGCTACTTGGCGCTACCCGTCAACTTAGCGCTGCTGGTCTGGCTCGGATACCGGCTTAAACACCGCTTGCTACCTTTTTTTCTACTTGGAAATTTCTTGCTGGCCCTGGCTGGAATAGTGGCTTCACTGGTGGCCAACAAGGTCATTGCTTTTGGCCAATACACCGGCCCTTTTTGGGGCACGATCATCTATGAAATGGGCATTTTAGTCGAGTTAATCCTATTTTCCTTGGCCTTGGCCTATCGGCTCCAGTTGCTGGACCGGGAGCGGGTAGCGGTGCAGCGGGCGTATATCCAGCAGTTGGAAGCCAATAACCAACTCACCACCCAGATCAATGTCAAGCTGGAGGAATCGGTAGACCTGGCCAAGCGGGAAGTAGCCGATGCCTATCAACTACTC
>Ga0105045_10006369_pt1 | contig 10441 bp, 12 predicted proteins | sample MAT02_FD_78089 | JGI IMG/M metagenome (GOLD analysis project Ga0105045, IMG submission 78089) | Freshwater microbial communities from Lake Fryxell liftoff mats and glacier meltwater in Antarctica - MAT-02 (megahit assembly) | ecosystem: Environmental > Aquatic > Freshwater > Ice > Liftoff... | reverse complement strand
TTCGGTGCTGCCGACAACATCGCAGAAAAGCACCGTCATCGTAGCAACGCTCATCAATGGCATCCTTCCGTCTGACAACCAACCTTATTCGGTCAGCTCCGTCGCATCTCGACCGCGCCCATCTCCGTCTCAGAAGGGGACCGTCGGGCGAACGAATCTCCGCCCCGACGTCAGATTCGGGCACTGATCTGACCCTGTCTCAACTGAGGATCCTCAACCGGACGCCACGGAGTGTCCGGGGGCGGTAGATCTCATACCGGCGAGCCCGGCCAAGTCGTGCACTCCCGACTCCGAGCCGGCTCGACCATGATCTACCTCAGCGCCGACGTTGACGATGAGCGCAACGGGTATGGACAGCGCACTCGCCCTCAACGGTACGAGCCAGTGCCCGTGCCTCGTCATCGACGTGGACGAACACGCCGCACATGCCGCACATGCCGAGCAAGCGGGTGCCGAACTCATCAACCCTCCTCACGACACCGACCACGGCGGGCGCGAGCACAGCTGTCGCGACCCGGAAGGCCATGTGTGGTCGATCGGCACGAACGCCGGCGAACCCGAAGCCGCCGTCTGAAACCCCACCGATGACCACAGGTGCGTGGCACCAATTCACGCGCCCCACATCCTGCTCTCGTCAGCTGATCGCAAAGGAGTCGAGCGCCGGGGGTTCCTGCGGAATTCCTTGATCGAGTACATGACGTTGTCGGCGGCGGCGATCAAGGCGGTGGCGGTCGAACCCTTTTCGCCTGTCGCCGTACCCACGGAAACTCCGATGGTCACTTCTTCACCGTTGACGACGATCGGAAGTACGAGGGCATCTTCGAGCCGTTGCACTGCTGCGACTGCATCGGCGCTCGTCATTCGTGGGCACGCCGCGACGAACTCGTCGCCCCCGACACGGCCGAGTAGATCAGATGCCCGCAACGTACCTCCGAGACGTTCGGCGGCGACTGCCAAGACGGTGTCGCCGAAGGCGTGCCCGAACCTGTCGTTGGCATGTTTGAAATGGTCGAGGTCACAATACAGCACCGTGACAGCGCCGACATCGAGCATGTCTTGCAGGCTCGCTTCGAGAGTGTGGCGGTTGACAAGACCTGTGAGCGGGTCGAGGCGGGAGCGTCGGACGAGATCTGCTTCCAAGGATTGACGTGCAGAAGCAGACGCTGCAATGGCGCCGGCGAGTCGGAGATGTTCGATGTGTGCCCCATCCCAGCCGGCCCTTCCCGGGTCCTCTTCATCCCATGCCAGCCACCAACGGGCCGGGCCGTTGGCTGGGAACTCGACCTCGTAGATGTTGTGATTGCCGACACGTCCATGGTCGGCGAACCCTGACACACCCAGTTCGCTCTCTCGTGGCCATTGAACGTCGTCGCCGACCGACACGGCAGCCGAGCCTGGCGCACAGAAACGCACGGCGGCGGTGTTCATGAACTCGCCGATCGAGGCGACGGCAGAAACCAAGGCCGCCTCGAGTTGATGCGCATGCGCAGCCGCGAGCGCCGACGCGATCGCCAAGCAGCGTTGCTGCAGCTCGGAGCGGCGATCGTCCATGTGGTCCCGGTACATCAGTGGGCGAAGCGAGAGCAGCAGAACTTCGGAACCAAACAGACTGCCGGCGCCAGCTGCTGCTTCGACGACGACCCAGCGTCCGTCGCTGGTCGACACGCGCAAGCTGACGGGAACGTGCTCGTCATCGCGGCCGAGCGCCTCGAACAGTGCCCCGGCGGCGTAGGCGACGTCGTCGGGATGCAGCCGGGAATAGCCGTTCATTCCAACGAGTTCAGCCGGCGTGTTCCCGAACACCTGCATGCACGCGCCCCAGGCACCGGTGATGACACCTTCGTTGTCGATGCACACGACTGCGTCGGGAAGCAGCTCCAACACTGCGGTCGTCTCCGGCGCCAACGTCGGCAGCCCATTGAAAGTCACGTTCTGACTGTGCCGCTCATCAGGTCGTACGCAATCAGCTCGCTGGGAAATGTGAAGTCTCCGTACTGGTCAAGCTTGCCACGAACGTCATTCTGTGTTGGAGACACATCGACGCAAGGATGGTTCCACTTGGACAGCAACAAGTTCGGCCTTCGGTCCGAGACCCTCGGGGCATTGCCGGTCATCAACCATTTCTTGGGACGCCTCGGCCTCGACAGCATCGTTGCCGGCATCTGCGCGCTGATGACGCCCAGCGACGACCGGCCCCGGCAACGGTGATTGGGGTCGTGGTCCGCAACCTGATCATCGATCACCGCCCCGATCTATGCGCTCAACGAGTGGACGACCCGTTCGAGCCGACACTGTTGGGCTTGACAGCCACGACGACGCAGCGGCACTCAACGATGACCGCATAGGTCGAATGCTCGACCGGTCTTCGACGCCGACCTGGCCAGCTTGATAACCGAGGTCGTGCTGTCAGCGGTGCGTGGTCAGAACGACGGTCTGATCTGGCCCCATCTGGTGGAAGACGTCACGGTCAAAGCCTTCAACGACGTCGAGGAATGGGGACCAAGCGATCACTGCCGCTTGCTGATCGACTTGGACCGCTGACACGATCCTTCCTGCGTTACGGCAACCTGTTGCCGCTGGAGCTGGCACGGCTCCAGATGTCTGATCCAACCGTCCGTTTGAGGATCGCCAACCGGACGAAATCAGCGAGGCAGCAACCCGCCCGTCGTCCCAGCTACGGCCAACGACGTGAACTCGTCCAACATGCGGATGTTGGTCCTTCCGAGTTGCTCGAGCTTCCGCCGTTTGCCGTGGCTGACGTAGGCCTTCTCATCGTTGCTCACGAATACGTGACGGCCCCCACGGACATGTGCTTCGAAGATCATGGCGTCTCGGAGCTGGCGACGGACGCCGTCGGTGAGGTTGTCGCGGTCACCGACTCTTGGGAAGCTCCCATCGCCGATGGTGGCCAGCACGCGCTCCAGCATGTCGTCTTGGTCGCCGAGTACATCAAAGCGCCCGGCAGCTGCATCGTCCGGAGCCAATGTTGACTCGCCGATTACGAACGGGCCTGGGATCGGCCCACCCCAAATCGACTGACTCCATCGCGACTCACCCCAGACCGCAGTCTCGGAGATCCGGTGACCGAGATCTCCAATCTCGAAACCGTGTTCGCGTTCGGTGACGCCGACAAACGCGATCTCGTGGGCGATGCCGCTCAGCACCGCTCCGAGCGGCTCCAAAATCTCCGGATCGACGATGTTCGTGTCGATAGTAATGAGGAGCGTTGTCATCGTTCGTAGCATCGCTCGCAGCATGACGCGAGGTCGATGACGAGGTTCACCAGAGTGTCCGACGAAGGATCCCCAACCGGGCGAAACTTCAGCGAGGCGACAGTCTTCCGCCGATCGGGTGATTATGCAGTGGCCCGTCGGGCCGAAGAGGTGACCGACTTCGCCGCCGTCAATTGGGCCCAGACTGCATCGACGGACCGGGATCGCCGTCCCGTCGGGGTCGCTCACCACTACCGAGGCACGCATCAGCCGCCTCGCCGCCGATGGATTCACCAACCGAGAAATGGCGGCGGCTCTCTTCATCAGCCGAAGGACCGTCGAGACGAACCTGGCTCGTGTGTATGCCAAGCTGGGGATCCGTTCCAGCGCGCAACTCTTCGCTGCGCTGACGTGAGACCAATGTTGTGACATCGCGCAATCGTTGACCCGAAACGGCGAGCCGCAGGCGTTGCCCTCGACGAGGTGAAGAAGCCGGACGCCACCACGAGGTGAAGAAGCCGAGACGCTGATTCTGGAAACGTCGAGGCGTTGTTCAGTTCGATTACATCGATCCCGCCCCGGGTGGGACCCAGGTAACCCCTCGACGATCGTTGTTCGATCACTTGTCGTCACGGAGCCCAGCCGATCGATCCACTCGAGAACAGTCGACGCGTGGGGATCTCCTGGCAGTGGTCATCATTGGCGCCGAACCACGGCCCAGTGCAGCGCTGCGCGCCGGTAACGATCGCGTCGTCGATGGCATGGCTGAATCAGCATGCGATGCGGAACGATCCGTCGAGCTCGACGGGAAGGATCAGTGCGCTGATGCCGGCGTTCCTGGCTGTGGAGCAGGCCTGCTTGGGGTCGTGGACGGCGTCTTCGGAGTACTCGGCCCCGAACACGGGCTTGCCGGCCTCGACGAACGGCCTGTATGCGTCGCACTCGTCGTACTCGACGCACTGTTCGTTCACGGCGAAGTCGAACACCTCGACCAGATCGGGGATCTGCTCGATCCCGTTCTTCAAGCCAATCAAAAGCCCACGGTCGTGAGCGGCGCCGGCCAGCAGGCGGTTGAACTCCAGCTGGTCGGCCTTCGTGAGATCGAAGCCGCTGTCGTCTAGGTAGGCGGTGACGTTGTCGGGCTCGACGCCGTCACAACCCCGTGCAGCGGCGAGGTCGAGGCGGGCGATCGACACGGCACGCGCGTCGCCGTTGCGGATATCGACCCATCGTTCACCGTCCCAGTCGTCGAGAGCGTTGCCGAGTGTGGGGGTCGACCAGTTGTCGGCGTCGGCGCGCCAGTCCTCGTAGGCGGTCGAGAAGTAGCAAATCACCACCCTGCCGTTGCCATGCAGCCGATCGATCGTCCCCTCCGGTGCGTCGAACAGGTCGATGTCGTAGACGTCGGCGTCGTGTGACGTGTCGATCTCCCCCTGCAGCTGCCACTGCCAGGTCATGCCCGCCGTGAGCGCCATCGGAGCCGCAGGCTCCCGGGTGCCGGGCCTGGTCGTGACCGTTGTCCCTGGCTTGGCGGCGGGCACGGCCGGCAACCCGCCGGCGGCGACCGCGTCATCGGCGATGTCGTCGTCGGCACCATTGACGTCGCCGCACGCCACGACGGCCAGTGTCGCCATGATTACGGAGGCGGCGAGGCGCAAGGGGCGGGCACTGTGTCTCTGGGTCATTGGACGAGTCTGACCGCAGTGCTTGCAGATCGCCAGGCACACGCGTGTGCTCGTTGGGGGAGACAGGCCCGCTTCACCCTGACAGACCAGGCCCAGCGAGGGGGCGGTCTCCGAGTATCGCTTGTGCCGTGTGGGGTCAGCCGCTTTCATCGTCGGAGCGGTTACGTCAGATCCTCATCGCGGAGGGGATCACGGTCCAACGCACGACGACGTGGAAGAGTCTCCGGACCCGATCAACGAGCAGGAGTTGGCGCGGTTCGAGTGACTACTCGAACACCAGCGTGACCGCACCGGAGGTCGTCGGGCACGCTGCGGTCGATCAGGTTCAATGACGTGCAGACCTCGACCGCACGATGCTTGTCGGTCCTCCGGCTGATCACCTTGCCCGACGCCACGTCCAAGGCGGCGTACAAGTCCGAGGCGCCATTCTGAATGCGAGTGACGCGCCCGCGCCCCCGGGCGCCGGGCGCGCGGCAACACCGGCGAAGTCCGACCGAGTGCTTGGACTTGGGTCTACTCATCAACGCCCAACACCACCGTCGCGTCGGGCGGGCTCACGTAGAGCCCGACAACATCGCGCAAGGGCCTCATTCAAGCCCCCAGATTCTGATCTGACATTGCGGTCATCAAGTGTCAGCAAAGCGATCTTCGGCCTCGTTGACCAGCCCGACCGCTCCGCCGCTGATGCACGAGAACATGTGGAGATCACTGATTCGTTCCCCCTGCGCGATCCGTACTGTCGGAGTCGGGAAGGAGGTAGATCCCATGGTCGCACACGTGCGCACCCAATCGACGTCGACACGAGTGAGCGTGCTGCTGATCGCCGCATCTCTCGTAGCGACCGCGACCGGGTGCGTGAGCAGCGGGACCAGCGGACCTCCGACGGCGACGACGACGAACCGTGACGTCGAGACCGACAGCGACCTTCGCGACACCGCGTTCACCTACCAACCCGACGTCGTCTTCGTCGGCAACGCCGGCGAGGCGGTGATCGGTGCAACGGGTGATGGGCTGGTTTGGACGATCGACGGCGACGCTCGCGGCGCCGCAGACCTGGCGGTCGGCCGAGTCATGTACGCGTCGAACCAAGCCGTTGGACGGGTGACGACCATCGCGCCTGCGGGAGACGATCTGGCGGTCACGCTCGCCCCGGTGCAGATCGCCGAGGTGTTCCAGGACGCCGAATTCGACATCGATACCGAACTCCATGCCGACGACGTCTCCTATCAGGTGGTCCCCGACCTCCCAGGAGCGGTCACCGAGTTGCCCGACGACGGTCGGCCGGTCCAGGTCGGCGGGTCGGGCGGCCCGTCACCCGGCGGTCCGCTGACGGGAACCGCAGTCGGTGTCGACCACGCCTCGGGTGGCGTCGACACCACGGTGGCCGTCGACACGACGTCCGCCGGCGCTGCCCCCGAGGGGCTGCTGCGTCCGCGCTCCGAGGCGCGTCTCGCCGCACATCCGGCGTCGAAGCTCTCACCCGTCACCAAGGCATCGGTCAAGGTGACGGCAGGAAACTTCGAGTTGGAGCCGAGTATCTCCGACACGAAGATCGGGCTTCGAATCGGTTATGTCGCACTCGAGAGAAAGGGGGGCGCTCCCAACGGCGGTGAAAGTAGCTCCGCGCTGAAGCTGTTCGTCGACGTCGATCTCAGCTACGTCGAGCTGCGGGTGAAGAGCCAGGTGTCGATCGCCGGCGGCCTCGTGCAGCAGGGCCAGACGATGCTCATCGAAGGGCTCAGTGCACTGTCCATCGGCATTGCCGCAGGAGCGGAGACCGCGGAGTCGGCGAGGGTGGGCAACGTCCGGATAGAGGTCCCGATCGAGATGACCGTCCCGATCGGCGACTCACCGTTCGTGGTCAAGTGGCGATGGGCGTTCGCTGTGAAGTTCGTTCCCGGTGGGAAGAACAGCACCCTCGAAGCTTTCGGCGAGTGGGCCCTCGCCGGCCCGATCGGCCTGCTCGACGGAACCGTGGTCGGACCCGTCCTAACGACCACCAAGAGCATCATCGACTCGGTGACCGGCCTGGCGCCCGGCGTCGCCGCGATCATCTTCGCGGCCGAGATGAAGACGCAGATCGGCCTGGGAATCCCGGCGGCATTCGTGGGACCGTTCTCGAAGCTGATCCTCGATCTGGGCGTCGCCAACGGATCCTCGTTCGGCGCGCCGTTCGTGCGCTGCGTGTCGGCCACGCTCGACCTCTGGGTCGCCGGCGGCGTCGGGTACTCGATCAAGGCGAAAGCCTGGGAAGCATTGGAGAGACTGCTGGGCAACAAGGCGAAACTCGACGATACCCTCATCGAACGCGTCGAAAACGTAGTCCATCGGGAACAGACCGTGCCCGACGTCGGAATCTGCGTGCTGGACAAGTGAGCGCAGCATGAACCGCACAAGGTCCGCAGTCGTCCTCGCCTCGTTGGCGGTCGTCGGCGTCGTTCTCGGCGCGTGTACGTCCGAATCAAGCGACACCGCGACGTCGACGGCGCCTTCGGCGGCAACCAACGACCCGCCGACGACACCGGCCACGACACCGGTCACGACGCTGTCCGTCGTCGACACCACGCTCGTGGCGACGTCAGGCGACGCATGCGCGCTGCTTCTTCCCGACGAAGCAGCGCTGCTTGCAGCCACGCAGCTCGATCCCCCGACCCAGTCCGACGGCATTTGCACGTACACCGCGCCGGTGACTGGTCCCCTTGCGCAGGTGGAGATCTACGTCGGACCGGGCGCCCTCAAGATCCTCGAGATCGATCGCGACGTGCTTGGCCACCAGTTCGCCGAGGTCACCGGCATCGGCGACGAGGCGGTCGCGGAGGATGGGGCGATCTTCGTCCGGGTTGCTGACACCTGGCTCGCCCTGCGGTACGTGACCCTTGACGAACCCACCGCCATCGCTGGTCGACTCGAAGACGCAGCCCGAACCGCAGCAGGCCGCCTGTGACCCGCTGCGGAGCACTGGCACTCACGCTCGCGTTGGTGGTCACGCTCGGGTGCAGTGCGTCGGACAGCGTGCAGCAGTTGGCCGACGATCCGACGACATCGCAGGCAGCTCCGACGGCCGCCGAGCCCGATACCAAGCCCGGCCGACCGGGCGAGACGATCGACCCCTGAGGACTGCACACGGCTGACGAGTTTGATCGTTTCCTGCGCGGCGCCCAACCCGGCGAGCCGGTCGGAAGTGATGGCTGCGAGTGGCACCAACCCGACACGGAGGAGTCCATCACCCTCAGCATCGGTGCGGCGGGCATCTCAGCGGACGACGTGCTCGACGAGCCGTCGGAATTCGGCGACACCGAGCCGGTGCCCGAGATCGGCGACAGTGCACGGTTCGTGCGCGGCTTCGGCGTCGTCGAGTTCATCGCCGCCGGCCGCACGTGTGACGTGCAGGTCGCGGTGCTCGGTGATGGTCGCAACGCCGCCGTTGCCATCGCAGCGCTGGTTCGCGAGCGGCTGTGATCGCCACTCCCACACAGCGACAGGGACGCAGGTCGCCACGGGACCTCGTCGCTCCGCAAGACTGTCCGAATGGCGACTCGAATCCTCGGCCGGGAGGCGGTCTTATTGCGCGTCGATGCCCTGTTGTCGGGCGCCACCACCGGCACTGCTCCGCGAGGGCGAGGCCGGCATCGGGAAGCCGACCTTACTCCGGGGGTCGGGCTGCGAACCGAACGCTAGGGGTATGCCGTGCTGTCCTGCTCCCCGACGGCCCGCGAGTAAGAGAACTTTCGTTCGGCCGCAACCTGGGCATTCGAGCGGGGCCGCTCGGACGTGATTGCGCGCGCTCGCGTTAGTGGCAGCCGGGTTCGTCGCCCGCCGCCCACGTCAGACTTCCTCATCGGGTCGCGTACCTCAGACAGCTCGCCGGTGACACCGCCCGCGTCGGCTAAATCATCGACCATGCCTACTCAGCCAGCCGGCCCGGAATCTGGTGTGAAGATCGCGATGATCGTCGGGCCGGCGATCTGGCCGCTATTGAACACCACTCGCACGATGTGGCCCCGACGCTGGCTCCAGGGTCCGCCCCCGGCAGATGAACCACGATCTCATCGTTGGTGAGGAGCGCGCAGACATCGAGCACGTCACTGTCGGGCGCGGAGGGCTCCGAAAGGCTCTCGACCGCAGCCCCTGTCGGCGTCTCGGCGGTGGTCGCCGGGTCCGGCGGTGTGGATGTCACGGCCGGCGCCGTGCGGTCGGCGCTGCCCGATCCGGCGGTGCCACTCGAATCCGCGCACCCCACCATCAGCACAAAGACAGCACAGACCGACATCGGACCGACGACCCGGACGGACGGCCGTCGCAGGTTCATCATCAGCTCTCGCTTTCGTTTCATGGATCAAACGGAGTGTCAACGGGCAGTCAGCTGGCAGCAGTGAGCGCTGCGACATGCGACCGATCGGAGATCGTTGATGGATCATCGAGTCGCAACCTGCACCATCTTCACCGATCGACACCCATGTCAAGGGGCGCCGGTGTGAAGATCGCGGTGTTCGCCAGATCGGGCACAAGTCGGGTCTGGGCTTGACCGGCCAGGTCGTCAACATCCTGGACCGGTCAGCCGGCATCGCTTCGAAGCTCAGGGAGCGGTGTATGCCCAAGAGAAGAACACCCACATGTTCGTACCCGCTGCCCCGAACGCCTGGACTTGGACGTAGAAGCCATCACGCCCATTCACGAAGTTAGCTTCGCCCGTCGCTCCGTCGTCAAGACCACCGGAGCTCCACAGGTAGATACACACCTTGCCTGGAGGTGCTGTTGGGGCTGCGGTGGTGCCGGTGCACGTCACATCGGTGTCGATAGTTGTCGCAAACATTTCTGGGGCGAAGTTGACGAGGTTGCTGTTGGTGATTGGCGGTGTGGCCTTGCCTGGGAACGGAACGTAGATCCTTGTGTCTGCGCCGTCGGCGATGACGGATTCGTCCCAGATCATCGAACCGGTCACGGTTTGTCCCGAGGGGATCGCGTCCCAGGCTGAGAACCCACGAGGACCAGGCGAACCTGCAATACCTGGCGGCCCGGTCGTTCCGCCAGGTGCGGTTCCTGCGCCTCCGGCGATCATGTAGCCGACCACGTCGATCAGCACTTCTGTGGTGGGCCCGGCCTGTCCGAACGCGTCATAGGTGATGTCGATCTGTCCGGCGTTTGCCCCAGCGGTTGCCAAACCCACCTGCACCGAGTTCGGCACGATGTCGCCAGCTGTGAAGTTCAACGACGACGTCGATGGTGCACCGGTGGCGTCACCTGGGCGGACCGACAAGAACCCGTCCGCCGACGGGCCGACGACCGTCACGTTCAACAACACCCCGGTCGCACCCGCCGGCACCGCTGCACCAGTCACCCGCAACTTTTGTGACACGCCCGACACGAACGGCCCCGCCAACCCCACATCGGTACGCGTATCCAAAATGCGCACCGGGTCGATGAATCGGCCGGGAAATTGCGTCAGGTCAGGGTTGGTGTTTGAGCTGTCGCTTCCTGGTGGTGGCGATCGTAGTAGTTGGCTTCGTGCTCGGCGGGTGGGACGTGTCCGAGTTCGCCGTGCAG
>Ga0105045_10006368_pt1 | contig 10442 bp, 10 predicted proteins | sample MAT02_FD_78089 | JGI IMG/M metagenome (GOLD analysis project Ga0105045, IMG submission 78089) | Freshwater microbial communities from Lake Fryxell liftoff mats and glacier meltwater in Antarctica - MAT-02 (megahit assembly) | ecosystem: Environmental > Aquatic > Freshwater > Ice > Liftoff... | reverse complement strand
GCTCGCTCATCTGCGTAATCTGCGTAATCTGCGGATGATAGGCCCGGTACATTGACGCAAATCCGGTTTCGTGTTATCGTGACCACACGTTAGCGAATATCGGAAGGCGCCATGATCAGACTTGGCTTTGCGGTGCGGGCCGTTGGCCGCCCGGAGCTAGCGGCGGGGCACGGGCGGGGTCGCCCGCCGCACCTGAGCCGCGCCCTGGCTGGCCTCGGCGACATGCTTGTCTACCTGAGCCAGATTGGCGCCCACTTCTACCGGGCCGCCCTCGACCTGGCCCCCGGCGACGCCTATGCCCAGCTGGCCGCGTGCGCCCCCCAGGCCGACGCGCTCGCCGAGCAGGTGGTTGCGGCGGGGCTTAGGCTTGGCGTGCATCTGCCGCTGGGTCTTGCGCTCGGCGCCCCCGACGAGGCCAGCGCCGCCGAGGCGCTCACCGTGGTCGAGGCCACGGCCGCGCTGCTAGAGCGGCTCGACGGGGGGCGCCCACCCACGAGCACCATGGTGGCGCATCTTGGCGCCAGCCCAGCCGATCCGCTGGGGCCTGCGCGCTTCGCGGCCCGCTACATGGCGCTCTCGGAGCGGGCGCGCCGTCGGCTCGCTGTAGAGCACGAGGGTGCGGGGCCGAGCCTGGGCGCCCTGCTAGCGCTGCACCAGCGCTGCGGCGTCCCGGTGGTCTTCGACGCGCTCCACTGGGAGCAGCACAATCCGGAGCGGCTGCCCCTGGCCCTGGCGCTCGGGCTGGCGCTGGCGACATGGCCGCCAGGCGCACGCGCCGAGGTTCACCTGAGCACCCACCGCAGCGAGGCCCACCTGCTGCCCGGCAAGGCAGGCGCCGCGCCGCGCGTGCTGCCGCCCCGCCCCGGCCAGCACGCCGACTTCATCGCCGCCGGCGACCTGGAGCGCCTACTGCGCGCCGCGCGCGGCCTGGCGCCCTTCGACCTGATGCTGGAGGCCAAGGCGGGCGATCTGGCCCTGCTGCGCCTGCGGGCCGAGCTCGCCCGCCGCGCCCCCGAGCTCGCCGCCACCCTGGGGTAACGCCACTCCGTCCCTGTCCCCTGTTCCCTGTCCCCTGTTCCCTTGCCTACGAACAGTAGCGGCTCACCATATCGATCAGCACAGAAATATCCACCGGCTTGGCCAGGTAGCCCTGCGCTTGCACCATAGCCGCCTTGGTCTGGAGGCTGCGGTCGGCAGAAAGCACCACCACCGGGATGGCGGCCAAGGTCGGGTCGCGCTGCTGCTCGGCCCGAAAGTCCCAGCCGCTCATCACGGGCATCATCAGGTCGAGCAGGATAACCTGGGGCTGCACTTCGTTCGCGCGCAGCAGCTGGAGCGCGTCGCGCCCGTTTGCAGCGCTGCGCACCGTGTAGCCCTCATCCTCAAGCACCAACGTAAGTGCCTCCCTGATAGCCGCATCGTCGTCGACAACTAGGATGTAGCCCGGCGCTGGCTGGACGCCACGCGGGTCGCCGCCGTTCTCCACATGTCACCTCGTCTGCGCCTGTGTGGGCGCCTCAACCTCAGGAGCACGCGTCCATTGTGGCAGGTAGACCGTGAAGATGCTGCCGCTATCGGGCCGCCGTGCGGCGGTAACACTTCCGCCGTGCAGATGCACAATCTCGCGCACCACGTAGAGCCCGATGCCAATCCCGCTGATCTGGCGTGGGTCGGCGTTTGGCGCCCGATAAAAGCGCTCGAAGAGCTGCGGCAGCGCCTCCTCGGGGATGCCGATGCCCTGATCTGCCACCGTAACACAGACCACGCCATCGTGTGGCGTCACCTCGATGTCCACGCCGCCGCCGTCGGGGCTGTACTTGATGGCGTTTTGGAACAGATGCTGGAGCACCTGCTCCAGGCGCAGCTCGTCGCCGTCTGCGATCAGACCCTCCTCTGGGCCAAGGCAGTTGAGCGTATGGCTCGCGCTGGTTGGCTGCAGCTCGGCTGCGACCCGGCGGGTGAGCGTACACAGATCGACGGGGCCTCGGGTAAGGCTGAGTTGCCCAAGATCGAGCCGGGAGACATCCAGCAGCGCTGCGATCATCTGGTCGAGACGGCGGGCCTGATCGGCGACAACCTGGAGCCCGCGTCGATCTTGCTCGATCAGCGTCGTGGCGCGCAGGGCCCGGCGCTGTAGCAGCTGGGTCTGGAGTAGCAGCGAGGTGAGGGGCGTTTTGAGCTCGTGGGCGGCGACGGAGAGAAAGCGCTCGCGCGTCTGAAGCGCGGCCTCTGCCGCCATACGCGCAACCCGCTCCGCCTCGTAAAGCCGTGCGCGCTCCAGCGCCTGCGCACCCTGGCGCGCCAGGCCTTCCAGGAGTGCCTTGTCGTCTGCACTGAAGCGACGCGGGGCGCGGAAGGTTGCATAAAGCATGCCCAGGATCTGCTTATCCAGCAGCAGCGGCACGGCTGCGATGGCCGCGTCGCCAGAGCGCGCCTGCAGCTCCGCGAGCTGGGGCCAGCGCTCGCGCAGCTCCTCCGGCGTCTCTACTACGAGCATGGCCTGAGTCTCCAGAGCATCGCGCAGCGGGCTGGGCGCATCCACAGACGTGCGGACATAGCCAGCCAGTAGCTCGGGCGGGTAGCCCCGGAAGCTCAACGCCTCCCAGGTGCGGCCCTCGTCGGCGAGCATAAAGATCGCGCCAGCGTCGGCCTCCAGCGCTGCCAGGCCATCCTGGATCACGACATCGGCAACCTGCTCGGGCGTCGTGGCTGCCCCAAGCGCCGCCGTGACACGCTGGAGGCGGGTGATCTGGCGGGCCGCCTGCTCGGCGGTGTCGCGCGCTGCCTGGGCGTCGGCCAGCAGCCTGGTGCGCTCGGCCTCGGCATGATCGCGCGCGGTGATGTCGCGAAACACCATGACTACGCCGATCAGCGCGCCCTGGGCGTCGCGGATGGGCGCCCCGCTGTCGTCGATCGGGCGCTCGGTGCCGTCGCGCGCCAGGAGCAGCGTGTGGTTTGCCAGGCCGACGATCACGCCAGTGCGCAGCATATTGGTAACGGGCGACTCGACGTTCTGGCGAGTTTCCGCATTGATAATCTGAAAGACCGCGCCGATCGGCTGCCCTTGCGCCTCTGCAGGCGACCAGCCAGTGAGCTGCGCGGCCACGGGATTGATAAACGTGATCTGGCCTGTGGCGTCCGTGGCGATCACCGCATCGCCGATGCTGGCGAGCGTCACCTGAAGCTGCTCGCGCTGCATGTGGGCGGTCTGTGCGTCGCGGCGGCGCATCTCGCTCAGGCTGCTGATCAGCAGGGCGACAAGCGAAAACGCCACGAGGCGCACTATGTCGAGCGGATCAAGCTTGAGGGCATAGAATGGCGGCTGAAAGAAGTAGCTCGCTGCCACCACAGTCAGGCCGGTGGTAAGCAGGCCAGGCCCAATCCCGCCGTACCAGGCGCTGATGGCGATCGCCGCAAAGAAAAGCAAGAAGGGGTTGGGCAGAATAATCGGCCGCAGCAGCTCCGAGAGCAGCAGCGTGAGTAGCGCGGCGGCCACCGCTGCGGCATAGCGCAGCACGATCCCTGGGCGCCCAGAGCGAAGTGAAGCTACGAGCGAATGCAGCACAGATCCTCTTGGGCGCTGGCAAGGATGCAGAACCAACGAGGCGTGATCAGACGGCCTACCTTTCGGCAAGCATTGAACGAGCTTTGCTTGACTGCGCTTGGGATGGCAAGAAGCGTGCCAGGGGGGGGGCTCCCGGTGGGGGCGCCCCTTGTGGGCGCCCACGAGGGGCGCCCCCACTATCAGGAGCCGAGCAGCTCCTCGGCCTCGATGATCGCCTGGGCTATATCCTTCATCTTGGTGCGCTTGTCGCGGGCGCGCTGGCGCAGGCGCTCGTAGGCGTCGCGCTCGCTAAGCCCCAGGCGCTGCATCAGGATGCCCTTGGCGCGCTCGATCAGCTTGCGGGCTTCTAGCGAGTCCTCGAGCTCGTTCACCTGGCTGCGCAGGGCCTGGAGCTCTTTGAAGCGGGCCATGGCGATGTTGATCGCGGGGGGCAGCTCGTTCTCGTTCACCGGCTTGACAAGATACGCCAGGGCGCCTGCGGCCTCGGCCTTCCTGATCGTCTCTTTGTCGGCGTAGGCCGTGAGCATGATGATCGGCACGGGCGAGGCGTCGCGGATCTTTGCGGCCGCCTCGGTGCCCTCCATCTCGGGCATGCGAATATCCATCATGATCAGGTCTGGCTTGAGGCGGCTGGCCAGATTCACGGCCTCGACGCCCGAGCGGGCGATCCCGATCACATCGTAGCCCAGGCCCTTCAGCTGCTCCTCAAGCGTCAGTGAGACGAGGTCGTTATCCTCGGCGATCAGAATCCTGATGGCGGCCACGGCTGCACCTTTTGTTGCACACAGACGCTTCAGATGAGAGATCTGCGCAGATACTAGGGATAAGTAAAACCGTTGTAGTTCGTGCCAATCATACCACACCGCCGGGCGTTCTGGCTGGCCGTAGCGTGGCTGCGCTTACAGAAAAGACAGCCTGGGTGTGATACAATCAGCATAGAATCGAGTGCGAGCGAGAGCTGGGCATGCAGTCGGCGCGAGCTACTCGCAGACGACTGCCAACACAGGGGGATCCGTGCGCTACGACATCACCAATATCGAGATCGAAGACTATCTCATCGACCTGATGCCCCCGCGTGACGCGGTGCTGGCCGGGCTCGAGGCGCGTGCGCTCCAGACCGGGCTCTCGCTGGTGGGGCCGGTGCAGGGGCAGTTTCTCTACGTGCAGGTGCTCGCCATGGGGGCGAAGAAGGCCCTGGAGGTTGGCATCACCACCGGCTACGCTGCGCTCTACCTGATGCGCGCCCTCAAACAGACCGGCGGCCACCTAACCGCGATCGAGCGCCACGCCAACCGCGTGGAGCTGGCCTCCCAGGTGATCGGCCAGGCTGGTATGAGTGAGTATATTACGATCCATCACGGCGAGTGGACGGAGCTGATGCCCACCCTGGAGAAGGACTACGACCTGATCTTTCTCGACATTCTGCGCAGCGCCGCCAACGCCGAGCAGGCGCCCCTGGCGCTGGAGCTCTGTGTCGATCTGCTGCGCCCCGGCGGCGTGCTGATCGCCGACAATGTGCTGTGCAGCGCCCAGGTGCTTGAGGAAGACGCCCCGCCGCTTGTGCGCGGCATCCAGCAGTTTAACCGCGAGCTTATCAATCACCCGCAACTCGAGTCGGTGATCATCCCGCTCCGCGACGGGGTCGCGATCTGCCGTAAGAAGTAGGGAATGCAAAATGCAAAATGCAAAATGCAGGCCGCAAGCCCCTGACACCTCTTGTCGGCGGACGGCAGCTCGCTCATTGCTTTTGACTTTAGCATTTTGCATTTTGCATTGGTTCTATGCCGCCCACCGACGCCCAGCAGCGCATCGCCGAGCTGGCCACGCTTAACGCGCTGGCTCAGACGCTCAACCGCGCCAGCGACCTGCGCGACGCGCTGGACACGGCTCTGGCTCACATTGTGGAGCTGATGGGCCTCAGCACGGGCTGGATCTTCCTCAAGGGCGAGGGTGAGAGCTACACGCTCGGCGCCCGTCATAACCTGCCCCCTGCCCTCAGCTACCCCGGCCCCGCCTGGCAGGATAGCTGCGACTGCCAGGGTCTCTGTGCCAGTGGCAAGCTCGATAAGGCCGTGAACATGGTGCGTTGCTCGCGGCTGCGCGTTGCCGTGGGCGATAAGCGCGGCCTCGCCCAGCACGCCTCGGTCTGCCTGCGTAGCGGCGACGAGCTGCTCGGCATCCTGAATGTCGCAACCACCCAGTGGGGCCGCATCTCGCCGCCCGAGCTCCAGCTGCTCTCGGCGGCGGGCCACATGCTTGGCACCGCCATCGCCCGCGCCCGGCTCTACGAGCAGGCCAAGGTGCGGCGCGTCCAGGAGCAGCGCGCCCTGCTGACGCTCTCACAGGATCTGCTCACCAGCGAGGCGCTGGAGCCCGCGCTCCAACGCCTTGTGCGCGTGGGCGCCCGCCTGCTGGAGGCCGATGCCTGCGCCTTCGTGGAGGCCGACGAGACGGGCGGCCGCGCCGTGCTACGCGCCGCCTATGGCTGGCACCTCTCCCCCGACGCCGCCTGGCCCATCCCGCTGGACCCGGCCAGCCCGCACCTTTGGTATCTGCCCGAGCGCGCCGCCGACCTGCACCTGGAGGCGTTGGCCGACCTGCCGCCCCTGCTTACGCGCCAGGGCTTCCAGGGCCACATGGGCCTCGCCGTGGAGCTTGGCGCTGCCCCGGTGGGCACCCTGATGGTAAACACGCGCGGCCACCGCCAGTTCCTCGACGACGAGGCCCAGCTGTTTGGCATCCTCGCCAACCTGCTTGTGCAGACCCTGGAGCGCCAGCGGCTGCACCACGAGGCGCTGGCCCGCGAGAAGCTCGAGCAGGAGCTGGATCTCGCCCGCGAGATCCAGGCCAGCTTCCTGCCGAGCTGCTGCCCCGTCGTGCCCGGCTACCAGATCGAGGCCTACTACCAGGCCGCCCGCCAGGTGGGCGGCGACTTCTACGATTTTATCGAGCTGCCAGCAGCGCACGGCCAGCCAATCCCTGATCCAGCCCCCGAGGAGCATCGCGGCGTTGTCTTCCGGGGCGGCATGCGCATGCCCGCACCCGAGAAGCGCCCGCTCTCCACGGCGCAGCGCCTTGGCGTGGTGATCGCCGACGTGACCGACAAGGGCGTGCCTGCCGCGCTGTTCATGGCGCTCTCGCGCACCTTGCTGCGCGCCACCGCCATCGATGGGCGCCAGCCCGCCGAGGTGCTTCAGCGCGCCAATCGGCTCATCCTGGCGGACTCGCGGGCCGGCCTGTTTGTTACCACCTTCTACGCCGTGCTAGAGACGCAGACGGGCCGCGTCACGTACGCCAATGGCGGCCATAACTACCCGCTGCTCTATGAGACGGCCAGCGGCGAGGTGCGCCCCCTGCGCGCCCAGGGCATTGTGCTCGGGATCATTCCTCAGCCCCAGTTTGAGCAGCGCGAGCTGACCATGCGCCCCGGCGATGTGCTGCTGCTCTACACCGACGGCGTGACGGAGGCGATGAACTCCCAGCGCGAGCTGTTTGGCGACGACAGGCTTTCCGCCGTGCTGAGCGCAAATCACCAGCATGGACCCCAGGCGATCCTCGACGCTGTGCTCGCCGAGGTCGCCCTGTTTGCAGACGGCCAGAGTCAGGCCGACGACATCACGATGGTCGTTATCAAGCGCGTCGCGCAGGGCTAGGCCGCCGCTTTGCCCCGTAGCGCCTACCACCCAGGAAATGGCCTGATGCTCACTACCGTCTACCTGATCCGCCACGGCGAGACTGAATGGAACCTGAACGGGCGCTGGCAGGGCCACGCCGATGTGCCGCTCAACGCGCTCGGCTACCGCCAGGCGCGCCTGCTGGCCCGCCGCCTCGCCGAGAGTAGCGTGCGCTTCGACGCGATCTACAGCAGCGACCTCGACCGCGCCTTTCAGACGGCCTGGGAGCTTGGGGCCGCCGTGAAGGTGCCCGTGCAGCTGCTGCCACCCCTGCGCGAGATCGATCTCGGCGCCTGGAGCGGCCTCACCTACGAGGAGATCAAGGCGCGCTTTCCCAGCGAGATCGAGCTGCTCAATCTGGGCCACGACATCCCGCGCGGCGGCGGCGAGTCGATGAGCGCCCTGCAAAAGCGCGTGGTCGAGGCCGTAGACGCCATTGTTGCCCACCACAGCGGCCAGACGCTCGCGCTCGTTACGCACGGCGGCTGCGTGCGCGCACTGCTCACCCACGCCGACAACTACAACGCCGGCGACGCCTTTGCGCGCTTCCCGCACATCGGCAACACCTCGATCACGATCATGCGCATCGGCGAATCTGGCTGGGAGATCGGCTCCGTGAACGACATGGCCCACCTGGAGGCCGAGCACGAGCCCGCGCTTGTCTCCGCCCCCCCCGACGACGCCGAGCCGCCCCAGAGCCTGTAGGATGGACGACAGCTACTACGTCGAGACGCCCGAGGTGGTGACGATCGCCTACACGGTGGCTGGCGCCGCATCGCGCTGCCTGGCCGCCACCGTCGACACGCTGCTGATCCTGCTGCTCCAGGCTGGCCTCGGCGCGCTTGTGTTTGGCGGCGTAAGCCTGTTGCCCGGCGGCTTCGATGCGGTCGCCAACCTCGCCCTGGCCCTGTGGGCGATCCTCGCCTTCGCCCTGCTCTGGGGCTACTACCTACTCTTCGAGCTGCTGTGGTCCGGCCAGAGCCCCGGCAAGCGCCTGTTTGGGCTGCGGGTGGTGCGCGAGGGCGGGCGCCCGCTGGATTTCAGCGCCTCTGCGCTGCGTAACCTCGTGCGGATCGTGGATTTTCTGCCCTTCGGCTACGGCCTCGGCCTGCTCAGCGTGTTTGTTGATCGGCGCGCCCGCCGCCTCGGCGATCTGGCCGCCGGCACGCTCGTGGTGCGCGAGGGGCTGCCGCTCACGCTCGACGAGCTGGTCCGTGGCGTCGCCCCCGCCGCTGTGGCCCCGCGCGCCCTCGACGCCCCCCCCACCCCGCTGCTGCCCAATCTGCACCTGCTGCGCCCCGAGGAGTACGAGCTGGCCCAGAGCTTTCTGCGCCGCCGCGATGGGCTGAGCCCCGCCGTGCGTGCCTCGATTGCCGCCGAGCTCGCCGAGGCCCTGCGCGTGCGCCTCGCCCTGCCGCCCGGTGGCGACCCCGAGCGCTTTGTGGAGCATCTGGTGCGCGAGTTCCGCGTACTTCAGGCCGCCGAGGCCAGTGCGCTCCAGTCCGGGTGATCGGGCGCCCAGCGCTCCAGGCCCGGCAGGCGCCGGAACCAGGCTTCCTGGCGCCGAATAAAGCTGTGAGTGTCGAACTTCAACCGCTCCACGCACGCCGCAAGCGTGGCCTCGCCCTCCAGGAAGGGCCTAAGCTGAATGTAGCCCAGGCTCGACATCGACGGTAGCTCCCAGCCATAGCCGCGCCGCCGTAGATCTGCCACCTCGTCGGCCAGCCCCGCCGCGACCATCGCGTCCGCCCGCGCATCGGCTCTGGCGTACAGCTCCTCACGCGGGCGCGTAAGCCAGAGCGTGCGGATGGCGTAGGGCGGCGGCTCGCGCGTCTGCTGGGCCGAGATCGGCACGCCAGTAACGCTGTAGACCTCCAGGGCGCGGATCACGCGGCGCACGTTGCTGGGCGCGATCTGCGCGGCGGCGGCCGCATCTACGGCGGCGAGGCGGGCGTGCAGGGCGGCGGCGCCATGCTCGGCGGCCGCGCGCTCCAGGCTGGCACGTAGCTCTAGCTGGGGCGCCACGCGTGGCACCTGCCAGCCCTCTAGCACGGCGGCGAGGTACTGGCCCGTGCCGCCAACCAGCAGCGGCGGGCGGCCCCGCGCGACAATCGCGGCGATGGCTTGCGTCGCGAGCTCCTGGTAGGCCGCCAGCGAAAAGGGCTCGTCGGGAGCGCAGATATCGAGCAGGTGGTGCGGCGCGGCGGCGCGCTCGGCGGGCGTGGGCTTGGCCGTGCCAAGATCCATCAGGCGGTAGAGCTGCCGTGAGTCGGCCGAGACGATCTCGGCGCCCAGCTGCTGCGCCAGCGCAACGGCCAGGGCCGTCTTGCCGACAGCTGTTGGACCGACAATTGCGGTGAGGGTGATCTGGTCGCCCACGCGTCCTCCGCACGGCCTCGCTGTGCGGCAGCGGTTCGCCGCATCAGAAAGCCGAAAGATAGCCTGCTTCCATGCTACAATGTAGCATAGAATGTCGCCCAAGCGGAGGAGCGCATGGAGCCAACACTCCCCCATAACCGGCCAAATCGTGAGGCGACCGTGTCGCTTGATACGCGCGACGAGCGCAGCGTGCGTGTGCGCCACATGCGCCTCGACGACTCCACGCTGCTTGAGCGCATGTTCTACCGGCTCTCGTCGCAGACGCGCTACCAACGCTTCTTTGTGCCCTTGGACAGCCTAGACGAGGCGCGCGTGCACCTGGAGGCAGCGCGGCTCGCAACGATCAACCCGGCCACGGAGACGGCACTGATCGCGGTAACGATAGAAGCTGGCCGCGAGGAGGCAGTGGCCGTGGCGCGCTACGTGCTGCTCGCGGCGCAGGCCGACAGCTGCGAGGCCTCGATTGTCGTGCGCGACGACTTCCAGTGCGGCGGGATCGGCAGGCAGCTGTTCGACCTGCTGGTGCAGGCGGCCATGGCGAGCGGGCTACGCCATATGCTGCTGGTTACCCACGCCGACAATCTTGGCATGATCAAGCTGGTGCAGGGCCTCGGCATGCCCTACAAGGGCCACTACAGCGCAGGCGTCTACGAGATCCATCTGGAGCTCACCGCGGGCGCCCGCCCGTTCTTCCCGTTCACGGCGCCAGTGTAGCCCCTTTAGGGCTACGTCATTGTCGGGAGGCGGGCGCGTACACGCGCGCCGTGGGGGCGCGGTGCGCCGGGCGCCCGCCTGCGCGGGCGGGTCCGGACGCGTCGGCGCAG
>Ga0105045_10006367_pt1 | contig 10443 bp, 9 predicted proteins | sample MAT02_FD_78089 | JGI IMG/M metagenome (GOLD analysis project Ga0105045, IMG submission 78089) | Freshwater microbial communities from Lake Fryxell liftoff mats and glacier meltwater in Antarctica - MAT-02 (megahit assembly) | ecosystem: Environmental > Aquatic > Freshwater > Ice > Liftoff... | reverse complement strand
TGCCAGATCCATGGGCTGCTATCGCAGATAAATACCCAGTGGGAAGCAAGCATAATTCAACCGTTCGCAACTTCACCAACTTCGGTGTATTTGTAGAATTGGAAGAAGGTGTAGATGGATTGGTGCACATCTCAGACCTTAGCTGGTCTAAGAAAATCAAGCATCCTTCGGAATTCTGCAACGTAGGCGATCCGCTCGAAGTAGTAGTACTCGAGGTAGATGAAGAAAACCGACGCTTAAGCCTCGGGCACAAACAATTGGAAGAGAATCCATGGGATGTGTTCGAAACAATATTCAGCGAAGGTTCGACCCACGAAGGTACCGTTACGGCTATCGACAACAACACCGCCATTATTGCCATGCCTTATGGCGTAGAAGCGGTGGCACCGGTAAAACACCTTCGCAAAGCCGATGGTAGCTCAGCCCGTGTGGACGATAAGCTCGACTTCATCGTACTTGAATTTAACAAGAATAGCAAGCGAATCATGGCTTCTCACACCCGCACCTTCGAAGAAGATGCGAAGCTTACCAAAGCCCGTGAGACAAACGATCGAGCCAGTGAGTCTAAATCGGCTTCCAAAGCAGTGAAAGATCTCAATAGCAAGCAAGAAAAAGCGACCCTTGGAGATTACGACGTACTAGCCGGCCTGAAAGAGGAGATGGAAAAAGACGAGAACAAGAAGAAGAAATAATATCCTTCTCATCTGAATAAATCAAAAAACCGTTGCGCGATGCGCAGCGGTTTTTTTTGCTTTTATTTTTGGAAATGGCTGAACCAGATAGGCTGCTGAGTTGCATCAATAAACGCCACACTCAAAGATTACGATTCCAATATTTGTGATTCTTGGTGACGGAAATGAATCAGATTTTAGGTGGAAAATAGAACGAGAATCCTGTTTTTGAAATAGAACCAAAACAGAAATCAGTTGCTTCCAGATTTGAAATTGTCAAACGGTAGCAAAGGGTTTATTCTTGCTAAAGGCGCAAGACATGTTTGGTGAAATTTATACACAGAAGCCACTAATAGAATAAGAATTCCTTTTCCATCTGCTTTCATCAATCAGCCTCTTTCCCCTACCTTCGCCCCCACCTAATCTATTGACTATTCATGGCTGAAATCACCCCATTTCGCGCCGTTCGCCCTACCCGCGACAAGGCACATTTGGTGGCATCGCGCTCGTACGTGAGCTACTCGCCCCGGCATTTAAACCGCAAACTTCAAGAGAATCCGTTCTCCTTCATACACATCATCAACCCGGAGTTTGGGAGTAACGTGAAAACCAAACCAAACTCCCCTGCGCGGTTTAAAAAAGTGAAAGCCCGTTTTGAGCAATTTTTGGCAGATGGCGTTTTAATGCAAGACGACGAGCCAGCGTTTTACCTCTATCGCCAATCGAGCGCGGCATCATCGAGTATGGGGCTTATTTGCGGAGTTTCTGTGGCGGAGTATGCCGCCGGAAAGATTAAAATCCACGAACAAACCATTACATCTCGGGTCAGTATTTTCACGAGCTACCTCGACGTATGCGACTTTAACGCAGAGCCCGTTCTCCTCACCTACACCACCGAAGCTTCGCATCTCAACAGCTTGATGCACGCCTTAGCGGCAGATCGGGCGGAGTACGAATTTTCAACCACCGATTGTATGAAGCACGAGCTTTGGGTAATAGATAAACCCGGGCAAATTGCTGCAATTCAGGAAGAAATGAAGGCTGTAAAAACCCTCTATATCGCCGATGGACACCACCGGATGGCGAGTTCGGCGATGCTAAGCGAAACCCGAAAACAACGAGGAAGCCAAGCCCTAACCGATTTTGCCCTGGCCTTAATCGTGCCCGAGCAGGAATTGAGAATACAGTCCTTCCACCGCATAATCCATTTGGAAGAAGGACTCGACGAAAAGGCATTTCTCCAGCAACTGGAAAAAGATTTCAGCGTGACGAAAACTTCTCTGGCCATATATCCCAGCAAGGTGCATCAATTTGGTATGTGTCTGAGCAGCGGATGGTACACCCTGGAGCTGATAAAACCCATCAGCGCAAAAACGGCTATTGATGCCTTGGATACCATGGTCTTAACGCGCAAAGTCCTGGAACCCCTGTTCGGGATATTTGATCAAAAAATTGACCGGCGCATATCTTTCCTACCCGAAAACCAGTCGTTGTCGGCTGTAGAAAAATCGATTCATCAGGGCCGCTGCACGGCGATTTTCACCCTCCACGCCATTGGCGTTCCCGAGCTGGTGGCTGTGGCCGATGCCAATGAGATTATGCCGCCTAAAAGCACCTACATCGAGCCGAAATTGCGTAGCGGTTTGACGATAATGAAGTTGTCGTGATTTGAAAATGAATGCGCCGTTAAGAAAGAGCGTTGATAATCGGGTATGATTCGAAAACCGTCGCTTATGCGCTACCCCAAACCCGCACAATCCCATCATCGCATGCCGACCAAATACGGTCGCCAATCGCGCAAAGTGCATTGACCGATCGCAGATGGCCTTTTGCGGAAGGATCGAGCAGCCGGTGCGGAGCATCGAAATTGCTTCGATCCCAAATTTTCACGGTTTTATCGCGACTAGCAGTTGCGAATGTGCCCTTGCCTAAATCAATCAGATCATAAATAGCATAGTTGTGGGCGGGTATTGCGCTCACTTCCGCCAATTCCACATTCGCCCATTTCCAAACTCTGATATGCGCATCTCTCCCGGTGCTAATCAATGTTTCTGAATCGAGCCAAACAAGACCATACGCCCCGCCAAGGTGAGCTTCTATACTCACTAATTCATTAAAATACTCCGTTTCCAAAACCCGAATTTTCCCGTCACTAGCCGAAGCTGCCAAAAATAGGCCATCGGGATGGATAGCGAGCCGGCGCAATTTTCCATCCGATAGTTTGAGCGACAATTGTAAGCGATAGTCGAGATCCGAAAACACCGAGAGCACACCATCGCCACCTGTGGCAAGAAAATGCCCACCAGCGCCGTGCTGCACCAAATCGAACACGCCCTTGCTATGGTATTTGAGATGGCGGATTTCTTGCCTGGCTACCCGATCGACAACATGAATCGCCCCTTCGCTTTCGCCAATGAGAATCCGCTCTTGACCGACATAGAGACTAAAAATCGCTTTGCCCACCTTGATGGAAAGGGGAGCAGGCAGAAAAGTAGTGGCATCCCATACGCCAATCATCCCGTCGGCACCACCGCTATATACATAATCTCCAAAAGCACAAAGTGAATAAATCGCCCCAGAGTGGCCTTCTAATTTATGGAGCAGGGAAAAGTTTGCAGCGTCGTTCACGGGTAGCAAAAGTACGTATTCATCAAACCAACGGCCAACGCTTTGCTTTTTTCAAAGAATACGTTGGGTAGTTACGCGATATATCGATCCCGCTCAGCGTTGCGCTGCATAAGTTCCGCTGCATTTGTAATGCCGTCCGCTCCGCTGCGTTTGTAACCGCTCCGCTGCGTTTGCAATGCTGCGGAGTAATCCGCTCCGCTGCATTTGCAATGCTGCGGAATAATCACGAATAACCCCCCGCAACGAAACAGATGGTGCCGCAGCATTGCAAATGCAGCGGAGCGCAGGAACGTAGACAGCGGAGCGTAAAAAATCGAGAATAATTGCCTTCGACTAAGCAAGTGGTGCCGCAGCATTGCAAATGCCGCGGAGAGCGCCGCGACGAAACAGATGGTGCCGCGGCATTGCAAATGCAGCGGAGCGCAGAATAAATGCTTTCGACTAAGCAAGTGGTGCCGCTGCATTGCAAATGCAGAGGTGCGCGCCGTGACGAAACAGATGGTGCCGCAACATAGCAATGCAGCGGAGCGCAGGAGCGCAGGAGCGCAAAAATCGAGAATAAACGCCTTCGACTAAGCAAGTGGTGCCAATTCAATTCCCATCTCCGCCAATTTGGCACACGTCCCCTATTGGCATAGCTATTGAACGAAGCGAATCATTCAAAAAATTTAAACCATGCAACAAGGTACGATCAACGTCCAAACAGAAAATATTTTCCCAATCATCAAGAAGTTTCTCTACTCCGACCATGAGATATTCTTGCGCGAATTGGTAGCCAATGCCGTAGATGCCACTCAAAAGCTGAAAACCCTTTCATCGCTCGGAGAGCTAAAGGCGGAGACCGAAAACATCAAGGTGGAAGTGATACTCGACAAAGCAAAGAAAACCATCACCATTCGCGATAATGGTATAGGAATGACTGGCGAAGAAGTCGAAAAATACATCACCCAAATCGCTTTTTCGGGAGCGGAAGAATTTGTGCAAAAATACAAGGACAGCGATAAGAAGAACGCCATAATCGGACACTTTGGCCTTGGTTTTTATTCGGCATTTATGGTAGCCAAAGAAGTGGAGATCATCAGCCGTTCGCAACGACCAAATTCAACTCCCGTGCGCTGGGTATGCGATGGCAGTCCGAATTACACCATCGAAGAAACCACGAAGAAAACCAAGGGAACGGACGTTGTTCTGCACATTGCCGACGACTCCACCGAGTTTTTGGAAGAGAGCAGGCTCAACACCATTCTAAATAAATACTGTAAGTTCCTTCCGGTTCCGATCAAGTTTGGCACCGACAAGAAAACTGAAAAAGAGCGCGATGCCGAAGGAAAAATTGTTGAAGGTGGGAAGGAAACGAAGACCGTAACTGACCATATAATAAACAATACCGAACCGGCCTGGACAAAAGCTCCTGCCGATCTGAGCGACGAAGACTATAAATCGTTTTACAAGGAGCTCTATCCCTATACCTTCGAAGACCCGCTCTTCCACATTCACCTTAATGTAGATTTCCCTTTCAACCTTACTGGTATTCTTTACTTCCCGAAATTGAAAAACAATTTTGAGATGCAGAAGAACAAGATTTCGCTATACAGCAATCAGGTCTTCATTACCGATAATGTGGAAAACATTGTACCGGAATTCCTGACTTTGTTGCACGGCGTGATCGACTCGCCCGATATTCCGCTCAACGTTTCGCGCTCCTACTTACAAGAAGACGGAAATGTGAAGAAAATCTCTTCCCACATCACCAAAAAGGTTGCCGACAAAATGTCGAGTATGTTTAAAAATGACCGTCCCGATTTCGAGAAGAAATGGGAAGACATTAAGGTATTCGTAGAGTTTGGAATGCTCACCGACGAAAAATTTAACGAAAAAGCCAGCAAGTTTTACCTCGTAAAATCAGTAGATGGAAGCTATGCAACGCTTGAAGAATACCAAGCGAAAATTGCCACAAACCAAACCGACAGAAACGCAAAAGTGGTGGCGCTCTATGCCAGCGACGAGAAAGAGCAGCACAGCTTAATCGAATCGGCTCAGGAGCGTTCTTACGACGTGATTGTAATGAATAGCCCGCTATCGAGCCATATTGTGGCCAAGCTGGAACAAGAAAGCGAAGGCATGAGTTTCGCCCGTGTGGACTCTGCTACTACCGACAAAATTATTGATAAGGAAGAGTCGCTACCGTCCAAACTTAGCGACGAAGAAAAAGAAGCGATAAAACCACTCGTGGAAGAATCGGTGGACAAGGGCAAATTTAACGTTCAATTTGAGTCTATGAGCGAGAAAGAACAGCCCATGGTGATCACACAAAGTGAGTTTATGCGCCGCATGAAGGAGCAACAAATGTCCGGTGGTGGAAATATGTTTGGAACCCTCCCGGAAATGTACAACCTTGTGGTAAATTCGAACCACCCCCTTATCGCTGGTATGGTGAATGAGTCGGATGAAGACAAAAAGAAAAAAATGATCGCACAGTTGGTAGATTTAGCCATGCTTTCGCAAAACATGCTGAAAGGAAAAGCCTTAAGCGATTTCATAAAACGAAGTATCAACCTGATAAACTAACCTTAAACCCTTCCATTAAAATGAAAAAGTTACTTTTTTTCGCCTTCGCGGCGATTACGCTTAGCTCTTGTGGTTACAACTCTATAGTAGCTAAAGACGAAGGTGTTACTAAGGCTTGGGCCAATGTAGAAACCCAGTATCAGCGCCGGAGCGACCTTATTCCAAATTTGGTCGCCACCGTAAAAGGCTACGCCGATTTTGAGCAAGAAACGCTCACCCAAGTTATCGAAGCTCGTTCGAAGGCAACGAGCGTGCAACTCACGGCCGACGAACTTACACCCGAGAATATCGCTAAATTTCAGGAGGCACAAAGCCAGTTGAGCGGAGCGCTTTCGCGCCTGTTGGTATCGGTAGAGCGCTATCCAGATTTGAAAGCTTCGCAGCAGTTTAGCCAGCTCCAAGCCCAGCTCGAAGGTACCGAAAACCGCATCAGCGTATCGCGTGATAAATTCAACGAAGCGGTAAACGACTACAACACATACATCCGCAGTTTCCCGAAAAACATCGTGGCCGGCATGTTCGACTTTGACCAAAAGGGTTATTTCGAAGCCGATGCAGGAACCGAGAACGCACCAAAAGTAGAATTCTAAGCATGGCCAGTGAGTTATTTTCTGAATCGCAAAAGACGCAAGTAACCGACGCCATAGCCCGCGCCGAAAGGCGCTCCAGTGGCGAAATTCGGGTGCATATCGAGCGGAAATGCCAGGAAGATGTGCTCGATCACGCTGCGTTTATTTTCAAAGAATTGAAAATGCATGAAACGGCCGACCGCAACGGGGTGCTTATTTATATGAGCTTCGATGATCATAAGCTCGCTATAATAGGAGACAAGAATATACATGCCCATTTGGGCGACACATTTTGGCAGGACGTGAAGAACTTCTTAATCGCAGAATTCAAAAAAGAGAGTTATGTCATGGGGCTCACCACGGCTATCGACCGCATAGGGATTGAATTGGAACGCTACTTCCCAATCCAGCCCTCCGATACCAATGAACTAAGCAACAAAATTTCTTTTGGTGATAATATATAAAATCCGCTTCGCCCTTTTCGCGAGCCTTTGGTTTATTATCGGATTGCCCCTTTGGGCTCAAACCGATAAATGCGATTGCTATCCACCCAAGCCAACACGCCTGGTGGTTGACGAAGTCGATATTTTGACCGCAGATGAAGAGCAACGGCTAGAAGCTCGTTTGCTTTCGATAAACGATCGCACGAGTAATCAAATTGTAATTGTGACGGTGGATAAGCTTTGCGCCGGCGATGCTGCTATGACAGCCTATGAAATTGGGGAATGTTGGGGCGTGGGCCAAAAGGAGTTCGATAATGGAATCGTTATTCTCATTAAACCTACAGGCGGTAAGGGCGAGCGGAAAACATTCATTGCATCGGGCAAGGGTCTAGAAGGAATTCTGCCGGATGCCACGGCCAAACTGATAGTCGATCAAGAAATGATACCCAACTTTGCCGCCTCTAATTTTTACGCCGGTCTCGATAAGGCACTCGACGTAATTGAAGAACTGGTAACGAAAGAATACAGCTATGCCGACTACAATAAGAAAAGTGGAAAGGGGAGCGGCTTTGTAGCGATTATTCCCATCCTTTTCTTCTTGCTCATTTGGTTCCTGCTTACCTATCGCCGAACAAAAACGTATGCCAGCCGCAATGACCTTGGATTTTGGGCTGCCCTTATGCTCATGAATGCTTCCAGCCGCAATCACCGCGGAAGTTGGGGAGGTTTCTCCGGTGGTGGTGGGTTTGGCGGCGGCGGCGGCTTCGGTGGTTTTGGTGGTGGTAGCTTTGGGGGTGGTGGAGCCGGTGGTAGTTGGTAAGATTAAGGTGCTATGAAACAATATTTTAAATGGATTGGCGTAGGCCTTGGATTTGTTCTGGGAGGCCCGATGGGTGCTATACTTGGTTTTGCATTGGGCTCCATGGCCGAAGGTGGATCGGGTTTAACTCAATTTGACCCCAATACCGCGGCTAGAAATAGCCAGAATACCAGCTCCAATGATTTTATCGTGAGTTTCCTCTTTCTCTCTGCAGCCGTAATGAATGCCGATGGCAAAGTGCTCAAATCGGAACTCACTTTCGTGAAAGACTTTTTGGTCCGTCAGTTTGGTCAAGACCGTGCTTCAGAGCAGCTCCTATTGCTGAAGAAACTTATGGAGCAGCCCATCCAGGTGAGCGAAGTGGCCGCACAAATTCGTGCGCACATGACGGTCGCTATGCGCTTACAACTGCTCCATTACGTATTTGGAATTGCCAAAGCCGATGGCCATCTGCATACTGCTGAAATCAGGACGATCGAAGAAATAGCCCGTCACTTGGGCATTTCTCAAAGCGATTATGAGTCGGTACGTGCCATGTTTGGACAAGATCCAAACCAAGCATACACTATTCTGGAATTGGCTACAGGCGCCAGCGACGAAGAAGTAAAAAAGGCGTATCGCAAAATGGCCGCCAAGTACCACCCCGATAAGTTGAGCACTTTAGGCCCGGAAATTCAGGCCGAAGCCCAGCAAAAATTTATCAAAGTGCAGGAAGCTTACGAAACCATTAAAAAAGAGCGCGGAATGCGTTAAGCCATGGCCGCTCCAACTGCAAAATCCTTTCATTGGGGAGCGTCTATCTTTGTACCCTTGTTCGTGGTATCCAGCTTTTGGCTGGTTCACTTCTTAAGTCAGGAATTTGGCGTGGCTATTTCGCATTACGGTCTTAAGCCCCGCTCTGCAAGCGGCCTGATGGGTATCATCACCATGCCCTTCATCCACAGTTCGTGGTCGCACCTTATGAATAATTCCATTCCCATGCTGGTGCTCGGTTGGGCACTCTTCCATTTCTACCCTACCCTGGCGTGGAAAACACTAATTGGTATAACCTTGCTGGGGGGCGCATGGCTTTGGATTTCGGGGCGGGACTCTTACCACATTGGCGCAAGCGGCGTGGTTTATGGCCTGGCGGCATTTCTGTTTCTCAGCGGCTGGCTCCGCAAAGAAAAAAGAGTAGCCGCACTCTCTTTATTAGTGGCATTCCTTTACGGCAGCCTTTGGTGGGGCATCTTACCTATCGATCCATCCATCAGCTGGGAAGGCCATCTTTGGGGTGCGCTTTCCGGTTTTGCATTGGCAGTAGCCTATCGCAAGCAAGGGCCGCAAAAGCCCGTGTACGTTTGGCCGGAAGAAGAAGCTCCTGAATTGGAAATATCCTTGCCTAAATACCCTGGAGAGATTCCATTTATTGGTCTGCATGACAACCAGCATTCTACGTCGCCCCAAATCAGGATCATTTATATCCAAAAACCCCCGCAGCAAAAGTCGGGAGATTCAAGCGAGCAAGCGGAGAAAGGCTGAAACCATTTAGAATCTATGTTATAATCTCTGTTTTCGGTAGATCTTAGAGATTTATCGGATAAGGTTAAAATTGATTTGCTGGCAAATCGATTATTTAAGGCAAAGGAGTAATTTCAGAGCCGCTAATGATCCCATGAAAAAGTTACTTCTTTTCACGCCCCTTGTCCTTTTGGTGCTCTACTTTTTGGGTCCCACTCTTTCGACTCCCACCTACGATGCGCAACTACCGAGCGTTCCTCAGCGATCGAACGACTTGGAAGGATATGTGGCTGCTCGCGAAGCCGTTCATCAGCTAAAGCCTGGCAATGAAGCCGGGATAATCTGGGCCGACCCAATCGGAAAAAAGAAAACACCCGTTGCCATCGTTTATCTACACGGCTTTAGTGCAAGCCAGCAAGAAGGTTTCCCGACGCATAAGCAGTTCGCCGACAAATTTGGCTGCAATCTTTACCTGGCTCGCATTAGCGATCACGGCATCGACACCACCGATGTACTTTACCAGTTTACGCCCGATCGAGCTTGGGCCAGTGCCAAAGAAGCATACGCCATAGGCAGCCAACTGGGCGACGAAGTAGTAATAATGAGCACTTCCACCGGCGGAACTTTAGCCTTGCTTTTGGCTTCCACCTATCCGGAAATTAAGGGATTGATAAACTTCTCACCCAATATCGCCATCAACGATCCGGCGGCATTTCTGCTCAACGACCCTTGGGGTTTACAGATTGCCCGACTCACTTTTGGAAGCGATTTTCGCGAAGTGAGCTCCGATGAGAATTATGCTAAATATTGGTATCCGCGCTATCGACTCGAAGGAGTGGTAGCGCTCGAAGAATTGGTGGAAACCGCTTGTACTTCCAAGCGCTTTGCAGGGGTGAAATGTCCGGTATTCAATGGGGTGTATTACCGCGACGAAACCCACCAAGACCCGGTGGTGAAGGTGGAAGCCACCCGCGAGATGCACCGTCAATTAGGAGGACCAGCTGAGAAAAATGAACTCGTCGAATTCCCCACCGCCGGCGACCATGTGATTTGCAGTGACATGAGATCAGGAGCGCTTCCCGAGCTTATGGATGCTATTTCGCTATTTGCCGAAAGCAAACTCGGAATGAAGAAAGCCTTAAAGCCTGTTCTAACCAAAGAGCTAGCCAATACGGGCGAAATAAAAGGTTGCTGCATGACATCCGTAAAAGAGGTAACAAAGTGATAGCGGGCATTCTGCACTT
>Ga0105045_10006364_pt1 | contig 10444 bp, 7 predicted proteins | sample MAT02_FD_78089 | JGI IMG/M metagenome (GOLD analysis project Ga0105045, IMG submission 78089) | Freshwater microbial communities from Lake Fryxell liftoff mats and glacier meltwater in Antarctica - MAT-02 (megahit assembly) | ecosystem: Environmental > Aquatic > Freshwater > Ice > Liftoff... | reverse complement strand
TCTCACCACCTGCCCTACCAATCTCGGCACCGGCCTGCGTGCCTCGGCCATGCTGCATCTGCCGGGCCTCGTTCTCAGCGATCAAATCGGCCAAGTCCTCCAAGCCGTTAACAAGATCGGCCTTGCCGTCCGCGGCCTATATGGCGAAGGCACAGAATCACTCGGGAATCTCTATCAAATATCTAACCAATCCACTCTGGGCGAGAGCGAGGAAACCATTATCCGCCGCCTCGAGCGGGTGATCTCGCAAGTCGCCAGCCACGAGCAGAACTCTCGTGAAAAGCTTCTCGAAGACGATCCTGAGATGGTCTCCGATAAAATTGGACGCGCCTACGGCATTTTGCGCTACTCCCATATCATCGATTCCAAGGAGGCACTCAATCTCCTTTCACTCGTCCGCCTTGGTGGATGTCTCGGATTTTTCCCGGCGGAAACCGCTGTGCTTTGTGACTCCCTGCTGATGGATATCCAGCCCGCGCACCTCCAGCTTCACACCGGGCGCAAGCTTTCTGCCGAGGAACGAGACTCGATCCGCGCGGAAATTGTACGCTCGCGGTTGCATTCCCTCGATTCACCTGCTATTTATTCCCCATCAAACGAGGGATCAGATTCCTCGAACACTCCTAGCCCAGGCGACGCATGAACAATTTCACCCCACGCGCTCAACAAGTCCTCGCTCTTGCTCGTAAAGAAGCAGATCGATTCAATCATTCCTATGTAGGTACCGAGCATCTCTTGCTCGGTCTCATCAAGCTCGGCCAAGGCGTCGCAGTGAACGTGCTGGAACGCATGGGCCTCGAGCTCGAAGCCGTCCGCATGGAGGTGGAAAAGGAAGTCGGTTCCGGCCCGCCGCAGAAATCCTCGGGAAACATCCCCTACACCCCACGTGTCAAAAAAGTCCTTGCCCTCGCTAACAAGGAAGCCAAGGCACTCAATCATTCCTACGTCGGGACCGAGCATCTTCTATTAGGACTCCTGCGCGAAGGCGAAGGCGTGGCCGCCCGCGTCCTCAAGCGTCTTGATGTGGATATTCAACGTACACGCAACGAAATCCTCGCGGAAATCGATCCAAACTTTTCGCCTGACGATCAGGATAACGATGACGATGATCTTGATGATCTCGAGGACGGCCCCTTTGAAGACGATGCCACGGCCCAAGCCCCTGCTGCCGAGGCAGAAGGGAAATCAAAAACTCCCGCTCTCAAGGCCTTCGGCCGGGATCTCACCAAGGTCGCCCGCGAAGGTGGCCTCGATCCCGTCATCGGCCGCGAGAGCGAAATCGAACGAGTGATCCAAATCCTCTGCCGCCGCACCAAGAATAACCCGGTGCTCATCGGTGAGGCTGGCGTCGGTAAAACTGCCATCGTCGAGGGTCTTGCCCAAGAAATCGCCACCGGTAACGTCCCGGAAATCCTTCGCGATAAAAAAGTCATCACCCTCGATCTCGCCCTGATGGTGGCCGGCACCAAATATCGCGGCCAATTTGAAGAGCGTATCAAGGCGGTGATGGATGAGATTCGAAAGGTCAAAAACGTCATCCTTTTCATCGACGAGCTCCACACCATCGTCGGTGCTGGCTCCGCAGAAGGCGCAATGGATGCCTCAAACATCATCAAGCCCGCCCTCAGCCGCGCCGAGCTGCAATGTGTGGGTGCCACCACTCTCAATGAGTTCCGTAAATACATCGAAAAGGACTCCGCCCTCGAGCGCCGGTTCCAACAGGTAAAAGTCGAGGAGCCCTCGGTTGATGATGCGATCAAAATTCTCCAAGGGCTCCAGGAAAAGTATGAATCCCACCACAAGGCAAGCTTCACCCCATCTGCCGTTGAGGCTGCGGTAAAGCTGACCTCGCGCTATCTCACCGCCCGCTTTCTGCCGGATAAAGCCATCGACGTGCTCGACGAGGCAGGTGCCCGCGCCCGCATCGGCACTATGACGCGCCCACCTTCGATCAAGCAACTCGAGACCTCCATTATCGAGATCAACCGCGAGAAGGTCGCCGCCATCGCCGAGCAAAATTTCGAAAAAGCCGCATCACTGCGCGATGATGAAAAGCACGCCAAGAAGAAACTCGAAGACACCTTGAAGTCCTGGCGTGCCTCTTCCGAGGAAACCGTAGTCACCGTCACCGAAGACGATATCATGGCCGTTGTCTCCAAATGGACAGGTGTGCCGCTCCGCCGGATGGAAGAAAAAGAAACCGAGAAACTCCTTAAAATGGAGGATGAGCTCAAAAGCCGGGTAATCGGCCAAAACGAAGCGGTTATCGCCATCTCCAAAGCGTTGCGGCGCTCCCGTGCCGATCTCAAAGATCCGCGCCGTCCCATCGGCTCGTTTCTTTTCCTCGGTCCTACGGGCGTGGGAAAAACCTACCTTGCCCGCAATCTTGCGGAATTCATGTTTGGTAATGCCGATTCTCTGATCCAGATCGACATGTCTGAATACATGGAAAAATTCACCGCCAGCCGCCTCATTGGCTCACCTCCGGGCTACGTCGGTTATGAAGAAGGGGGTCAACTTTCCGAGGCCGTCCGCCGCCGTCCCTACAGTGTCGTCCTCTTCGACGAGGTTGAGAAAGCGCACCCGGATGTCATGAACCTGCTGCTGCAAATCCTCGAGGAAGGCACCATCACAGATTCCCTTGGCCGCAAAATCGACTTCCGGAACACGATCATCATCATGACCTCAAACGTCGGTGCCTCCACCATCAAACGCCAGACCTCGCTCGGATTCGGCGCCATGGCCGAGGGCGAAGCCGACTTCGAAGGGATGAAGGAAAAAATCCTCGAAGAGACAAAGCGCTACTTCAAGCCCGAGTTCCTCAACCGCCTTGATGACCTTGTCGTCTTCCACATGCTTGAAAAAGTCGATCTCAATCAAATCGTCGATCTTGAGGTTTCCAAACTCATCAAGCGGCTTAAGGAAAAGGAAATCGATCTCACCCTTACCGCCGAGGCCCGTGAATTACTCGCCACCAAAGGTTTTGATCCTGCCTATGGTGCCCGCCCGATGCGCCGCGCCGTGGAGCGTTTCCTCGAAGATCCACTGGCGGAATCCTTGCTGCGTGGCGATGTGAAACCAGGCGATTTGGTCAACGTCACCAAAAAGCCCGATACTGAGGAACTTGAATTCCTCTCCACCCGGCCTGAGGCCCAAGAAGAAATCGGAGTGTAAGGAAATAACTGAAATCCGAGCCACGCGTGGCGCAGTATCTCGGGTAAAACAAAAATCGGGCGTTGCGGCACAGGGAAGCATGGATCAAACTGCGGTGTGCCGAGATGGCATGACCATACACGATGTTTGATTTTGACACCCTGCTTCATGATTTTCCGATTTTGGATCAATCGATCCAAGGCCACCGTTTAGTTTACCTCGACAATGCGGCGACGACACAGAAACCGCTGGCAGTGCTGCTGGCTTCCCGATATTATTACGAAGCGCTCAATTCCAACATTCACCGTGGCACTCACCACCTCGCGCGGATGGCCACAGAAGCCTTCGAAAATGCCCGCCAGACGGTGGCAACGCATCTGAATGCTACCACGTCCGATGAAGTGATTTTTACGTCGGGAGCCACGGATGGGATCAATCTGGTGGCGAATATTCTTTCTCTCTCGGGCAAAATCCAGCCTGGCGACGAAGTGCTGATTTCCACCTTGGAACATCACTCGAACATTGTGCCGTGGCAAATGTTATGCGAACGCACCGGGGCGGTGCTCAAGGTGATCGCCTGTAATGAAGACGGCACCATGGATCAGGAATCTTTCAAAGCACAACTTTCCGAGCGGACCAAAGTGATGGCGCTGACTTGGATCTCAAACTCATTTGGCACGATCATTCCGATTGTGTCGATGACGGCTGCTGCGAAAAGCGTGGGAGCCATGGTTCTCATTGATGCCGCCCAGGCGACCGCCCACATGGCGGTGGATGTGCAGGCGACAGGCGCAGATTTCATTGTATTTTCCGGCCATAAAGTTTATGCCCCCACGGGCATCGGCGTGTTATGGGGGCGGGCGGATCTGCTCAACTCGCTGCCACCGTGGCGGGGTGGCGGAGAAATGATCAAGGAAGTGACGTTTGAAAAAACCAGCTACAATGAGCTTCCCTTCAAATTCGAAGCCGGCACGCCGAATATCGAAGGCGCGATCGCGCTTGCAGCAGCCATCGACTATATCAACGGGATCGGCCTTGATGAGATACACCAGCATGAGTCGAAATTGCTGGAAGATGCCACTCGCGCCCTGGAGTCGATTCCAGGGATTCATCTCTATGGCCCGGCGGACCGGGCGGGAGCTGTTTCCTTCAACTTCGAGGGGATTCATCACTATGATCTTGGGACTTTGATGGACCAGATGGGCGTTGCTGTGAGGACTGGCCATCATTGCTGCCAGCCCTTGATGGCAAGGTTCGGCATCACGGGGACGGTGAGAGCATCCTTTGCGCTCTACAATACCCAAGCCGATGTGCTTGAACTGACCACAGCCGTGGAAAAAGCGGTTTCCATGTTGAGATAGGTTTTCCAGCCAAACACCATCATGCAAATTGTGCTCGGTATTTCAGGTTCCATCGCCGCCTACAAGGCAGCGGATCTTGCTTCGCAACTCGTCAAACTGGGGCACACGGTGAATGCGGTGATGACGGCTGCTGCAGCGGAATTCATCACCCCGCTCACACTTCAGACTTTGACTCGGCAACCGGTTTTGACCTCGTTGGAAGATGAGAAGAATTCATGGAAGCCGGGCCACATCGAGCTGGCAGACCGTGCAGATTTATTGGTGGTGGCTCCTGCCTCGGCGGCGGTGTTGGGAAACTTTGCCAACGGCCTCGCTCCAGATCCCCTCTCTTCGGTTTATTTGGCGTTGCCACGCCAGACTCCGGTGCTGCTGGCCCCGGCGATGAATGGTAAAATGTGGCTGCATTCGGCCACTCAAAGAAATTTCGCTCAACTTACCGCAGATGGTTGCCAGTTTGTGGGCCCATCGGAAGGAGAGCTTGCCTGCGGCTACGAAGGAATCGGGCGGATGGCCACGATCAATGAGATTTTAAAGAGAATCGCGGGATGGTCCTGTTAGATTCGATCGGATGATGTCAAAGAAACGGATTGTGGATCCGTTCCTCGCCGAGGGTGGTGGCGGGGCCGTGGCCGGGGAGGAGGATGGTGGCGTCATTCAGAGGGGATAAAATTTTACGGAGTTGGGTGAGAGCGTGTTGATAGATTTTAGGGTTGGCACAGCCGCCGATGGAGCCGGCGAAGATGGCATCTCCGGTGACAAGCACGGGCTGGGGGAGGCCATCAATGAAGAAGCCGAGGGCGGGATTGGCGTGGCCTGATAGATCACAGGCGCGAATGGTGAGTGAGCCCGCAATGATGGAATCGCCGGGCTGCATGGGCCGGGCATGGGTGACGGAGGCACCATGGGGGATGAGGCCACGGGCGATGAACTCCGGGATGCCGCCTACATGATCGACGTGGGCGTGGGTGATGAAGAGTTGATGGGGCGTAATGTTCCCCAAGGCGCGGATGCAGGTTCCCGGCTGGTAGCCGGTATCAAAGAGGATGGTGGCTTCTCCATGGCGGATGAGCCAGGCATTGACGCGCTCATGCTCAAAAGGCATGTCCAGGCGAGTGATGCCTGCGAGCGTGAGCGGCTGTGGCAGGTAATTGGCGTGGCTGGCGAGTGCTTCCGGATTAAGGCCAAGTGCGGGCGCGAGCTGACGGGCGGTGTTGGCGGAAAATTGCCCACGGGAGAAGGCAAGCACATCAGGCTCCGGGAGGCCGGTAAATGCTGCCGCCTCGTTGGGGGAGAGGGCAAGACCTTTGAAGGCCTTGCGGATGACGTAGGTGAAATCGTCTTCTAACATGGTCGGTCAGCGGCTGCGGTAGTAGCGATCTGGATTGTAGATAAAGTAAACATCCTTGGGATTGAGGTGGGGGAGAAATACGAAGGGTTTGCCAGTTTCATCAACTTGTTCTGCTAGAACGGCAGTAGGAGCGGCCGGGCGGGCGGGAGTGTCTATGGAATCAGGATTTTTAATCACCGAGGTTTCATCAATGCCGCTGACGATGTGGTTGACCCATTTGAGTTCCTTGGCTTGCTCGCCGAATTCGCTCCAATCGCCGCTGGAGGAGCGCTGGTACATTCTTCTGATGAGTTCATCGGAAGTGATCCCCATTTTCTGGGCGATGGGCTCGGCAAGGCGGGTCCACCAGCGTTGGCTTTCTTCGTGGATTTCGCGTTGTTCGGTTAGATTGAGTTGGCCCGCGAGTGTGGCGCTGATCTGGTGGTGGAGGATGATCGCATTCGGGTAGGCATAGGATTCCTGCGCAAGGGTGGTGATGGCGGCGGCCATGGAGGCGGCGAAGGATTTGACGACGACGTGGATCGGCGCGTCGCTGGATTCCATTGCTTTCAAGATGCGGTAGCCAGCCATGACGGAGCCACCGGGGCTGGCATCGATGACGATGAAGATGGGCAGCGTGCGATCTTTGTTATTCCAGTATTGGATGCGAGCGGTGACGAAGTCTGCGGTCTCGGGAGTGATGAGGCCGTTGAGCGGGATGCGGCGGTCTGAGATGACGACAGTGCCGTCTTCTCTGAGGGGGTTTTGCAGATAGACGGGCTTGGCATCGGCGTAGGCGGCGCGTTTGTTTGCAGCTTCTATTTTGGTGATGTCGTTCTGATATTGCGAAATATCCAAAGCGGCTTGGGTTTGGAGGGATTTAAGGTCGTTGGCGAGTTTTTCAGCGCGGGCTTTGGAGAGCTCGCCCTGCTCGGTGATGAGTTCCTTTTCGGCGTTTACTTTGGAGAGTGCATCCTGGAGGGCGGCTTGGCGTTTGATGGCATCAAGCGCGAGTTTTTCTGTTAGAAGCTCGCGCTCGAGCTTGAGACGGGTTACTTCGGAGCGGGTGGCATTGGTGGCGCTGAGGAGGCGCTCGGCTTCGAGTTTGTTCTCGAGGGACAGAGTTTCCTGCTCTTTGCGTTTTGCTTCAGCGGCAGGGTCTTTTGGTGGTTCGGTGGGGGTTACAGCCACCACTGCGGGAACGGCAGGGATAACGATTTCCGTGGAAATGGAAGTAACTTCCTTGGCGGGAAGTGCAGCGGAGAGGGTGAGACTGCCGAGGGCGAGAGTGGTGATAAGGTGTTTCATGAAGTCTGCTGAAAGCGGAGGAGAAGCTGATATTTGTCTCAGCGAGTCGAGGAATCCGGCGGGGTAACGGACTTTTTGCGGTGGCTGATGATAATGACGATGGCGGCAAAGATGAGAAAGAGGGTAGCGGCGATGCCGAGGGCAGTGAAGAGGCGGCGGCTTGCGGAATCGACTTGCTCATCGGTGATTAAATCCAATGGCTTTTCATTAGGATTGCGGGTGAAGACGAGTTTCCCATCGGCGAGGGATACACGGGTGAGCTGGGCCATGGCCGGGCCGAGGAGCGGGTCTGTGAGATAGCGCTCGGCGATGCGGTAGGGAGACATGCGGCCGATGAATGGTGCTGGCACGCTAGCTCCTGGGACCTCGATGGCAGTGATTTGCAAAACGACTTCTTTTTTAAACAAAGCAGGGTGCGCGATGAGGGTGCCATTGAGGTAACGCATGTCCGAGGCGATCCAGCCAGGCTCTGACTTTTTTGCGAAGCGGGGTGCGCCGTTGAGTGGAAATGCAATGACGAGGCGAATAGATTCCACATCAATCTGCGAGACTTTGAGGGTGCCTCTGAGTTCCTCAAAGGCGGGGTAGGCGGCGATGGCGAGATTGAGTTCTTCTGCTGTGAGGGCGAGCGAGACCTCGCTATCGGCACTGAGATCTTGGCGGAATTTTTCGAGTTTTTCTGCGAGATCATTGAGTCTGGCTTCTTGGCCATCGAGGTTTTGGAGGGCGATGAGGGCGGGCTTTTCTGCGGTAAATCGGGCGATTTCAGCCGCTTGCTTGAAGAGCGCGTAGATGGAGAATCCGATGAGGAAGATCATCATGGCCACGGCTGCGATGAAGATGGCGCAGCCCGCGAATGGGGAGCGGGCGCTGGCTTGGCGGGGAGCCTTGGGTGGTATCATGGTGCGCGGATGGTTCAGGGCTCTTTAGGCGGAGCAGGTTCCTCGGGCGAGGGAATTTCCCCGGGAAACCGGGCCTCAGGGGTAGCGGAACCATAGGCTGTGTAGGGATCTGCCTGAGGGGGCTCTTCATGCCAGCCATCGTCACCAGAGCGGTGGGCATCAGAATCGTGATGGTCATCACCCGAGTGGTGGGTTGGCCCGGCGGTAGCTTGCTCATGCTTGCGTTTTTCCTCGTTGGCGAGAATTCGCTCGATGCGCTCGCGGGCTTCGGATTCTTCTTTGACGCGGTTTTTTTTCTGATCGAAGTGGGCGAGCCAAATGCAGATTTCGTAAAGGATGATCATGGGCGTGGCCATGAGTAGCATGGTGGGAATATCTGGGGTGGGGGTGAGTATGGCTGCGGCGATGAAGATGGCGAGGATGGCGTAGGAACGCGTCTTGGACATGGTGTCATAGGTGAGCAAGCCAAGTTTCACAAACACCATGACGACGACGGGAAGCTCGAACGATAAGCCAAAGAGCAGGGTAAATTGTGTCGCAAAGGAGATATACTCACCGATCCGCCAATCGTTGGAGATACCCATATCTCCGCTCCAAGTGTAGAAAAACAGCAGTGCCTTGGGAAGAACGAGGTAATAGGCAAAGGCGGAACCTGCTAGAAAAAGCCCGAAGCCAATCGTCATCGATGGCCAAAGCACGCGCTTCTCGTGGCTGTGGAGGCCGGGGAGAATGAACTGGAGGATGAAGAGCAGCAGTAGCGGGAAGGAGACTACGATTCCGGCGACGAAGGAGAGCTTCATCGATAACATGAAGCCCTCGGTGGGCTTCAGCGCGGACATCATGTTGAGATTGCCCTGAGTGTGGGTCTCGGTCTTCGGATGGGTTTTGATGAGGGAAATGACCTGATTTTTTAGAATAGGATCTTGCTCAAGCGCGTTGATGAAACTTTCCCGCTGAGCCTCAGGAAGTGCCATGGCGGCACGCAGCAGGCTGATCGAGTTCGCATGAAAGGCGAGATTGGGATCGTTGAGGGTTTTGAGGAAAATTTCGCGCTCGGGGGGATTGAGGCTGGAGATGGAAGTCTCGACCTTGAGGGCTTTTTTCCAAAGATCTGTGGTGAGGGGCTTGGGGGCATTTTCCGGTAGGGTGGCTTCCAATTGCTTGCGCATCACCTCGTCCACTGGCTTGCGGAAGAAGGCCATGATCTCGTTGTTGTAGGCGAAGCAGACGATCATCGCGATGATCAGCGTGATCACGATTCGGGTGATCATTACCCGGAGGTCATCGAGGTGCTCGAGAAACGGCTTTTCGTGCTCCGGATGAGATTTTTCCCGGAGTTGGATGACTTTTTTCAGCAAATACATGGAAGACGCGCGAATTCAACGCCCGCCGCTGGTGAATCGCAAGGCCAGATGTGGGCGAAGTGGAAATCCAGCGGCGCGGAAGCGGGTGGGCAAATCAAGTTCCGAAGCCGATAAGGCATCCGGCAATAAGGGCTGGAACTTCCTGCGGGCCAGGGTGATAGTCTTCTGGATTTTCCTACCGTGTCCGATCTCTTCACCACTCCCGCCGCGCTGTCTAACAAGCCAATTCCTGCCGAGCCACTTGCCGCGCGGATGCGGCCGCGGACGCTGGACGAGGTGGCCGGGCAACAACATATTCTTGCTGCGGGAAAGCTGTTGCGGCGGGCAACTGAGTCGGACCGATTTACCTCCCTGATTTTTTACGGACCGCCGGGCACTGGCAAGACCACGCTCGCGAATGTGATCGCGAGGACGACTGGCTCACGCTTTGAATCGCTCAACGGGGTGGAATCGAACGTTGCGGAAATCCGGGCAAAGATCGATCAAGCCCGGACCTGGCGCGAGCTGCGCGGGGAAACGACGATTTTATTCATCGATGAAATCCACCGTTTCAACAAAGCGCAACAGGATGTATTGCTACCACACATCGAGCGCGGCATCGTCCGCTTCATCGGCGCGACCACGCATAATCCCTACTTTCATGTGAATTCGCCGCTGGTCTCGCGGTCCCAAATTTTTCAACTTGAGCCAGTGCCAGCGGTAGATGTGGTGAGGGTGTTGGAACTCGCTCTGAGCGATCATGAGCGTGGGCTGGGGGACTATCAAATCGTGGCCGAGGCGGAGGCACTGCGCCATCTGGCGGAGAAATCTGATGGCGATGTGAGAAAAGCGCTGACCGCCTTGGAACTCGCCGGCCTGACCACGCCGCCAGATGCGGATGGTGTTGTAAAGCTCACCTTGGAAGTGGCCGAGGAATCGATCCAGCGCAAGGCAGTGGTCTATGATATGGATGGGGATGCGCACTATGATACCGCCTCGGCTTTTATCAAGTCCATCCGCGGCTCGGACCCGGATGCGGCGCTCTATTGG
>Ga0105045_10006363_pt1 | contig 10446 bp, 1 predicted proteins | sample MAT02_FD_78089 | JGI IMG/M metagenome (GOLD analysis project Ga0105045, IMG submission 78089) | Freshwater microbial communities from Lake Fryxell liftoff mats and glacier meltwater in Antarctica - MAT-02 (megahit assembly) | ecosystem: Environmental > Aquatic > Freshwater > Ice > Liftoff... | reverse complement strand
GTGCTGTTTTCTTTCACATCATCAATGTGGAAGGCGTGCGATCCCCACACGGATCCAGCATCCGCCCACGAACCGCCTGAGGCTTCAAATACGCGCACGCCTGGCGTTTGCACGCCGACCTCACTATCAAATGAAGTCAAAATAATATCAGCTTCCTTGTCCCCATCAACATCAGCAACGATGGGGTACTCGTAAACCGTCAAAGATCGATTGGTGGTGAAGTACAGCTGATTGCCCGTTTTAGCATCAAAGATGCGCAAGGCGTCTTCGTCACTATGGATGGCTTCTAAATTGCCGTCATTTTGGAAATCGAACACAGTCATGCTAGTGGAACCTGAGTTATCCACCGCATCTTGCGTCCACTTCAACGTGCCATCGCTTTCAAAAACTGATGCCTTTTCATTGCTGGCAACCAAAATCTCTGGCAACCCATCTTGATCGACATCTGCAACTACCGGCGCGCCCATTGTTTTATTGTCAGGGGATTTTTTTGGCCCCCAAATCGTCTGACCGGTGTGCTCGAGCAGCCAAAGCTCATCATCAATAACCAGCACGATTTCAGCAAAATTATCGGTGTCAAAGTTGCCAACTGCGGTATAGCCAGATTGCGCCATTGGCGCGCCGGAGAAATCGATGATTGTCTCGGGCTTGATATCGCCCCGATGCCAAATGGCTCTGCCTTCAAAATCATACAAAGTGCGCCCTGCGATGACTTCCATTGTGCCGTTGAGGTCAACGTCCGCTGCAATTGATGAAAGACTTGAAGCCCTAGTGAGGAGCCCATTAGCTGGTTTGCCCGCTAAATATCCACCTGCATCAAATTCACCTGTCCAGAGCAGCTCACCCGTTAGCCCACGGAACACCTGCCTGCCAAGGATTATCTCAGCCTCTAAATCACCGTCCAAATTGGCAATCACTGGCTGATCCCATACTAAGGGCGCGGGCGGGCTAAAAGGTTCCGGCACGGGCGTACGCGGCGCACCTGTTGAAACCTGCCATTTTAAAGTGCCATCGTGCTCAAACGCATACAGCTGCATGCGACTGCCGCTAACTACAATGATTTCGGTTTTGCCGTCGTTATCAATGTCTGCAGTGGCAGTGGCGCTGAAATTCGACAGCGATAGCCCCGGTTTAGCCCATATTTCGGTCCCGGTATCGCCGTTGACCGCGACCAGTGCGGTTGACGGTGAGGTTACCCGACCTTTAAATCCTGCAACAAAGACGATATCTGGAATATCAAACTCATTAATTTGACCGTCAGCGTTGTCATCCGTCAGCTGGGTTACCGAGGGCACTTGCATTAGCGAATTGATATTAGGATTTGATGCCAATCCACGCCAGCGCCATTTCTCGCGCACCGCGTTTTGCCCAACGAAGACAGGCGTTACCTGACAGCCCAAAACGCTGGAAGCGGTATTGTTGCTGTTGTTATCTTCAATCACTTCTGCTTCGGAATCGACCCAGAACGACACCGGTGCGTCACGGAAAGAAAGTTGCGCGGTGACTGCGATATCAATAATCGCACTAGCACCGATGGGTATATCACGGTCATAACGCACCCGGCCAACTTGTGGCTCGGACTGGCTATCAAACACACCATTGTTGTTGCCATCTATAAAGGCTAGCAGCGAGAAATCCTGCACTACAGCGGACGTTCCAGCATTAACAACGGTTACCGTGAACTGAGAGTCCAGTGCGAAGCTATCTGGATTACTCGATGCCAGTGTCGAATCCGTTACGCGCAAATCAGGCAGGTAGAAGCTGATAGTAGTGGGTTTCAGACCGATTTGACCCACATCACGGTTTTGCAGCGGTTGCAGGGGCACTAATACTGTCGTGGGTTCAAACGCATCAATGCTAATCGCGAGTTTTGTGTTCGGGCCACGCAGGCCGGAGATACTGAATCGACCATCGCTCTGGCTGCGCACGCTACGCTGGCCCGATGGATCGCTCACCACTATCAGCGCATTTGCCAAGGGCTGTCGATTTGCCTGATTAACAATGGTGCCAGTGATGCTAGAGCTGTTACCCCCTGGAGGTGTAGCGCCGGCCGCATATAGTTTTGGGGAAAAGTCAAATATCTGGTTTGCAATCAATGGCACGCTAACATCGACGCTATCGAATCCCGCAAGGCTCGCGCGAATTTGCACTGCGCCAGTGCCAGTCGCCAATGAATAGCTTCCATCGGCAGTGGTTGACGTATTAACAGCTGGCGCGCCTGCAACCACGGCTATTTGCACGCCGCTAAGTGGCTGATTGGTCGCAGCATTTAAAATCGTACCGCGCACCGTTGCACCTAGAGTCGGCGTAGCTTGAGCTGCAAGTATAAATGTAATGTCAATTATCTCTCTCGGTGTAACGGTAACTTGATACTGCGAGGTGCAGAAATCTGTTGCCGTGCCGATCACCGTGACGTTTCCTGGATTCACTTGTAAAAATTGAAATCTTCCGTTGCTATCACTTGTCGCGGTCAGAGGCGTACCGTCGATCCGGACTAGCGCACTGGGAATGGGCGCGCCAGTCGTAGATTTGACTAGGCCGCGAATGACTGCAAAGTTATTCTGCGGCGTATTGCCCTGCACTAAGCGAATATCTCCTAACTCAAGAATTCGTCCAGCTTGAACAGTCAGTTCAAAACCAACCTCACGCATGCCTGCAAAACTAACTCGGGCCTGATACAGCCCCGGCGCTAGATTTTCACTTTGAATACGGCCTTGGTTGTTACTGCTTAAGGAGGTGTTGGCGGTACCGGTCAGAGTCAGTGTGGCACCTTCGATCACAAGCTCCGTAGCAGCAGATAGAACGCGCGCGCGCAATCCGGAAATACTTGGCGGCAACTGGGGTTGCTCAAATTGCCACAGCGCGCGAAGCGCCACTGAAGTTACGTAGGCATCGTTCGCAAAACTACCATTGCTATTTTGCTGCGTGCGAAGAAGCGCTACCGTGAGCTGCAAATCTGCGCGAGGCACACTGAGTGCCAACAGCGAATTTACGGCAAAACTAGTTTCAAACGTTTCACCAAAACTTTGATCGGGATTTCGCTTCCCTAACAAAAAAGTCTTGGCTCGATTAGAGGCGGTGCTGACATCGAACCTGGCTTTGACCGCCTGCAATGCCATCACTGCTTCTGACGTTGCATAGACTGTGCTCAAATTGGCAAACGTCGAAAACCAACCGCCATCGGTGCGTTGTGAGGCTTGCAAGTAACCTACCGCTCTAGACATAGGCGTGCCGGCGCCTTGGCCTGCTCGTTCAAGAGCCTGAATGCCATAAGCGGTGGCAACCGCTTCGCTTTGTTGGCCCATCACTGCTGGGAAGCCACCATCGGCATTTTGCGATGCCAACAGCTCAGTGAGCTGTGTACTTGCAGACTGACCTTGATCCACGCGCAAATGCGCCAGGCGAGCTAAAGTGTAGAGATTTAGGGTTCGATCACTGATCGCACGCTGCACGGTGGCAGAAAAGTTCGCGGTACGAGACAGACGCTGTAAGGTAAATAATGCTTCTTGATTGGTATCGACTCGATTCGCCAGATCGCTCTGTCGGTGTACACCTTCGGTCGTACTTTGTCGTGACTGTAGCCAGCTCAGGCCACTGTCGATACTTGCTAGTGCGGCTGCACTTGTCAGCAACAAGGCCACAAACAGGCTCCAGCGTGCAATGCCAAACGACAATGTTTTCATTAGCAAACTCTGTTGCGGACTAGTACTGCATTCACTGGGGTATTTGTCGTCGGATTCATTGCACATCCTCAAATCCATTTTTAAAGATGTTATCCGTCACCGGCACCGAGCTATTGATCGTCACGGTTCCTATCGCTTCCAAACCTTGTGGATCGCGCGCGCGATAGCTGAAGTTTACTTGACCAAGGGTATTTGCCGCAGGCGTAAACAAGAAACCACCGTTCAAGGCCAAGCTTAAAGTTCCCGTGGCGGGTGCCTGCGCAACCGTTGCTAATAGCGTGTCGCTATCTGGATCCACGTCGTTACTTAGCACGCCTTGCGCTGCGATTACGACAAGCGGTGCCCCAGTTGGCAAGTTGTACACATCGGAGGCCGCTATAGGCGCGTCGTTCATAGCCGTGATTTGAATCTGGACTCGTACAGGAAGCGAATCTAACACGCCGTCATTGACAACGTATTCGAAACTCAAGCTGCCAAAATCATTTCGCACTGGCTGATAGCGAATATGTCCACTGGCCAGCGCTGTCAATGTGCCACGAATGGGTTGCTCGGTGATCCGCAAAGTCAAAGGCTGACCCTCTGGATCTCGATCGTTCGCGAGCAAACTTTCCAAGGAGGTAGTGTCAAGTATGGAATCTTCTGGGATGACAAAGCTCTCTCCCACTGCCAATGGCCGCTGATTGGAAAGCGCAGTGATATCAATCGCCACTCGACCGATGGCATCGCTACTGCCATCGCTGACACGGTAGGAAAATTCATCGCGCCCCGTAAAATTACTCTGCGGCGTATAAACAAAAGCGCCGCTGCTTTGCAGCTGCAAAGTTCCATGTGCAGGCAGGGCATGAACCGAAGCGATTAAGGGTTGATTTTCGACGTCGCGATCATTGGCCAGCACGCCTTGTCCTGAGCTTAAAGTGAGGACAGTGGCTTGGGTCATGAGGTAGCGATCTACTACCGCGATAGGCGCATCATTCACACCTGTGACAGTGAGTAAGGTACTAACTGTATTGCTGGACAATGCGCCATCAGTGACTTTGTAAGTAAACTGATCAGCACCAAAATAGTTGGCGTTTGGAGTGTAGCGAAAGTGCGCACCGTCAATTACCAAACTGCCATCCGCAGGCTGAGTCAAAATTTGCACGCTTAAAGAATCGCCGTCAGGGTCACTATCATTTACGAGCAACCCTTTGATCGCGCCTCCGCTGCGCAAAACACTATCTTCTGTCAAGCTGTAAGACTCACCTGTGGCGACTGGCGGACGATTGGCAGTGCCTGTAATTCGCACGTTAACTACAGCCAAATCGCGCGCCTGCCCATCAGTCACTGCATAACGGAATTGATCCGTTCCGACGAAATCAATTGTAGGTTGATAAACAAAACTACCGTTGGCAGACATTATCAGCTGTCCATAGTTAGGCTCATCGACCAACTCAACCGTCAAGCTATCGGCATCAATATCACTATCATTAGTGAGCACACCTGCAGCGACAGCAATGTTCAAAGGTTGATTGGGCGAACCTTGATAGTTATCGTCTTGAGCTATTGGTGGGTCATTTTGCGCCAATATCGAAATGCTAGCGGTTACTATCCCTGAGCTATTGACGCCATCGCTGACACGGTACTGAAACTGATCGCTTCCATTTGCATTGGCATGCGGTCGATAGAGAAAATGACCATTGTTCTGCAGCGTTAAAACGCCGCGACTGGTAGTATTTACCAGCACAGCCGCCAATGCTTGCCCTTCTGGATCCCGATCATTTGCTAACACACTTCCAACGGAAGCGGAGTCTAGCTCGTTATCTTCAAACATTCCGAATTGTTCGCTTTGCGCAATTGGAACTAGATTTGCCATGCTGTTGCTGATTTGCAAGCTCACCAAGCCGATAGCCGACTGCCCCGCCACACTGGCCGTGTAAGCGAAGCTTGTGCTGCCGACAAAATTGGCAGGCGCGGTGTAAACAAATCCGCCATTGCTAGCCAACTGCACCGAACCATGAATCGGCTGGTTCAACAAAGCAGTCGACAATGCAGCATTGGTGCCAGTAGCGCCGTCATTGACTAATACGCCAGGTGCGGGAACCGTCAAGTTGGGCCCGTTTACGACATATTGATCATCTGCTACCGTGATTTCGATAGGATCCGTTACATCCGACACCGTGATACTAACGCGTGCGGTCGCTACCGCGCCGCGATCATCGCTGACTTGATATTCAAACTGATCGACACCTGCAAACACCCCGTTCGGCTGATACTTAAAGCTACCATCTGGGCGCAAGGTCAACAGCCCGTTTGCTGTCGTTGATAATTGGGCTGCTGTCAAAGCGGTACTGTCGATGTCAGTGTCATTGACTAACACGCCCTGTGCGCGCGCCACGTTCAAGGTTTGGTTCTGAATTGCGCTGTACGAATCGGGTAAAGCTGTTGGCGCATCATTGACTGAATCTACAAAGATCACGATTTCGTCCTCAGCAAATAAACCAGATTGATCGTAAACGCGGTAGCGCAGCGTTTCTCGTCCAGACCAATTGCTATTCGGTGTGTATGCAAAGCCACCGCTGCTTTGCAAAATGATCGCGCCGTTGGTTGGCTGGCGCGTAACAATGGCGTTTCCAAGTGTTTCACCATCCACCTCCTCGTCGTTGCGCAACACGCCGAGAGCGGTTGGAGCGACCAAAGGATTGTCTTCGTCAACGCGATAACTATCTGGCTCAGTGATTGGCGCGTCGTTAACCGGCAAAACTGTGACGTTAACCGCTCCCAAACCAAATGCAAAGTAAGGATCGCTTGCACGATAGAAAAAGCGATCCGGCCCAAAGTAATTTGGTGCGGCCTTATAGGTAAAACCACCGTCTATTCGAATACTGACCTGACCTTGACATGGGCTACAGGGGCTTCCGCCGGTGGCATTTGAAACGAGCGTGTCGCCGTCAATATCGCTGTCATTTAGAAGTATTCCGTTCGCTGCGGAAACCGTTAGCTGGGTATCCTCATTAACGGTGTATGCGTCATTACCCGCTATCGGCGCTGTATTGACCCGAATACTGACAATCGCTGGCTCACTAACACGTCCGGTAGCGTCCGTTAGCAGGTAGCGAAAGGTGTCCAATCCTGAGTAATTTTGATTAGGCGCATAAATAAAAGTGCCATTTGGGTTAAGCGTTAACTGACCATTTTGAGTTGTTGCCAGCAGCTGCATTGTAAATGGTACAAGGTCGATCCCTGTAGCGGCAGCCCAAGGCGAAGCTGATGCAAACTCTCGAAGATCAGGATCAAAATCGTTCTTCAAAATACTGTTTACCACGCTATCGATAGTCAAAGTCGTGTTGCGCTGAGTCAAATAGTTATCAGATGCGGCCCGAGGCGCATCTGGCACCGGTCTTACCGTTAGCGTGATTTGTGCATCAGCAAAGTAGATTTCATCCGTAATGCGATAGCTAAACGTCTCAACACCGTAAAAGTGCGCTCTGCTGGAGGCGCGAAACACAGTTGGATTGGTCAGGCTGTTCCAATCGACCCTGCCGTAACGCGCTCCAGCTGTAAAATCAATGAACTTCAGCGGGTCATTATCGGGATCTGAGTCATTGACCAGCAATGATGGCGTTACTACCGAAACTGAATCCTCGTCAATGGTATATGCGTCAGGCCGTGCAACTGGCGGTGCATTGGTTCTGACTCGAACTACTGCGGTATCACTTTGACTGGTGCCGACCTGACTTACCCGATATGTTAATTGGTCTGATCCAGAGAATCCTTGCGCTGGGGCGTAAGTTAATACGCCGCTCGGGGTAATTGTCGATACACCAAACTGAGGCGGCGTAACCAGCACGTACGTGACTGCAAAATCATCATCAAACAAATCGTTGCTACCAATGAGTCGGCTGCTACCACCATTGGCTACTAGAATTTCATTTTGCCTGACGCCATAAATGTCATCAACTGCATCTACGCCATCGTTGACCAAGGCAAAATCCAGCACTACTTTAGCCACGTTGCTGCGGCTTGTACCATCGAAAATTTCATAGCTGAACTCGGTAAAGCCATTAAAATTACGCATAGTTTTTACGCTAAAGCTACCGTCCCGATTGACGACTACTTGTTCGCGATCATTCGAATGCACTAAGAAAGCTTCCAGCAAGTTCGCCGGCGTGTCTTGGTCAGTATCGTTAGCCAGCAATCCATTCGCTGCATTGACAACCAGCTCTTGGTCTTCTAGGCCCTCGTACGCATCTGCGTTGGCACGCGGCAAATTGGTGATCCCAACAGCCAAGGTCACTGTCGCTGCATTAGAGTTAGAACGACCGTCACTCACACGATAGCTAAAGGGATCTAAGCCTTGGAAACTGACATTGGGTTGATAAGTAAACGTACCGTTGGATAACAATTGCAAAACGCCATTGGCGGGTGGCGTAATGACCTCAGCTGTTAAGCTATCATCTTCAGGAAAATCAAAGTCGTTGTCCAACAAACCGTCTTCGACATCTGTAACTTCCAAAAACTGATTAACATCCAACAAGTATACGTCGTTGGTGGCGGTAGGCGGCTGCGATACCGCGATCACAACTTCACCCGTGTGCGTCGCGCCCTCAGGATCTTGCAGCCGGTACGTAAAGCCATCTAAGCCGCGATAGTTGACCTCAGGGACATAGTTAAAGGAGCCATTAGACCGGAAGGTCAACAAACCATGAGTGGTGCTAGTCAATAACAACGCAGTCAAGCCTGTGCTGTCAATATCCTCATCGTTGCTCAAAACACCGGGCACGGGAACTACGAGTTCAACATTTTCGTCAGTGAGGTAGCTATCGTCATCCGCGTCTGGCGCGTCATTCACGGCTGTGATGTTTAAGGTGACCAAGATCGGATTGCTGGTCTGACCACTGGTGCGAAGTCGATAGCTAAATGTGGTGGTGCCGTTTCGATCCGCGCTATCAGGTTGAAACACAAATCCGCCGTTACCGGTCATTGTCAGTGTGCCCCAAGCCGGTTGTTGGGCTATTTCAATAGTGATACCGCTGCCGTTTCCAGCTTGATCATTCGCAAGAATGCCCGGCGGGTCGACGAAAAGCACTTCACCTTCTCGCGAGCTGTAGGTATCTGGCTGCGGGTTTGTCCGTATCACGCGAACTTGCTGTGTGGCAATTGCCGACGTTTCATCCGTATTGGTGGCTAGTGCTTTTAACGTGTATGCGCCATCTGGAATTGCGCTAATATCCCAAGTCCATTCGTAGGGTGCTTCCTGATCAACGCCCAGCACTTGGTCATTGGCTTTAAATTCGACAGAAGCTACTCCGATTGGATCTGCGGCTGTTATTCGAATAACCGTGTTGGTTGTCAACACCGCATTGGCTGCTGGCGCTTGGAAGGTTATGGTTGGTGTGCTCGGCGTCAGTACGAAAGGCTGTGGAGTCAAAACCACACGTGCCTGATTCATATTGCCACGAAATTCGGCGTAAACAGTTTTGTTGCCAGCACCTGCAGACAATACAAAATTTGTTGATGCACTAATCGGTGTAAAGCCGCCAGCGAAAGTCGTACTTTCTGATAAACGAAAACTTGAAGCATTTCGGCAGCGCAATGCCAGAATAACTTGCCTGCGATTCACCGCATACACGCCATTAGCAGCTCGTACACTACAGCTGCCCAAAGGCGTGCTCGCTAAAAACTGCCCGTAGTCGACACCGGGGGAAACTGCGCTACCTTGTCCATTTAGATTTGCAACCGGGTCACGTGGCCCGCTTGGATGGCCCCACCAGTTTTGTCTTGCTGAGACAATTTGCGATGGTGTAAGGTTTAGCACAGCAAAATTACTATTATTTGCGAGCTCACTATTTTCTATGCGCGGCGTTGCGCCTTCGGACTGCAAGCCAATTTGATTATTAATCAACACACTGTCGCGAATAATTGGCACGCCAGAGGTTGTATCGGAACCAATAACCTTAATGCCGTATGCGTTATCCCGTAGCGTGACTCCTTCAAACACATAGGGCAATCGAGAAAACGCCAATGCAGCACCGTTTCCGCCACCTGCATAACGTATTTCTACGTTATTAAGAACTGTTCCAGAAACCGAAGCACCTGTGGTCAAGGTTAGACCTATCCAATCGCCAGCCTGTGGTAACGGCGCGTTTGCAATCGTTGCCCCGCCAACGCTACCGTCATTGATGCTAGTAAAAATAACCTCACCTTGGGTCTTAAGGGTATTTCGAGAAACCAACTCACTGTCGGTGCCAAATTTGACAACAACGCCGTCGTTAACTGTCAGCTCAGCGGCAAATGCACAATTGAGCATACTCAATATTACTAAAACGAGACTCTGCTGTATTCTTTTAACATTTGGTGTGCAGCCAAGTGCGCGATTAAGCTCAGTGTATGAATTAATATTCTCGGCTAGAAGGGCTTTCATTTTCTCTCCGATTTATAGAGTGACGTTGATTTCAACGATGTCAGGCGTTGCACCCGGGGTGCTTGCCGTTACCGTCGTGCTGCCCGCCGTAATAGCGCGACAAGCCGATGAATTGCTGCGGTTTGCCCCAGCAGCAATTGTTACGGGTGAAACAATAGTAAAAACACCCGGCGTTGAAGACGTTAAATTGATAGTTCGGTTTACTATAGCCCGGCCCCCGCCGCCAATTTGACCTGGCACCTCGAAAAACACCGTGGCAGATGGCTGCGCACCTACGAAATAGCTTCCGCTCAATCCAGAGATTTTAAGCACCGGCTCGACGACCCGAATCCCAATGCTGCTGGAGGTATAGCCCGTCGCACT
>Ga0105045_10006361_pt1 | contig 10448 bp, 10 predicted proteins | sample MAT02_FD_78089 | JGI IMG/M metagenome (GOLD analysis project Ga0105045, IMG submission 78089) | Freshwater microbial communities from Lake Fryxell liftoff mats and glacier meltwater in Antarctica - MAT-02 (megahit assembly) | ecosystem: Environmental > Aquatic > Freshwater > Ice > Liftoff... | reverse complement strand
GTCTTGCCCGACATGGCGCTGACGATGACGATCACGTCATGACCACGCGCAACCTCGCGCCTGACCTTCAGCGCGGCATTCCTGATGCGCGAAAGGTCGGCCACCGAGGTGCCGCCGAATTTCATGACAAGAAGCGGCATCCTGTTCCCCCGGGGCGCCTTTGCAATCAGGTCGCGTGTCTATGCGCGGGCGGCTCGGGGTGCAAGTGTCGGGTCAGCGAAGGGTGCAGGCCATCTGTTCGGGGTGCCACAGGCGGGGCTGTTACCGACGATCAGAGCGCACGCCACCCGATATCGCGGCGGCAGAACCCACCGGGCCAGTCGATGGCATCGACCATCGCATAGGCCGCATCGCGTGCAATCGCCAATGTGTCGCCCCGTGCAGTGATGTTCAGAACGCGGCCGCCGTTCGCGGTGACCTTAGCGCCATCGGTGCGGGTTCCTGCGTGGAACACCATGCGGCGGCTGTCTTCGGGCAACCGGTCCAGCCCGCCGATCACCGATCCCTTCGCATAGTCGCCCGGATAGCCCCGCGCCGCCATCACCACCGTCAGTGCATGATCGTCGGCCCAGGTCACCCGCGCGTTGTCCAGTCGCCCCTCGGCGCAGGCCAGCATCAGGTCCAGCGCCTGCGCACCCAGCCGCATCATCAGCACCTGACATTCGGGGTCGCCGAAGCGGGCATTGTATTCGACCAGCCGCGCGCGGCCATCCCCGATCATCAACCCGGCGTAGAGTACACCCTGATAGGGGGTGCCGCGCCGGGCCATTTCGGCAATCGTGGGCAGGATGATCTGTGCCATCACCTGCGCCTGGATCGCTTCGGTCAGTACCGGCGCCGGGGAATAGGCACCCATGCCGCCGGTGTTGGGGCCATTGTCGCCGTCGAAGGCGCGCTTGTGGTCCTGTGCGGTGCCGATGGGCAGGGCGTTGGTGCCGTCGGTCAGGATAAAGAAACTGGCCTCTTCGCCTGCCATGAATTCCTCGATCACCACCTCGGCCCCCGCCTTGCCGAACCGTCCGCCCAGCATGTCGTCGACGGCAGCCATCGCCTCGGGTGCCGTCATCGCTACCACCACGCCTTTGCCTGCGGCCAGACCGTCGGCCTTGATGACGATAGGGGCCCCCTGTGCGGTGATATGGGCGCGGGCGGCGGCGGCATCGGCAAAGCGGGCATAGCCTGCGGTCGGTGCCCCGCAGGCATCGCAGATGGCCTTGGTAAAGGCCTTTGACGCCTCAAGCTGCGCCGCTGCGGCAGAGGGGCCGAAGGTCAGCAGTCCCGCTGCGCGGGTGGCATCGGCGACGCCTGCGGCCAGCGGGGCCTCGGGACCGACGATGACGAAATCGACGGCGTTTTCCTCGCAGAACGTCACCACCGAAGCGCCGTCAAGAATGTCGATATCCGCGCATTCCGCCACCATCGCGATGCCCGCGTTTCCGGGGGCCACGATCAACCGGTCGCACTTGGGGTTCTGCTTGACCGCCCAGGCAAGGGCATGTTCCCGCCCGCCGCCGCCGAGGATAAGGATGTTCATTGCCGCCCCCGCTTGGCCTGCCGTCCGCCGCGTTCTAAGGTTCGCTCAGGCAGACCACAAGGCGCGCAATGACCACGGACCTGATCGAAGACCCAAGCCCCCCCGGCAACCGCCCCGAATTCACCGTGTCCGAACTGTCGGGCGCGGTGAAGCGGGTGATAGAGGGGGAATTTTCGCTGGTGCGGGTGCGGGGCGAGGTGGGGCGGGTGTCGAAACCCGGCTCGGGGCATCTGTACTTCAACCTCAAGGACGACCGGGCCAGTCTGGATGCCGTGGTGTGGAAGGGGCAGGTGTCGCGCCTGCAGGTAAAGCCAGAGGAGGGGATGGAAGTGGTCGCCACAGGGCGGCTGACCACGTTTCCTGGCGGGTCGAAGTACCAGCTGATCGTCGAGGACATGGCCCTTGCGGGCATGGGTGCCCTGATGGCGATGCTGGAGAAGCGGCGCGCGGCACTGGCAGCCGAGGGGCTGTTCGATGCCGCCCGGAAGCAGCCGATCCCCTATCTGCCGACCGTGATCGGTGTCGTCACCTCGCCCAGTGGAGCCGTGATCCGCGACATCCTGCACCGTCTGCGCGACCGGTTTCCGCGCCATGTGCTGATCTGGCCGGTGGCGGTGCAGGGGGCCGCCTGCGCACCCGAGGTGGCGGCGGCGATCCGGGGATTCAACGCGATTGCGCCGGGCGGCCCGGTGCCGCGCCCGGATGTGATCATCGTGGCGCGTGGCGGCGGGTCGCTGGAAGATCTGTGGGGGTTCAACGAGGAGGTTGTGGTGCGGGCGGCGGCGGAATCGGCGATCCCGCTGATCTCGGCGGTGGGGCACGAGACCGATACGACGCTGATCGACCATGCGGCCGACCTGCGCGCACCGACGCCCACGGCGGCGGCAGAGCTGGCGGTGCCGGTGCGGATCGACCTGATTGCTGCGCTGGACGGATTGGCGGCGCGCATCATGCGGGGGGTGTCGCAGGGCATCGGGTTGCGGGGGCAACGTCTGCGCGATCTGGCGCGTGCCTTGCCACGGGCCGAGACGCTGGTGGCGGGGTCGGCGCAGCGGCTGGATTTGTGGGCGGGCAGGTTGCAGGGCGCGCTTGGCCTGTCGGTCACGGCGCGGCGCGGACGGTTCGACGGACTGGCGGGCCGGGTGCAGCCGGGGGCGCTGTTGGCGCTGTTGCGGGCGCGGGATGACCGGCTGTCGGATCGCGGGGCGGCGCTGGTGCTGGCGCTGATCCGTGGCGCGGACCGGCGGGGCGAGCGTCTGGCGGGGTTCGACGCACGTCTTGCGGCGGCGTATCAGCGGGCCTTGCTGGTTGCGGTGCGGCAGGGGACCGAAAGTTCGGCGCGGCTGACAGCCTTGTCGTCGCGGCTGGATGCCGCCCCCCATGTGCGTCTGTCGATGCTGGCCGAGCGGCTGGACCGGCTGGACCGGCTGCGCCAGACACTTGGCCATGCCGAAACGCTGCGGCGCGGCTTTGCCATCGTGCGGGGGGACGGGGCAGTGGTGACGCGCCGTGCGACCGCCGAGGCCGCGCAGGTGATCGAGATCGAGTTTGCCGATGGCCGGATGGTGCCGGGGGCAGCCCCTCCGCCCCGCCGCCCCCGAGAACGGGTCAAGGATGGCGGGCAGGGCGACCTGTTCTGAGAGTGACGCGGAGATTTGTTTGAAAATGTGCAGCGCGGTTCGCGGATCACATCAGGTCCGTGCCCCAAAACATCTGATCTGCACTCTGGGGATGTCTGGCGAAGGGTCTGCAATATTTGGAAATGTCAAACTCCGACGTCCGGCCCCGCGCAAATCAGCGGGCTGGACGATTGCGCCACCTCGGACAGGTCAGCCCCGTTCGGATCGCCGGTAAAGCGCGCGCGAATGCCACCTTCGATTCGGTGGAAGGTCCAGCACTGCGGGCCGTCGAGGTCTTGCTCGTAGACAAAACAGATCTCTTGCCCCGCCTCATACCAGTAACCCTCGCGGCATTCGTCGCCCTTGAAGGCCCAGAGAACGCGGCGACCCGGCAGGTATTGCTCGACCCCGTAAACCTCGCCTCCAAGGCCATAGGTCAGGGTCTTGCCGGTCGAATAGCTTTCGAACTCGGCGGCAGACATGGGCGGGGCGATCGGGGTCGTCTCGGCCAGCGCAGGGCAGGCCGCAAGCGTCAGGGCAAGGATCAGGGGGCGCATCGGCGGCTCCGGCTGGGGTTGGCGGATGGTGCCCCGAACACGCGGCAAAGGCCAGTAACGCCTGTGTCAGTCCGTTCGCCAGTTTTTCAGGTGCGGATGAATCATGCGCCGCCAGAGCGGTGGCACAAGCGCGATGGTACAACAGACGGGCAGGGCATAGGGCAGACGCGGGGCCGCGTCAGCCCCTGGAAGACGCAGGGCCGGATAGGGGCGCGACGGGTGCGCATGGTGGTCGGAATGGCGGGGTGCGTTCAGCATGAGGGCTGCCGAGAACCAGTGCGGCGCGTTCCACGAATGCCGGTCACCCACCGGCTCCAGCCGTCCGTCGGGCAGGCGCGCGCGCATCAGGCCATAGTGTTGGACATAGTCCGACAACAGCAGTTGCGACTGCGCATGCAGCGACAACAGAACCCAGACCGCCACCCCAGCCCAACCTGCCACCAGACCACCTGATGCAAGTCCAAGCGTGGATCCGGCAAGATACCAGGCATAGGGATGCAGGCCGCGACTGCCCCGCCGGTCCGCCTCGGCTAGCCAGCCCGCGCGGAACGATCCCACCCAGGCGCGCAGGAAAAAGCGATAGCAGCCCTCGCCACGCCGTGCGGTGTTGGGATCGGCGCGGCTGGCGGCATGGCGGTGGTGGACAAGGCGATGCGCCGACGTGTGGTGGCCGAACAGCAGGCTGGCATAGACCGCCGCGCCCAGCCGGAACATGCCCCGGTTGCCGCGATGAATCAGTTCGTGCGCCGCCGGATTGGACACCTGCCCGCACCACAGCCCGAAACCGGCGAACAGCGCAATCCGTTCCCACGTTGCCAGCCCGCTGTCGCCCGCGATGGCCCAGACGGCCAGCGGCATGGCGGCCAGATGTGCCACACCCAGAACCAGCAGCAAGGGGTCGGCTGCTGGAAACTCGGCACCCTCGGGGGCGTCGGGGGCAAGCCATGACAGGGTCTGATCCAGAAGCGCGGTGAAAACGGTCATGTAGAACAGCCCAAGCAACACCCAGCCGCCCCCGGCCAGCCCCATGGCAAACAGGGGCAGGGGCAGGATCGCAGCAAGCGCGAACATCGCCATAGTTGGCAGGGGCGGGGCCTTGGGTTGCATCGGGTGGTGGATCGCCTTTTGCATGAGCGTCTGATTGTGCGGCAAGGTTGTTAACGGGGGGACCCGTGCGCCCCGCCCCCCGGTGGGATATTTGTGAAAAGATGAAGGGGGATAGCGGGGGGATGGTCGAAGTTGGTGGCACCCCCATAGCACAGGTGTGGCTGGGATGCATCCGGTCGGACGGTGAACACGGCGTCGCAGGGGCGGGGACAATCGGTGCGGAAGGTCGCGCCCTTTCATCGGCTTGCCAATTCGCATAAGTGAAGGCAGCCGCGAAAGGGTATTCCCCCATGTCCTTCTTCAAGAAACTGCGCGACCGGATGTTCCGCTCGTCCGACCGGATCGGCGAGGGGCTGGATGCGCTGGTTGCTGACCAGGCACCCGAGCCCGAGGCCGCAAAGCCCGGTCTGATCGGGCGCATTCTGGGGCGTGGCGCGGACGAGCAGCGCCGCGTCATGGATGACGCGATGTTGGAAAGTCTGGAAGAGGTGCTGATCGCCGCCGATATGGGGGTCGACACCGCGCAGAAGGTGTCGGCCAACATCGCCGAGGGGCGGATGGGGCGGCGGGTATCGTCGTCCGAGTTGCGCGACGCGCTGGCCGACGAGATCACGCGCATCATGACGCCGGTGGCACGACCGATGCCGATCTATCCCAAACGCCCGCAGGTGGTGCTGGTCGTTGGCGTCAACGGGTCGGGCAAGACGACGACCATCGGCAAGCTGGCCTCACAGTTCCGCACCGCCGGAAAATCGGTGGTGATCGCGGCGGGCGACACGTTCCGCGCGGCGGCGGTCGAGCAATTGCAGATCTGGGGGACGCGTGCGGGCGTTCCCGTGCTGACCGCGCCCGAGGGGTCGGACCCCGCGAGCCTTGCGTTCGACGCGATGGGGCATGCGCAAGAGACGGGTGCCGACCTGCTGCTGATCGACACGGCGGGGCGGTTGCAGAACCGGGCCGACCTGATGGAGGAACTGGCCAAGATCGTCCGCGTCATCCGCAAACGCGACCCCGATGCGCCGCATAACACTCTGCTGGTGCTGGATGCGACCACCGGGCAGAACGCGCTGCTGCAGGTGGAGATTTTCCGCAAGATCGCGGATGTTTCGGGGCTGGTGATGACCAAGCTGGACGGCACCGCCAAGGGTGGCGTTCTGGTGGCTCTGGCGGACAAGTTCGGCCTGCCGATCCACGCCATCGGCGTGGGCGAGCAGATCGACGATCTGGCCCCCTTTGACCCCGCCGATTTTGCCCGCGCGCTGGTGGGTTCGGGCGAGGTCTGACCGTTTTTGGCTGGGCGAATAGGTGGGGCTTGCGCGGGGGCCGCTGATGGGGTTGATCGCAGTCGGCGCAGGGCTGATGCAACTGGGGTATGGATGATGAGCGACAGGACAGTTTCCCCGGGCCTGAAGGCGGCGCTGGAATATGGGCCGATCCTGGCCTTTTTTGCCGGCTATGTATGGCTGAAGGATAGGACATTCAGCATTGCAGGCACCGAATACGGCGGCTTCATCGCGGTAACGGCGGCTTTCGTGCCGCTGATGATAATTTCGACCCTGCTGATGTGGCGGCTGACGGGCAAGCTTTCGAAGATGCAGGTGGCGACGGTGGTGCTTGTGGTGGTGTTCGGCGGCCTGTCGGTCTGGCTGAATGACGAGCGGTTCTTCAAGATAAAACCCACGATCATCTATGTTCTGTTCACCGTGATTCTGGGGATCGGCCTGCTGCGGGGGCAGTCCTGGCTGCAGGTGGTGATGGGCGAAGCGCTGGAGATGACGGATGAGGGCTGGATGATCCTGACGCGGCGGCTGGCGCTGTTCTTTGCCGGGCTGGCGGCGGCGAACGAGGCGGTCTGGCGGCTGATGTCAACCGACGCCTGGGTGAACTTCAAGACATTCGGGCTGACGCTGGCGCTGTTCGGGTTCTTCATGGCGCAGGCGGGGCTGTTGAAGAAGTACGGCAAGGACGACGCCTGATGCTGAAGACCCGGATCATTCCCTGTCTGGACGTGGCCGAGGGACGGGTGGTGAAGGGCGTGAACTTCGTCGATCTGGTGGATGCGGGTGATCCGGTTGCGGCGGCCGCCGCCTATGACGCGGCGGGGGCAGACGAGTTGTGTTTCCTCGACATCATGGCGACCGAGGAAAACCGGGGAACGATGTACGATCTGGTAACCCGTACGGCAGAGCGGTGTTTCATGCCGCTGACGGTGGGGGGCGGGGTGCGGACACCCGGCAATGTGCGGGCGCTGTTGCTGGCGGGGGCGGACAAGGTATCGTTCAACTCGGCCGCCGTGGCAAATCCGGATGTGGTGGCGGAAGCCGCCGACCGGTTCGGCAGCCAGTGCATCGTGGTGGCGATCGACGCCAAGACCGTGGCACCGGGCCGGTGGGAGGTTTTCACCCATGGCGGGCGGCGGGCGACGGGGATTGATGCGGTCGAGTTTGCCTGTCTTGTGGCCGAGCGGGGGGCTGGGGAGATTTTGCTGACCTCGATGGACAGGGACGGGACGCGGGCCGGGTTTAACCTGGGCCTGACGCGGGCGATTTCGGATGCGGTGCCGGTACCGGTCATCGCCAGCGGCGGGGTAGGGACGCTGGAACATCTGGTCGAGGGGGTCACGCTAGGCGGCGCGTCTGCCGTGCTCGCGGCGTCGATCTTTCATTTTGGCGAATTCACCATCGGACAGGCCAAGGCCCACATGGCCGCCGCAGGCATTCCGGTGCGGTTGTGAGCGCGCTGGAACGCTTGGCCGCGACCATTGCGGACCGTTCAGGCGGCGATCCCGAAACCTCGTGGACGGCCAAGCTGTTGTCGCGCGGCCCCGAAAAATGTGCCGAGAAGTTCGGCGAAGAAGCAATCGAGGCGATCATCGAGGCGGTAAAGGGCGACCGCGAAAGGCTGACCTGTGAAGCGGCAGATGTGGTCTATCATCTGCTGGTGATGCTCGCGTCGCGTGGGGTGACGCTGGATGATGTGCTGGCCGAACTTGGGCAGCGCGAGGACGTTTCCGGCATTTCGGAGAAGTCCGCGCGGTCTTGACCGGCAGGTCCGGGGGGGGGGTTACACCCCCCGGGCACCCCCCCGCGGGATAATTGTATCAAGCCAAGGGGGCGAAGGCGAAAGGACTTCCGTCACTTCGCGATCGTCTCTTGCTTGACGAACATGTTGCCCCAGGCGCGGTCGATCAGGTCGGGCGTCATCTGGTAGGGGATGCACTCGAATTCGCAGACCGAAATCATCTGGTCGATCAGAAAGTTCGGCATGTAATTGGCATAGCAGTTGTCGATGGTCGGAAACTTCGACTTCATCAGATGGACAAGGGCGGTCTCGTCCAGCGGCACTTTCTTTTTCCGTGCGACCATCGCAAAGATTTTCAGGAAGTTTTCCTGGTTCGGCCCGTCGATCTTGATCTTGAAGAAAATCCGGCGCAGGGCCGCACCGTCGAAAATCTCGTTCGGATGGAAGTTGGTGGAAAAGATCACCAGCGTGTCGAAGGGCACGGTGAACTTCTCACCCGATTGCAGGGCCAGGATATCCTTGGCCTCTTCCAGGGGCACGATCCAGCGGTTGACCAGTTTCTGCGGCGATTCCGCCTGACGGCCAAGGTCGTCGACGATGAAGATGCCGCCAGTGGATTTCAGCTGCAGCGGTGCCTGATAGGTGCGCGCCGTGGGGTTGTAGGTGAGGTCCAGCATATCGAGGCTAAGCTCGCCGCCGGTGATGACGGTCGGGCGTTCGCAGAACACATAGCGATTGTCGAACCGGTTCGCGCTGCGGCGCAGGGCTGTGGGATCTTCGGTCGAGGCCTGGGCCATGGAATGAACGATGGGATCATAGACGGTGATGACCTGGCCCGAGTATTCAAGCGCCCGCGGCACATAGATGCGGTCGCCCATGGCGTCACGGATGCCGTTGGAGATACTGGATTTTCCGTTGCCGGGTGGGCCGTACATCAGGATCGATCGACCCGAGGTGATGGCGGGGCCGAGGTTCGACAACAGATCCCCCGGCAGGATCAGATGGCCCATGGCGCGGGTCAACTGGTCGCGCGTCAGGCGGATGTCGCGCACCGACTGGCGCTTGACCTGCACCTTGTAGTCCTCAAGCGGGACCGGCATCGCGCCGTAGTATTCCGACTGCGACAGCGCATCCAGCGCGCGGGCCTTGCCGCCGTCGGTCAGCTGATAGCCCATCTCGTTGCCGGACGTTGCATGCAGCGTGCCCGTCGCCTCAAGCAGTTTCTGGCCGCGCGCAAGGTCGACCAGTTCTTGGGTGACCGGCACCGGCAGGCAGATCACCAGGCTGATCGCCGAGACGAGATCAAGGTTGGTGCGGAACATCGTCTTGAGCAGGATGTCCCGCATCATCACGATGGACAAACCCACTTCGGACAGGTTTTTCGGCGCGGGGGGGGCCAGGACGTTGGGCGTGGCGGGCGGGGTCAGTTGCACGTTCATGGGCGGCACTTATCCAAGGTGATGACGGTTCTTTTCGCGTTAGCACAGGTCTAGGGCATGATTGCGGCAAGTACCGGGTAGAAAATCAGCGTGCCCGACAGGGCCAGCCCCATCGGAAACTTGTGATGTGTCCAGGATGCCCAGTCGGGTGTCGCGGCGCGCACGGCAGGCAGGGCGCGGGCGATGCGGTGGCAGGCAAAGGCCCCCAGGATGCAGGCGGCAAACAGCGCCATCACCGTGCGGATATCGGCTCCGGTAAAAAACGGGGCCATGGCGGCGGCATATTTGCTGTCGCCGGCACCCACCCCGGCAAAGGTGGTTAAAAGGAACCCGATCACCAGCACGATGGCCAGAAGCGCAAAGCCCCAGAGCCAGATGTTGGTCGGTTGCAGGAAATAGCCTGCCACCAGCCACACCCCTGCCAGCGCCAACACGGCCTGGTTGGGGATTTTCATCGATTTCATGTCGGACCACGCCACCCAGATCGCGATGGGCGCTGTAAAGATCAGAAACCACAGGAAACCGGCGGGATCGGTTGCAGGGATCGGCAGCATCAGAGGTTCACATTCGCATCAAGGGCGGCCAGCGAACGGGCGGCCTCTTCAAAGTGCTGCGGATGGGTATCGACGGCCTCTTGCAGCAACCCCTTGCCCAGCGACACATCGCCCTGCTTGATCGCTGTCAGCGCCAGCGTGTACAGCAGTTGCGCGCGTTCGGCCTGCGTCATCTGGACGACGGGCAGATCGTAGTTTCGTTGCGCGCCGCGGGCGAGGACGAGGTTGTTCTTGGCAGTGAACATCGTGGGTTCATAAGTCAGCGCGTCCTGGAACAGCTTTTCCGCGCCGGTAAAGTCGCCGCGCGTCAGCTTCGAAAAGCCCCAGTTGTTGTAGACGCCAGACGGCTTGGGCGTGAGACCCGCCGCGATTTCATAGAAACTGTCGGCCTTATTCCAGTCCTTCTTGCTGTCGGCAATCATCGCCTCAAGCCGGTAGCGCTGATAGGTTTCGTGCGTGGGGGGGATCTTGTTCAATTCCGCCTCGGCTGCGGTCCAGTCGTTCGCACGGATCAGCGAATCGGCCAGTTCGACCCGGTCGTCGTTGGTGCCTTCGGGGGTGGCCGCAACCTGCGCCCAGACAGCGGCCGCTTCCTTCGGCTTTTTCGCGCGCACAAG
>Ga0105045_10006360_pt1 | contig 10449 bp, 9 predicted proteins | sample MAT02_FD_78089 | JGI IMG/M metagenome (GOLD analysis project Ga0105045, IMG submission 78089) | Freshwater microbial communities from Lake Fryxell liftoff mats and glacier meltwater in Antarctica - MAT-02 (megahit assembly) | ecosystem: Environmental > Aquatic > Freshwater > Ice > Liftoff... | reverse complement strand
CGCCGAGCGCTTGTGGCGCCTGACGGGAGACTCCTTTGGGGCAGCACCGGCCCGCAGACAGAGGCACGGAGGACGGCCACAGCGAGGCCGCCACATCCGCTCGGCTCCATTCAGAACCGCGCCGTCGACCCCGCGATGGCGCCCTCGGTCTTTTACAGACCCCCGTGTTCCACGTGGAACACGGCACTTAAACCGACGCCGGCCGGACGAAACCCGCGATCCGCGAGCGATTCCAGTCGACGATGAGCGCTGGCGCCCGATCTGCCACGGAGTCCTGCTCGGGCCGCAGGTGCGCGATCACCAATCCCCCGTGCATCACCAACTTGTCCCCAAGCTCGAGCCAAATTTCTGGGGAGAAAACCGCACGCGACGACGCGATCGCGAACGAGGGATTATCCGCCGATATCCCCTGTTCGAGACAGTATCTGCACCACGTGGTATCGCCCATCCTCCCCCTCACCACGGGGGACTTATGCCCAATGGAGGCGAGGGCAAACTCGAGAAACGCCGCCCGCCGGTGCCGCGGTTCGACCAGCACGAGCTGCACCGGCGCCACGGCCGCGATCACGAGCGCGGGAAACCCGCCACCCGAGCCCACGTCGAGCCACCGAGCGTCGCCTTCGAACGTCCGCGCAATCGACGCACACGCCCATGCGGCGAGGCCATCGCCGAGGTGCTCGAGCAGGCCAGCGTCGGTGCTCGCGCCGCTGAGATTGATCGCCCGGCCCTGCGACAGCCACAGACCGCGCAGGATCATGAGGCGGTCGACCGCCGCCGGTGCGAGTTCGACGCCGAGCCGTTCTGCGATCGCTTCGAGCTGTGCGCGCACGGCCACCGAGGATGCCACGACCGCCACGCGGTGCCGTACTCTTCGGCGGACTTGGGAACCTTCGAGCGCCGCATCGCCGCCGGTCTCGCGCACCTCGACGAGGCCGGCCTCTCGCGGCGGGCCCCGCCGATATCGGAGCGCGAAGGTGTTCGCTACCGACTCGACGGCCGCCCCGTCGTCGGGCTGTGCTCCAACGACTACCTCGATCTCGCCGACGCGCGCCTGCCCGCGACCGGTGTCGCCGGTGCCGGCGGCTCACGACTGGTGTGTGGTGATCTCGCCGAACATCGCGCGCTCGAGCGATCTCTCGCCGCGATCGCTGGCACCGACGACGCGGTGCTGTTCCCCAGCGGCTACCAACTCAACGTCGGTGTGCTCCCCGCACTCGTCGAGCGACGCGACATCGTCGCGAGCGATGCACTCAACCACGCCTCGCTCATCGACGGACTCCGCCTCGCGCGCGCGTCCATCCGTGTGCTCGCGCACCGCACCGCGCCCGACGACCTCGCACTGCCCGAAGCCGACGCGACGCTGTGGTGGATCACCGAGTCGACGTTCTCGATGGACGGCGATCTGGTCGATCTCGACGCGCTGCGTCGGCACCTCGCGCGCGGCGGGGCGCTCTACGTCGATGAAGCCCACGCGATCGGCCTGCACCAAGGCGGACAGGGACTGCTCGCGCGCCACGGCATCGTGCCCACCGTCGTGGTCGCGCCGCTCGGCAAGGCCTTCGGTTGCGCGGGTGCGTTCGTCGGCGCCAGCGCACCGGTCTGCGCGTGGATCCGGTCGCGTGCGCGCAGCTTCGTGTTCTCGACCGGCACCAGCCCCACCGTGGTGGCCCAGCTCGCCGCCGCGGTCGATCTTGTGCGCGGCGATGATGGCGATCTACGTCGCGCCCGGCTGTGGCGCGCCGCCCATCATCTCGCCCGCCGACTCGGCCTCGATCACGCACCGTCGCCGATCTTCCCGATCGTCATCGGCGACAACCATGCGGCGCTCTCGATCGCCGGCGCGCTCTTCGAGCGAGGCTGGCACGTACAACCCATCCGTCCCCCCACCGTGCCGGTCGGCACCGCACGACTGCGCGTCACCGTGGGTGCAGGTCACGACATCGCGACCATCGACGCGTTCGCCGACGCGCTGATCGAGCTCCTCGATCGCGCAAGCCTTCCACTCGTCGTCGATCGCGGCGCCGGATTCAGAGCCATCCCATGAGCACCACTCCACAGAGCGCGCCTCCACGCGTCTACTTCGTCGGAACCGACACGGCCGTCGGCAAGACCGCGCTGGTGTGCGCACTGCTCGAGCGCGCCACCGCGATCGGCGTGCGCGCGTTGCCGTACAAGCCGGTGCAGAGCCGCGACCCCGACGAGCCCTCCGACGCCGATCGTCTCGTTGCCGCCGCCGCGCGGCCAGGGCTCACCACCGTCGACCTCGTGGCCTTCGACTACGCGATCCCGATCGCGCCGGGCCTCGCCGACGATCCGGCTCCATTCTTGGCGAACGCGCCCGGCGATGCCACGGCCGTGGCACGCAGCCTGGCGCTTCTAGAGCGCACGATCGCGGGGCACCCATCCGACGTCATCCTGATCGAGGGCGCCGGCGGCTTGTGGGTGCCGATGCCCGGCGGCACCTGGCAACCACCATGGATCGCATCCCTCGCCACCGACGTGATCGTCGTCGCCCGCGCCGGCCTCGGCACCATCAACCACACGTTGTGCACCATCGATGGGCTGCGCGCCCTCGGCATCGAGCCACGCGGCTTCTACCTCAGCGAGGTCGATCCCCCCGACGCCTCGGTGCCGCTCAACGCCCGCGTAATCGTGGCGGCCCGCGCGGTGGCCCACCTCGGTACCTTGCCCCACCGCGCCGCGCCCTCACGCTGCCTGCTCACACCGCTGCTCGAGCGACTGCGCGAGTGAGCGCCGCATCACTTCCCGATGCAGAAGCGCTCGAAGACTCGACGCATCACATCCTCGCCGACCGGCCCGAGCGCCGTCCGCCCGCGGATCTCCGCCAGCCGGTCGTGCGCGGCGCCGAGGTGGAACGCGGCCAACTCGGGCGAGCGCGCGCAGCCACGCGCCGCATCGAGCTCCGACAGCGCAGCCTCGGTGCGGCCGCGGTGGCGCAGCAGCCCAATCCAACCCGCGCCCGCCTCGCCCACCAAGCGCACCCGCAGCCAACGACGCAGCGCCTCCACTGCGTCCGGATCGCTCGACGACACGCCGCGCCACGTCGGTCGCGCCGCGCCGAGATCACGCTTGGTCTCCACGCACTGCACATCGAACGCGACCGTCGGTAACGACGCGGGCCCGGCATCGGACGCCTCGAGCCACAGCACCAGATCGGCGCCCTCGATCTGATCGTGCGACCGCTCGATCCCCGCGCGCTCGGCAACATCCGTCACCTCGCGCAGTCCCGCGGTGTCGACCAGCACGCACGCATGATCACCGAGCGCGAGTTCGGCCTCGACGTAGTCTCGCGTCGTACCTGGCTGCGACGACACGATCGTCCGCGCATGGCCGACGAGCGCGTTGAAGAGCGAGCTCTTGCCCGCGTTGGGCGGGCCGGCGAGCACCACCCGCGGTCGCGCGCGCGCCCGTGCCCCCGCGTCGTAGCGTGAGCGCCAGTCGCGGAGCACCCCAGCGATGGCCTCGAGCTCCGCAACCCATTGCGGCGGCCCCTCGGCGCCCGCTGCCCCGATCCCCTCGACGTCGTCGGGGAAGTCGAGTCCCGCCTCGAGCTCCGCCCGCAGCTCGGCGATCCGCTCGCACAGCGCATCGACGTCGCGCCCGAGCACACCGGCCACGAGCCGCCGCGCCTGCTCGAGGGCGGCGTCGGTCTCGGCGCCGATGAGCGCCGCGATCCCCTCAGCCTGATCGAGCGACATGCGACCGTTCTCGAACGCGCGACGCGAGAAGTCGCCGGGCCCCGCTGCCACGCAACCCGCCGCCACGCACTGCGCGACCACCCGCTGCACATTGCGCAACCCGGCGTGGACGTGGAGCTCCACGACGTCTTCGCCGGTGAACGACGCCGGCTGTGGCATCATCACCACCAGCGCATCCTCGCGCCCGTCGCCCACGTGAAGCGGCCGTCGCACCAGGCCACGCGGCGGCAGCCTCCCCGTCCCCATCGAGGACGCGATCGCCTGTGCCCGCGGCCCGGAGATCCGGACGATGGCGACGCCGCCATCGGGCGTGCCCGTCGCGATGCCGACGATCGTCGACCGCTCGATCGTCGACCGCTCGATCGTCGACCGCTCGATCGTCGACCGCTCGATCGTCGACCGCCCGTTCACCGTGGCTCAGTCGTGCGAGTCACGGGGCGCACGGTCCCCACGCTCGCGGAACACCACGACGTGCCGGCGCCTACCCTCGCCCTCGGACTCGGTGCCGAGCCCCTCGACGCCGAGGATCGTCATGTGCACGACCCGTCGCTCCATCGCGCTCATCGGCTCGAAGTGATAGGCCTCGCCGGTGTCGAGGACCTTGGCGGCGGCATTCTGCGCGAGCTGCCGCAGGGTCTTCTCGCGGCGGGTGCGGTAGCCGGCGACATCGAGGGTGATGCGCATCCGCTCGACGCCCTCGGCCTGGAGCACCCGCAAGGTCAGGTACTGCAGCGCGTCGAGCGTGGCCCCGTGGCGACCGATGAGCAGCCCGCCATCGTCGGCCGAGGTGTTGAGGTCGCAGTGCAGACCATCTTCTTCGATGTCGATGTCGACCTCGACCTCGATGCCCAGCAGACCCAGCACGCTCTCGAGGAACGAGCGCACGATCGGCACCGCGTCGGCGAAGCCCTCGCGGTCCGCCGCCGTCACCGGCCGGTCGCCGTCGCCTGATGTGCCCTTGGTGCTCGAGATGGGTGTTTCGGACATTGCTCGCCTCCCGCCGTCGTCAGACGGACTGCGCGCCGCCGAGGCCAAGGGCCCCGCATGCGTCGCGCAAGAACTCGATGCGTGCCGCGATCATGCCGGCGTCTCCGCCGGCTTCTTGCCGATGCCGACCTGGATCAGCGTCTGGATGATCGAGAGCACGATGTTCGCGAAGATATAGACCGCCAGACCCGATGGCAAAAACAGCATGAACAGGGTGAACATGATGGGCATCAGCCACCGCATCATCTTGGCCTGCGCCTCGTCCATGGTGTTCGGCATCATGCGGTTCTGGACCACCATGAGTGCGCCGAGCGACAGCGGCAGCAAGAAGTAGGGATCTTGCTGGGTGAGATCGGGAAGCCACAAGAAGGTCTGGTGCACCAGCTCGACGGCGGCCGACAACATCGAGTATAGCGCGAACCAGATCGGCAGCTGCACCAGCGTCGGCAGGCAACCGGCCAAGGGGTTCACGCCCGAGCGCTGGAAGAGCGCCTGCATCTCCTGGCCCTGCTTGACCCGATCGTCGGAGTACTTCGCCTTGATCTTCGCCATCTCGGGCTGGATCTCGCGCATCCGCTTCATCGAGTTCATCTGCTTGAGGGTCAACGGCAAGGTCGCGAGCTTGACGACGAACGTCAACAGCACGATCGAGATGCCCCAGCTGTAGGTGACGCCGTAGAACCACCGCAGCATCCCGAGCAGCAGACGACCGAGCCACTCCGACAGGCCGCCGAAGAAGCCCCAGTTGATCGCCTTCTCGAGGGTGAGATCCGGCGCGCTGACCACGTCGAAGTCACGCAGCCGCGCGAGTTCTTTGGGACCGACGAAGATGCCGTACTCGTAGCTATGGCTCTCCCCGGGCTGCAGCGTGACGACGCCGCCCGACAGCCGGGTGACCACGAAGTTGCCCTCGCCCAGGCTGATCTCGCAGTCGGCCGCCGGCTGGCTCGGCACCATGAACAGGCCGAAGTACTTGTTGTCGGCACCCGACCACTGCACCGGGCCGGTGTAGTTGATGGGGCCGTCTTCGACGTCGGATGCATCCTCGAAGTCGAGGCCGTCGACGACCGTGTTGCACAGGCCGCGGCTGACATCGTACTGGCTGTCGGTGACGCCGACGCGCGTCGATACGTGCAGGCGGTGATCCTGCGCCATCTGGCCGCGGTTGGTGACGCTCACCACGAGCTTGGCCTGATAGCCCTCGAGCAACTCGAAGCGCTCGGTGACCTCGACGTCGCTGCCGCGGTAGCCGAGCTCGACGTGGCGCGGGCCGTCGTCGCGTAGCTCGAACGAGGCGTTCTTCGGGATCTTCACGTCGCTCGCCGCGTCGGCGAAGCTGATCTCGAGCGTGGGTGCGCCGGCGAGCTTGAGGCTGTCGGTGGCGGTGATCTGGCCGCTGAACTGGGCCGAGAGCAGCTCGATCCCCGCGAGGATTCCGCCGCGGGCCGGCGAGCGGTTGCTCAGACGCAGCGCGACGACGTCGTTGCGGAGTTCGCGATCGACTGCGGCGATGTTGCCGACGGGGACCTCGGACTCCTCGGTCGAGGGCACGTCGGGCTGCGGCGTCGGCAGCTCGGCATCGGGATCCTCGGCCACGGACTCGGCGTTGACCGCGGCCGTGTCCTCGAGCAGCGGCTCGGCGGGCTTGGGCGCGAACCAGTCGAAGGCGACGAAGATGATGGCGCACAGCGCCAGGGCGATCATGGTTCGGGATTGGAAGCTCATGGACAGCTCCGGGTGGGCGTGGCGGACTCGAGGGCTCGATGCCCGCACGCCGGAGGGACCGGGTCGAAGCCGCCGGCACCAAAGGGATGACATCGCCCGAGGCGGCGCACGGTCAGCCAGATACCGCGAAGCAGCCCGTGCTGTTGCAGGGCCTCGCACGCGTAGTGCGAGCAGCTGGGATGGAAGCGGCACTTCGGGGTCAGCCACGGCGAGACGATCAGCTGATAGCCACGGACCAACCCGATCGCGCCCACCTGCAGCGCGCGTTGGACAGTCGCGACGACGCCACGAAAACGATCGCTCATGGCTGTGGACCTCGGCACAACTCGTCGCGGCTGCACACCCGCTCCATGTCGGCGAGGACCTCGGCGTAGGCGGTCTGTGCCGCGCTGCGCTTGGCCACCCAGACCATGTCGAGTCCCGCCGCGAGCCCTGTGCGGTGGCGGCGAAACGCCTCCCGAACCCAGCGCTTGATGCGATTGCGAGTCACGGCGTTGCCCACCTTGCGCGTGACGGTGACACCCAGCCGCGGCGGGGGCAACTGCGGCGTGGTGGGGTTGCGCACGACGAACACGAGGAAGTGCCGGACGTGGAGCTTGCCACCACTGCCCTGCACGCGGAGGAAGTCGACCCGGCGCCGCAGCCGGAAGGCGCGGCCGAATCGCTGCGCGCCCGGGATCACCGCGATTACTTGCCGCCGATTTCGACGGTCAGGCGCTTGCGGCCCCGACGACGACGTGCGGAAAGGATCTTGCGGCCGTTCTTGGTGGCCATGCGCGCGCGGAAGCCATGGGTGCGCTTGCGACGAATGTTGTGGGGCTGGTAGGTGCGCTTCATGGCGGGGCGGATCGATAGCAGCGCGCGCGTGGGGTGTCAAACCGGTCGGGCGTGCGCCCACCATGGCCCTGGGGGATCTGCGCTTGGCACGGGCGGCCGTTGGGGTGATGCGCTGCATTCAGCCGAGCCCGCGAACCGGCTTGGAAAGCGGACTTCCGTGCGCACGGGTCCGCAAGTCCGCTCGGTGTCTGGGACGTACGTGCCCCCTCCCGATCCCCTCCCCAATTCGGGAGTGATCCTCGGTGGATCACGCGGCCAAGTGGCCGACGGATCCACTCCTGGCGCCGCACCGGCCGCCGAGCGCCTATCCAACCCCAATGATCTCAAGGCTTTGTGACAGCCCTGAAACGACCCGGTTGCCGGGGGTCCACGAGGTTGAGTAGAAGGCACGCCCCTCGCCCGGCGGCCCTCGCCGGGTGCGGTTCGCGAACACCGCGCGTTTCTGTCCAAGGGCGGCGCAGCGCGCTCCCCTTCGTCCGCGGCCCCGGCATCCCCCCGAGCCCCCAGCTCGGAGACAACCCCGAGCCCGGCCCGAAAGTGGGCCGGCGAACGCTGTGGACATCCCCCCGCATCTCTCAGGATTTTTCCTCTGATTCCCGCGACTTCACGTGAAATCCACAGCGACCTGACGCCTGTGGACCGGAGCCTTATGACGGACATCTGGACGGATGCCCTTGCAGGTCTGCGCCCGCGCCTGGGCAGCGAGACCTACGAGCTCTGGCTGCGCCCCATGGTGATGGTGGATGCGGCCCCCGGCGTGCTGAGGCTGCGCGCGCCGAGCCTGTTCATGAAGGAGTGGTTCGAGAACCACTACCGCGAGGCGGTGCTGCAGGAGATCTTCTCCCGCACCCACGAGCGGTACACGATCGAGGTCGACGTCGCCGAGGACGCCGCGCCGATCCCGGAGCCCCCCACGGCGCCGGTGCCCGTGGTGTCCCCGGCACGCCGCAGCTCGGCGCCGACTGGCCTGTCCGAGCGCTACCGCTTCGGCACCTTCATCAAGGGCGCCAGCAACGAGCTCGCGGCCTCCGCCGCCCACGCCGTCGCCGAGGAGCCGGGCAAGCGCTTCAACCCGCTCTTCATTTATGGCGGGGTCGGCCTCGGCAAGACCCACCTGCTCCACGCGGTCGGTCACGCCCTGCACCACGGGCGACCCGAGCTGCGCATCGTCTATCTGTCGGCCGAGCGGTTCATGAACGAGTTCATCTCGGCGGTCCGCTTCAACGAGTGCGACCAGTTCCGCAAGCGCTACCGCGAGGACTGCGACGTGCTGCTCGTCGACGACATCCAGTTCATCGCCGGTCGCGACCGCACGATGGACGAGTTCTTCCACGTCTTCAACGCGCTGTACGAGTCGGGCAAGCAGATCATGGTCACGGCCGATCGCACGCCGTCGGACATGCAGGGCATGGAGGAGCGCATCACGTCGCGCCTCAACTGGGGCCTGGTCGCCGACATCAAGCCTCCGGATCTCGAGACCCGCGTCGCGATCCTGCGCCAGAAGGCCGAGGACGAGCGCATCGCGATCGCCCCGGACGTCACCGTCTACCTGGCCACGCTCGTGCGCAGCAACGTGCGCGAACTCGAGGGCGCCTTGGTGCGCGTGTCGACCTTCGCCGCGCTCAAGGGCGTGCCCATCACCCAGGAGTTCGTACGCGACGTCCTGGGCGACACGGCGGCCCCGCGCATGGCGTCGCAGCTCACCGTCGAGGCGATCCAGAAGGCCGTCGCCGGCTTCTTCTCGGTGCGCATCACCGATCTCAAGGGTCAACGTCGGCACAAGGGCATCGCCCGGCCGCGCATGATCGCCATGTATCTCAGCCGCGAGCTCACGGGCTCGAGCTACCCCGAGATCGGCCTCCGCTTCGGGGGCAAGGATCACTCCACCGTGATCAACGCCTGCCGTCGCATGGCCGAGATCCAGACCACCGACCCCGAGCTCCGCGGCGTCATCGAGTCGCTGCGTCACCAACTCGTCGGCCAACCCGGCTGATCCCAAAAGCGGCGGACGTGATCCGCCGATCCTCTCCCGAGATGCCGCGGCGTCTCGGGCGAAGCATGCCCGGCCACCGCTGTGGACAACCAGGGCACGACCCTGTGGACGAACCTGTGCCGCGCCATCGCGCGGCCCGCCATCCCCGGCCGACCGCCGCCGTCCACTCCGCCCTCCCGCCGTCGTCCACTTGATTTCCCCTGTCTTATCAAAGATGTGCGTCACTTACTCACCTTTGAACACCCCTACGACGACGACGGTAATTTAATTCTATCTTTTGATCTACTCTCGGCCGACTCACCCGTCCGAGAGCCCGCCCGTCCGAGAGCCCGCCCGTCCGAGACCCGAAGGAGCCCCATGGAGTTGGAGATCGACCAGGCACGCCTACTGTCCGCGCTCGCGCTCGCGCAGACGGTGGCCGACAAGCGCAACACGATGCCTGTGCTCGCCGACGTCTTGCTGCGCGCCACCAACGACGGGCACCTCGTGTGTTCGGCGACCGACCTGATGATCGGCCTGACCGAGTCGATCCCCGCGGTCGTGAAGTCGACGGGCACCGTCACCGTCGGCGTCCGCCACCTGCACGGTGTCGTGCGCACGCTGCCCCCAGGCCCGTTGCGCCTGCGCAGCTTCGACAACCACTGGGTCCAGCTCGTGTCGGGCAAGAGCGAGTTCAAGCTCATGGGCATGCCCGAGAGCGACTTCCCCGAACTGCCCGACGCCGGCAAGGGCAAAAAGACGCTCGCGTTCAGCGACGTCCCCGGGCACGTGCTCGCCGACCTCATCCACAAAACCATATTCTCGGTCTCGACCGACGAGGCGCGCATCAACCTCAACGGCGTGCTGTTCGAGTGCGATGGCCAGCAGGCGACGATGGTGTCGACCGACGGACACCGACTCACGCGCTTCTCGGCGCGGCTGCCCGGGCCCAAGCTCGACAAGGGGATCATCATCCCGCGCAAGGGCATGGTCGAGATCCGGCGCATGCTCGACCGCGTCAGCGGCGACATAGGCCTCGCGATCGGCGACACCCACATGTTCGTCCGCGCCGACGAGCTCTCGATGTCGGTGAAGCTGAACAACGTCCAGTTCCCGCCGTACCGCGCCGTGATCCCGTCGTCGCACCAGCGGCGCGTCACCGTGAGCCGCGAGGAGCTGCTGGCGGCGCTCAGGCGCGCCGAGGTGATG
>Ga0105045_10006358_pt1 | contig 10450 bp, 11 predicted proteins | sample MAT02_FD_78089 | JGI IMG/M metagenome (GOLD analysis project Ga0105045, IMG submission 78089) | Freshwater microbial communities from Lake Fryxell liftoff mats and glacier meltwater in Antarctica - MAT-02 (megahit assembly) | ecosystem: Environmental > Aquatic > Freshwater > Ice > Liftoff... | reverse complement strand
CGGCCGTATCAGCGACATCGTCAACCAGACCAGGTTCACATCTGCAGCCGAGCTCGACGCCACACTGACCCATTACTTGTCAACCTACAACCACCTCATCCCGCAGCGCGCTTTGAAGCATCAATCGCCCATTCAAGCACTGCAAAAGTGGCGCAGCGGAAAGCCAGAATTGTTTGTCAAACGGGTGGACAAACAGCCGGGACTTGACACTCGCGTGGACATCAGGAACATGTCGCGCAGGTCCAGCGCGGCATTGCCTTTGCGCAAGCCCGGGATGACACGCGAAGCCATCCAGTCAAAGCGGTAGGCGACAGCGTCCGGGGAGAGAGCAACGAAGCCTTGGCCGGGGGCGTTTTGCAAGCTGGCCAGGCATCCCAGCTTCCACAAGTTGCGTGTGGCCAGGGTCCAGCCCTGACCGGCACCTGGCAGTACCGATTGACTCAGAATTTCCTGACTGCCCTGCCCAGGCACCACCAGCGACATGCCCTGCCAGTACTCATCTGGCGTGAAGTCCTGCGACGAAAAGCCGCCGCGGGCCACACAGGGTGGCGCGATGAACGCAGAGCAGCGGTTCGCCGGGCTGCCGCGCTGGGGCACCCAGCCCTCGGGCACAGCAACGCTGCCCTGGATGCGCGGCGTGTTCAAGTCCCTTTTGCCCAGCGCGCTCCGTGTCATTCACTGCCGCCCCGATTCATGCATTCTCACGACAGCCACGCGCAAGGCGCTGTTGCCCGGCAGTTCCGTGTCGGTCTGTTCGATCGAGAAGGAACCGTCGTAAAGATTGATCTGGTCGCCGAACAGGTCCGGGACCAGCACGCTGATGGAGTCGGGCGCCACCGGCGCCTTGCCCTGAAGGTAGGCCACATTGACCGAGTTCTGCATCTGCGCCGCTGCAGGCATCACGGCCAGAAGCAGGTACAGGCACAGCCCCCAAAGCCACATGCCGGGGCCGAGGCCGCTGACGCCGTCTCTCATGTTCACGCTCCCGGTGTTGGCGGCTTTCTCTGCGCCGTTTGTTTTGAACGTTAGGCTCCAGCGGACGAATGACACACTGGAAGGTTTTACAGGGTGGCCTCCTCGAATTCGGGGGGTGACCGCGCAGGCCACTGGCATCATCACCAAAATCGAGGGCTGTAGGCCCCTGATCCACGCCCCGCCCCGAACCAAGGCCCGCCCCATGCGCATCCTCGAACGCAACGTCTACGTCGGCCCTTCGCTCTACGCGCACTTCCCGGTCATCAAGCTGCTGCTGGACCTGGGTGAACTGGAAGCCTGGCCGACGGGCAAGCTGGGTGCGGGCTATGTCGATGCGCTGGTGGCCGCGGTGCCCAGCCTGCAGGAACACGGCTGCAGCTACCGCGAGGCGGGTGGCTTCATCCGTCGCATGCGTGAAGACGAAGGCACCTGGCTGGGCCATGTGTTCGAGCACGTCGCCATCGAGTTGCAGAACGTGGCGGGCGAAGACGTCAGCTTCGGCAAGACGCGCAGCGTGGATGTTGAAACGATCGGCCGGCCGGGTGTTTACACCGTCGTCTACGAATACGCGCAGCGCGACGAAGGCATCGAGGCCGGTGAACTGGCGCTGCGTTTGTTGTGTTCGCTGTTGCCCGCTGAACTGCAGCCCGAAGGCAGCGTGCCTGCCGACTGGAACTGGACCGAAGCGCGCAACGACTACATCCGCTACGCGCAGCGCCGCGCGCTCGGGCCCAGCACCGCCAGCCTGGTGCGCGCCGCTGAAGAGCGCGGCATTCCGTGGCTGCGCTTGAACGAGCAAAGCCTGATACAGCTGGGCCATGGGCGCTACCAGCAGCGCATTCAGGCCACCGTCACCGGCCGTACCAGCTACATCGCCGTGGAACTGGCGCAGGACAAGGAAGAGACCAACAAGATCCTGGCCAACAACGGCCTGCCCGTGCCGCGGCAGGAACTGGTGCGTTCTGCGGACCGCGCCGTGCGCGCGGCCGAACGCCTGGGCTACCCCGTCGTCACCAAGCCCTACAACGGCAACCACGGGCGCGGCATCAGCATCGGCCTGGCCACGCCTGAAGAGGTGTGCACCGGCTTTGCCGTTGCCGCTGAACACAGCAGCAGCGTCATCGTTGAAAGCCTGCTGCAGGGCGCAGACCACCGGCTGCTGGTGGTGGGCGGTGAACTGATTGCAGCAACCAGGCGCACGCCCGGGCGCGTGCTGGGCGACGGGCAGCACACGGTGGTGCAGTTGGTCGATGCGGTGAACCAGGACCCGCGCCGCGGCGTCGGGCACGAGAAGGTGATGACGCGCATCGAGCTCGACGCGCAGGCCGACACGATGCTGGCGCGGCAAGGTTTGACGCTGGCCAGCGTGCCCGCCGCCGGCCAGGTGGTGGAACTGCGCAGCACCGCCAACCTGAGCACCGGCGGCACGGCCACCGACGTCACGGACATCATCCACCCCGACAACCGCGAAATGGCGGTGCGCGCGGTCACCGCCATCGGCCTGGACGTGGGCGGCGTGGACTTCCTGTGCCCCGACATCAGCGAAAGCTACAAGGTCGCAGCAAATGCCGGCGCAGGCATCTGCGAGATCAATGCTGCGCCGGGTTTTCGCATGCACGTGTCGCCCAGCGAAGGCACGCCACGCGACGCTGCCGGGCCGGTCATCGACATGCTGTTCCCGCCCGGCGCGCAAAGTCGTGTGCCTATCGCGGCCATCACCGGCACCAACGGCAAGACCACCACCAGCCGCATGCTGGCTCACATCGCCAAGATGGCCGGCCACACGCCCGGGTTGACGACCACCGACGGCGTCTACATCGACGGCCAGCGCACGGTGGAAGGCGACATGACCGGGCCGGTGGCCACGCGCATGGTGCTGGCCGACCCGAAGATCGACTTCGCGGTGCTGGAAGTGGCGCGCGGCGGCCTGCTGCGCGCCGGCATGGGCGTGCCTTACATCAACGTGGGCGCGGTGCTGAACGTGAAGAGCGACCACCTGGGCATGAAGGGCATCAACACGCTGGAAGAGCTGGCCGAGGTCAAACGCATCGTCGTGGAGGTGGCGCGTGACTGCGCGGTGCTGAACGCCGACGACGACAACGTCATCCGCATGAGCGCCCACACCGACGCCAAGCACCTGTGCTACGTCACCACCAATTCACAGAACGCCAGAACCGTGGAATTCATGCGCGAGCACATCCGCGCCGGGGGCCGCGCCTGCGCGCTGGAAGCGGGCGTGAACGGGCAGATGATCACGCTGTACGACAAGGGCCGGCACATCCCGCTGATGTGGACTCATCTGATCCCGGCCACGCTGGAAGGCCGGGCGATGCACAACGTGCAGAACGCCATGTTCGCTGCCGCGCTGGCCTTCAGCCTGGACATCAAGCTCGACGCCATTCGCCAGGGCCTGCGCACCTTCGACACCACCTTCTTCCAGGCCCCGGGGCGCATGAACGTCTATGACGAACATCCGTTCAAGGTGATCTTCGACTATGCGCACAACGCCCACGCAGTGGGCGTGATGGCCGACCTGGCCGAGCGGCTGGACACGCGCGGTCGGCGCATCGTGGTGGTGGCCGGCCCCGGCGACCGGCGCGATGAAGACCTTCGCGACATCGCGCTGGCGGTGGCCGGGCGCTTCGACCACTACATCTGCCGCCGCGACGACAGCCTGCGCGGGCGCGCGCCCGACGAGGTGCCGCAGCTCATCGCCGGCGTGCTGCGTGAACAGGGCGTGGCAGACGGCCAGATCGAGATCATTCCCGACGAGCAGGAAGCCATCGACGCCGCGCTGCGCATGGGCCAGCCGGGCGACCTGCTGCTGATCTTTGGCGATGCGTTGACGCGCAGCTGGAAGCAGGTGATCAAGTTCAAACCCGAGGGTGGCAGTGCACACGCGGCCGCCAGCACAGCGCCTGCGGGCACGCAGGTGGGCGGCATGGCCGAGGGCCGAGGAGATCGCCTCGGCACCCCGGGCACCCCGAACGCCGCGTCCGAGGCTCAAGCCGCCCCTGTGCGCAGCGACGACCACAGCTTGCTGGCCGCCGGCTTCGTGCGCGACGAGCGCGGCTTGCGCTTTGTGGGCGAGGCGGGCGATTGATGGCCAGCCTTCGGCGCCGCTACAGCCCACCAGGCCTGACCTCATGCCTGCGCTGACCGGCGCCACGCCCGGCCCGGCGACGCCAGCCGCTGCGGCAGAAGCGCCCGAACCCCGGCACGCTTTCGACGATTCGCGCCGCCTCACCGGGCCGAACCGATGGTTCGACAGTACCGCCGCCACGCTGGCCGCTGGCGGCCCGCTGGCGGCCGACGCGGCAGCACACGCCCGCTGGGCCGCGCACGTGCAAGCGGTGGCCACGGCCCTGGACTGGCCGCCGCCGCAGCCGCTGGCTGCCGTGCGCCATAGCGAAACCACCCTCAGCTTCGCCGCGCCCGCCGGGCTGCTGTTCACTGCCACCGAAGTGAATGAATGGGCGTGGGAAAAGGCCTGCCGATATGCCTATGTGGGCGGGGCGCCTGCGCTGGCAGGCTTCGATCTGGCGCACGGCTGGGACGTGGTGGGCGCGGACGCGGATGCAGACGCAGACGCAGACGCAGACGCAGACGCAGTCACAGAAACAGGCAGTACGCGCCTTGACGACGGCGCACGCGTGCACGCGCACTTCAGTGCGCGCGCCGCCGCCGAGCTGAACCCTGCGTTGCAGGCCTTGCTCGAGGCGGCTTGTGCCCACGGCCTGCCGTCGCTGGTGGACGACGTAGCCCTGTCGCTGGGCACCGGCTGCGGCAGCAGCAGTTGGCTGCTGAGCGAGCTGCCCTCGCCGGCCGCCGTGCCCTGGCCGCAGCTGCACGCCGTGCCTACGGCGCTGGTGACGGGCAGCAACGGCAAGACCACTACCGTGCGCCTGCTGGCCGCGATGGCCGCGCGCGCGGGGCTGACCCCCGGGCACTGCAGCACCGAGGCCGTGGTGGTGGGCAACCAAGCCCAGCAACGCGGCGACTACGCCGGCCCGGCCGGCGCGCGCGCCGTGCTGCGCGACCGGCGTGTGCAGATGGCCGTGCTGGAAACCGCACGCGGCGGCATGCTGCGGCGCGGTCTGGCGCTGGCACGCGCCGACGTGGCCGTGGTCACCAACCTGGCGCCCGACCACTTCGGCGAGTACGGCATCGAAAGCCTGGACGACCTGGCCGAGGTGAAGCTGGTGGTGGCGCGGGCGCTGGGGCGGGACAGCAGCCCAGGACTGCTGGTGCTGAACGCCGATGACCCAATGCTGCTGGCCGCCGCCGCGCTTGTGCCGCACGCTGCGCATGCGCGCCAAGCACTGTTCGCGTTGCGTCACGCCCACCCTGCACTGGCCGCGTTGCGTGCGCATGGTGGCGCCACCTGCGGCGTGGACGAAGGCGGGCGGCTGCTGCTGCATGCCTGTGGCACGGGCCACGCCCTGGGCCAGGTCGACACCTGGCCACTGACACTGGGCGGGGCGGCCCAGCACAACATCGCCAACGCCGCCGCTGCTGCGCTGGCGGCTTGGGGTCTGGGGCTGGCGCCTGAACACATCAGCGGGGCGCTGCAGTCCTTCGGCGCCGACCGGCTGGACAACGCCGGCCGTCTGGAGCGCTGGACGTACCGTGGCGCCACGGTGCTGGTGGACTACGCCCACAACCCCGAGGGCCTGGCGCAACTGCTGCAGGTGGCGCGCCGGCTGCAGCCCCCTGGCGGTCGGCTGCGCCTGCTGCTGGGCCAGGCTGGCAACCGCGACGACGTGGCCATTACGGCACTGGCCTTGGCCGCTGCGGCCGCGCAGCCCGACCAGGTGGTGGTGAAGGAATTGCCCGACATGCTGCGCGGCCGCGCGCCGGGTGAGGTGCCGGCAATGTTGCTGGCGGCACTGGGCGGTGCTGGTCTCAGGGACGATTCAGTACAGCGCGTGGACGACGAGTTCGACGCCGTCCTCTACTTGTTGCAGGCGGCGCAGCAGGGTGATGTGGTGGTGCTACCGGTGCATACCGCGGGCGTCAGGGCGCGGGTGGGTGAGGTGCTGGCCGGGGGGTAGTGAGCCTCTTGTCAACAGGCAGGTGCTGAGCTCTCCGTCCTGCCCTTTTCGCCAGATTCTGACCCCAGTTGCTCAGTCGTTCAAACATCCTCGTTTGCTTGCAGCAGGCCGCGTAGAGCCCGGGCCAAGCCAGGCAGGTCGCGTCGTGCGGTGTCATGCACGATCTCGTCATCCACAGTGTCATGGCCATGTACGAGCCGGTTGCGCAACCCCACGGCAAATGCGAGATCGGGCAGTTGCTCGCGCAGCCGCGGCTCAGTATCGAGCGCGCGCCGCGCTGCTTCGCCCAGCGCCGTAAGCTGGCGCTCGACGGCTGACCTGAGCAGACGGTTGGCAGCGTATTGCTCGGCATCGGCATCGCCCGGGAAATCGAGGACGGCCTGTGCCGCCTCGGCTGTGTCAAGCAGATGCTTGCGCAGCCGCTCGGTCGTAAATCACTCGCCGCGAAGCTTCGACCGTGCAGCGTAGATACGGGTTGCGAATCGACTTGTCAGTCATCAAGTCGACCGGACGACAGAGCAGCGCTTCCATCGCGTCGGCGAATCCGACGAATCGCCGACCCAGTGAGCCCTGCAAGCCATTTGCAGAGGGCAGCAGCCTGACGATGAAATCGAAGTCGCTGCGCGCCGGGTCGAAGCGCCCGTCGGCCGCCGAGCCGAAGACCTCAAGTCGCTCGACGCCGTGCTCGCGTCACACCCGCGCGATCGCTTCGCGGTGCTCGATCAGGGGCTGTGCGAGGGCCTTGGCTTTGTGGGGATTATCGGCCGCTGACTTCGCGTTGCTGTGCAAAGCGCATGGACCTGACCAGAACGCGAGGAGGGGGTCAGGTCTCTCCTTTATCCACCCTGGGGTGCGTGGGGGGGTGCTTGGGGTCAGGTCTCTCCTGTCTCCTCCAGATGCTGACCGCAACTTGTTCTGGCTGACGGCCTTCTACGGTGCGGCTGATTGGCCGAGGGGAGACGGAAGAGACTTGACCCTGCTCCTTCCCCAGCGCCGTAGGCGGCATGCAGGGCCTGGGAGCGTCGGCCGTCGTGCACCTGCAGCCAGGCTCGGACCCCAGCCGCTCTGCACCGGCCGTAGTTCAATGGATAGAAGAGCGCCTCCCAAGCGCCAGATGCAGGTTCGATTCCTGCCGGGGGACCACACCGACCATGGGTCCGGACTGGCACAGAAGCAGCTTCAGATCCCCACGCCGATCTGCGTGTATCGGTCCAGCACCACATCGCGGTCGACGCTGCCGTCGGCCCCCAGGTCAAGCTCCAGGCGCACCGGCGTGCGGCCTGACGGGCGCAGCACGAAGCGGCCGCTGAACGAGGGCAGGGTGGTGTCGGTCCAGGCGATGCTGCCGCGCGCCGTCTCGGCGGCGACGTTTTCAACCATCGACACCTGGCTGCCAGCGTCGAGCGTGATGTCCACGCGCAGCGGGCCAGACTGCTGCTGCCAGCGGCCTTCCAGCGTGTAGGGGTCGCCGACGCCCCCAGGCGACCGCTGCAGCTCGAAGCGGGCCGTGGTGGACACCAGGCCGCCGCGTCCCAGGGTGTCGGGGTTGTCGCGCAGCGTGAAATCGGTCAACAGCATGCGACGTTCGGGGATGTCGAAGCTGTTGCCTAACCGGCCTTCGCCTGTGGCCAGGCCCTCGTAGGCGCGTTGGCGTGGCTGCGCGCCAACCGCTTCGATGCTGTAGCCGATGAAACGCACACTGCCGGCCCAGGGCCGGTCGGGCGCCTCGGTGACGCTGCGGGTGTAGGTGATCTCGGCCGTGCCACGGATCAAAAGGACGTTGATGCGGCAGTCCGTGAACGTCTGGCGCACCAGCGGCGACAGCGGGTCAGCCGCATTGCGCACGACCGTCGTCAGCAGGCTGCCGCCCTGGGTGCAGGCCTCGGTACGGGTGCCGCGCGCCACCAGGTCCGGGGCACCGACGATGAGGTTCTGCACGTCGCTGGACAGGAAGTTCGTGGCGCGGGCGAAATCGAAGATGGCGCGGGCCGTCGGCAGGGTCTGGGTGTCGGCGACGGGCGCCGGGGTGGCACCACCGCCAGCGGCACCGCCGCCGCAGGCGGACAGCAGCAGGCTGGACAGGGCGGTGGCGAAGGCCAGGCGGGCGGTGCGTTGCAGGTACGTCATGCCGTTCGGAGAGAAGTTGCGGGGCGGGACGAGCATGGCCTTGCCGTGTCGTGCCTTGCCTTGCCTTGCCTTGCCTTGCCTTGCCTTGCCTTGCCGAACTCTGGCGGTGCGGTTTCGGTTGCGCCTCCGGATTATCGGATCACGCGGGGGTCAGGTCTCTCTTGTCTCCTCGGCATGGGTACCGCGATCCCTTCAGGCTGACTCTCCAGGCCTGCAGAGATCACTGACCTGACACCACCCCGCCTTGCCTGAGCAAGCTCTCCGCCGGAACGCCCAGGCCCAGGTGCAGTTTTCGAATCATCGTCAGTGACAAGCCACGCTTGCGGCCAAGCACCTTGTACACCCGGTTGCTGCGCCCGATCAGCGGCTCCAGTTCTTTGGCGGTTAGGCCTTGCTGTTCCATGCGGAACTTGATGGCCTCCACCGCATCGGGCAAGTCCATCGGGAAGTGCCGGCGTTCGTAGGCTTCAATCAGCGTCACCAGCACGTCCAGACGGTCGCCTTCAGGCGTACGCGTCTTGGCCGTCTCGGCGACTCGACCGCCTTCAGCGCGGCCTTGTGGTCGGCCTTGCTCTTGATCGGCTTGATGTCCATCGTGACTCCTTTGTTGGTCTAAGGGGAGACCTGACAAATACCCCGTCGCCCTCAGCCTGGTCAACCCGCAGGGCCACCCGCTGCCTTGTCCAGCAAGGCCAAACCGCGCTCTACCCGTCCCTTTCCACGCCCGGCGCGCAGCTTGAAACGTGTTTCGGCATCAAATTCGGCCAGCATCACGGTGGCCATGTCGTCGATCAGGCGGTTCAGCGTCGTGCCGCGGCTTTCAGCCATCGCGCGCAGGCGCTGGTGCTTGTCGTCGGGCAGACGGACAGTCAAGGCCCTCATACCGAAATCTCCTTCAGAAAAGCAGCTGGGCCCAGGCAGCGCAGGCCAGGGAACTTGAGTTCGCTGCGGGCCAGGTCGCGCAGATTGCGGCTGACCACGAAGCCAGCAGCGCCGGCCACGGCCAGCTCGATCAGGTGGTTGTTGGCCTCGTCGGCGAGGCTCGGCCGCCTGGCGAAGGACACCCGCGTCCGCTCATAGCGGGCGATGAAGATGTCCAACAATTTTTCGCGCTTGTCTCAGCTGAGTCGGCATGCTGCCATCACTTCATCGCGAGCCAGTACGTCTTCGTACTCGGCCAGCAAGGCCACGCCCACCAACGGCTGCACTTCGCCCTGCAAACAGGCGCGTACGACACTGGAAGCAGCGCCAGTGCCAAGGCAAGCGCCGATGAAAACGTTGGTGCCAATTCGGGATGCGCGGTCAGGTCTCCTTCTTTGTCCTGGACTCTTGGGGGGGGTACCGCAATCTATGCCGGCCGGCGGTCTCTGGCAATTCGACAGACTGGCGTAGAGGTGACGGGAGAGACCGGACCCCATCCGGAACCCTATGCGGAACCTCCGGGGTCAAGACCTTGCGACCACGATGGCTGGGCTGTAGCCCCCGAGCACCGCATCAGCTGTCACCAGCGTCAGCGGTTCCTCCAGCGCCTGCGCGATGAGCAAGCGGTCGAATGGGTCCTTGTGCAGTTGCGCCAGCGCCTCCACACGAACGGCATGTGCGGGCTCGATGTCGAGAAGGAGGTATCCCGCGTCGACAAAGGCGCCAAGGGCATGCGGTGACGACACCGGCATGTCTGCTCGCCTCAAGGCATGTTTGATGGCCACTTCCCACAACGACGCGGCGCTGACAAACACTTCATCAGCTGCCAGGATGGCTGTCTCGGCCTGGCGGGGCAGCAGTGCGCTGCCGGTTACGGCCTACAGTGCAACGTGGGTACCAAGCATCAGGCGCATGTCCATCGCCTTCAAACAAACGCAAAAGCTTTCGCGGTCTGAGCCATCAAAGGTTTTCGCGACCTCAGCCTTCGGGCAACTGCACGCCCTCAGTGTCTTTCATGATCAGGGGTGGGTCGCCCTGGACTCATGAAAGTTAGCCTGAAGGCATCGCGGTACCCATGCCGAGGAGACAGGAGAGACCTGACCCCTGCCCGTGACCCCTGCCCGAGCCTGCAGAGACCTGACCCCTGCCCTCTGCCCGCCGCGTCACAACACCTGCAGATGCTGCGCTGTCGCGTCCCGCACGCTGGCCAGCGCGATCGACTGATCGAAGCTGACCAGGCGCCCGCCATGACGCCGCCAGCATCACGACTTGGTCCGTTTGAGGCCAGGCGACGTCACGTCTGCGGAGCAGTGTCTTTCACGTTAAAACCCGCTTCAGCAGCTTGGCCCACCTCGGCCGAACCGGACGGTGGT
>Ga0105045_10006356_pt1 | contig 10451 bp, 10 predicted proteins | sample MAT02_FD_78089 | JGI IMG/M metagenome (GOLD analysis project Ga0105045, IMG submission 78089) | Freshwater microbial communities from Lake Fryxell liftoff mats and glacier meltwater in Antarctica - MAT-02 (megahit assembly) | ecosystem: Environmental > Aquatic > Freshwater > Ice > Liftoff... | reverse complement strand
GGTTTCTCCCGAAGGCGACCAAGCTTAAAGCCTGGAATTCCATGCGCGGGAAATCCGTAGAAATGTCCCGTCTCCTCGGAATCCACAATCCATACCGGAAGTTCGTGTGAGGAAAATGCCGGCGCATTTTTTCCTGTGGAGAACCACCCTAGCACGCAGCGCTCAGCTTCCACGGGCACGCATGCTGCTTGCAGGATTTTGCCGATCCATGCGCCTCCCATGATTAAGAGATTCCGTGCGCGGTAGCGCCCGTGCTCTGTCGCGATAAGATATTCTCGCCCCGCGTTCTCCCAACCGACCATGCGTTCATGCCCGCGGATTTCTGCTCCCCCGGCCATAGCCAAATTCACGTGCGCACTGATCGCCGCTTCCGGCACGACGAAGCCCGATCCCGGCTGAAAGACGGCCATCATTCCAGGAGCTGGTGCCATAGCGCGATGGCGTCGCCGAATTTCTCTCGCATCCAAGACCTCATGCTCAATGCCGCAGTGTTGACACGCGAGCAGCGAGCCTTGGAAAATGGGACCCTCAGGCAGCGACACATCGAGGCTGCCGATGCGATGGAAAATTTTCTGACCCGTTTGCTCGCCAAGGTCGTCCCACAATTCTGCTGCGCGACTGACCAGTGGCACGTAGCGCGAGCTTTCATGAAGGCCGAGCCGAAGGATACGAGTCGAGCCGTGGGAACTCCCGCGCGTGTTGGGAATGGAGAATTGTTCCAGGCCAAGGACATCGAGTCCGGCTTTTGAAAGGTGGTAGCAGGCGGCACTTCCCATGCCTCCAACGCCCACCACGGCGACGTCAAAAGTTTTCATGCGCAACCCAGAGCCTTAGAAAAGCGTGAGATATTGCTCCGTTTCCCACCTCGAGACTTGGCGATGATATTCATTCCACTCACGCCATTTTACTTTTAAGAATTCTCCGGAAATCGCTCCTAGGGCGTCGAGCACCACGGAATCTTGCTCAAGCTCGATGAGCGCATCACGCAACGACTGGGGGAGCGTGGTGAGACCGCGCTTGTAGATGTCCGCCCGGGCCATGGTGTAGAGGTTGCCGAGGTTCGGATTTCCGATTGGCAGTTCTTTTGCAATGCCATCCAACCCCGCTGCGATGTAAGCGGCAAAAAGCAAATAGGGATTCACCGCCGCAGAGATCGTGCGGTCTTCGATATGGCCCGGCCCGCAGATGCGGAGCATTTGCGTGCGGTTGTTGTCCCCGTAGCTCACGAAGGCCGGCGTCCATGTGAAACCGGAACGCGAACTCATGAGACCCGGTCCGATCTGCAAGCGCTTGTAGCAATTCGGTGTGGGCGATCCGATCGCGCATAGTGCGGCTGCGTGACGCAGGATCCCTGCCATAAAATGGTAGGCCATCTTTGAAAGCCCGAAGCCCCGAGGATCAGCTTCGTCGGTAAAAGCATTCTCACCAGTCTGTGCATCAGCGAGATGGTAGTGGATGTGTGCGCCGCTTCCCGTGCGGTCGCTGAAGGGCTTGGCCATGTGCGTGGCGATGGCTCCATATTTTGGCGCAATTTGACTCGTCATCATCTTAAAAAATGTGAGGCGATCCGCTGTGGTAAGGGCGTCGGAATACGCGAAGTTGATTTCATATTGCCCGTTGCCATCCTCGTGGTCGGCTTGGTAGACGCCCCATCCGAGTTCGTTGCAATAGTTCGTGATATCCTGCAAATAGCCCATGGCTGGGGCGATGCCTTTGTAGTCGTAGCAGGGCTTTGCGAGGTGATCTATGCCTTGCGGATCCCACGCGGCGATCCCACCATCGGGCGTGCGAACCACAAGGAAATGCTCCGGTTCAATTCCGATATTTGCCTTCAGTCCATGGCGTGCCTTGAGCAAGCCCAACATCCGCTTGAGATTCGCCCGCGGACAAAATCCGTGGACACTTCCGTCCACATAGAGGTCACTCGCGAAGCGCGCCGTATTTGGTTGCCATGGCAGCGGCGTGTAGGTCTGAAGATCCACGCGAGCCATCATGTCGTGGGAATGCGGACCCTGCCCCATGCCCCAGACTGCCGCTCCAGCGAAGCCGGCTCCTTCTTGAACAAGGGTTTCCAGTTGGGTGGCAGGACACATTTTCACCTTTGCTGCTCCATGGATGTCCACGAATTGAGCAAGCACGAAGGCGATTTCAGAGGCAGACATCTTGTCTTGGATTTCAGAGATGGTTGTCATTGTAAGAAATGTTTGTTGCATTTTAGGAAACTTCTTGGAAATGTAAACACGATTCAAAAAACTTTTATGTGTGGAATTGCAGGCCTCTTTTTAAAAAATCCCGACTCCGAAAAAGACCTCGGCGCGATGCTCGCACCCATGCTGGAAACCTTATGCGGCAGGGGCCCAGACAGCGCGGGTTTTGCGATTTACGATGCCACGACGCCTGAAGGAACCTTCAAGGTCTCGCTCTATCACCCAGACATTGCATTCGACTGGCAAGGGCTCGCCAATGAGCTGCAGGCCCGCACGGGCCAGCCGGTCAAGCACTCGGTCAACTCCACACATGCGCTCTTCCACATCGCGGCGCACGAGGCAGAAATTCGTGCAGTGCTTGCCGAAGTGGTGGCAGACGTCACGATCATGAGCCTTGGGCGACGCATACAAATCATGAAAGAAACGGGCACGCCGCATGATGTCGTCTCGAGGTTTGGCGTCCATGGAATGCGCGGTTCTCATGCAATCGGCCACACACGGATGGCTACGGAGAGCGCCGTCACCACAGCCGGTTCGCACCCATTTTCCACAGGCAGGGATCTCTGCCTCGTTCACAACGGATCGCTTAGCAATCATAGCCGCCTGCGCAAAACTTTGCAGCGGGAGGGCATAGATTTTCGCACGGACAACGATACGGAAGTTGCCGCAGGGTATCTCTCGTGGCGGTTGCAACAGGGGCTCACTTTGCAGGAAGCCCTCGAAGCGAGCTTGCAAGATTTGGATGGGTTTTTCACTTTTGCGGTGGGAACCGCCGAGGGATTTGCCGTGCTGCGCGACCCGATTGCTTGCAAGCCTGCGGTGCTCGCAGAGACGGCAGACTATGTTGCGATGGCCTCCGAGTATCGTGCGCTTGCCGGACTCCCCGGCATTGAGCATGCCCGTCTCTGGGAACCCGAACCTGCTGTGATTTATAATTGGAGTCGCTCGTGAGAGAGATAGATTTGGAGTCTACACCCGTTCGAGAGCTTAATCGCGAGCTTCATGATTCAATCGCTGGGACATGGCGTGTCCTAAACCCACGTGGCGCTCACGCGCTGGCCGTTGGTATTCATGCTCCGCTTCGCATCGAGATCGCTGGGCACGCTGGCTACTACTGCGCGGGCATGAATCAAGAGGGGACTGTGATCATCGAGGGAAATGTGGCGACAGGCGTGGCGGAGAACATGATGTCCGGTCTCGTGCATGTGTACGGTCACGCCAGCCAATCCGCTGGGGCGACAGCCCACGGCGGACTTCTCATTATTGAGGGCGACGCCTCGGCCCGCTGCGGGATTTCCATGAAGGGGGTCGAGATCGTGGTCAAGGGTTCTGTCGGCCACATGAGTGCTTTCATGGGACAGGCAGGCGCGCTCGTCGTCCACGGAGACGCAGGCGATGCTCTAGGAGACTCACTCTACGAAGCAAAGCTCTTCGTTCGAGGTCGCGTTGCGAGCCTCGGAGCTGATTGCGTGGAAAAGGAAATGCGCGAAGAACACCTCGCTTCGTTGACAGCACTCCTCGAAAGATCCGGCTCAGATGCTGATGCCAAGGACTTCCGCCGCTATGGATCTAGCCGGAAGCTTTACAATTTTCAGGGTGATCACGCCTCCCACTATTGACTCTATGCCCCAAGCCTCTCACCTCCGCGAATCGTTTCTTTTCAACCGCACCGTCATCCACGAAATCCAACGCGCGGCCGAGGAGGGCATCTACGACATTCGCGGATGGGGATCAAAGCGCTGGATGCCACACTTTGACGATTTGGTTTTTCTAGGAGCCAGCATGTCGCGCTATCCACTTGAAGGCTATCGGGAGAAGTGTTCGACCGACGTCGTTCTAGGAAGCCGATTCGCATCGAAGCCAATCATGCTGAAAATTCCGATTACCATTGCGGGGATGAGCTTCGGTGCGCTCTCAGCACAAGCCAAAGAAGCTCTCGGACGTGGGGCGAGTGCTGCGGGCACATCCACAACCACGGGCGATGGCGGCATGACCCGGGAGGAGCGCGAACACTCTCAGATTCTCGTTTACCAATATCTTCCCTCGCGCTATGGCATGAATCCAGATGACCTCCGGAAAGCCGATGCCATTGAGATCGTCCTAGGCCAAGGCGCGAAGCCCGGCGGCGGCGGCATGCTTCTAGGTCAAAAAATCAGCGACCGCGTGGCAGAAATGCGAACATTACCTAAAGGCATAGACCAACGCAGTGCCTGCCGACATCCGGATTGGACGGGACCAGATGACCTTGCGATTAAGATCGAAGAACTCCGCGAAATCACCGATTGGCAAAAACCCATCTATGTGAAAATCGGAGCTTCAAGGACGTTCTATGACGTTAAGCTAGCCATCAAAGCCGGAGCTGACGTCGTCGTCTTGGATGGTATGCAGGGAGGCACTGGCGCAACGCAGGATGTTTTTATCGAGCATGTCGGCATCCCAACGCTCCCCGCCCTACGCCAAGCGGTCGAGGCACTCCAAGAGATGGACATGCATCGCAAGGTGCAACTCATTGTATCGGGCGGAATCCGCAGTGGAGCCGACGTAGCCAAGGCCCTCGCCATGGGCGCCGATGCCGTATCCATCGGCACGGCAGCCTTGATTGCGCTTGGGTGCAATAGCCCAAAATATCAAGAAGACTACGAGAAACTCGGAAGCTCCGCAGGATTTTACGATGATTACCAAGCAGGACGTGACCCCGCCGGTATCTCGACCCAAGACCCGGAATTGGCCGCGCGACTTGACCCCGTGCTTGGCGGTAAAAAGCTCGCGAACTACCTACGCGTTCTCACGCTTGAGACCCAGACACTCGCCCGCGCCTGTGGGAAATCGCATGTTCACAATCTTGACCCCGAAGACCTCGCCGCACTCACGATCGAAGCCGCAGCCATGGCGAAAGTTCCGCTCGCGGGCACAGATTGGATTCCAGGCTGTGCGGGGAAAGAGCGTAAAGCGGCAGATTTTTGAAGCATTCTCCCCCGGGGCCAATGTGCTCTACGCTTTACAAGCCTATCCATAGCTCCAGTATCGCCCGGAAATCCAATGACTATCCTTGACCGACTTGAACGTCCCTTAGCCCGATTTGCGGTGCCGGGACTCATCCGCTACGTCGTCGCTCTCAACGCGCTGGTCTTCCTGCTCGTCACAGCCATGCCTGAGTATGCATCTATGCTTGCGCTCGATCGCGCCGCGGTCCTTCGTGGGGAAATATGGCGCGTGGTGACGTGGATTTTTGTTCCCGAAACCACGAGCTTTTTTTGGATTCTCTTCTACCTCCTGTTTACCTTCTGGATTGGCGACATGCTCGAGGCAGCTTGGGGCACATTTCGTCTGAATGCGTATTATTTCGTAGGCATGGCCCTCTCTATTGCCTCGGCACTTGTTTTCGGGGCTTCCGGAGGGAACTTCTTTCTAAATCTCACGGTCTTCTTTGCGGTCGCGACCATTATGCCCGATTTGGAAATTCTGCTCTTTTTCGTCTTGCCCGTAAAAATTAAATGGGTGGCGCTCTTTAGCGGGTTGCTTCCCTTGTTGGTTCTCGTGACCGGATCGCTCTCAGAAAAAATGATGGTCGTCATGTGCCTTGGAAACTATTTCCTCTTCTTCGGGCCAGCCTTCTTTCGCAGCAAAGCGCAAGGCAAAGCCAACGTCGCGCGCAGGGAAAAATTCCTCGCAACAAAAATCCCCGAAGGCGAAAGCCTGCACCGATGTGCCGTCTGTGGAATCACGGAACTCACGCACCCCGAAGCAGAATTTCGCGTTGCTGCCGACGGCGAAGAATATTGCACCGAACACCTCCCCAAGAAGACGACCGCATAGCACGAGCCAAGCGAACCGCCTGAATTTCGCCAATATGGGCTAGAGCCTCAAGGTCATGAGACCATAGCGATCGCGATGCGCAAATTCATGCTTCGCATAAAAAGCGCACGCCCCCGTTTTGGCCACCTCGAGATTAATGGCTCTGACGCCAAGGCCGCGAAGATGGCAGATGACATGGGCGAGCAAGGCACCTCCTAGCCCTACCCCGCGATGGTTTTCTTCGATAAAGAACTCATCAATGAAGCAATCCTGTCCTCCGAATTCTATGCTGTAGCAGAAGCAAATTGCGACGTAACCACAGACGCTTTCGTTTTGCAGAACTATCCAAACGAAACCAAGTGACGCATCTCTCAAAATCCCGGTGAGCGCGCGCTGCCGCCCTTCATCGGAACTCTCGATCGCTTCATAGTGGTGGTAGCGCCCCACCAAGGGAAGAATCCGAGGGAGATCACTCTCTGTCGCAAGGACGATCTGCAGGGAAGAATTGTCGAGCACCTAGCTTCCGGATGTTTTTCCCATGGGCTGAAAACCGTCTCCCACACGCTGGCGCTCGATGAGGGCATAGGCACTATGATTGTGGATGGACTCAAAGTTTTCGACCTCCGTGCGATACCAAGTAATGTTTGGATCCTTCTCGCAAAGTATCGCGACGTTGCGAACAAGATCTTCGACAAAAACCGGATTGTTGTAGGCTCGTTCGGTAACGGCTTTTTCATCGGCCCGCTTAAGCAGGCTGAAGAGCTCTGAACTTGCGGAATCCTCCGCAAGCCGAATGATATCTTCGATCCACATCGGCGTCGTGGTGCGCACCGAGATCGTGACATGACCCCGTTGGTTGTGGGCACCCACGACGCTGATCGCCTTCGAACACGGACAAAGCGTGGTGACCGGCACGATGACCGTGACCACAAAATCGAGCTGGCCCGAAACGAGAGTCGCGCTGAAGCGGACATCGTAATCCATCATGCCAGGTGACTTGGAGACCGGGGCGAATTTTTGTAAGAAAAAAGGAAACTCCAAATCCAAATGTGCTGTATCGCTCTCGAGACGCTGCACAAGTTGCTCCAGAATTTCGCGCAAATTGCTCACATGTACAACGGGCCCATGCGATGCGAGCACTTCAATAAATCGGCTCATGTGAGTGCCCTTAAAGCGATGCGGGAGATCCACCGTAGCCTTCACCACGGCGATGGTGCTCTGTGTCGTTTCGCTCTTATCGCGCACTTGGAGCGGGTATCGAAGCGCTTTTATTCCAACGCGATCAATCGGCAACCGACGGGCATCGCTCTCACTTTGAGTATCTTTCATATGGCCTTTGTAACGAACGCAACGCGTTCAATGAAGCTGAAAAAGCAAGTCCACTCGCGAACTCGTTCATCACAGGAAAATAATCAGGGCTCGCCTCAACCCGAAAACCATCGCGGTGGCATCGTTGCTGACGGTCTTTTCGCATGACCTGCAAACACAAAAAGTGGAGGCGAGGGGAGTCGAACCCCGCCACAAACCATTTACCAGTAAGGTGGAAAGGGTTTCACTTGCCTTTCCAGACAAATTCCAGACAAACTCGCTTCAATATGAAGCCCGAAAAAACGAAAGGTCCGCTTGAAATAGTCACCGTGAAAGGTGCATCCGTCGCGATCTACTGGACGCCAACCACCAAGGCCGGGAAAGTATATCCTCTCCACTCCCTCGTCTATACCGAAGCAGGGAAACGGAGGCGGCGCTACATTGCCGACATCGATAAGGCCAGATCCACAGCGAAGGAAATCGCCCGCCAGCTCTCCGATGGAACCGGCCACGTTCAGGCGCTTTCGCCCTCCGAGGTTGCCGACTACACCGCCGCCATGAAGATCATCCGTGCAGTCCCCGGCGTCACCCTTGCGAGCATTTGCCAGCAGCACGTTGAGGCGTCGGCAGCACTTGGGGACATCGGCACGTTGACCGAGGCCGCGCACCATCTCCGCAAATCCCGGTCCGAAGGGAACAAAACCGCCCCTGTTGCGAACCTCGTTCGAGATTTCATCGCGGAGAAGGAGCGCGAGGAAATGTCGGATGCCTACTTGCGCGACGTAAAGCGTCGGCTCGCCCTGTTCGCTTCGACATTCCGCACCAACATCAGCGGAGTGAAAACCGAGGATATTTCGGTATGGCTGAAATCCATCAAAGCCCGCGGCCGGAATTCCAATAATTATCGGAACGCAGTTTGCACCCTGTTTTCTTTTGCCCGTGAACGTGGATTCCTTCCGAGGGACAAAAAGACCGAGGCCGAGCTTTTGAGCAGAGCGAAAGAGGCGATAACGGAAATCGGAATTTACACGCCGGAACAAATTACAACGCTCCTCCTCTTTGCTCCGAAAGCCCTCGCGCCATCCATTGCCATCGGCGCTTTCGCCGGTCTCCGTTCAACGGAGATCTTCCGGCTCGACTGGGAGCAAGTCCGCATTGAACAGGGGAACATCGAAGTCACCGCCAAGAATGCGAAGACGGCACAGCGTCGCCTTGTGCCCATCCTCGACAACTTGAAGTCATGGCTGGCCGATTCCGCGAAACCCCAAGGCCGCGTGGCTCCCAACTACCAGAACATCACAAACGTTTCCCGCGCGATTTCCAAGGCTTGCGATGATGCCGGAATTGAAATGGTGGACAACGGATTCCGGCACTCGTTCGCCAGCTACCGGCTCGCCGTGGTCAAGAGCGCCGACCAGGTTGCCCTCGAAATGGGGAACTCCCCCAGGAAATTGTTTTCGAATTATCGCGAGATCGTCACTGAGGGCGAGGCGCAAAAGTGGTTTGCCGTTACGCCTGATGCTTCAACCGAGAAAGCAAAACGGGGTTAAAAAGTGAGCAGGGCGGCGCATGCGGTGGCGTAAATCGGCTGCGGTTTGCGGGGAGTTGTGTCGAATGTTTTTTGACGGGCCAGTGAGGCATGTTGTCCTCGACGGCAAAAATCCGCATCTCTACATTTTCAGCATGGCTCTCACCCCAGTTGACAAATTGAAGTGTGCTTTTGAGTTGGCGAAACTGGGGTCGCAAGTAAACCCGGGCATTCTGGTAACGCGCATCGACCGGCAGAAGAGGATTCAGGAGAAGTTTCGCAAACTGTTTATGGAGGGACCTTCGACCATCGTTTTAGATACAGATCGTAACTCGCTCCAGTGGAGGATTCTCAACTATCTCAAAAAGAAGCATTGGATCGATCGTCCGGCGGACCTGCTGAATGCATCTCTCGCCTCGGCGAAAGTGGCGAGTGAAAATCAATTCCGCCAGGCGTTTCTTGGGGGCAGCGGAAAAGCAAATGCTTTAGATAAATCGCGATCAAAATTCGAAGAATACGAGCAGTGGCTTTGCTATCAGGCTGCCATTAAGGGCCAAATTCCTCCACCTTTTACTATTGATGATTTCACGGCACTCGTTGGAAGGGCTTACCAAAAAGGTGTCGGAAAGGACTTAATCGGCTTTTTGTGCGGATTGCATTTCAACCATAAGCGGCGGATAAAGGAGCTGAAGAAGCGGGATGCGGAAGTGTGGGCGGAGGGGCAGGCAGAACCTGAGGATTTCCATCCGGGCATTCTAATCATGTCACTGATGTGGGTCTTCCCGCCCATGCCGTTTTGGCTTTTCCCAAGCCGCGCCATTGCGGATGTCATTCGCGAGGTGTCGGAGGACATTGCCGCTCAAAAACCTGAGACAATAGACAGAGCCATAAAGGATGCTGGTCTCGTTCGGATTCCCAAGGGGGTTTCAGGAAAGTTTTTCTCTGTCTCCGCCGATAAAAAGGGGAAAGCTTTGCTTGCAGAAATAGAAGCGCAGACCAAATTCGACATCAGCACCTGCTTTGGAGGCCGCCGTAGGGACAAGTAGTTTCCCCAAATATTTTCGTCCCCGAACCTCCTTGTTATTCATGGCGCTGTGGCGGCTCGAAACTGCCCGCATGACGACAGCACCATGCCCGACACAAAAAAAGGCGATGCAGGTTCAACAACCTGGGTCGCAGAACGAGACCGAAACCGAAAATCCCGGGACGCCAGAGCCCGGGACGCCATCACCGGGGGGACTGATACCTGAGTCGATCAGGCTTCCCCAACCGAGCGCAGAGACGTCGTTCTCCTACGGAGAAAATCTCGATCGGATTTTCAAGCCGGTTCAGATTGCAGAAATTCTTGGCGTGAAGGTCGAAACCGTCTGGTCGTGGTGCCGGAGCGGGAAGTTGCCCCACCTCGCGTTGTCAAAGAGAGCCTTCCGGATTCGGTCGAGCGACTTGCAAGACTTTCTCCGCTCGGTCACTCGCTAGTAAACAACCGCCCCGTGCCGGCGCGAAAAGCCCCGGCGGTCTTGCAGGGCTCACCGGGGCAAAACTTACACAACAATGAATAGACTATCACAAACAAATTCTAACGCAAGCGCATCAAGCACGGCACCCGCACCTTT
>Ga0105045_10006355_pt1 | contig 10451 bp, 7 predicted proteins | sample MAT02_FD_78089 | JGI IMG/M metagenome (GOLD analysis project Ga0105045, IMG submission 78089) | Freshwater microbial communities from Lake Fryxell liftoff mats and glacier meltwater in Antarctica - MAT-02 (megahit assembly) | ecosystem: Environmental > Aquatic > Freshwater > Ice > Liftoff... | reverse complement strand
CGAGGACGGCACCACGGCCGGCGACATCAACGATATCGAAATCGATCAACTCGGTATGGGTGCCACGGCTACGGTAACCCAAACGAACAACACCAATGGTAGCACGGTTGATATTGAGCAGGGCGACTCCGACGTAGCCGAGGTCATGCAGACCAACGGCGAGGTTCTCTCTGTGGACATCACCCAAAGTGATGCCAACCTGGGACTAGGTAACGTTGCCAGAACCCGGCAGCAAGGTGAAAACAACGACATCGTCATCGACCAGGATGGCAATATGAACATGGTGGGTGGCTCTGTCGCCAATGGCGGTATGGCCATGCAGGCTGGCAAGGATAACGAAGCTAACCTGACCCAGAACGGGAGCAACAACAAGATTGCTATGAACCAGAGCGGCTCGGATAACAATATCGACATCACGCAGTTCACCGAGGAGTTCGATGCCATTGGCAACCAGGCCACTGCTATTCAGGGTAGCTCTACCTCAGATGGTGATATCACCATCGATCAGGGTGTTGGTACCGATGGTGATGGTAACGTGGCCACGGTGAGTCAGTTATTTGGCGATGACAACTCGGCAACTGTTATGCAGGATGCAGGCAACACGGCCACGGTGACCCAGAGTGGTTCTGAATACGAGCCATTGAACCAGATTTCTTCCGTTAACATCGATCAGTCGAGCAGCACAGATGGTACGGCTACCGCAACGCAGGCGCTTGGCACTTTCGGTGGCACGATCAACATCACGCAGATAGAAGAGGACAACATAGCGACAGTTAGCCAGACTAATGGCCGCCTGAATTTGGCTACGGTGAACCAGACGGATGATGCTAACACGGCTACAGTAACCCAAAGCGGCACTCAGGATGCCAGTACGGGCAACATCAGCCAGGTGCTTATCGATCAGGAAGGCAAAAATGGGGTTGCCACGGTAACCCAGTCAGCCAACGGAAGCATCGTGGATGTGTTGCAAACCAATGGCGATGGCAATATGGCAACTGTGCGGAGCCAGAGCGGTCGTGTGAACGACATCGGCATCGAGCAGTATGGTGACGAAAGCATGGCTACGGTAACCCAGTCGGGCCAGGAGAACCAGGTACGTACGTTACAGACCAACATCTTCGATCTGTCGGGCCCCGATAACGGTCCCGCTTCGCACGAAGCTACGGTAATCCAGAGCGGCGGAACGCTGAACGACGCAGTAATCGGACAAGGTGGATTGAACAACGCTGCTACCATCACGCAGGGTGCCGGACAAACTCAATTCGCTTCAACGTTACAGTATGGTGAGCGCAACACCGCCAACACCACGCAGAACGGCGCAGGCCCGACCAACACGGTCAACATCGTGCAGGCGCAGATTCTGAATGGAGGTGGACCCGCTGGTGCTATTCTTGCAAGCCGCGCCTCGCGCAACGCTGAAACAGTAGCTGCCGCTTTGCGCACGAATGCTGCCGCAGCCGTTGCTGGTGGATTCATCGACGAAGCGCAGGACAACACGGCCAGGGTAACTCAAACGGCCGGCAGTGTCACGAATCAGTCGGTTACCCTGTATCAGACGGGCAACGAAGGATCGGCGATAATCAGTCAGGGCGGCACGGTTGGTAACAACATGTTCCTGGGTGTGCAGGCTGGTGAAAGCGATGAGTTGACTTCTGCTCAAACGGGTGCTACCGGTGACGTAGAGGTGAACCAGTACGGTACGCCGAATTCCATCGGTAATACAGCCGGAGTAACGCAGAGCGGTACCAACAACGAGATTCTGGTAAACCAGGTGAAATTCGGCAACACCGCTACCATCACCCAGTCGGGCAGTGACCACAATTCGGCTTTGGCAGGTGCGGTAGGTGTTAATGTCACCCAGATTGGTGAGAACAACACAGCTACGGTAGGTCAGAGCGGAAATCGTAACAGCACGGCTGTAATTCAGGGTGATGCTACTCTTCCTCTCGTCTTTGGCGGCTTCACCAACGCTTCCGTAGGTAATGTACCCGATGATGATGCCTTCCGCAACACGGCTGCGGTAATTCAATCAGGTCTCGACAACTCGGTGGGTGTATTTCAGCAGGGTGATGATGGAACAGCCACCGTGCGTCAGGCAGGTAATGACAACATCATCGGTATTCGTCAATTGAACCCCGGTGTAGGTCCCCTGCGGGCGGTGTTCAACGTAGCTACGGCTACACAGGGTGCGGGCGTAGCTAACTCCTTGATCGACATCGAGCAGTTTGGCCGCCGGAACAACGGTAGCGCCACGCAGTCGGGTACGGGTGTGAACAACACCATCAACCTGGTTCAGCGCAATGACGACAACGTGGCTGTGCTTGCACAAAATCTGGGCAACCAGAACGTAATCAATGTCGTTCAGAATCCCGATGCGGGAAGGCTGGGTGGCCGCGTTGAAATTACCCAATCGGGTCAGGACAACAAGGCACGCCTTCGTCAGACGGGCTACGAGAACAGGCTGACGCTGACCCAAACGGGCGATCGCAACGTGTTGCAGCAGAACGGTGGTAATCCCTTTGCTTTGCAGGGTGGCAACAACAACACCGCTACCTTGATGCAAACGGGTCAGGATCACACGATCAACCTGAACCAAAGCGGTATGATGAATACCATCACGATAACGCAGGCGAATCTGTAAGTTGGCTTAGTGGCTGATTCGCGGGTAAACCGCAGAAAAGCAGAGTACGGCATGGAGACCGGCGCCGGAAGGGGCCGGTCTTCGTGCTTTTTATTTAAAACAATAATTAGTGGCTGAGGGAGTTTTGATTACAAAGCCCTTCGTTCAGAAAAAAAATCCAGCACTTCAACATTCATCACTCATCATTCATCATTCATTAAATAAAGCCTCATGAAAAATACACTTCTTATACTCGGTCTGATCGGCTCGGCCACGACCGCCTTTGGCCAATCTGCCGAAAAACCCAAACAAAATATCATGCAAAAAGGCAACGGAAACGTGGTGAGCATAGAAATGAACGGCCCCCAAGGAGACACTTTGTCGCCGCAGAGCCGCACCATCCTGCAAAAAGGCAGCAACCTGGTTCACATCGAATCCAATATGCCGGGCGATTCGCTCAACAAATCGCTGGAAAACGTAGCGGTGGAGCAGAAGGGCAAAAACAACGTGGTGTCGGTACAAGGCACGGGCGGCCAGAACAACACCGTCAACGTGGTGCAGTCCGGCTCGGGCAACAGCGTTTCGATCAAGCAGAATTAAGCGAAGCGTCGGCAGAAACACTTCCGCTGAAATAAGGTGAAGAAAGCCGTTGGATATTCTCTAATTTCGACTTATTTTTGCAACGTTTTTGGCGCGGAGGACACGTATGGATTCCTTTCTAACCAGTCAGCAAATAATTCTATGAAAAACAACCTATTTCTCGCTCTGCTGCTCGGTCTGTTTGCCGTTTCGGCGCAGGCCCAGCAAATCGGCGGTTCCAGCGAGCTTACCATCCTGAGAAGCGACGATTTGAAAGTCCGGAGCGTACTGGCTACGGCTTCGGCGGTGCAGATTCCCGAAATCACCACCACCCAGCGGGGCGACGGCAACCGGGCGCGCCTCAACCCCCAGGACTCCGAAAACCAGATCCGGCTGATTCAAGGCGGAAACTTCAACAACATGGATTTGCAAGTGTACGGGGAGGGAAACAACTACCAGTTCTCGCAAATTGGAAATAATAACGACCTGCAAATCCGTAATCTGCAGGCGACCAACAACACGCTCCAAATCGTGCAACGCGGCAACGGCAACCAGTTAATCGACAACGGTTCCGGTACACTAAATCGCCCCATCCGCATCGAGCAGAGCGGGGGGATGAGACTCATGATCAATGGACAGCAGTAAAATGAGCCGCTTGTTTCTGTGGCTGGCGATGGCGGTGGCCGGAATTCTTGTGAACGCAGAATGCAGCGCGCAGGATGTGGAGGGGACTTTCGACGAGACGGCCATTTACGATGAAAGAGCCTTCGTGCCCCTGGAACAGAGTATTTCGCTGGAAGGTGCCTTGGGTACGGGCGTTCTGCTGCTTGACCAAACCCGCACCAAAAATGGCCGGGATTTTTACGAGTACGTGTATCAAATTTGGTCGGCTGTTCAATCCGACACGACGCTTATCCCCGCCAATGCATTCACCGACATCGGCGAAGAACTAACCGTAGTCATCGAGGAACAGCCCGTTCCGGGCGGTATCGGCACTTCCACCGTCGTCTCCCTTGCCGTCAACGACGTCATGATTTACCAGCAGTTTCTCCAGCCCCGGCAGGACGTAGTGGAAGAAATGGCCCAGGGAGCGAGCGGCGCATTGACTCAGTACATCCAAAATTATCAGGAATTTCAAAAACAACTAGGCAGCGACGACCAACAGGGCAATGGCATCTACTAGCGGTCGGGACTGGGAATTTATGCAACTATGAAAAAATTTACCTTACTCTTGGCATTGTCTCTTTTGGCCACGGTAGCCACGCAAGCTCAACAACTGAACTATCGCCCACAAAATCCAGCCTTTGGCGGTAATCCCTTCAATTATCAGTGGATGCAAAACTCTGCCCAGGCGCAGGATAAAAACAAGGATCCCAACGCCGTTGATTTCAGTTCCTCCCGGGGAGGTACCCCTAATGACCGGAATTCAGTAAATGAGTTCTCGGAAACGCTGAGCCGTTCGATCCTCAACCGAATAAGTAATCAGCTCCTGCAAGCACAGTTTGGGGAAGATGCTTTACAAGAGGGGACTTTTCAATTCGGTGATCTTCGGGTGGATGTCACCAATGGGGCCAATGGCGTAATTATCCGCATTGTGGATGGGCAGGGGGGTGAAACCACGGTCACTGTACCCTTTTTTTGAATTAGACCAGCCTTCTCCCTTCTCAAAATTTTTACTGCTTTCTAACACATGCATCTGAAAAAGTACCTAATCAGGCCCTGCTTGATTGCCATCGTCGTCGTGCTGAACGGTTGCCGGGCCTATTATCACCAGCCTACCGCCCAACAGCCCGCCCGCCTGGGTGAGCAATCGGGCATTACCGAAATCCTGCGAACCCTCCCTCCGCCCAAAGAACCCTTGGCAGCGGCGGTGTACAAATTCCGCGACCAGACCGGGCAGTACAGACCCGCCGAAATCTCCAACTTTTCCACCGCCGTCACGCAGGGAGCCACCAATATCCTGCTGAAGGCCATGGAAGACAGCAAATGGTTTTTGAACATTGAGCGGGAAAACGTCAGCAACCTGCTCAACGAACGGAAAATAATCCGCTCCAGCATGACCCAGTACAGTAACTCCAATGAGTTGCTGCCCCCCCTGCTTTTTGCGGGCATGATCTTGGAAGGCGGCATCGTTTCCTACGACGCCAACATCATCACCGGCGGGGCGGGACTCCGGTACTTTGGGGCGGGCACCTCCACGGAGTACCGACAAGACCGCGTCACGGTCTATCTGCGGGCCATTGCCACGCGTTCCGGCAAAATCCTGAAAACAGTGTACTCTTCCAAGACCATCCTTTCCCAGTCGGTGAATGCGAGCCTGTTCCGTTACGTGCGCTTTAAACGGATTCTGGAAGCTGAAACGGGCTTTACGACCAACGAACCGTCCCACATGGCGGTGACCGAAGCCATTGAGAAAGCGGTGCAGGCCATGATTCTGGAAGGGATTAAGGACAACCTCTGGGCGGTGGATGAGAAATATGCGGAGCAAAGCCAAAAGCTCATTGCCGATTACGAAGCCGAAAAGACGGAAATGGAAGGTACCGATATGTACGGGATCACGAATTCGACGGAGCGCCCCCGCCTCAGTATCACACCCTACGCGTCCATGCTGCGCATGAACGGCGACTACGCCATTCGGAGTTGGAAACCGGGCTTTGGCCTCAACGTGAACTACAATGTGACACCGCACTGGGGCCTTCAGGCCAATGGTTTCTTGAGTTCTTTCTCCACTTTTACGGCTGATCGTATTTTCACCGTGGATCGCAACTGGCGAAACGCCGATCTGTCGGTCGTTTACCAGAGCCTACCCTTTCAGCGATACTCTCCGTTTGTGAGTCTGGGGGGCGGGCTTTCCCAAACGGCCACCAACAGCGGGTTTTCGGAGAACCTAAAATCGTTTGGGTACGCCAAGGGAGGCGTCGGCGTGGAGGCGCTGGTGAGCAAAAAACTCGGCTTTCGCGCGATGGCTGACTACTACATCATGGGCAATGACCTGGTGGACGATGTGGCCAACGGCCAGCTCAACGACTCTTTTCTGCGCCTTTCGGCCGGGGTGACGCTCTACATCGGACGCGGTTCCAAAAAACGCGCCGTATCGGCCCCCATTCTGAACCAAACACCCGCAACCAACTAGGCGCTGTCCCCTTATTTCGATACCCCATTATTTGCTCACCAATATTTCATATGTCATTCATGAATTTCAAATTTAGCCGCATTGCCCTTTTTCTGGCGGTAGCCATGACCGCCCTGTGGTCGGCTTCCTGCACCGAGGACGTGTTCGTGACGCCGAGAGTATTCGGAAAAATTACGGGTAAGGTGATCGACAACGTCACAAAAAAACCCTTGAACGAAGTGCTGATCAAGCTCAATCCTTCGGGCCGGAGTGTGCTGACCGACACGACGGGCAATTTTTTCTTCGATAGCCTGACTGCCGGAAGGTACACGATCAGCGCGGAGAAGCGCCTGTTGTTTAACGAATACGTTACCGTGGAGATAGCAGAGTTCCAGAATCCGGTCGTGAATATTTTCATGTCGGAAGACATTAAATCCAACAGACCTCCGACCGCCCCCACCAGGCTCGTGCCGGCGGCCGGAGCGACGGTATCGGGGGTGAGCAACGTGCGGTTTGCCTGGACTTCCACCGATCCCGACCGGGACACGCTTACTTTCGACGTGTATTTGTTCAAGGACGGCGGCTCCCCGGCTATTCCCTACATCACAGATCATAAAAACGATACGCTGTTCGTGAATGGGCTGGAATACGATAAAACATACTACTGGCAGGTGGTAGCCAAAGACAAGCGTGAGAAGGTGTTCAGCGAGGTATGGTCGTTCAAAACCCCCAGTTTCCCGACTTTGAACTACGTCTTCACCCGTCAGGAAGGGGAGCGGTACCAAATTTACGCGGCCAACAACGACGCGAGCGTGGTGAAACTAACCAGCGACGGCAGCAACTGGCGTCCGGTGGTCAGCCCGAATCGCCAAAAAATCGCTTTCATTTCCAACCGCACCACGAGTCTCCAGGTGTACGTGATGAACCCGGATGGCACGGATCTCAGGAAAGTAACGAGCGTTCCGGTCGCCGGGCTTTTGCCGCTCGATTTGTCGATCAGTTGGGCCAACAACGGTTCCAGGATCATCTACCCCAGCAACAACAGGCTGTTCTCGATCAATTTGGACGGTACCGGACTGGTGGAAGTGGCGCGCGCCGGCCTGGGAAGGCAGTTTGCCGGGGCCGATTGGAACGAGGCCACCAAAGTGATTGTGGCCCGCACTACGGGTGAAACCGTGTACGACAACGAGCTGCAACTCATCAAGGCCAATGGCAGTAAGGAAACGCTTCTGAGCAGTTCGCGACGGATGGGCAATCCGGTGTTTTCCATCGATGGGGGGGAAATGTTGTTTTCGATGGATGTCAACAATTTCCGAAACGAGCAGGGAAGCCAGAAAGACGCCCGGTTATTCGAGTTTTATCTGTCGGACAATTCCATTCGTGATCTTTCAACCTCCACGGGTACCAACAACAATACCAGCGCGAAACCCGCAGGTACCAATGACTTGGATCCCCGCTACGCTCCCAATGGCGAAGGCGTTATTTTCACCAACTTGATCAACGACGACGCATCGGTTCCTAGTTTATACAGGACTTCGTTAAGCAGCAGCCGGAGCCGGGAGATAATCATTTCCAACGCCGAAATGGGCTTCTGGCGTCGGCAGCAGTAGCATAAACACGCTGTGATATGAGCGGAATTGTTGGGTCGATCCGTTGGGATGGTGAAGCGCCTGCCAGCGGATTGGCCCGACGAATGGCCGACCGCATCGCCCACCGCGGCCCCGACGGCATGGCCGTCCTTGAGCGGGACACCCTATCGGTGGGATTCCTCCAACTGAATGCCAGCCCTGAGTCGATCTACGAAAGCCAGCCGCTGACTAACCCACGGGGGGATGTGCTGGTAGCCGACGCCCGCATCGACAACCGCGCCGAGCTACTCGAACTGCTCGGGCTTGAAGAAAATACCGAACAAATCACCGACAGCCGCCTGATTATGGCGGCTTACGAGAAGTGGCACACTAACTGCCTCAATTATCTGATCGGCGACTTTGCCTTCGTCATCTGGGAATCCGGCACCCAAACTATTTTTTGCGGACGCGACCATTCCGGGGTGCGTCCTTTTTTTTATCATCACGAGCCGGGAAAATACTTTCTCTTCGCTTCCGAAATCAAGGCACTTTGGGCCTTCGAAGCTTTGGCGAAGAAGATTTACGAACCCCATTTGGCCAATTATCTGAGCCATTGGGGCCAATTCAACATCTACCAGCACACCACTTTTTACCAAGGAGTCAACAGTCTCCCGCCCGCGCATCGGTTGGTGGTCGATCAGCGCAGCATCAAAACTGAGATATACTGGAAAATCGACCCTGATAAGTACCAGTTTGCCAATGAGGAAGCGTATCTACGGGCTTTCAAAGAGACTTTTATTGAAGCGGTCGCCTGCCGCATCCGATCCCCCTATCCGGTAAGTTCGTTCCTGAGTGGCGGACTCGATTCGTCGTCGGTGGCGGCAGTAGCCGCGACCTTGCTGCAAAACGAGGGCAAACCACTCGATACGTACTACATCGACACGAAGCTGGAAGAAACCTCCGAGCGGGAATACGTGGATGCTTTCCGGGAGAAATACGTGGTGAATCACCGCGAAGTAACCGCAGAAGGGGATTACTACGAGAATTTATTGCGCGTAGCGGAAGTCACCGACATGCCGGAGATGTTTTCTCTCAATTACAACCACTTTGCCCCCATCGTCCGTTCGGCAGCCCAGTCGGGAAGCCGAATCCTCCTCACCGGAAGCGACGGCGACACGGTAGTGGGTTACGGTTTTGAGCACATCTACGAAGCCATGGGCCGGGCCGATTGGCGCGAAGCCGCGCGTCGGCTGAATCTGGCCCACGATCCCGAAGCCTATGGCGCGGTGTATGGCCCGAAAGAAGGCAGATGGGTTCATTCCAAAAATATGGTCAGGCTGCTGCTGACCAAACTACCGGGGCTATTCGGGCGATTTCGGGCGAAATGGGAATTTTTACGGGGAGCTGTTCTGTATTTAAAAATTCCGCCGCTGCATTTGCTGAGGCTATTCCTGGATAAATTCTCGCGCCGGGTTCTGGAATCCGAAGACTACGCGGTCGATCCTAAGCTTTCGAGCCAATGTATTCCTTTCATGCAAGAAGGGCCACAGCACCATCCTACCACAAATTTGCTAATGAATCGGGGAATGCTTTACCAGATGATGACCGAAATCAATGAATATTACGACATCATGGGGGCGCGGCATCAGGTGCAGATATGTCATCCATTCTTCGACAAGCGCCTGATCGAACTTTGCCTGTTCATGCCCGCAAAATTGAAATTTCACGAAGGCTACGGTCGCGGGCCTTTGCGGGCAGCTATGAAGGACTACTTGCCAGATAAAATTCTGCTCCGAAAAGGCAAGATAGACTTCACACCCTACATCCACAAGCAATTAGCTGATTTAGAACCGAATCCGTTTGTGGTAATGGTGGAAAACAGGTCGCTTCTGGAAGGGTACATTGTAGCTAACAAACCAAAAGAGGCGTTACTGGCGGATGATAAAAAGACCGACTGGGGCCGACTCCACCACCGAATCCTGTATTTCCTGCACTGGCGCAAAGCCCAGGGAATTTAAAGAACACTTGACTTGTTGCTGATTTTTCGCTCCGGGGGCTGAAGCCCCCGGCAATTGATACATTGATATATTTAACTTATTTCGGCAACTTTAAAGCCGGAAAATACTATCAAACAGCGCTCGAGGGCTAAAGCATATTGCTACCGCTCCGGGGGCTAAAGCCCCCGGCAATTGAAAAAAACCCTGGCAATCGGCAATTGAAAAAAAGCCCTGGCAATCGGCAATTGAAAAAAAACCCTGGCAATCGGCAATTGAAAAAAACCCTGGCAATCGGCAATTGAAAAAAACCCTGGCAATCGGCAATTGAAAAAAAGCCCTGGCAATCGAAAAATTGATATATTCAACCTCTCTTGAGTCGCTACACTTTTGGAAGTAATCCTCAATTATCCATTCTCAATTATCCATTCTCAATTACCCATTAATTAAATGGAACAATACGCCAAAATCCTAACCATCGCCATGCCGGTTTTCCTGCTCACCGTGCTGGGCGAGAAACTCTACGGCTGGCTCCGCTTCCGCCACCATTTCAAGAACATGGACATGATCTCGAGCCT
>Ga0105045_10006354_pt1 | contig 10452 bp, 8 predicted proteins | sample MAT02_FD_78089 | JGI IMG/M metagenome (GOLD analysis project Ga0105045, IMG submission 78089) | Freshwater microbial communities from Lake Fryxell liftoff mats and glacier meltwater in Antarctica - MAT-02 (megahit assembly) | ecosystem: Environmental > Aquatic > Freshwater > Ice > Liftoff... | reverse complement strand
TACGGCCGCTTCTGCATCGACCAGCCGAACCAATATTTGCTCGTAGGCCGGATTGGGTCGGCTGGGCGGTGGGCGGGCAGTCACGGTCCGTGCGCCGCCGCCGCCGCCACCGTTGGCACGCAGCGCGGCGGCCACGTTGCGAGCGGCGATCACATCCGGATGCTGGTCGGTGAAACGCAGACGGAGTGCCTGAAGCACTCGCTCGGCCTCGGCCTGGCGAGGGTCTCCTCCTCCGCTGACCTGCGCCGATGGCGCCGCATCCACCAACACCGTTGGCGTCGCCTGCTGCTGCTGCTTGAGCAGATCGCGCCGCATCCTGGCATCCTGGAGGTTGCCGCGGTGGCCGTTCAGGCGTGACCGTGCGGCTTCCAACCGCGACCCGCCGCCTGTGTCGGATGGCAGCAAGTCGATGTAGCGGGTCCGAAACTCCGCTCGCCTACGTTCAGCATCACGGAGCTGGGTTTCGTAGGTCGTGATCTGGGCCGCCACGAAATTGCGGGCGCTGTCCATTTGCTGGCGACCCGTAGACGCGGCCAGCTCCGTGAACAATGTCAGCGCGGTCTGTACAACATCACGCGCCAGGCGGGGGTCTTCGTCGTTGTAGCTGATGGTAAACAGATTTCTTGTCTGTAATGCAATGCGAATATCCCGCGCCAAGCTTTGCTTCAGCCGCTCGCGCGACTGCGCATCGCTGATGCGCTGATCCAAATCCGTGCGGGCAATGATCCTTTCGATGTTCGGGGTGCTCAACAGGGTTCGCTGCAGCAGATCGAGTTGTCCCGCGGACGAGGTATCGACGGCGATACCGCGCAGGACCTGGCCGAGAAAGGCGTCGGCATCGACATAGAGCCGCGCGCTGGCCTGATATCTGTTCGGCATCGCGTTCACAAATGCCCAACCGACGAGGCACACCACCCAGGCCAGCATCAGCATCTTCCAGCGGTGCTGCCAACCCGCTGTGATATTTCGCTTTACTGTTGATGCTATGTTCATTGGCTCAGAACCAGCCTTGCGGGATGATCACGGTATCGCCCGGCCGCATGGCCACGTCCTGGGTGATGTCGCCATTGCGCAGCAAATCGGCGAGGCGGACGCGAATCACCCGCGGCGCTTCCTGGCCCGCCTCGCGGCGAACGATCTGCGCCCTGTTTCCGGCGGCATAGCGCGTCAGTCCGCCGCTCTGGATAAGCACATCGAGGATCGTAAGCCCTTCCCGGAATGGTATGCTCTTAGGCTGTGCCGCCTCCCCGATGATGCGGATCTGCTGGTTGGAAGAGCCGATGAACGACCGCACGACTACCGTCACGTTGGGCTCGCGGACGAATTCTCGAAGTCGCTCCTCGATCTCGCCACTCAACATGGAAGGCGTACGTCCCGATGCCTGGATATCGGCAACAAGGGGGATTGAAATCCGGCCATCGGGCCGGACCGGAACGTCGACGGAGAGTTCTGGCGCGCGGTAGACGAAGATGCTCAGCGAATCACCGGGACCGATGATGTAGCTCAATGCATCGTCGGCGCGCTCGGAAAGCGGTGCCGCCGTCCGCAATTCATTGGGGGGCGCCTCGCAGGCAGCGATGGCGAAGGGCAGAACGAGGGTCAGCGTGATGCCGCGCAACGACCTGAGGCGCCGCCCGGCGCTCGGTTTCGCTCCACGCTCGACGATGCCAAATCCCGCGCCTTCGCCCCCCGGCATTCCTGGCACCGAGGGACCACATCCGGCCGGTCGACTGAGTGCCTTGTTCGGCCGCAACCCGCGGTAGAACGTCGTGAGCATCGTCGTCATTCTTGCAAGCCTCCAGATTTTGCCGTTATGCCATTGGGCGCTCGCCTTGGCAGCGCATAACCTACAGCGATGTCGCCCCCGAGCAGCTTCGGCAATACGCCCAGTCGCAGGCATGAAAAAGTGTCGATAATTTTTACACTACGGCCGATTGGTCCCGCCGCGGCAGGTTGGGCTTCGCAGAGCGCTTGCTGCGACGGACAGGCGTCGACGCTATGCTGTTCCTCAGGAATGGCGGCAGGTGACACGTCAGTGATACTCCAGACTGAGCGGTGATTTGCCTGACCGTATTTGTTCGGCCGGCATCGATGCGTTTCAAAGCATTGGAGCAAAGCACATGCCACCATGCAATCCGAGAAAATTGCCAATGTGTTCAATACGTTGACACCTCAGATAGATTCTCTTTACGATTATCACGGCGGCCGCGTAAGGTTTTACGACGATCCCTGTGCTAAGATATGCTTTTGTTTAACATCGGGTGCAAGGGTTTTATTTTTTAGATGAAACAGCCGAAGTGCCTGATGGTCTGTCACACCTTTCCGCCACTCATCGGCGGGTCGTCCGGGGTCTATGCAGCACTTGCCAGTCACGCGGATGGTGCCATCGTGATCCTGACTTCGCGGCTAGACACCACGGGACTTGAACAGCCTGGTTGGCAGTCGTCCGATGCTGCTCAGCCCTTCCCGATACGACGAATCGGTCTCGTGCGGCCACCGCTGGCGCGCAACGCCTATCGATTTCCGTTGCTGCGTCGCATTTCATGGGCCTTTCGTGCAGTCTGGCTAGCAACAGTCGTCGCCGCCGAAGCGCGGCGTCACGGTGTCGCAGCGGTTTGCATTTGCGATGACGAAACCGTTGGCTGGCTGGTTCCCTTTGCACGCAGGCTGCTCGGGCTCCGCGCGCTGATCTATTGCCACGGCGACGATCTGGTTCAGCGCGTCGCGCGGGAACGTCGCGCCAGGATGCGCTGGTTCCGCGCGGCCAACGGCATCATCGCAGCGGGCACCTTCGCGGCCAGGCGATTGACCGAGGGCTATGGCGTCGCGGAGGATCGCATCACCATCATCGCGAACGGAGTTGATCTGCAGCGGTTCCGGCCCATGCCAGCCTGTCAGTCCCGCCGTACCGCACTCGGGCTCGATGGGCGGCGCATCATATTGGCGCCATCGCGCCTGGTGGCCCGCAAAGGTGTCGATCGCCTCATTGCGGCAATGCCGGCCATCATGGAGAACCATCCACAAGCGCTTCTGCTGGTGCTCGGGGACGGTCCGCAACGTGAGGAACTCGTGGCGTTGGCGCGTTCCGCAGGTGTCGCCGCGGCGGTTCGCTTTGTTGGCGCCGTCGCCGTGTCCGACATGCCGCAATACTATGCCCTGGCGGAGTTGGTGGCGGTGCCTAACCGTGCCGAGCCTGGCGAATCCGACGGGGTTCCGCTGGTTTTTCTGGAAGCGAACGCATGCGGTCTGCCGGTCGTAGGCGGGTACGCCGGCGGTACGCCCGAGGCCGTAAACCATGGGTGCAACGGGTTGTTGGTGGATGGACGTGATCCAGCCGCTATTGCTGCGGCGATCAGCCGTATCCTGGGCGATCCGGCCTTGGCGACCCGGCTGTCCGAGGCTGGGTTGAAGGCAGCGGGCGCCGCCAGTTGGCAGGAACGCACCACGGCGTTCCTCGCACTCTGCCATGCACCAACATGAGAGGTGATGAGGTGGACGGCCCCGCGGCATCGTGTGCCGAGCTCAGAGCATCCGGGCGTTTTTCTTTCGGGGAAGCGTTTTTAGTTGAGAAAAGGCCCGGACTATAGGGCGGCAGGAAAAACAGCTTGGCGCCGGCCTTACCCATTCCCTCATTCCGCGCGTGCAAGAAGTATGCGGAATGATGCGGTCTGCGCGACGGCGCTATCGCAGGCTGCGATGAGCGGATCGAGCCTGGTCCGGCATGGTGGGGATCAGGTCGGTTGGCAGGCAGCCCTGGCGGAACAGCGAGAGGCTGCGGATCTTGCTGGTGTTGGACTTGAGCAGCCTGTCCATCCCCAAGCGCTCGCCGACTGCGCCGAGCAGGGTCAGCAGGGCCATTGCGAAGGCGCTGACCAGTAGCAGCCGGTCGCGGCGCATCGGCTCGCCGATGCAGGTGGCCGACAGCCCTTTGCCGAAACGCAGATCCTTGGTGTCGCGGAACTGCGGCTCGATGGTCCAGCGGCGGGCGTAGTGGTTGACCAGCACGGCCGCCGTCGTCTGCGCGTCGCTGGCGGCCAGGCGCCAAGCCTCCTTCATCCCCTTGGCATGCACGCACACCACGGCACAGACCTGTCGGCCCTGTGCGATCAGGGCTGTTCAACACTGCCGCGGATTTCACACTCCAGACAGTAAGCTATTGGAAGGCCGAGGAAGTTTCGTCGGATGGCGCACCCGGAGGGACTCGAACCCCCGACCTACGGAGTAGAAATCCGATGCTCTATCCAGCTGAGCTACGGGTGCAGGGGACGGTCAATGGGACCAGTTGTCGGTCCGGCCGAACTTGAAATTGTCGGCATAGGCCTTGGGTTTGATGTCCGCTTTCACCAGGGGCGTTGCCTCGACTTCATAGGCGTAGCCATTCGCTTCGGCATGGGCCACTGCCGCCTCACGCGTCGGGAAGCGCAGGCGCACCTGGGATTGCGTCTCGCCCGAGCCCGGCCAGCCCATCAGCGGGTCGATGCGCGTCGCGGCGCGCGCGACGAATTCCAACAGCCAGGTCTCAGTGCCGGCGCGGCCCGACTGCATGGCGGATTTCGGCTGACGGTAGATGCGGGCGGTCTGGCTTTCGCGCGGCATGCGGTGGTGGGTCCTCGGGTGGCTTAGGGCGAAAACTACACCCTCCCCTGCCTTGCGCGCCAGCCTACCGCTCACCGCGCAGGCGGCGCAGCCCTTCAGCGAGCGTCACGAAGGCGGCCTTGCGGGTGCGCTTGTCCTCGGCGATCAGCCCCTTGCGGTTGAAGCCGCCCTGCGGGCGCGTCTGCCGGCGGAGCGAGCGGAAATCATAGAGCAGCCAAGCGGCCAGGCCGCGCACATAGGGCGCCCGGGCAAGGGCGGCGCATTGGCCCTCATAGAAGGCCACCTGGCGTTCCTCGCTGAACAGGGGGGCGGCGGGATCGCGGTAGCCCGCCTGCGCATCGGCGCCGGTCTCGCTGATGATGACGGGGCGGTCTGGGCGCGAATTGGACAGCAACCGCCCGAGGCCCTGGAAGCCCTGCTCGTACCAGCCGAAATACTCGTTGAGCCCAATGACGTCGAGATGCTCGGCGAGGCGATCCTCGATCTGGAAGGTCTCGCGGTTGATCAGGCAGGCGGCGGTGACAAGGCGCGAGGGATCGGCGATGCGCGCGGCCTGCGCAAGGCTCGCCATGAAGCTGAGCCGCGCCTCGGTATCCGCATTTTCGTTGCCCACGCCCCAGAGGATGATGCTGGCGCGGTTGGCGTCACGCGCGATGAGTTCCTCAAGCTGATTATGCGCATCGGCCAGCGTCGCGGGGTTGGCGAAGTCGATCGCCCAATAGACCGGGATTTCGGCCCAGATCAGCACGCCGGCCGCATCGCAGGCGCGGGCCACGCGCTCATCGTGGGGGTAGTGGGCAAGGCGCAGAAAGTTGCCGCCAACATCGCGCAGATCGGCGAGGCGCCTGGCGATGTCGGCCTCGTCGGTGCAGCGGCCGAGGGTGAGGTCATCCTCATGCACGCAGACACCTCCGAGGAAGATGTCTTCGCCATTCAGCAGGATGCGCGTGCCCTCGGTCGCGAGGGTGCGAAAGCCGATGCGCTCGCGCAGGATTTCCGGGCCGAAGCGCAGTTCCACCTCATGCAGATAAGGATCAGCGGGGGACCAGAGCCGCGGTGTTGCGGCAAGGGTCGCCTCGCCATAGCCGTCCTGGAGGGCAACCTCGATGGTCGTACCGAGCAGCGCGAAAGTGGCGTTGCCTGATGCCCCAGCCGAGAGCCAGACTCGCAGAACGACTTGCTGCGCATCGGGCGCGAGGTGCGCACTGAAGCGCCGCACATGCACAAGCGGCAGGCGCAGCAGCGCGACGCTCCGGTGTAGCCCGCCATAGTTGAACCAGTCGAAATGATGCATCGGCACACGGTCCGGCCGGCGCGCATTCTCCACAAAGACCATGAGGCGATTGCTGCCCGCGCGCAGCGCCTTGGTGGCGTCCAGCGTGAAGGGCGTGGAACCACCGAGATGCCCGCCGATGTGGCGACCGTTGAGGAACACTTCGGCGCGCTGCGCGGCAGCACCGAAATGCAGCAGCGCGCACTGCTCCGGCGCCGGCGCGGTGGCATCGAAATCACGCACATACCAGACGGCGGCCTCGTAGTGGAGAAGTTCGGGCCGCAGCAGGTTCCAGCAGCCGGGGACGGGCGCGGGCTCGCCGGCATCGTGTTGCCAGTCGCGCGGCAGCGACCATTGCGCCGGCGGTGCATCATCGTAGGCGTACCAGCGCTGTCGCAGCCCTTCCTCGAAGGGGTCGAGCGTCAAGCGCCAGACGCCATCGAGCGATTCCATCGCGCGGCCATGGGCATTCACCAGCGTCTTGGCCGTGGCGCGATGCGCGAGCAGCGAGGAATCATAGGTCTCATCATGCAGATGCGCAAAAGGATCTTCGGTCACCGCATCGACATCCGATAGCCGATACCGACCATGCTGCGGAATCGCCAGGGCCATCGTCCGGGCCAGAATTGATCGGCGATCATCGCAATGGCGATCCAGCGGAAAAAAGTGGCGAAGGTGTTGGACAGACCCTGCGGTTCGGCATAGCCGCCTGCCCAACCATCCTGCCGGCGCACGCCCTCGCGCACATCGCAGAAACCGCCATCCACTTCCTGCCAATCTAGCAGCTTCGGCAGCAGCGCCGCCAGCCACGAGCGCGCCTCGGCCGCGCGATGGCCGGTCAGCGCGATCCCGTGCACGAGCACATCCACCGCATCGACATCGATGCAGGCGCTGTCGATCACGCAAGGCAGCGTCAGCACATAATCCATCGCGCGGTCCAGAGTCGGCAGCGTCCGGCCCGTGGCGTACCACAGATGGAAATTGTGCATCGAGCCCGCGAAAGCGTGCAGCAACGCACGCGCATCATGCGCCTGGTTCACGCCCCAAAAGCCGGTCGCAGGTTCCTGCAAACGGTCATGCCATGCGAAAAGCAGTGCCAGCGCGGCATCGACGCGCACGGGTTCCTCGGCGCGCAGCATCATCAGGAAGCTGCCGAGGTTGACGATGTTATTGCCTTCCTGCCAGGGGTCGCGCAGGTCGCGCAGCGCGAGCCAGGCGAGCAATACCTGTGGCTCCAGAAAGCGCCGCGCGAAGTCGAGACGCGCAGGGCGCGCGGGATCCAGTACCTCGATCGCGCCAAGGCTGTAGTTGGTGACGTGGAAGTCGATATAGCCCCAGGTCTCGCCGATGTCGGGCTTCTTGAACACATCGGCGTCCACCATGCCGGGGATGCGGAAGCGACCATCATCAAGGCGATGGCCTTCGAGCCAGGCGACCAGAGCCGCGCGGTCGATGCCGTCTAGCCCGCCGAGCAGCGCACGGCACATCACGGCATTGTAGGTGCCAGGCAGCGTGACACCCGGCCAAAGCGCCACCGCATGCGCCGCGCTGATGCGCGACACGCCGCGCAGCACGCCCGGCACCTGCATCGCTTCGAGCCATGCGAGCGTTCGCAACCGGGCCTGTTCGATGCGCGCGGCCAGGTCTTCCCTCATCCCTTCACGGCCCCCTGCGCCATGCCCTGCATCACGCGTTTCTGCGCAATCAGGAACACGATCGCGGGAGGCAGCGTGGTGATCACCGCGAGCGCCATGATGCCCTGGAAACTTGCGCCCAATTCCGTGTTCAACGACAAAAGCGCGACCGGCAGCGTGTAGGTCTCGGGCCCTCGCGAGATCACCAGCACGGGGAACCATTGCGCCCAGTTCAGCAGGAAGGCGATCAGCGAGACGGTCGCCGTCACCGGCATCGCCATCGGCAGCACGATGCGGAACAGCACCTGGAATTCGCTGGCGCCGTCGATCGTCGCGGCCTCGATGACTTCCTTCGGGATGGCGCGGAAGAACTGTTCAAACAGGAAGAACTGCAACGGCCCGAGCGAGAGGAACAGCACGATGCCCAACGCCGAACCCAACAAGCCGAGCGTGTGCATCACGATGTACACGGGGATCACCAGCAGCATGTAGGGATACATCACCGTCAGCATGAAGCCGCTGCGGATCAGCCTGAACCCCGGCAGGTCAGGCCGCCGCACCAGCGCATAGGCGCCAAGGGCGGCCGCCACCGTGCCGACCACCGTGGCGCCCAGTGTGAACAGGACCGAATTGAGGAAATAGCTCGAAAGCGGGACGCCGCCGATGCGCCCGATATCGGCAAGGAAGCTGAGGTCGAACTGCTCCGGCCAGAGCCGCAACGGGTCCGACAGCACATCGCGCGTGCGGCGGAAAGCGCCGGAGAACATCCAGGCATAGGGAAAGACGAAAGCGATGGCCACCGGAATGGCCACGAGGTAGGCGAGCAGCGAAGCCCAGCGGCGGTTCATGTGCGCCCCCTCTCGCCTAGCCGATAGGCCAGCAGCGACAAGGCGATGACGATGGCGAACAGCACGCTCGCCATCGCCGTTGCCTCACCATAGCGGGCCTGATCGAAATACTGGTAGGCGAGGTAGGAGACGAAGGTGGTGCTCTCCGCCGGCCCGCCCTTGGTCATCACCACGACCACCGTGAAGGTCTTGAGGAATTGGATGGTCGCATAGACAAGGTTGATGACGATCGCCGGGCGCAACTGCGGCAGGATGACGTGGCGGAAGCACGCCCAGGCCCCTGCCCCATCCATCTTCGCCGCCTCCTCCAGCGCCGGATCTCGGATGGCGAGGTTGGCGAGGAAGATGATCATGTAGAAGCCGGCATGGTGCCACAGCTCGGCGATCAGGATCGCGAAGGTCGCGGTCTGCACGGTGGTCAGGCCACCGAAGGCCGGCAGGCCGAGCAGGTCGAGTGCCGCGTTCACCGCGCCGAAGGAATGGTCGAACAACCAGCGCCACACGACGTAGCCCGCCACATCGGGCGTCACCACCGGCAGGAACAGGACGAGTCGGAACACCATGTTGCCGCGCTTCAACAGCGTGCCATCCAGCAGCATCGCAGCACCTAACGCGAAGGCAAGGTTCAGCGTCACCGCCATGACCGTGTAGGCCAGCGTGCGCCACAGGCTGGCGAGGAAAAGCTCGTCACTCAGGATCGTGGCGTAGTTGGCGAAGCCGACCCAAGTGGGGTTTGGGCTCAGCGCGGTAGCACTCGCGGTGAAAGACACTTGCACCGACAGAATGATCGGCCAGAGCCCGAACAGGATCGTCAGCGCAGCGAAAGGCAGGACGAGAAGGTAGAAAACACCTTCCGCCCTTACCCTCGCAAGCGTCGTGCTCACCCGCGCGACAGGCGCTGCGCCGTCTCGCGCATTTCACGCGCCAGGTCGCGGATGAACACGTCCATGTCGCGCGGTGGGCTGCCGATGGCGGCGAGCAGGCGGCGATGGAACTGCGCTTCCAACTCTGGATAGAAGCTGTGCGTCGCCTCGGGGAAGTCATAGGCGACGAGCTTGTGGTTGGCGCGGGCGAACCATTGGCTGCGCTCGGACAGCGAGGAGATGTCGAGGTCCTTGCGCACCACCGCGCCCACCGTCTCAAGGCTGGCCTGCTGCGCTGTCTTGCCCAGCATGAACTGCGCGAAGGCGATGGAGAGCGCGCGGTTGGGCGCGTTTTCGGGGATGCCCACGCCGCGCATGCCGCCGATCACCACGGCATTGTCGCGTGCGGGGAAGAATTGCGGCCAGGCGCCTGTCATGAAATCCCCACCCAGCGTGTTCGGCATGTCCCAACGGCGGACATTCCAGTCGCCGACACGGAACATGCCGCCGCGTCCACCTTCGATCACCTGGTACATCTCGGCGAAGGAGTGGTTGATCGTGTCCGGCGGCACGAAGCGATAGGTGGAGTAGGTGCGCAGGAACTCCGCCAGGATCGTCGCATGTTCCGGCTGGTCGATCAGGATATTGCCGGACGGATCGATCAGCGTGTGGCTCAGCCCTGCGCCGAAGACGAACAGGTCAAGCATGTGGATCAGGTCGCGCGGCCGCGCGGCCTGCAGCGCGAAGCCGAAGGTGTCGGCGCGGCCATTGCCGTCCGGATCGGCCTCGCGGAACTTCTGGGCCACGCGCTTGGTATCCTCCCAGCTCACCGGGAAGCGCTCACCCACCTTGTCGAGCCAGGATTTGCGGGCGCCGAGCGCCATCTGCACGCGCTGCATCGGGATGATGATCATCCGGTCGCGATAGGTGCCGACGCGCAGATCGGCTTCGGTCAGGAAGGCGCGGTCCTGCACGCCATCCAGCACGGCGCGCATGTCCATCACGCGGTTGGTCTGGGCCTGGATGCGGATGACGCGCTCATAATTGTTGAAGATCAGGTCAGGCGCGCTGTTGGTGTTGATGGCGCCGATCACGCGGCCGAACCACTGGTCGGTCGGGAAGGATTGGCTGCGCACCGTGACACCGGGGCGCTCCTTCGCGAATTCGGCGCTCAGGCGCTCGAACCACGCGATGCCGTTGTCGCCGAGGTCGTGCCAGACCGTCAGCGTCTGCGCCTG
>Ga0105045_10006353_pt1 | contig 10453 bp, 4 predicted proteins | sample MAT02_FD_78089 | JGI IMG/M metagenome (GOLD analysis project Ga0105045, IMG submission 78089) | Freshwater microbial communities from Lake Fryxell liftoff mats and glacier meltwater in Antarctica - MAT-02 (megahit assembly) | ecosystem: Environmental > Aquatic > Freshwater > Ice > Liftoff... | reverse complement strand
TTGCCGCGATACTTGTGCGGCGTCCGCTGCACTCTTGGCTATCTCGCGGATCGCGGCATTCATTTCTTCAACACCAGTTGAAACGGTGCCTACGTTGACACTTACCTGTTCCGATGCGGCGGAGACCACGTTGGCCTGCGAAGAAGTTTCTTCGGCATTTCCGCTCATCTGCAGACTCACCGCCGAAAGCTCCTCGGATGCACCGGCCAAAGCGTTAGCGTTCTCACCGATGGTGTTCATCGCCTCTCGAAGCTCATCGGCTTGCTTACGTTCCCGTTTTGCACTCTCGATGGTCGCAAATTCAGCTTCTTTTGTCTTCGTTACGTCCGTTACGATTTTAATAACCTTGTATACACGGCCCATTTCATCTTTAACGGGTGCGTAGACACCCTGCACCCAGACTTCTTTTCCATCCTTGCGAATACGTTTGAACGTGTCCGACACAACTTTGCCCTCGTTCAGATCGCTCCAAAACTGCGTGTAGACACCGGAATTTGCGAAAGCTTGCTCGACAAACATACGATGATGTTTACCGACGACTTCGCTTAGCTGATATCCCATTGCGTTGAGCAGGTTCGCATTCGCTGTGATGATCTTTCCATTGGTTTCGAACTCGATATATGCGTACGATTCATCGATCGCACTCAATATACCTGCGGCATTTTGCCGTTCGATTTCAGCTTCGGTAATATCGTAACGTACGCCGATGTACTTTCTGGGCTTTCCATTCTCACCCATCACGGGGGCGATACAGGCATCGACATAGTACGGAGTTCCATCCTTGGCCCGGTTTTTGATTTTTCCTCGGAAAATCTTGCCACGTCCAATGGTAGACCAAAGATCCTTAAACACATCCTTAGGCATGTCGGGATGGCGGGTGGTGTTATGAGGCTTGCCAATTAGCTCATCTCGACTGTATTTCGAGACTTCAATGAACTTCTCATTGATCGAAAGGATGTCTCCCTTCAGATCCGACTCGGAAACGATGCTCGTCAGGTTCATGATTTCCTCGCGAACCTTCAATTCCTCAGTCCGTTCCAGCATCTTGTTCTTTTCCGTGCTGTCGATCACGAATGCCACGATCTTGTACGGGTTGCCTTTGGCGTCAAGGATCGGGTTGTAGCTGCCTTGAATCCAAACCTCACCACCGCCCTTGGCAACGCGTTTGTAGTCGCCTGACTGGAATCTTCCATTGTTCAGTTCTTCCCACAAGCGGAGCTCTTGTTCACCGCTACGACGCGTGGGGTCAACGAGTTTTTCATGGCTCTTTCCGCGCAGCTCGTCAATCGTGTACCCCACGATTTTGAGAAAGTTTTCGTTCGCATCCCGCACAACACCGCTGAGATCGAATTCGACAACGCCCACGGATTTACTGACGGCGTTGAGTTGGCTGGCATAGTCGTTGCTCTTGTTCTCTTGCTTGACAATGTCTTTTCGCAACCAAATCGTAAATCCAAGGATTGAGGACAGCAGGAAGCCGCCGAGCACCTTCAGGATGAACATCATTGAGTTGGTTGTTTCAGTCGCCAACTGCTGATTATTCGCTTCGATCTCCTTATTTCGCTCAACCACTTGTTTGATCGCGGAGAAATGATCGCGAAAGTGCCCGTCGAGTTCGTTGGCCAATAGGTTCGCGACGGCGTCCCGGTCTTGTCGCTTGACAGCCGGTATCAATGCCGTGTTGATGACATCAAAAAACTTGCGAGCTGCTTCCTGCGATCGCTTCAGCAGTTCGATCCGCAGTTCCGGATCCTCGACGTGTTCTTGCCAATAGTCGATAGAGGCATTGTATTCATCTTGAAGGCGTGAAAAGTCAGCTTCCATGGATGCAATGTCTTCTGCCGACGCAGCATCACGTAGCTTTCTCGATAGCAAGGACGCTTCGATGATGAACGCCGGAGGCGGCAGAATATCTGCCATCAAAGTTTTATCCTCCACAATCTTGTTGTAGTGCGGGCCGTCAATCTTTACGGCATGTAGCGTCGAGAACGCAGTGGCGCCGAACAAGATAAAACCGATTGAGAAAACGCTTGCGAGCGCAAACAGTTTAGAGTTCATCGATAGATTGCGTAACATGGTCATTTTGTGTCCCCGAGTTTTGGAAAGTGGTGGTTTGAAAGGGTTGGTTAGAGTGATTCTGAATTAGACGGCGCTGACTTCACGAACAACGTCTGTTGTATTGAGCACCAACAGCAATTGTGTTTCGAGTTTGTAAGTGCCCTCAACAAAGGCGCGAGTCGGGCCTTGCAAAGTATCGGGCAGTGTTTCGTAGAGATCCGAACTGACATCGATCACATCCCCGATACGATCGACGAGCAAACTGACGGCGCCGTCCTCCGAGCGGATCACGACGTTCATCGGCAGCCTGTCCTCTGGCCTGTCCGGATACCCGAGGCGTGTTCTCATGTCGAGAGCAGTGACGATCTGGCCACGTAGATTGATGAGGCCAAAGACATACGCCGGTGTCAGCGGAACATGAGTCATTTCTTGATAGCGGATCACTTCTTGGACAATGTGTGCGTCCACACCAAAGATGTGGTTGTCCAAGAAGAATGTGCAAAACTGTCGTGTCGTTGCGACCATCATAATTTGCTGCGAATTAAGAAAATGTGATATAAGAGGTTTAAATTAGCAATGGCTCATGATCGCCGGCAAATCGATCAGATCGGTTACCCGGCCTTGAATAACTGCGGAAACCACTCGCCCATTTGCATGCGAGTTTTTGGGAGGTTGGATCGATTGTTTGACGATGTCGATGATGCGGTCCACGACGATTCCGACTGTACGTTCAGGCTCGCTGTACACGATGACATCGATAAACGGGTCCTCCGGATCGCGTGAACTTGGTACGCCGAGCACATCGTTGAGTCGAATCAGGGACAGAATTTCGCCACGGTATTGGACGACTTCTCGACCATCAGCGATTTCAATCGTTCGTGATTCGATCTTCTCCAGGCGCGTGACTTGCGATAACGCGACAGCAACTCGATTCGTCAGCCCGATGCCTGCAACCAGAAGTGTACGATGATCTTGATTGTTTTCCTGGAGTTGATCTTGGAGCTCTTGCTTCGTCCCCTTACTTGCGTCGGATATCACATTCGCCGACTGAGCCAATCCCATCACATCCAGGATAAGAGCAACTTGGCCATCGCCCATGATGGTCGTACCGGAATAGACGGGGATATTTTTGAGTTGACTACTGAGCGGCTTCACAACAATCTCTTCACTGTCGTTGATCCGATCCACGACTAACCCGAATTGTCGATCGTCGGCACGGAGGACAACAATATTGAGGGCGTCGGTGTGAACATTTTTGGGGATTTGCAATTGGTCTCGCAAGTAAACCAAGGGAAGCAAGCGGCCCCGCAAACGATAGACGGGTGCCGACTGGATCCATTCGATTTTCCCCTCGAATTCATCACGATCCAAACGCAGCAATTCGAGTAAGTTGACTTGCGGAATGGCGTATCGGTAATTGTCACACGCCACAATCAAAGCAGGTATGATCGCAAGCGTTAGCGGTATCTTGATCTTGATGATGGTTCCGACTCCTCTCTGGCTTTGCAAGTCGACGGTACCACCAATCTTTTCGATGTTCGTTTTGACAACGTCCATTCCGACGCCGCGTCCCGACACGTTGGAGACCTTTTCGGCGGTGGAAAAGCCAGGCAGGAAAATCAAATTACCAACGTCACGGTCGGACATTCGCGAAAGCTGCTCTTGAGTCATGAGTCCTCGTTCGAGCGCCTTCGCTTTGATGGCTTCGGGATTGATCCCGCCACCGTCATCGCAAATTTCGATATTTACCTGACCGCCCTCGTGGTACGCTCGAAGTGTTAGACAGCCTTCTTCGGGCTTCCCGTTTTTTAGCCGCACTTCGGCACGTTCGATCCCATGGTCCACCGTATTGCGAACCAAGTGGGTGAGTGGATCTTTAATGGCTTCGATGATGGTCTTGTCGAGCTCGGTTTCCTTTCCCTCCATCTCGATGCGAACTTGCTTCTTGCAAATTCCTGCGAGATCTCGAACCAATCGTGGAAACTTGCTCCAGACATTGCCGATTGGTTGCATGCGAGTCTTCATGACACTCTCTTGCAACTCGCTCGTGATCAGGTTGAGCCGTTGAGAAGTGCGATGAAACGCGCTATCCGTATTTGCGTTGGTAAACTGCAAAACTTGATTGCGTGCTAACACCAATTCACCGACGCAGGTCATCAGTCGGTCCAGCAATGCGACGTCGACGCGAATCGTGCTATCAGCCGCACTTGTTTCGCCGCCAACATTGTTCGGCTTGGCAGCCGCGAAGGGGTTGATCGTCGCTGGTACGGCTCGGTCGACCGGCTCGTCAACGACTGGCTCGGTTTTCGCCTGAGGAGCAGCTTCGACGGCACTTTCCGACCGCAATGGAACGAGAGGCTCGCTGAGAGTCGGCGCAGGTTCGACCTTTGGCTTGGCCGGCTTTGCGGCCGGCTTTCGGGGCGACGCTTTTCGGGCTTTGGGCGGACTGCACGATGGTTTAACGGTTGCCTTTGCCGGTTGCTTTGCCGCCTTTTGAGGCTGTTGTTTTGCGGGAGTATTTGGTAACAGCATTTCGTGCAGCTTGGTCAGTGCATCGGCGAGCGATTCACTCCCGCACTCGATCTCGGCGGCAGTTTCTTCGATCGAAGTCAAGAGTTCTCGCACTTTGTCGACCGTCAAGAGGAGCGCACTTGTGATCTCCGCACCCATTTCCAGTCGACCTGCCCGAACGTCTCCGAGAAGCGTCTCGGCGACGTGAGTCAACTTTTCTAGCTTTCCAAATCCAAGAAAGCCGGCGGTTCCCTTGATCGTATGAATGCTTCGAAAGACACCATTGACCAAAGCGTCGGACTCGGGATCCGCCTCGAGCGACATGAGATCTCGCTCGAGTTGTTCTAGGTTGTCGTGGCTTTCGATCAAGAAATCTCGCATCGCTTCGCCGGAGAGGCCGTCACATGTCACTGGCGCGGCAGCGACCTCGTTTGCCTTCGCAGCGGGGTCTAGTGACCGCGGACTTTCTCCGTTCAGAATGCTTTCGAGCGCCGCCAGATGCTCGGATATATCTTGGTCGTTTGATGTCTCGATGTCGCTGAGCAGTCCCTTCAAGCGATCGGTTGCCTTCAGAAGCGTATCGATCACGACTGAGGTGGGACGAAGTTCGCAGTTGCGAAGCTTGTTTAAAATCTCTTCTTCACGGTGCGCCAAGCCCTCCAGAACCTCGAGTCCAAAGAAGCCTGCGGCGCCTTTGATCGAATGCACCGCGCGAAAGACTGTATTGACGAGCGCGACGTCCATCGAATCGCCTTGCGATTCCAGAGTCAACAACTGGTTCTCAACATCTGCAAGATGTTCTTGAGACTCAATGACGAACTCCGTTAGAAGTTCTTGATCTTCAATACTCATGGAGATGATTCTTTGGAATTGTTTTTGCAATTGAAAGGATGCTTGGCGTCAACCAAACATGCCCTGCGGTTGATGAATAGGCCTTCGAGACGACTTGTAAACTTTAACGATTAGGGAAAACCCCCAGTTGTCAAACCCCATGATCCTTACAATCCGACCGCGTGCGTACGTACGGTCAGTAAGGGTTCAAAGGCAACGCGACGACATCATCTTGGCTCGCTAAGGCGAGCGGCAGATAAAAATCTACCCGATGTACGACGGACATCCTTGTCCGTCGCGACTTTCGACGGACTTGGAAGTCCGTCGTACGGTATAACTTCATCCGCCGTTCGCCTAACCGATGTAAGCCGGGGTGCAACGAAAGACATTGGATGCTGCGCTCCCATCTCGGGAAACACGTGAAACATCACGAGTGGAAGTAGACGAATTGGTTGCGTCGTCTGAAGGTGAGCAAAATTCGTCTTGGACACCGCTATCAACCTCGAGGATTAATGGGAGTACATCTAAGAATGCATGAACGACTTCAGGATCGAACTGGCTTCCACTTCCCTCACGAACGATTTTGATTGCTTCATCGACTGGAAACGCTCTGCGATAGACGCGATCATGAGTGAGCGCGTCGAAAACATCGACCACTGAAACAATTCTTGCACTGTGGGGAATGGATGTTCCTGATAAACCGTTTAGATATCCTTTACCATCCCACCGCTCATGATGGTTTAAGGCAATTTCACTTGCCAGCTTTAACGTCGGCGATTCACATCCTGAGAGCAACCGGCCTCCGATAGCAACGTGCATTTTCATCAACTGAAATTCATCGGTCGTCAGTTTACCTGGCTTTTGAAGAATACCGTCTGGAACACCTAGTTTGCCGACATCATGCAATGGAGCGGCCAATCGCATGCGAGCAGTGCTTTCCCTTGACCAGCCCATCGCGGAAGCCAATAGTGCACTAGATTCCCCTACTCTTTGAACGTGTGAACCCGTTTCCTCATCACGATACAACGAAGCCTGGACGAGCAAACGAACGGTCTGCTGATCCGTCGACCGGATTGAATCGTCTTGCGTAAAAGCATTCTTTTCCAATTGTCGGATGTAGTGGTTTTTTTGAAGGATTGATTCCCGGTGTTTCAAAGTTTTTTCGACACACTGTAACAAGTCAGCAAAATCAACAGGCTTTGTTAAAAAACCGTGAGCGCCGTTTGTGAGAGCTTCGATTGCCTTATCCAGCTCCCCAATGGCAGTTAACATGATTGCTGCTAAATCAGGGAATTCGCGTTGTAAGTTAGGCAGGAAGCTGAGCCCGGAACCTCCCGGCATATCAATATCCAGCGTAATCAGATCGACCGGATGGTTTTGAAGATGAGTCCATGCCTCCGCAGTATCTGCCGCAACCGCACAGGCGTAACCCGCCCGCTCGAGCGCACGACGTACGACGTCACGTACCGCATGCTCGTCGTCAATGATTAGCACACGAGCCTGTGGCGGCTTTTTGGCCTGAGATTTCATAAGGATTGACATAATATGGGCTCGTTGAGGGTGTCACGGATAGCCGAAAACAGTGTTTCCGGTTCGATTGGTTTCTGAATCACTTTGAAGGAAGAATCAGTCAGCCCATTTTCGAACAGATCATCTTGGTCGTATCCTGTGCAGTAGATAAACTTTATCTCCGGATTAATCGATTCGATGCGATCCGCAACTTCCATTGCGGAGGCTTTCGGCATGATCACGTCAAGAATGACCAACTTGATCACATCTACGTGCTCTAGAAATATCGCGATCGCTTCTTCGGCGTCACACGCTTCAATCACGCGGTATCCAGCATGACGCAACATCCGAGCCGTCACCGTACGAACCATCTCATTGTCTTCAGCTAGCAGCACTGTCTCGGAACCAAACAACGCTCTTTCAAACGATGGGTCGACCGTCGACCCGACATCGTCAGCTTGCTGCGACGAGACTGGCAGAAATAGGCGAAAGGTTGATCCGAATCCTTCTTTACTTTCGACGGTCACCATCCCGGCAATGTCTTGCAAGGCCGAGAAGACGATTGCCAACCCCATTCCGGTTCCTTTGCCGACCTCTTTTGTTGTGTAGAAGGGTTCAAAAATGCGTTCCTGAACTTCAATCGACATCCCGCAACCGGTATCCGAGACCGAAAACACGGCGTATTGTCCGGACGCAAGCAAGGGTTCCGTAGCTGAGACTGGGCATCCCTTGCGTTCGGAGAGAATCTGCTGTCGCAAACTAATCCGCAACTGCCCACCCTTGGGCATCGCATCGCGAGCGTTGATGCACAGGTTTAAGAGTGCTTGAGAGAGCAAATCCGCATCACCATTTACCAGCATGGGTTCATTGCTTAGATCGATCGTCGTCTCGATGTTCGATGGTAGTAGTGGATTGATCATCTCCCACGCGAGCTTGCTAATTTTCCTGGCCTGCACGAGAGACTTTTTGGCTGTTTTGCGGCGGCTGAAGCTGAGTAGTTGGCTGGCTATCCCCGAGGCTCGATCGGTAGCGTCGATGACGTATCCAAGATCTTCGTAGGCTTGTCCGTCGGTAGGCACTTCCTCCCGCGCGAAACAGGTGTAACCGCGTATCGCCTGCAATAAATTGTTGAATTCGTGCGCTATCCCTCCAGCCAGTGACCCGACGGCCTCCAATTTGTGTTTCTGACGCAATACGATGTCTTTTGCTTCGATTTCACGGGTGCGTTCATCAACAAGTTTTTGAAGCTCGGTCCGTTTCAAATTCGCCTGTTTGGCGAGATTCCATTTTTCGGTAAATGCGAGTGCCAACTGACAAACCTCCGCGTTATCGAACGGCTTTTTAAGGATCAACAATCTGTCCGAACGACCCAGCCGTTTGCAGATGTCACTCCACGAATTGTCGGAGTAGGCGGAGCAAATGACGATTTGCAAATCTGGCGCGACCTCCCACAGACGTTCGATCGTGGTCAGTCCATCCCAACCCGGCGGCATCCGCATGTCGACGAACGCCATCGCATAGGGTAAACCCTGGCTGATCGCGGCGATCGCTTTTTGCAGCCCTTCTTCACCTTGGTGGGCCGAGTCGATTTCGACGTCGAGGCCCACTTCGGTTGCCTCGGATGCCACACCAAAGAATGCGGATTCCGCATTATCGAGGCTCGCGGTGATTGCTGACGTGAATATCTTGCGAAAATCCTCATGGATCGCGGGGTTATCATCGATTACAAGGATGCGACGGTTTTGAGGTTGGTCACAATCCGAAACTAAACTTTGCATAGTGATTCCGTTTTGGTGGGAAGTCGAAGTGTGAATGTTGCGCCATGGCCGCTACCGTCGCTGTGAACCGATAGTGAACCACCAAGCTTTTGCGCTGCCAAAGCACAACTGTGAAGACCGAATCCATGACCGGTTGATTTGGTCGTGAAACCATGCGTGAATACTTTGCTCAGGTTTTGAGCATTGATACCGACACCGTTGTCACCCACCTGAATGCTGATATCGTCGTCACCGGCGTCAAGAGTGAGTGTCAGAACTTTGTCATCACCGCCAAACTCATTGACCGATTGCTTTGCGTTCTTCAGGAGATTCAGCAAGATTTGCATCACGCTGTGCTTCTCGGTCAGTATCGGTGGCAACTCGTTGAATTGCCGAACCACCTCGACCTTGTGCCTGGCGAAGGCGGCATTATCGATTCTTAATGCCTCCTCAAACAACTTCACCATGTCGACCAACTCGGTCGTGCCGTGAGCCTTGGCAAACTCCTGCTGCATGCTGACGATTTCCTTGATGTGATCGATGTTCTCAACCAATGAGTGCAGCTCATTTAACTGTGCGTCTCGTTCAGAACTCAAGTTTGTTGCTAATTCTTGCAGCAGTCTCGGGAAACTCTTGCCATGCGGATCCGACGAGAAAAAGTCCGCCAAGTCGGGTTGTTCGGAGATGACGGATGACGCTTTGGCAAGCGTACCGACGCGACTTGATTTCAGTCGTTCAACGGCGATGTTCGCCGACACATTGACGCTGTTAAGCACGTTACCCACGTTATGCAGCACACCGGTCGCGACTTCAGCCATACCGGCTTGCCGTGATATGGCGAGCATCTCTGCTTGCATTTCATCCCGCTCGGATTGCGCATCTTTGCGGGCGGTGATATCGCTTTCGATCGCAATGAACTTGACAACATTACCCGTCTGATCGACGATCGGTCGAACTTCGATCGCGAGCCAATAGGGTGTGCCGTTCTTGTGATAGTTTATGATTTCGACATCGAAGCCTTCGCGGGCCGCGATCGCGTCACGCATCCGGCGAACCGTCTCTCGACTGGTCTCAGGTCCTTGTAACAGTTCTCCGGGGCTGAGTCCGATCGCTTCGCTGAGTGTGTACCCCGTAATACGTGTAAACCCCTCATTGGCCCACTGAATTCGACCTTGGTCGTCCGAAATGATGACCGCGTTATCGGTGTACCGGGCGACGAGTGCGAGTTGCTCCGCTTCGTCAGTTTTTGCCTGTAACTCACGAGTTCGAGAGGCCACACGGTGATCGAGCATCGCGTTGGACTCAGCAAGTTGCCGCATCATTCTTTGGACCTGCGACATTTTCACTCCGCAGTAGACGATTAGCAGCACCGTTGAAACAAACAAAGCAAACCGAAAACGGTTGGATGTCAACTTTTCTTGAGCGGCCCACAACGAAACGGCGGTTAATTGGCGGTCAAGTAGCGACTCCGGCGAGTGGCCAGAAATCTGGCGGATCGTTTTCTCAAGTCCCATCCCACGAGACAACACAACTTGGGAGTGACGCTGAAGCAGCGCAACTTTGTTCCTGTAAGAGCTGGTTCGGGACTGCGAAACATTTTCAAGTTGTGCCAAAGAGGCTCGGAAACAGTTTTCACTATCGGTGTTCGCAGAGAGGGCGAACTCAAGCCCTCGCCACCTGACGTTTGCAACGTGCTTGAGTGATTCAGCGGATTGGCTCTCTTCGTCATTGAGCAAACCGGTAGCAGTTCTCACAAAGCTCGCAAGCGAGTTGCGCATTACGCTCTT
>Ga0105045_10006352_pt1 | contig 10454 bp, 2 predicted proteins | sample MAT02_FD_78089 | JGI IMG/M metagenome (GOLD analysis project Ga0105045, IMG submission 78089) | Freshwater microbial communities from Lake Fryxell liftoff mats and glacier meltwater in Antarctica - MAT-02 (megahit assembly) | ecosystem: Environmental > Aquatic > Freshwater > Ice > Liftoff... | reverse complement strand
CTCATCCCCCGACTAAAGTCGGGGGTTTCGCAAATCGTTGGTCATCAAGAAGAATATTCATTTTAAGTTTTTAGGGGAGCGGCTGTATAGTTACATCTCTTTGGGAGCTGCGAAATTGTACTTATTTGGGAATCAACCAATTAAGTTTGAAAGATAAAGATACTTTTACAAAAAGTGCAAGCGTTTTTTTTCGGTTTTGACAACCTACTCTCCGAGGTCAGTTCTGGCCTTCATTCGTCTGCCCGCACCCACCACCCAAAAAAAACGCCGCAACATCCTAAAAAAAGATGCCGCGGCGTTCCCTATTTATCTGTCCAAAATCCCCTCAATCAATCAAAGTAACATCCCCCTTATACAACAACACCCGCCCATCAATCAAGCGAATTTGGGCATAATAGACAAACACTGCAGGTGTCATGCGGGTGCCTTTGTGGGTGCCATCCCAGCCGTGTGATGGGTCGTTGGGTTGGAAGTTTCTATCGGCAAAAACCATTTCGCCCCAGCGGTCAAAGATTTGAAATTGATTGACTTGGTTTATTTGGTCCCCATCGGCAAAAATTAGGAAAACATCGTTTTCCCCATCCTCCGTCCAAGGACTGAAAATGTTGGGAATGTAAATATGCGGCCGATTGTCCACCCGAATCAACACGCGATCCGTGGCTTGGCAACCATCCGTGCTGATAATCGTGACGGTGTATTCGGTCGTTTGCAGCGGCATTGCCGTAGGCTTCAACAAACTCAAGAGCGTCGTATCTCTAAACGTCAAACTTTCCGACGGACTCCACACGATGCTTTCAATCAAATTAACCGGATAGCCCGGCCCCAGGGTTGCGATGATTTGCTGCTGATCGCCCAGTTGTATCTCAAACTGCGGGTCGGTAGCAATAAACGGGTCGGGGGCTTGTGGCACCACCAACATTTGCTCAAATTCACAGCCGTTTCCATCCTGAATGAACAGGTTGTAATTGCCGGGACTAATATTCGCAAAATCTAGGACGGTGGAATAAGTCTGTCCGCCGTTGATGGAGTACGAGTAAGGCGCAAAACCGCCCGTGATTGCTCCAAATTCGATGGCGCCGTCATTGTCTTTGCAACTGGGTTTTACGAGGGCATACTCAAATCCCGTGGGCTCATTGGTTTCAACAAAAATTTGAACATCATCCGTTTGCGTGCAGCCCGTCGTGGTATTGGTGACCAACAGCGCGTACGTGCCCGACTGGTTTACGATTGGGTTTGGAGAATTGGTGCCTCCTAGAATATTGCCCCCCTGCGTCGTCCAAGAATAGGCATAAATCGCGCCCGTAGAGCCGGAGCCTTGCAAGGTTGTCTGGCTCGCCGCACAGGTAAGGGTGAAAGGTGGGCCGGCCTCAGCCAAGGGCAACACAATATTATCACTCACCTGCACCGACTGCGAAGCAGAGCAGCCATTGCTGGTATTGAGTACGCTGAGGGTATATTGACCCGCGCTGCTTACCGTGGCGGTGTTGGTGCTGGTTACGCCCACCAGATTGCCATTGACGGTCGTCCATTCGTATTGAATGTTGATACCACTCGCAGAGCCTGCTCCGCTGAGCAATACGGTGGGTTGCGTACAACCAATCACGCCGGGATTGGTAATGGCCACGAGCGGATTTTGCGTGTCCGTATTGATGACAGCTTGGTCGGTCGCCGTGCAGCCATTATCATTGTTGGTCACCAACAGGATGTAAATGCCGCCTGCTGTTACCACAGGCATCAAACCATTGGCGCCCACTAGAATGTTCCCAGTAGATGTAGTCCATTGATAGAAATAATTTCCGTTGGCGCTCGAGCCTATGCCATTGAGGGTAATGGTCGTGATGTCGCAAGTAATGGTGCCGTCGTTGCCGGCTAAGGCCGTTGGGTTGAGGATATCTTGCGTTACGCTCACGGTGTCCGAACTGGTGCAACCATTCACATTGTCTTGAATCAATAAGATGTAATCGGCAGGTTCATTGACAATTACGCCGAGTGGGTTGGCTTGATTGACAATATTACCCGTGGGGGTACTCCAAGTGTAGGTCATGTCGCCCGTGCTGCTGCCCGCAGCGTTCAAGGTTACTTGAAGGTCGGCACAGGTCAGCAAACCGGGCGCAGCGATGCTGGTAATCGGATCCACCTGATTGGCAATTACTTCCACGCTCACGACATTGATGCAACCATTTTGAAGGCTGGTGGCCTCTAATTCGTAGTACCCCACTTGGTCTATAATGGGGGTCAGGGTGGTGGCACCCGCCACAATATTACCGTCAGGGGTGTACCAGTTGTAGGTAAATAGGCCCGGAGCAGGGTTGCTGCCTTGTAGATTTAGGCTCAATACGTCGCAAGTGATGGTTTGCTGCGGACCTGCATTGACGGGTGGTGGTGTCAAATTTTGCGTCACGATTACACTGCTACTCGCCTGACAAAGATTCACTAAATTTTGTACTGTTATCACATACGTGCCGGGGGCATTGATGATGGGATTCAGCGTATTAGCGCCACCCACAATATTGCCCGCTACTGTAGTCCAAAGCACATTATAACCGACTCCAAAATCAGTTCCGGTGCCGCTGAGGGTTACTTGCGTAATGGCACAGGTGAGTGGAGAAGCGATGTTGGCAACTGCAAGCGGCACATCAGCCGCTTGCGTAATTTGAACGGTGGGCGAAGAGGTACAGCCGTTGATGGTATTGGTCACCAACAAGAAATACTCGCCCGCGCCATCCACCACAGGATTCAAGATATTCGTAGCCGATGCAAAACTACCACCATTGGTCGTCCATTCGTAGGTGAAATTAGGCCCTACCTGGGCAATGGCCTGAATGGTGTAAGTGGTTTGTGTACAGGTAAGTTGGAAAGTCGGCCCACCATTGGCTTGTGGCGACTCAAAATCAGTGGTCACTATCATGGGGTCTGTGGAGGTGCAACCATTGGTAAGATTGGTTACCACAATGATGTAGGTGCCGCCTCCCGCCACGGTGGGCGTAAGGGTGGTGCCTCCGGCAATAATACCGCCTGGGTCTAGCCACAGATACGTAAAATTAGACCCCATTGAGTTGTTGGTGCCGCCAATTTGCATTTGAGGCGTATAACAATTCAGCAAAACATTCGGTCCCGCATCAGCATTCGGTGCTTGGATATTTTGCGTTACGGGTACACTTTGCTCCGTGGTACAGCCATTGTCGGTATTGGTGATGACCAGGGTGTAATTGCCGGGTAAGTTGACCACGGCATTGGCGGCGGTGAGGCTCGATTGAATTCCGGGCCCCGTCCATTGATAGGTAAAATTCGTTCCGGTGGAAGACCCCGTCGAATTAATGGTCTGTTGGGTCGCCAAACAATTGAGTTGCTGTGGTTGCGACAAAGTGACGATGGGGTCATTGTCGTCGGCCAAAATTTCGACGGTATTGGAGGCGGTACAGCCATTCGTAACGTCGGTCACGATGAGTTGATAAACCCCAGCCTCATTCACTTGTGGGTTTCGAATATTCGTGGCCGAAACGAAGTTTCCAGCCCCAATCGCACTCCAAGAATACCCAAATTGCGTCCCGATGCTGCTGCCGTCGCCATTTAAAGTCATAGCCGGAACGGTACAGTTCAGAGTATTTCCCATGCCGGCATTGGCTATCGGAGGTGCCACGTTTTCTGTAACCACCACGGAGCTTGTAGCCGTGCAATTATTTAAGGTATTGGTTACAATCAAGGTGTAGGTGCCTGGGTCGCCGACCAAAATTTGTGGGCCGCTGGCAGGGCCAATAATTTGCCCGTTCTGTGTTCCCCATTGATACGTAATGGTTGGCCCACTGGTAGAGCCGCTCGAATTGATGGGAATGGCTTGGGCAGCACAGGTCAGAACACCATTGGGGACTGCTATGGCTACTGGTACATTTGCATTAATACTCACGGTCGTGGATCTGGTGCTGCTACATCCGTTGGCTGCATTGGTTACCCTCAAAGTGTAGGTACCGGGTGCAATGATGGTCGGCGTGAGGGTGTTGCTACCTGCGCCAATACCGTTTCCTGAAGCGGAAGTCCACAGGTACGAATAAGTAGGCCCAGTGCTCGACCCAACACCACTCAATTGGATGGTGGGGCTGGTGCAGTTAATTTCTCCGCCGGGGGCTACTACGGCGGTGGGTGGCGTAATGTTTTGTGGAATTACGACCGTACCTACGTTGGTACAGCCGTTGATGCTGTTGGTTACCAATAAGTTGTAAGTACCTGGCTGGTTCACCGTAGGGGTGGGGGTATTACCGCCACTGAAAATATTGCCCGGAGCAGCCGTCCAAGTGTAACTCAAATTAGGCCCCGTGGGCGATAAGGGGCTGCCAATCATGGCCGAGGTAGTTACACAAGTCAGTGTAGTGGGTGCGCCTACATTGGCGGCAGGTGGTAAGTTATTGGCCAACACAATGGCAGATGCCTGAGAGGTACACATACTCGTCGGGTTGGTAATCACGATGGAGTAAATACCGGGGGCGTTTACCGTTGGCGTAAGCGTGTTGGTGCCGGAAACAAAGTTTCCACCCGTGGTGGACCATACATAAGTGTCGGTCGGCACCATTTGCGAGCCGAGCGCACTGATGGTGGCTTGAATACTTAAACAGGTAATGTTGTTGCTGGCAGTTGTGACGGCAATGGGGGCCGAGAAGTTTTGATTTACCGTGACCGTTTGGGCGCTGGTGCATCCATTGCCAGAGTTGGTCACTATTAGGGTATAATCCCCGGCTTCGCTTACCACGGCGCTGGGCGTGTTTTGGCCCGATTCGATGAAGCCGTTGCTGGTATTCCATTGGTAACTAATCCCGGCGGGACTAGACGCCGCCCCGTTCAAAGTCACTTGGCTAACGGTGCAGGTAATTAGCCCAGGAGCGCCTACCACCGCCGTTGGAGGCGTTAAGTTATTATCCACCACCACGACATCGGTGGCGGTACAGCCGTTTTGTGTATTCGTAACCAACAGAGTGTAAGTCCCAATAGCCGAAACAATGGGGTTAGGCGTGGTTTGTCCGCCCAAAATTATCCCGCCAGGTGAAGCCGTCCATAAATAGGTAAAGTTTCCACCCGAACTAGAGCCAGAGCCATCCAAAGTGGTATTGGTTATTGCGCAAGTAAGGGTTGCATTGGGGCCGGCGGCTGCAGCGGGCGGCGCATTATTGGCATCTACGATGGAACTGGCCGTAGCCGTGCAGCCATTGGTGATATTTTGAACGGTGAGTGTATAATTGCCCGCCAGATTCACCACCGGATTCAGGCTGCTGCCACCACTCACGATATTTCCGGGATTGGCCACCCAGTTGTAGGTGAAATTAGTGCCATTGCTGGAGCCTGTACCGTCGAGTACTACAATTGGGTCGTCGCAGGTAATAATATTGGGCGGCGAATTGAGGGCAGTTGGGGCCGCGAAATCGCTGGGTATTACGGCGGTTGAAGTGCGGGTACAACTATTGGCATCGGTAATGGTGACGGTATAAGTACCGGCACTAAGTCCAACAGGGTCTTGCACTATGGCGCCACTTGTCCACAAATAGGTATAATTGGGGGCTCCACCTGTCACATTCAGGTTGATACTGCCGCCATTAGGGCTAAAACAGTTGACGCCTACAATATTGACAATGCTGGGCGCTAAGGCGGGCGGTGATGTGATGGGAAAGGTTTGGCTATCCGTACAGCCGAAAACGTCCGTGACGGTCACGGTGTACACGCCCGGCACTAAGTTGACGGGGTCGGCTACATCTCCAATAGGGGTCGGCCCTTGCCAAGCGTAGTTATTAGGCCCCATACCGCCCATTACGGTCGTGTTGATAGTGCCTGTGGGCGCACCTGCGCAGGGCACATTGGCGGCTAAGCCGGTGAGGTCGAGGTTAGACGGTGAGACCAATACGACGCCCACAGCAGTACCCGGACAGCCGAACGCATCCACCACCGAGGTGATTTGGTAAGAGCCAGGGTCATTGACGATCAAAGAATAGGGGTCGTCTAGGATGCCAGTGATTGGGTTTTGAGGGTTGCCATTGAAATTGTAAGTGATGTCAAAAGGTCCATTTCCCGTGAAATTCACGGTGATGGAAGTAGATTGTCCGGGGCAAATTTGCGGTGCTGGCCCCAACAATTGTGCGATGGCAGCCGGGTTGATATTTACACGTGCCCGAGCGGTGCTGGTTTTCCCGCAGGCGTCGGTTATGGTTACCGTGTAAGTGGTGGGGGCGGATACAAAAGGAGTAATCGTTTCGTCGTTTCCGCCGGTATTCCATTGATACGTGTAAGGCTCTACCCCACCTTCCACTGTAACGCCTACTGTTGTGACGCCAGGGCCACAAATAATCACGGTATCCGCTACCGGAATGAGCGGATTGTAATCTAAAATGGTGAGTATTTCCCGTGGGTTGAGGCAAGAACAAGGATTGTTGAGGGTCAAAATAACGGTTTCGGCCCCCTCTGGAATCAAATCATTGATAATATTGACGGGAATAATTAACTGGTCCATACCCGCCGGAATGATGTAAGTGGTAGTAAGCGGGCCATAGTCGGCGCCCAAAGTTGCTGTACCCGTAATGGTAAACGAAACAGACAGTGGCAGGGCAGGGTTAGAGCCTACTCGGTCAATGAGTAGTTCCACCGTTCCGCAGCCCTCCACCACTTCATCAACATCGGTTTGGCCGTTGACCAACCAATCAATAGAGGCATTTCCGCCTCCATCAAATGAACCGCCTTTGAGGAATACAGCAGAGTCCCACACGCCATCGCCTACGTCGGCAATTTTGAGTTTGATGTGGTAGGTTTCGCAAGGAATAATATTGGCAACGGCTACCATTTTACGGGTCAGGCCGTCGTATTCTAATTCGGCGGGGCCGGGCGCCGGGGCGGGCGGGATCACACCGCAGTTGTCGCCAGAGGCAGGGGTATTGTGTTTGTAAAAACCAGAATTAACGAGGTGATTAATGGTGTTGATGGTAATCGGAGTGTTCCCACCGGGCACCACTGCCAAGTTTTGGGTGCCGTTGATGCCCGGACCGGAAATGAAAAATCCGAAAACATCATTAAATTGGCTGTTTACATATTCGCAATATTCTTCCGAGGCAAATACAAACTCGAAGGTGAGCGGCGACTGGGTAGGGGTAAAGTCAAATTCGATGTTCGCCATATCAAACAGCGCCCCGTTGGTCAGGCTTTGCAAGTCGGAATCGGGTGTGCCAATGCCGTATCCTGCGCTGGCGCCGTCGGAGCTGTTGGGGCCGGGGGCTAGGTTGATACCACCGGTGGCCATGATAACCCCCGATTCGAAGCCGACATTGGTTAATCCGTTGGTGAAAGAGCCGATTTGGTCTCCTTGTCCTTCATAAATTACGCCCGTCACGTCGAAGCAGTTGCCACCGATGAATACTTCTTTAATAAGGGTTTCGGCGTTTCCGGCCGATACCCCCAGCACGGCTTCTGGAATACCGGGGAATTTCGTTTTGTTATGCGCTCCAACTCGCATCATACTGATGTAGTGGCGCGGTGGATTTTGGGGATCCCAGGTGCATGGATAAGTTAGTAGAAAGTCCATTTGGGGGGCATTCGCCACAAATTTGAGCAAATGGGTAGCGGGGTTGTAGCCTAAAACTTGGGTGTTGGGAGTCAGCACGGATACGTCGGGCATACATTGTGCCAAACAAGGCTCTCCGCCAGGCACCATTAGGCCATAAGATTGTCCAACTTGCAGGTTTTGAAAGGTGACAATTTGCGCTGCTGATTCAGCCGTGATTACGTGTCGCTTGGTTTGCGCATCGTAAATCGGGCTGTTTTGTTGGGCCAATAGGGGCAAAGAAACTGCCGTGATTAGAAGGAAAAGTACGGAGCGGGATGTAAAAAGGTTCATGGATGAGCAAGATTTGATTGCGTGATAATCGTGTATGGTCGAAGAAAATTGGTTCAATCATTATTTGCACAAAATCTGGCTAGCCAGATTTAACAAATCCCTCAAACGCTGCATAGCACATTAAAATAGTTGGATTATAAAGGGGAGATACTCCCCAAGCCCCCCCTAGAAAGGGGGTAAAAAAGCCCTGCAGATACGAGTAGCCTGAGAGAATGATTGTTTTAGGAGCACTTTATTTGTCCACATACCAGGCGGTTGAAACAGGTATTTGCATGTGGTCGGATTAACATAGTGCTCGCCTCGATTTCAGGGTGCTTGCCCCAAGGGAAACAATTCAAACGGTTTATTTTGGGTTCATACTAATATGAAAACTGACGCAATGATAAAAAGATTATTTGGTCCGTTTTTCAACTTGATTAAAAATTTCGTAGTTAAAATAAGAATTCTATCTCAAAAAAACCAGATATACGGCAAAATAGGCAGTTTGTTCAGATAACAATTTAATCACGAAACTTTTGCCAAATATAATTTTAGCAGGCAGAATTTTTTTCATCAAATGTCGTTTTACCGCCCTACCCTCGGTTGCTTACCGTAAGTTTGCACCCGAAATCGTCTTCAGACGATTGAATAACCCGATCAATGGACAGTGACCCGTTATTATACAAGAGAAAAACGCCGCTTGGTCGAATTGACCGAGCCAGATCCTGGATGCTGGGTACACCTAGCCCCTCCCTTCGCGCCCGACGAACTCGATGAGTTCGCGCGGCGGTTTGATTTTGACCCCGCTTTCCTAACCGACTCACTTGACCTCGATGAACGTGCCCGCTATGAACGCGATGGCGATGTTCGATTTGTGTTGATAAACACGCCAGTCAAAAATAGAAACGCGGCTACCGAAAACGAAGCCTACTTCATTACCGTCCCCATCGGTGTGCTGCTCACCATCGAACACGTCGTTACCATCTCAGCCTTCGAGACTCCCGTACTGGAAAAATTCTTGGAAAATAATGTCCGAGATTTTAATCCAGCCGACGAAAAAAGATTCGTGCTTCAATTGCTCGAACAGAATGTATATTATTTTCTTTCTTGCCTAAAAACCCTCAATCTTCGCCGCAATCGAATCGAAAAAGAATTGATGAACAGCAGTCGAAATGCTGAATTGCGCCAATTGCTCTCCATTGAAAAAAGTTTGGTTTACTTTGTTAACTCACTCAGTGCCAATGAGTTGTTGAAAATGAAAATGAAGCGAACCGATTTTTTGCACATCAATGGCGACGAAGACTTGACCGATCTTTTTGAAGATATCATCATTGACAATTCTCAGGCACTTTCCATGGCCAATGTCTATACCAATATCTTGAATGGTACCATGGACGCCTATTCCAGCATCATTTCCAATAACCTGAATCAGGTTATTCACCGACTGACCGTGATTACCGTTGTATTGATGGTGCCCACGCTTATTTCGTCATTTTTGGGTATGAATATTCCCAACGGAATCCCCGAGCATCCTTGGGCTTTTTACCTCACCGTTATGGTGGCCGCCATTGTGACCGGCGGACTGTATTGGCTGATGCAGCGGCGTAAGATGTTGTAAAAATTTGTTTGAATTTCCATTTTTGCTCCAAAGTGAAAACCCAAACAAGTTCTAAGGAGTCCAAATACAACTGGCCCAGTTCCTCATTTTCGAGTGTATTGTTGGTAAAACTTTTTGCGTCCAATAAAATGAACGTACTGTATAAAGTTAAACTCTAGGTGGTTAAACATCACCTTTTTGTCTGCCACTGTCATGTGCAAATTAGGGAAATACCGCAAATTGGTGCGTAACAAACTCGTACCGGTGCGTGTAACCCGAATGTCCCACCCAAATACCAAGCCCCAAGCAGGCTGAAAACCTTGTGCCGTGCGCGTACCGTTGGTTTTTAAGCGCAAATGCTCCATAGACAACATCGGACCAATGAATGGGACAAACCCGTGGTAATTGAATAAAAATTTATAGGCTTCAAAACTGGCACTAATACGCCTCATCCGCAAGCGCGTATCGAAGGCTGCCGTGCTGAACCACATCATGCGGCTAGAAATACCCAAATTTGCGTCTATTTCGGAAAAATAACGCCCCAATGTCACGTCGGGAACGAATGGCGCATTGAGCAGGTCATTTTCCAAATAAGGATAATTCGCTTGTATGTAGGGCGACTTTGACATTTGTAAAGCCGTTGAAGGGCCTATGCCCCAGTACCAAGCACTCAGTTTGTTCGATTTTTTTAACAGATGTAGCATAATGTTTTGCTGGTCAACTGATTTTGGAGAGCCGGTGCCTTTATCGGTGTCTATGTACCGAACCAAGCCCAAGGAAAAATTAAGCCCCCTTAAGCGTACCGCCGATTCTGTATTGGGGCCTTCGTAATAAGAAAAAGAACGCTTTGTATTGTAGCGCAACCCTGCAGTAAACAAATATTTTGGGGAGGCGTAGGTAAGTCCGGCTTGTATCGGATTGATAAAACGCTCATACCGAACATATCCTTTCTCCGCTACGAGTCCTTTCAACTGGTATCCAAAGTGAAAAGGCTGAAAACTGATGCCTATATAAGGT
>Ga0105045_10006350_pt1 | contig 10457 bp, 5 predicted proteins | sample MAT02_FD_78089 | JGI IMG/M metagenome (GOLD analysis project Ga0105045, IMG submission 78089) | Freshwater microbial communities from Lake Fryxell liftoff mats and glacier meltwater in Antarctica - MAT-02 (megahit assembly) | ecosystem: Environmental > Aquatic > Freshwater > Ice > Liftoff... | reverse complement strand
GGCTTTCTCCATATCAGCGACGTTGAGGCTCAATACTTCCGTCAAGCCGGATACGATCCCGATGAAATCATGGACGGCCATTACCCGGGCGCCGATGACGATCATGGCCCCGACCATGACGACGACGACCAAGAAGATGGTGACGAAAACGAAGACGATGACGATTCCGATGACGAAGGAAGCGGGCCGCGTGGGAATAGCCGTGGACGTCCGCGTCGCAGCAACAAACTGCGCAGCGGTCGACCTCGCTTTAAGCCACCCATTCAAGAAATCTTCCGACGTGGTGATGAAGTCTTAGTCCAAGTCATCAAGGAAGGTATTGGCACGAAAGGCCCGACGCTATCGACCTACATCAGTATCCCCGGCCGCTACTTGGTCTTGATGCCAGCGCTCGGTCGCGTTGGAGTCAGCCGAAAGATTGAGGATGACGATGAACGTCGCAAGCTGCGTGGCTACATGCTCGACATGAAGCTGCCCAAGGGAGTTGGCTTCATCGTCCGGACGGCAGGTTGCGAACGCACTCGAAAGGAACTTTCTCGCGACGTCGCTTATTTACTCCGACTTTGGAAAGTGATTGTCAAGCGGGTTCAGACGACACCTGCACCATGCGACGTTTACGAAGAGAGTGACATTCTCATTCGTACAATCCGCGACACGTTCACCGAAGACATCGATTCGGTCATCATCGACCATCCGGAAGCGTTCGCTCGTGCCAAAGAGTTTGTGGAGCTGGTCATGCCTCGCGTCGCGGACCGGTTGCACATGTACGAGGGGCGAGAACCGCTCTTCTACAAGTACAAACTTGAGCAAGAAATCGGACGCATCCATCAACGCGTTGTCCCGCTCAAAGGTGGCGGATCAATCGTCATCGATCAAACCGAAGCATTGGTCGCAATCGACGTCAACAGCGGTAATTTCCGCGGCGGTGACAAGAACGCTGAGGACAATGCGTTCCACCTTAACATGAACGCAGCCAAGGAAATTGCTCGGCAATTGCGGCTTCGCGATTTGGGCGGCGTGATCGTAAATGACTTTATCGATATGCGAAAAGATTCTCATCGCCGCAAGGTAGAGAAGACGCTTCGCGATGCGATGGACCGTGATCGTGCACGGACCAAGATCCTGCGAACGAGCCCGTTCGGCTTAGTGGAGATGACGCGTCAGCGAATTCGCCCAAGCTTCAAACGGAGCGTGTACGAGGATTGTCCTTGCTGCCGAGGACGCAGTTTGGTCAAAACAGCCGAAAGCATGTCGATCGAAGTCGAGCGATTGTTGATGATGGCCTGTCAAATGCCAAACGCCGCAAGAGTTGTCGTTCGAGTCAATGAGAACGTAGCCGGCTACTTAAACAATCGCAAGCGTCGTGAAATGATCCAGCTCGAAGAGTCTGCGGGAGTCAGCGTCCAAATCGTGGGAAGCGATACGCTGTTCCCTGAGCATTTGGAAATGGATTGCCGTGACAAAGACGGGACTCTCATCCCGCTTCATTTCTTGGCCGAACGTGGATAATTTAGAGTAAAGCAATTGTCATCAATTGTTGAGTATGTAGAACAATTGTCCTCAATTGTTCAGTTACCGAAGCTGTATGGGCTTCCCGCCTGCGATAAAATTTTCACGGGCCAGGGAGCTTATGCCACTAGCTTGTTGAAAGCCAATTCCTCTCCACCTCCCACTTGAACAACATTGGAACTAAACTGGAATTGAGTTGAATGAACACAGCACTCCTTGTACTTGTCATCCTGTACTTGCTCGGCACTTTGGCGGTCGGAGCCTGGGCAGGCTCTAAGATTAAGAACACGGCGGATTTCGCAGTTGCTGGCCATAGCCTGCCGTTAGCGATGGTCATCACAACCAGCTTTGCAACTTGGTTCGGAGCCGAGACGGTTCTTGGTATTCCAGCCACATTTGTTAATGGCGGACTCAAGGAGGTCGTGGAAGACCCTTTCGGCGCATCTATGTGTTTAGTTCTTGTTGGGCTTTTCTTCGCGCAGCGTCTTTACAAGATGAAGCTGCTCTCCATTGGAGACTATTTTCGAAATCGATACGGCGTCGTGGTCGAAATGCTCTGCTCGACGTTGATCATCTTGAGTTACTTGGGTTGGGTGGCCGCCCAGATCACTGCCTTAGGCCTAGTGTTTTCGATACTATCCGGTGGTGCCATTAGTGCTCCAGTCGGGATGGTGGTCGGCACAGTTCTCGTTCTCATTTACGTGATCATGGGGGGAATGCTGGCGGTAGTCTACACCGACTTCATTCAAATGATTGTTCTTGTTATTGGCTTGTCTTATATTGCCTGGGTTGCCGCAGATCAAGCGGGCGGCGCAAACAAAGTGTTCGCATTGGCCAGCGAAAAAGATCTGTTTACGATCTTGCCCGAACCGACGATCAAGAACTGGCTATTCTTCGTTGGAGCCGCAATCACTATGATGATTGGATCCATCCCGCAGCAAGACGTTTTTCAACGCGTCATGTCAGCCAAAGATGCACCGACAGCACGCAATGGCGCGGTAATCGGGGGGCTTTGCTATTTGCTATTCGCCTTCGTGCCCATGTTCATCGTCGTTTCTTCTTTGATCATCATGCCGGAGACCGCAGCTCAACTCTTGCAAGAGGACAAGCAAAAAGTATTGCCCACTTTGATCTTGAACCACATGCCCTTCTTCGCCCAAGTCCTCTTTTTCGGTGCCCTGGTCTCGGCGATCAAGTCGACTTCCTCTGCAACTCTGCTCGCACCGTCGACCAGCTTTGTCGAGAACATTCTGAGGCACCTGTGGCCAAGTCTGGACGATCGGCATCAATTGCGAGCGATGCGAATCAGCATTTTTGTGTTTGCATGCACCGTATTGACCTACGCAATTTCGGTTCTCGGAAAACCGATCTACGAAATGGTTTCTTCCGCTTATCAAGTGACTTTGGTTGGCGCGTTTGTTCCGCTATCCTTTGGCTTGTATTGGAAAAGAGCTACGACGCAAGGAGCACTGGCGAGCATTGCTTTGGGAATTGGGGTCTGGTTGATTATGAAGTTGGTTCCTGAGTGGGGCGAAGAGTTTCCAAGCCAACTGGCTGGTTTATTGGCCAGCATCATTGGAATGGTGGCAGGTTCTTTGCTTCCACAGTGGATCCCCAATACCAAGACGAGTGAGGAAGCCACCTATAGTATTCACCCAGAAGGAATCTGATCACGATGACGCGTGTTTTAGTCTTAGGAGCACATCCTGACGATGCAGAATTTTTCGCCGGCGGTTTGCTTGCCTGCCATCAGCAGGCTGGTTCGACCATTCGGCTCATCAGTGTTACGAATGGTCAGTCCGGGCATCAGTCGTTGCCGTCCGATGAGCTAGTGCTTCGCCGTCGTGCTGAGGCGGCGAGGGCCGGCGAAATCATTGGGGCCGATTACGTGACCTGGGATTTTCCGGATGGTTCATTGCAGCCAACTCTTGAACTGCGTCTTGCCATCATCCAAGAGATTCGGACTTTTCGCCCAGACTTGGTTTTGACACACCGCACGTTCGACTATCATCCCGACCATCGTGCCGTGGGCCAGGCGGTTCAAGACGCGTCCTACATGGTTCTTGTGCCGAAAATACTCCCGGAGATTCCGCCGCCGAGAATAGAGCCGATCGTCGCTTACATGGTCGATCTTTTTACGCGACCATGTGCTCATCGAGGAGATGTTGTGCTGGACGTGTCCGAGCATCGAGAGACCGTCATCAACATGCTAAATAGTCACGAGTCTCAGTTTTACGAGTGGATGCCATGGATCGATGGAGTCTTAGAGACAGTTCCAACGGACTTTGACTCGCGAAGAGAATGGCTAGCTGATTGGTTTCGCGAGAAAACCAAGAGGCGGATTGAGCGATTTTGCACGACGGAATCAACCGTGATGCCAACTCTAATTGAGGCGTACGAAATTTCCGAGTACGCCGGCAAACCGGATCAAAAGAAGATCCAATTGCTATTTCCTGGCAAGCGACTTTAATTCTCGTCGCCAATGCATGTCATTCCATGATGAACATCTTGAGACACTTAGGAAGCAGACAGTTCCAACACACTGATCTCCGGAAAACAGTTCAGCCTCATGTTTTTCATCGAACCAATTCCTTTGGTGATGTGTAGCCAGTGGTTCTTCCATTGATGAAGGCCGCGCACGAAGCGTTTGTCGCGGACGGGCGCAAAAGGAGTGCTGCCCCAGGGCAAAGTAAGTTGGCCGCCGTGCGTGTGTCCGGAAAGCATAAGATCCCAATCGGATTGACCAATTCGGTCTTTGGTGTCCGGATTGTGCGACAACACAATGCGAGTCAATCGCTGGGAGTCGTGTTCCAAAAGTCCTCTGGGATGAAAATCGTTGGCCCACAGGTCACCTAGTCCAACCAATTCCAACGGCGTTTTACCCGGCAACGCCACGATCTGTTTTTGATTCATCAAGACAGATATGTTTGCCTTCTCGAGCATATCGATCACCTTAGTCGGCTTGCCGTAACCACCGTGCTTCACGAGCCAATCGCCGCCATCGTGGTTGCCCGTGCTGGCGAATGTTGGCGCAGCGTTCGAACATCGCGACAATATTCTAGAATAGGCGTTCCATTCATCCCAGGTCATGGTAATGAAGTCGCCGGTCAAGCAAAAAATGTCCGGCTTCTGCTTCAACCCTAAGTCGATTGCATACTCAATGAAATCGAGTGGGACTTCGCTGGAAGCGTGAAGATCGGAAATCTGCACAATTCGGATCGGCGCTGAACCAGGGGGCAAGATGGGAATGCGTTGTTGCCCAATGCCAATCCAGTTTGGCTCTATGAATCGCATGTCTGTATAGACACCAGCAACAGCAGCCGCCATCAGACCCAACACGCGGCGTCTAGTGAACAGACGAGATGGCAGAGGCCGCATTGCCTGAGGCTGCTGAGCGAGAGGGTCGGTAGTTTTCATAGAAATGATTCCACCGTCGAATGGGTTCGGTAGCGTATCTTGCTGGGACGAGTCTGCCAGTTAGCAAGTCTCTGAACTTTTCAATTTTAGTTCGAAAACACTTCCTTTGCCCAAGATACTTGAGACTTGAATCTCAGCTCCAATTTGTTGGACCAAATGCTTGACGATCGAAAGGCCAAGGCCAGTGCCACCGGAGTCTTGACTTCGAGCTTTTTCCACCCGGTAAAAACGCTCAAAGATTCGGACCAAGTCCTCCGGCGGAATTCCAATTCCACTGTCTGCGATGATCAGGACGATTTCGCCCAATTCTTTACGGGTTGAAACCCTGACCCATCCGTCCGAGTGGTTGTAACGAACTGCATTTCCCAGCAAATTCCCTATCACTGTCCTCAGCGATTCCAAGTCGGCCTCTACCCTTAGGTTGGGTTCAACACTGTCCGTGTCGATCGTAATCTTCTTGGCTTGACCGATGGTACGATGTTCCTCGACACAAGTCTTAAGCACATCGTCCAGCCAAAGTTCGGTGAGGGATGGCTTGTCTGGGTGAGACTGCAACTTAGTGAGTCGTAATAAATCGCGAATTAGGGAATCTAGCCGATTGGCTTGTTCTGCAATTCTCTCCACGAAACGATGTCTTGCTTCTTCGTCGTCCAAGGCCCCCATCAAGAGGGTTTCAGCATAGGCTTTAATAGCAGAAAGCGGCGTTTTGAGTTCATGAGAAACGTTGGCCGTGAAGTCCCGCCGTGCGTTCTCTAATTGTTTGATTCGTGTTTCGTCGGTCACAGTCAACAGTACGCCACTGGTATCAGCTATCGCCGGAGACTCGTTTGGGTCTGACAACGGATGCGCACGAAGCCGGAGCGTTACTTTACTGAGCGGTAATTCAAACTCCACTTCTTGAATTTGCTTTCCGATTGCAACCTGTTGAATCAGGTTAACGACTGTCGGCTGACGTATAACCTCGATCAAAGTTTGTCCCAACTGAAACGAGGCACTCAAATACAGCAGTTCAATTCCAGCGCGATTGACGAACAACAATTTCAAATTTTGGTCGAATGCAAGAACACCAATCGGCATGGCAGACATGACGCGTGAAGACTGCTCTACCGAGTGCTGGATGGATTCCAAACGTTGGTGCATTCGTTCCGACGCTCGTTTTAGGATATTTGAAACGCCGGGGTCTAGATTCGCCATCATACTCATGCCTGTTTCGAGTGCAGGCGAATCGGCTTGAAGCGAGAGTTTGGACCAGTTGGTTAGCGACTCAAGAAATCGCTTGCGTCCATTTTTTGTCTTTGCATATAGAGAACCGATGATTAACGTACCGCAACCAATCGACGCCGCGCCAAACCAATCCCAAAAGCCCAGCGTGGCAGATTCCGCGACTGAAAAACGACGCATCATTGCAAGTTGGTTGCCAAGCCCCAAACCTTCTTCGAATTGAGAAACGAGTCTCAGCAATGTGTAGCCATTTGGTTCAACGATCCACGACGGAGTGAAACGAGGAAACGCCTCCGATCGTAACGATTTCGACAGTGCTAAATCGTCGACTACCGACCAAATCAGTTCTGCTCCTTTGGAAAGCGATTGAATTGCAGTTTGTACGTCTGCTGGTAGTTCCGCTAGCTTTCCTGCCGCAGTTGGATCGTTATGCATTTCATCGGTTGCAATTTGGGCCAACGTCTTGATGGCCATTAAGTCCGACTTAGCGATCGCCAGTTCCTTCTCGCGCCACGATGACGAAGCGCTCATGGACCGCAGCTGCAACAACATCAACGCAAGACAAAGTCCAACCACTAACGAAACCACCTGACTTTTCCAGGTTGCAGCAAACAAGTCGGTGAGCGAATCGGCTTTAATTAATTTGGGTTTGCGCTGAAACAACGTATCAACTGGCGAAAGGGTTCATGTACGGCGTTAATTTCCCATCGTACGCGGAAATTTGGCTTCATCGAGTAAACTAACGCACAGGTGAAACTCGGGCGATGTTAAACCGACGATGTTATCTCTTGGCTCATACAGCAAGCGTATTAGTATAGTCTAACGGACATCGAATGGCCCATGGTGGCCACACGTTCGCTCCCATTTACGCGAAATCAATTTGACTGAATACCTAAGCGTGCAGTCGCACCAGAAGGTACGATTGTTCTTGGTCGGACAGACAGTTGCGGTCGTTGCGTTCCATTCGATCTAAACACCTTAACGTCTCCGCGCTTCAATGAACTTTAGACGTTCGCAAGAGCGTGTTCGATGCCGAGGTCCATCCATTAATCGCTGCCGAACCAGAAAAAAATCCGAACGATCTACTATCGACATGGCCGCCACAACGTGGGCATCGTAGAAATTTAAGTTCCGTTTTGCGAAAGGGAATACGCAATAAGGCGAGCAGCGTCTTAATTAGAATCGGCCTCAAATGATTCGACGCACAACGATTTGGGATCGCCCGATCGTGATGCTAATCATTCTCGGCGCTTGGATTACCAATTTGGTTCGTCCGACGTCAAAGTGGCTCGATCTAGATAAACTCGGTTTGATTAGAATTGCCGTTCAGGCGTTTTTGTCGTAAACAGCGAAGTTACGCCTACGACAATGAATTCCGCGATCAAGTTTGCAACGCGAAATGCAATGGCCGCAAAGAGGGCAACGGGTTGCGGGACGATACTGCTCAGTAGCCAGGTGATGACAAGCTCGCGCACCACAGCTCCGCCCGGTAGCATCGAGGCAAATCCAACGACAGCCCCCAACGATACAGCCGAAACGCATGCGGCCCACGCCTGAACGGTCCACAACCCTGGGGTGGATTGAATCCCAGAGAGCACAAGCCAACCTGCGGTCCCATGGAGAATCCATCCGAGAGCCATCCATGTGCACGTTCGGAGCATCATGGGCCATGTGAACGCTTGGCTCACGGAACGTGGCATTCGACCGATCTTGCTTTTGGCTAAGATAGCCAACACGGCCCGAAACGTGTGAGGCAAGAGGAACAACATCGAACATGGAATGCCAATGGCAGCGCCGACGATCATCCAGCGAGGCGGAATCTCGGGGGCGAAGAAAATGAAAATGCAACCGATGATGGAGCCCATGGCAATACTCGTTAACGTCTCGACGAAGATACTCACAATTGTTGGTTTGATTTCAATACCGAGCGGCGCAAGCCGTGCCACACGCAACACGATCACCATGGCTTTTCCCGGAACGTATTTTCCGAGATGGCCCATGAAGTAGGCGTGCAGTCCCGTTGCGATCGGTACTTTTTGACCAAAGGCTCGTAACGTCTGAAGCCAAGCTGTAGCAGCCGGGAACATGCCAATAATGTAAACCAATAATCCTGCGATGAGCCAACGCCAATCCATGGCTGAAAAATCGAGATGCTCTCGATGTTCCAAAACGTCGGAGTACGCTTTGCGAATCGTCAACACTAGAAATGCGAGCACGAGCGTCGCGATACCCCATTTCAGAAATGGCTTCGTTTTGGCCAACCAGTTCAGTTCGTCATTCTGCTTGGCGTCCACTTTCTTCATCAAGTCGACACTGTTGTTTTCTGTTTTCAATTCGTTTTGGTCAGGGGATTTCGTCATGGGATTGGGGGTTGGACGCACTGGATTTTTTAGCGAGGTAGAGTCCGTGGCGATTTTGCGATAAACTCATCTCGGACATCCTGGCAGAGAACCTGCCTTTGTCCAGGTCCGAACAAGGGCTATGGACTGCCATTTGACACCTTTTAATGAAAAAATGAATTGATGGCTCGATATATTTCATTTGCTGTGCTGTTGGCCATCATCGTTGTAATCGGTGCTCTATTTTACAAAGTGATGATCGGGTTCTTTGTTCCCGTCTTTCTTGCAGTGGTATTGGTGGTCGTTTTTAGGCCGCTGCATCGCTGGGTTTGCGTTAAGGTTGGGGACCGCGAACATATCGCTGCTGGAATCACCACGACTCTGATTGTTCTCATCGTGCTCATACCCGCGGCGCTCGTATTGTCTATGGCAGCGGTCCAAGGTGCGGGTCTGTTTCGGAACCTCAACGCGTCGAGCATCAAGATAGGATTGGCCAAGCTTCGGTCCAACAACTTGCTAAATTTGGACTTTCCATTTGCTAAGACTGTCCAGGAAATCCAAAAGAGGGTGGATGACATTCAGTCCCAAGTGGGCCAATCCAGGAGCTACCAAGACCTAGTAAGCGACAAGGGGCTATTAAAGAGCGACGTCACGGAGATACGCGCTTTTTTGGCACAACTTATTCCTCGCCTTTTCGAATCAACTCGCACGGAACTTGCGGGCCGACTCGCACGTATGCGAGACAAAAGCAACCCCAAGATTCCTCATGCAGCAGATTTCGATAAGGAACTGTCCGATTTTTTTACGAAAGCAGGACAGGAATGGAAAGAGCTGCTGGCTTTCAAAGGGAAGGCCCCTGAGGAAGAGTTTCGGACTGAGAAGGAACAAGTACAAAACAAGAGCGATTTTGCCTTTTCCGAATTAAACTCCGAAGAACGGCTTGTGGCAATCGAAGCCAGAAGAGCACTCTTTGAAAAGGCCTTTGAATGGAACAAAGAGTTCGACGAAATGGGCGAGCGATTGGATGCTTTTTCGACGACCGACGAAACCACGATTGCTCAATTGCAAAAAGCAGTCGTCGGTTTAGTCTCGCAATGGCAACGCACTCGCGAGTCGATCGCGGGCGGGCCATGGATGGGAGTACTCAAGGATCTCGCCAATCCAACGGATGAGGACGTTGAAGCCTTGAGTTCTGGTTTCTTTGCTTATCTCCGCCCTCGTTTAGTTTCATTTACGGGTGAGTCGGCAGCCTTCCTACTGAAGTTCGTCGTCAGTAGCAGTATCCTGCTAGTTTCCCTCTATTTCTTTTTGTACGATGGACCGAGCATGGTTCGGACGCTGATGGAGCTTAGTCCACTCGACGATCGCTATGAACTGGAGCTGCTGGTCCAGTTCGACCGAATCTCGCGGGCGATTGTGTTGGCCACCGTGTTGTCGGCATTGTTGCAGGGGTTAGTCGCTGGCATTGGTTATTACTTTGCGGGCATGCCATCATTGATTTTGCTGACGGCTCTTACTGCAACTTGTGCGTTGGTGCCTTTCGTTGGCCCAGCTATCGTTTGGATGCCAGTCTGTTTTTACTTGGCAGTCTACGAGGAAAATTTAATAGCGGCAGGACTGCTTGCGCTCTGGGCTATGTTGGTTGTAGGCACCGTGGACAATTTGGTCAAAGTATTTGTGTTGCATGGTCAAAGCCAGTTACATCCACTACTTGCCTTGCTGAGCGTACTCGGTGGCATTCAGTCGTTAGGCCCTATTGGCATTCTAGTTGGGCCCATGGTGGTTGTCCTGCTCCAAACGCTGTTGGGAATTCTTCGAACGGAGCTGACTCAATTCAAAAAGGGAGAGGAGATACCGTCTGAATCAAAAACCTTTAGCGGATTGATTCGAAAGGTGAAAGCTTCAGGAACCAGCGAAAATCCCAACGAGACGAACACTAGCGCTATGGTTTCGGGAGAATCCGCGCAACCT
>Ga0105045_10006349_pt1 | contig 10458 bp, 8 predicted proteins | sample MAT02_FD_78089 | JGI IMG/M metagenome (GOLD analysis project Ga0105045, IMG submission 78089) | Freshwater microbial communities from Lake Fryxell liftoff mats and glacier meltwater in Antarctica - MAT-02 (megahit assembly) | ecosystem: Environmental > Aquatic > Freshwater > Ice > Liftoff... | reverse complement strand
TCAACCCAGGCCAGCGGCCTAAGAATCCCGAAGGGCCGAAGGCCCGCCACCATCAACCCAGGCCAACGGCCTAGGAATCCCGAAGGGCCGAAGGCCCGCCACCATTAGCCTAGGCCAACGGCCTAGGAATTCAAAATCCCCGTTTATTAACCCCCTCCAAAAAAGGCACGAAGCGAAAATTATCCAATCGGTCTTCTTGAAATTCGGTTGCTGACACCCGTCGGATACGCAGCATTTGCTGCACCGATTCGCCCACCGGAATGACTAAAATACCACCCACGGCCAGTTGTGCTTTCAGTGGCTCAGGCACCACGGGCGCACCGGCGGTGACGATGATTTTATCAAATGGGGCTTTTTCCAGCAAGCCCTTAGAGCCGTCGCGAAAAAAACACTTCACCGTACTGAACCCCATTTCTGCCAACAATTTTTTGGTACTGAAATACAGCGATTCTTGTCGCTCAACAGTATAAACCTTCGCCCCTAGGGCCGCCAACACCGCCGCCTGATACCCCGACCCAGTGCCAATTTCGAGCACATGATCACCATTTTTGATATCTAAAAGACTGGATTGGTACGCCACTGTGTAGGGCTGCGAAATCGTTTGCTCGCAAGCAATCGGAAAGGCTTTGTCCTCATACGCATGTTCCTCAAATGCTTTCTCCAAAAAAAAATGCCTCGGAATAGCCGCCATAGCCGCCAAAACGGCTTCATCGGCTATTCCACGCAAGCGCAAAGCATCCACCATACGCTTGCGAAGCCCCTTATGTCTGTAATTATCGGTCAACGTTTGTTAATTTATGGGTTTAAGGAGCAAAAGATTTACAAGAATCCAACTTGGAAGTGCGAAAGTACAGGCTGAACAAATACTTTTGCCCACGAACACTCCGCTCGGCATATAAAAATTTCAACCAACTTACTTCTACATGTCAATTCCCATCAAATTCGGCACAGACGGCTGGCGCGCCATCATCGCAGACGAGTACACCGTGGATAATGTAATGCGCGTAGCAGAAGCCACCGCAATATTCATGAAAAAGCACCAAATGAAACGAGCCGTCATTGGGTATGACTGCCGATTTGGGGGCTTACTATTTGCCCATACCACTGCCCGTGTGCTGGGTGCTTATGGCATTCAGTGTCATATTGCTAGTGCAAGTTTTGTGAGCACGCCCATGGTGTCGCTCGGAGTAGTGAAACTCAAGGCACAACTCGGCATCGTTATCACGGCCAGCCATAATCCGCCTTCGTACAATGGCTACAAACTAAAATCTCAGTTTGGCGGCCCGTCTGTTCCGGCAGATATTGCGGAGTTGGAATCTTACATTCCAGCCGTTTGCTCCCTACAAACCTTGCCCACACTGGATGTATTGCGCGAAAAAAACCTACTAAAAGAGGCCGATTTGGAGGGGATTTACCTCAAACACGCTCGAAAAAGTTTTGATTTAAAAATGATCAAAGCCGACGCGGGCAAAATCGCCTACGATGCCATGTACGGCGCCGGCCAAAATGCCGTAAAAAAACTCCTGCCGGGCAGCGTATTTCTGCACTGCGATTACAACCCAGGCATGCACGGCCAAGCGCCCGAACCCATTCACCGCAACCTCACGCTACTAAGCGAAACCGTCCGGAAAAACCCGAAAATCACAGCCGGATTGGCCAACGATGGTGATGCCGACCGGATTGGACTGTACGACGGAGACGGTCATTTTGTGGACAGCCACCACATTTTACTACTGCTGCTGTTGTACCTCCACAAGTACAAAGGCATGAGCGGAAAAGTGGTGTTTACGTTCTCAGTGACGGACAAATTGAAAAAAATGGCCGAAAAATTCGGCCTGCCGTACGAGATTACCAAAATCGGCTTCAAATACATTGCCGAAATCATGATTACCGATGATGTGCTTGTTGGAGGCGAAGAGTCCGGTGGACTAGCCGTGAAAGGCCATATTCCGGAGCGCGACGGCATTTGGATTGGCTTGATGGTGTTTGAGTTTATGGCCAAAACAGGCAAAAGCCTCAAACAACTCGTACAAGAAGTCTATGATGAAGTGGGCGCATTTGCCTTTGAGCGGGATGATTTGCACATCACAGAAGCCAAAAAGCAGCAGGTAATTCAACAATGCAAAGCACGGGCTTATACGGCATTTGGGCCAAACAAAATCCAGTCGGTAGAAGACCTCGATGGCTGGAAATTTGTGTTTGGCGACGAAAAATGGGTCATGATTCGCGCCAGCGGTACTGAACCAGTGCTTCGAGTATATGCGCAGGGGCCCGATTTGGCAACTTGCCGTGCCATGCTGGATGCGACTAAGGCGACTATTTTGTAATTTTTTGAGCCGTGTTGGCCAAGGCCACACGGCTCAAAACCACTACCATTCCAACGCATTAACCTAATTTAAAGATGAAAATAGCAATTGGCTGCGACCACGCGGGATTCCCGTACAAAGAAGGCATTATTTCGATGCTGCAAGCCCAAGGGCACATGGTGCTCGATTTCGGCACACATTCCCTCGATTCGGTAGATTACCCGGATTTTGCCCATCCGGTCGCAGAGGCCGTGGAAAGCGGGCAGGCCGACCGTGGAATTTTGTTGTGCGGAAGTGCCAATGGCGTAGCCATTACGGCCAACAAACATGCAGGCATTCGTTGCGCCATTTGTTGGACGGAAGAGCTGGCTTCACTGGCGCGACAGCACAACGATGCCAATGTCATTGCGCTTCCGGCACGTTTTGTGCCAGAAATTCTGGCCCAAGCGATGGTGCGGATTTTTCTTAGCACCGAATTTGAAGGCGGGCGCCACGCTACGCGGGTGGATAAAATGGCCTGTTGATTTTTTCAGGGCAGAGGCTGTGGAGGTTTTGACGGTGTGCCACACCGTCAAAACCTCCACCCCTAAAAACTACTGACGTACCAATTTACCAGCCGTCATTTGGCCTTTCATTTTTAATTGCCAAATGGCCATACTGCCAGCAGGCATCACGGAGGCGGGAATTTCCCAGCGGCTATTTCCCATGGGCAAGTCTTTTGTTTCGGAAAACAAAACTCGACCTTGGAGGTCTAGCACTTCCAATTGTGCCGTTTCACCTTGCAGCAAATCTAGTTCCAACACCGTTTGCTCCGCAAAAGGATTCGGGCTGGGGGCTTGTATCCGTGCACCCGCAAGACTCGGAGCCTGGGTAGCCACCAATGCCGCGTACTCGACGCCTATAGGAGAGGTGGTTGAGCAATCAGACCCCAATGCTTTTGGATTAATTCCCAATACGTTTAGGGATACAATATCTTCTAACTCAGACATTTGCGTGGCAAAAACCCGTATGTAAAACAACACCTCTCCTTCCTGAACTGAGTAAGAAGTGCTGATAGGGCCAATCACAATTTGCAATTGAGAAAGGTTTGCATCCCAGTAATGGGTACCGCCATTATTCATATTAATAACGCCACTCTCCACTTCTACAAACTGTACCAAATTGGTATTGACCGCAATGGTCGCTTGAATCCCACCAAAATCCAAATCTCTTCCAGCCTTCACGGGCATAGAAAAAGAGGAGCCTGCATCCAGCGGACCTTGGGGAAGAGTTAGCAAAAAGGGGTCTGACAAAATAGGGTCGTTATTCTGAACACCCGGCAACAGCACATCCCCGTTCACATCCCCTGTTTTTGCCATAATAGTCCGAATGGTATCTCCATCTAAAGCCTGTAATTCCGCCATTGTGAGTAAGGAAATGCAGGGCTCAGGCACTGGTAACGGCGAGCCTGGGTTAGAGAATACGCAGCCCTCTGGGAATGTTTTCCATATAGAACTGTTGGGGAAATTATCCTCTCTGCCCATCATTATGCGCTGAATGGTAACAATATCAAATGTTGTAACGGAGCCAGAGTTATTCGCATCCCCCGCATAAACCGCATAGGGTGAACTGAATGGTTCGACGCCCAAAATGTATTTGGCCAGTAAACACAAATCTGCCAAGTCAAGTCCATTTTTGGCTTCCAAATCAGGCCCTTCTGCACTGAAACTGAACGTAGTCCCAGGCAAATAATCACTTTGTACCAGCGTCAAAGTGGCACAATGTTGATTGGTGTCCAAATCAAACACAATGGGTGCATACGGGAAAGAAGGGTTGAATGGCTGAAGTACCAGCGTAGAGCCGTTCACTGGCTTCGCATCTTTCCAAAGTACCGCACACAGTTCGATGTGAAGGGTGTCTATGAAGGGGGCTTCAGCTTGCACATGCACTTCACCCCAGCAAGTATTGCCAGAGTTGGTATCTGTAGCCGCACCCATAAAGGTTTGACCAATATGACTGGTGTCAAAAATGAAATTTCCAGTAGCCGGAAGCCGGTAGCGATTGATTTCTACGGTTGTGCGGTACAATCCGCCTGGGCATTGAAGACGGGTGTCGCCTTCTAGCATGTCAGCAGGAAAAAATCCGAGGCTCCCGCTGATGGGAATTTCAACGGTAATCTCCGCATCGCAGGCTAGCACGCAGCCTAATCGTGCAGATAAACGGGTAGCGCAGGCTAGCATACAGCCTGAAACCAGGACTGACAGCAGCCAAAAAGAAGGGCGAAATGAGCAAAATTTATTCACGTTTTTTAATTTTTTTTGTGAAAAAAAGCAGGATGTGTTTACAAGCGCAGCGCTGGGTGATCAAGCCAGTATCAAGTTTAAAGTGTACTTAAAAAGAGATTAAAAAAAGCAGTTAATTATTTGGTTTTCAATGTTTTAATTGAATTATTTTTACAGCCCCCATCATTTTACCTTCCGAAAAAACACGGCCATAATAGATGCCTTCTGGTAGGGAATACCCCTCCATTCGGATGCTATCTCCATAGCCTTTTTGCTCCCAAACCAACTGGCCATTCAAGCGAAAAATCTGGCAGTGATAAGGCGCAAATTGTGGCAATCCAATGGTAAGGTCGCCCTGACTGGGCTGCGGCCACGCGCGGAGCAATGTAGTTTGACGTGAGTGGGGCTCTTGGGTAAATCCAATCAATGGCTGCCCAATGGTGTGGAAGGTTTGGCCTGTGGGCAAGGGCGCAGCAAAATCTGGATATACCCAAGCATGGTTGTAAATCACGGTGCCCACCGGCAAATTGGGCTGCTGACTGACCCGAAATTTGACCCAAGCGCGGGTAGAGTCGGGCAGCAAAGCCGCCATCAGTCGGAAGGTCAACACGCCCTTATCACTCAGGTCAAACAGGTAAGGGTGACTGGCTGGCCCCGGAATAACCGACCCTGGGTCGAGTAAAAAATAATCCAATGAATCTCGGAACGTCAGGGCCCAAATGGTATCGGTCGTGGTATTTTGGTATTGTAAGGAGTACTCCAAATCCGTATTGGCCTGAATGAAATGCTCCTCCATCCAGCCCATCGGGTAAGCTGTTTTTCCGATGCCTTGGCCTTGATTGACCACCGGACGACATTCTTTTTCTGTAAAATACCCGCCATCGTAGAGGCTAAACTGCCCCGCAAATCCGGTGGAATAATTGCCCGAAACCGAGCATCCTTCTACTACCGCCGCTACTTGTGGGTCGCTCAACCATTCGGGCACGCCAGAGGCCTGTTGTACTTCCAGACGCCAAGTGGCCCCGTTGGCCGGAAAACTCAATTCCAATTCTTCCCCAGCATCCAACTGCAAGAGCCCTGCTAATGGGAAAAGCACCAAATCATCCTCTACTACAATATACGACTGCGTGGTGGTCATCGGCAAGCCGATATTCCGCACATAGAATCGCACACTATCGCCCTCACAGGCTCCTTCCACTATCAATAATGGCCCATTTAACGGGGCAATACAGGGGGCATTTGGGGTGATTTCGGCTGTTGCGCAAAGCGTTCTATTCAACACATCGGCACTACAATCGGCCCAAACGCTTACTTGAAATGTGCTATCGGCCAAAGGATCTAAGTCCCCCAACGGAAACGCCCAAGCGTGCGGGCCTATTTGTGTGTAGGGTCGAGTAGCCCCCGTTACTTGAAGCAAAGTATCTAGCGTGAGCGTGATGGCAGCATTTTCGGCTACCGCACTTCCCGAATTGGCGTATTGCAACACCAAAGTATTATCCGAACAAGACAGCCAGTAATCTACACCAGCATTGACCCGTGGTAAAGGGCAAAATGCTGTGTTCCTTACTGGAAAATCGATTGTTCTTGCCTGAAAAGGGCCAGCAAACGCAACCAACACATTTTGCACACAGGAGGCCGCCCACAGTCCATTGGGCATCAAGACCGATAAACGATGCTCGCCTACGCCCGCATCTATTTGATATGCTCCGAGACTATCGGTGCTGGCGTAATACAATTCACCATTCTCACTTTCCAGACGTAGCAACCATCCTTGTAGTCCTTTTTCAGAAATATCAGCCGTGCAGTCCTCATTTCGATCCCAAAAAACATGCCCCGACACTTCGTTGGTAAAGGCCCGACCCAAGGAGTCCGTGCGGATTAGGTAACTAAAATGGCCACCATTTTTGGCGTAATTTCCGGTCAAGAAAAAACCGCCATCTCGGCATTTAGCAGCCGCCCAAGAAGAATGCTGGGCACTGGGTGCTTCGTAGGTTTCTTGCCAAATGAGAGCCCCGTCTGCTTGATAATGAGCAAAATAAGTCCGACTAAAGGCGGTAGGATTGAATGAATATTGCGTTCCCAGTACAAAAAGTCCCCTTGCATCATCAGCCACCATATCCGTCAGATAAAAATCAGCAGGGAGGTTCACCTGCCAACGTTGCAGCAATTGCGTGTCGGCATTGAGCAGGTACATGGAGTCGCGGTGCATCAACCAATAGGTACTGTCGGTGGCAGGCACACAGCGCACCTGATTGGTGGTAACGTAATTGGAAAAATGGGGCAGTGTAGCCTGAAATTCTAAGTTCCCGAGGGCATCTAACTGGAGTAGAATAGCCGCCGGAACACTGAGGGGTAAGAAGTTGCGTAACATACTGACCACCATGCCCCCGTCGGCACGCAGGGTCAACTGCTTGACCGACAAGCCTTGGGTGCCCGGCACCATTTTAGACCACAGCTCCAAGCCCTGCGCATCCGTGCGGAGCAAGCGAAGTTGATTATCGGCTTCTAGGGCCAGCATAAAACCGCCATCGGGCATTTGTTGCACGCTTTTAGCGTCATCCAGCACACCGAAATTGTAAGTACGCTCCCAGATTTTTTGTCCATTTAATTGAAATAAAGCCAGCAGCGCATCGCCATTATTGGCCAGCATAGCAATTTTTCCGGCTACCGCCAAATGACCTTCTTCGGTGAGTATTAGGTCGCGGGCATCGTCGTCGCCCGCACCGCCTAGTATTTTTTGCCATTGTAGGAGGCCGTCCAAATCTACTTTGCTCAGTACTATTTGTCGGCCAGGAGGAGCACCCGAAATGGAGTTGGCGAGCAAGGCCGCGCCCCCATCGGGTGTTTCGCATACCGCCACCGGACTCAGCAAACTCCCAAAAGTTTGCCGCCAACCCTGTGCGGAGGCACTGAAGGAAATCAATAAAAGCAGGTAAGTAATTAGACTCTTCATGGGTGATTAAATAAGATTCAAGGGTGAATGCAATTGAATCGTTTGCTCCACAAAAGTACCGGATTAACCCTTTCATACTTCAAAAGGGTGCAACAACATTTCTTTTATTTTGTCGGAAAAAATAAGGTACTAAAAGTACCTTTACCCCATGTATCACAGCAAACTCATCTCCCTGTTCACCACCCTTTCTCCCGCCGACCGAAGGCGTTTTAAAAAATGGGTAAACTCGCCCATGCACAATCCAAATGACAGAATTACAGCATTTTATACCTATTTGGATACCCGTTCGGAACTCAATGAACGAACCTTGCAGCGCGAGCGAGTATTTGCTGCAGTGTTTGAAAATGAGGGGTATGATGATTTAAAAATGCGCAGGCTTATGTCGGAATTTTTAGGTGTTTTAGAGGGCTTTTTGACCTATGAAGCCTGGCATGAGACCCCCTCTGAGCATTGGTTATCCTTGGCAAAAATTTATAGAGAGCGGCAATTGCCCAGTGATGCGACGGCCTATTTAGGCAAAGCAGAAGGCATTTTGAATACCCAAAGCCTGCGCGATGCCCGCTATTATTTGAATCATTATCGTTTACAAGAAGAGCGATTAGCGCAAAATACGGCCCGTGATTCCGCCCTAAATTTGCAAGAAGTGACCGACGAATTGGTGCATTTTTTTGTTGCCGAGTTGTTGCGAAATGCTTGTTCCGCCGCCAGCCACTCGGCTTTTTATCGCGCCGATTATCAACTTCCCTACCTCCAAACGGTATTAAGCGATTGCACATCCGGCCACTACGACCATATTCCGCTCATTCGTTTGTATTACCACAGCTATTGCTGTTTGAGTGAGCCAACTGCGAGTGAGCATTTTTTTGCGTATAAAAAAATATTACCGGATGCTGCCCAATGGCTTTCCAAAAATGAATTGAGAGACGTACTGCTGTTCGGCATCAATTACAGCATTGGCCGTTCCAATCGGGATGCTCCCGGCTTTTTGCGCGAACTTTTTGACCTCTATAAGTTTGGGCTAAAACAGGAAATATTCTTAGAAAATGGTATTTTAAGTCGTTTTTCTTACAAAAACATCGCCACCGTGGGCCTGAAATTGGGAGAAGTGAAGTGGGTTTCAACGTTTATCGAAACGCATTCGGCGCAGTTAGCCCCGGCTTTTCGGGAGCATTACGAGCGTTTTTGTCGGGCCAAACTCAGTTACCAGCAGCAAGATTATGGGCAAGTCCAAAGCCTCCTTTTTGATTTATCGTTCGACGATGTTTTGCTCGAACTCAACGCACGGCTTTTGCTCCTAAAAGTATATTTTGAAACAGCAGAATGGCGCTTATTAGAGGGTTTTTTGACCTCTTTTGAACGCTTTGTCGCGCGAAAAAAAATGCTGGAGTACCATGTTTCTATTTATCGAAACATCATACAATTCGCCGGAAAACTCATGCTCTGGAAAAGTAAAAAACGATTGTACTCCCCTGAAGAGTTGGAGCACCTTCGGCAGCAAATTAGAGCCGCCAACCCACTCCCTGATAGAGAATGGCTGCTTGAAATGGCCAAACCCTGAGGGCAGTCCGCCCGTAAGCGAAAAGTATGCGAAGAGATATATTTCACGCATCGGGGCTTGAATAGGGCGGAATACGGCGGGTTTGACCGGCGAGCAACGAGGATGCGTGGAAAATATGGTTGCAAGAGATTCATACGCCCACTGGCGCCATTAGGCTTCGTTATTTTGGATCAAGACCTCTTCTTCGCGCTTGGGCCGTTTTTTGAAAAATTTAGGCGCAACCACCAACAAGCCAAAAGACTCGCCATCTTCTTTGTCACGCTTGGAATGGTGCGTACCGTGTGCCCGCAAAATGGCGCGACTGTACTTGCTATCCAGTTGTTTGAACCAACCAAAACGACGGTGTATATAGACGTCGTGGATGAGAAAATACGTGAGTCCGTAAAGGGAAATTCCCACGCCGATGAAGAGAACCCAAAAATGTTCTGTCATACCGCTAAACATATAGCAAAACATACTGGGAACGGCAAAAACCAGAAAAAAACGGTCATTTTTCTCAAAAAAACCTTCCTTTTCGTGTTTGGGAAGGTGGTGGTCTTCATGCCAACTCCACAAAATACCGTGCATTACATACTTGTGGGTGAACCAAGCCATGAATTCCATACCGACATAAGCGGCCAAAGTAACGAGCGTGTATAACAACCAAGCAGGCATGTGTAAATTGTTGTAATGATGTAATTGTAATGCCGAAAACAGCGATCTAAGACTTTTGTTCGGTGAGATCTTTTCAATTGCTATATTTGCCAAACAAAAATGAACTTTTCGCAGGGCAAAGAAACTTCTACCATGTTTATTTTTATCCGCAAATTAAATGATGGTAGAGGGAATACGGGATTCTTCGAGCGTAGTTTTTTCTCCAGTGGCCGCAAACAATACGCATTTTCAGAATCGGCGTACGATGCACTGCGCTCAGCGTGTGCACCGATGCCGCGTGTCAGTATTTCATCCGGGCAGGTGCAGGGAGCATTTTTGCCCGTTTTTGTACATTATCCTCGTTTTTCAAACAATCGTTTAGAGTCTTATTGCCATTTAGTAGAAAACCCGCTTGATACGAATTTGAGCAAGTGCTTGCTTAGTCAAAAAAAAGACAGCCTACATCTAGATTGCATTCGGCAAATGATACAAATCACAATCAATGACAGCACTCGACCGACTGTGGAATGGCTTTTTACGGAAAAAAAAGGCTCCAAAGGCCCACTTAAGCACCCCATGTATTCCCTTCTGGGAAAAACAACCTTGAGGTACAGATTCAATCGGAGGGTAAGGTAGATTCTTTGAAATTGTACTGCGCGCTTCATTTTTGGTTTTCGCCTAAATAGCGGCTATTTTTGGAATTGTAGGCTACGGGGAAGGCGGCTTTTTTCAAAGACACCGTCAAGT
>Ga0105045_10006348_pt1 | contig 10460 bp, 9 predicted proteins | sample MAT02_FD_78089 | JGI IMG/M metagenome (GOLD analysis project Ga0105045, IMG submission 78089) | Freshwater microbial communities from Lake Fryxell liftoff mats and glacier meltwater in Antarctica - MAT-02 (megahit assembly) | ecosystem: Environmental > Aquatic > Freshwater > Ice > Liftoff... | reverse complement strand
TTGTAAAATGGATAAAAATTCAAGAAAATTTATGACTTTTGTAACATTTACTAACCCAAGGTCGTCATCTGAGTATATAATGAGCCAAGATAAAATGAATGTCCTCGATTTACCATTTAAAGATAAGCTTTACCGATTTGCTTTGAATATTGTGGGAAATACATTTGATGCCGAAGATATCATGCAAGAGCTAATGATTAAGATTTGGAATAGAATGGATCAATTTAAAGAAATTGACAACAAGGAAGCTTGGTGCATGACGGTGACCAGAAATATGGCCATTGACAAAACCAGAAATAAAAAGGTAGCTTCTCTAGACATATCGGAATATCACCACTTGAAAGATAGCGATATCACCCAAGACAAAAAAATGGAAAACGATGAGCGTTTTGGCAATATCATGTCACTCGTTAATAAACTTCCAGAAAAACAAAAAATGATCATCCATCTCAGAGATGTGGAAGGTTATACCTATCAAGAAATAGCGGATATGACAGAGACAACACTTGATTTTGTCAAAGTGAGTCTTCATAGAGCTAGGAAGACACTAAAAGAACAATTATTAAAAAGAAATTTTAAAAAATATGAAGCCTGATATAGATAATTTATTGGACAAATATTGGGAAGGTGAGACTTCAGTAGAAGATGAACAAGTATTAAAACAATATTTCTTATCTTCCGATGTAGCAGAGCAACATGCTGTGTTTAGGGACTTATTTGTATATTTCGACCATGAAAGTAAGGTCAAGTATCCGACCCAAAACCAATCAAATACACCAGAATCCGAGACAACTTTTAAAGTTAGATCATTATCAATAAAAAAATATATTTATGCAGCAGCAGCCATATTTTTATTGGCGATTTATTCAGTATTTGTGATAAACAACCTTAAGAATGAACCTCAAACTAAAGAAAGTTATTCACAAGTGCAAGAAATAGAAGATCCTGAAGAAGCATTGAGAGTCACGAAACAAGCACTTGCATTGCTTTCAAAGAAATTTAACAGCAGTACCAAAACGGTAAAAGAAAATATGAGATCGCTCGAGAAAGCATCCATTTTTAAATAATAATCCTTTAATTTTAACCATTATTAAATCATTTAAATCATGAAAAGTGTTTTTTCATTAGCAATAGCTATGTTTGTCAGTTTCTCATCCTTTGCACAGGTGGATGCCATAGAAAGATTCTTCAAAGATTATCAGGAAGATCAAAATTTCACCGTTGTATACGTTAGCCCTAAGATGTTCCAAATGGTGAGTAAGACCACAGATGGTGGATCAGACCAAGAACTTGCCTCTATCGTAAAAGACCTCAAAGGACTCAGAATATTAACCACAGAGGTCAATCCTGACAAAGTATATAAAGAAGCAAACAAAAGACTGAATATCAAAGAATATGAAGAGCTAATTACCGTAAGAGATAAAGACTCAAACGTAAGATTTGTAACCAAAGAAACTAATGGACTTATCTCTGAATTATTACTGCTCGTAGGTGGAAAAGATGATTTTGTGATGATGAGTTTTGTAGGAAATATCGACCTAAATAAGATTGCAAAATTGGCCAAAAAACTTGATATTGACGGTGCCGAACATCTTGAGAAAGTAAATAAGAAGAAATAATCAAAGATCAATCTGTAAATATTTAAATATGAAGTACTTATACACCCTAATTCTAATATTAGTAATTTCCTTAGCGAATATTTCTGCTCAAAAGTCTGTTAAAACCATCGTTAATCAGCTAAAGAAGACAGAAAATTACGAAGGGATAAACATACCTGGCTGGGCACTGTATCTTGGCTTGAAGATCGCTGAACGAAGTGATGATAAGTTAAAAGACTTCGAATTACTGAGGATAGCAAAACACATAAAATCAGTTAGAGTAGCTTCTACTTCATTGGATCAAACAAAATATAACGTTGTTGCTATCGTGAATAATTTCATCCAGAGTGTGAAAGAGAAAGATCAATTTGAAGAGTATGTAAGCATGCGTTCTGAAGATCAAAATCTAAAAATAATGGTTCAAGAAAAGGGAGAAACCATAAAAAACATACTTATCTTTAGTACTGAAGGTAGTGATTTGGCTTGTATCCATCTGAAAACAAATTTACATTTTGATGATTTAAAGAATATTTTGTTTAGTGAAATAAAAAACAATACTAGTACGAAAAAATCAAGTATTTAAATTTAATCTAATTTTAAAAATCAAATATCATGAACGTAAAATCCATATTCATCTTAATATTAGGAATCTACGCATTCCAGACAAATGCTCAAAAAAACATAGATCAAGTATTTAGAAAATATAAAAATGATGCAGGCGTAGTAGCTTTTAATTTTACAGGTGATGCACTCAATAAGATGAATGAATCTAAATCAAAAATGAAAAGTACGATCGATTTAGTAGAATTTTTCCTATTTGAAAATAAAAAAGATATAGAAACTAGTGACAAAAGTAAAATCGCCAATGTCTTGACTAGAGATAAATTTGACCTATTGATTGATATTAAAAATAAAGATCAAAAAGTAAAGCTGTATGCTTTAGATAGTGGCAAATTTTTGAATAAGATCTATGTACAGATCAATACCCCTGACAACAATATTTACCTCATCCTATCGGGTAAAATTATATTTGAAGAATTGTCAGAAATGGGAATGGACTTTCAGACAGGAGATATGTCGAATTTCTTAAATATTAAAACGACAGAAGATATAAAACCTTAAATTCTCTTGATAAGGTTCTTTTGAAAAGATCTTACGTCAAAAAATTTAGACGAGCCTAACAAAAGTATAAAATTACTGATGAAGAATAAGGGGTGAGGACGTGCCTTATTTGAAATAAATTATTGTTCAGTTAGAAAACATTTTTTCAAGATTAATGATACCATAATAAATGTCCATAAAATTCTTTTTAAAAATGATACTAAAATCCAAAATTAGACCATAAAAAAGTGCTTAAGTGTCGCCTTCAACCATACTTTTATTTTTCTATTTGTTTTTTTACCAAAACCATATACTTCATTAATTGATTTGTAGTATGTTTACGCTGTATTAAGATGAAGTAAAAAATGAAGCGCACTATAAAATTTATTTTCATGTTTCTATTGAGTTATTCAGGCTTGATGGGTCAGGATGTTCACTTTACAAATTATAGAACTGTAAGCAACTTTTTCAATCCTGCTCAGACTGGTGATTTCAGTGGTTACCTAAAGTTTCAGGTAGCTAGCCGCACTCAATATCAAAGGACTTATGAACATGGTGTTGCTGGCGTGGAGATGAACTTCACTTCGCCAATCCATAAAAAACATTGGATCGGCGCTGGGCTGAATTTAAATTATGATAAAACAGGATCACTTAACCTTAATACTACTGGTGGTGGACTTAACGTCGCTTACCATATTCCAGTAGACAAAAAACAAAACTCCATCGTAAGCATAGGCGGTACCATAAATAGATTTGCTATCACCGCTAATGCTGATAATTATCGAAGTGAAACAACTATATTAGGAATGCCGGATGCAGACAGAAATACTATCAACGACCTTAATGTCAGCGTATTATCTATTCATGCTGGACTCCACTTAAAAACCAAAATTAATAAAAAGAATATTTTTGAAGTTGGTTTGGCAGTAGCACATTTGAATAATCCACATTTTAATATACTAGGAAGTAAAGACGAAGCAAGTTTGGGCAGTAGGCTGAATCTTCATACTGCATTTAAAACTGAAGTCAATAAGATGATTACACTACAACCTGCCATATATCTATCATTTGCAGAAGAACAAAACAATACCAACTTACAGCTAATTTCTGAATGGAAGATTGCCAAAAAAAATAAATGGAAAGGCATAGTAGGTCTCAGTCACAGAGTCGGAGAATCACTAGACTTCATAACAGGATATGCTGCAGAACGGTTATACATAAGCCTGAGTTTTGACGTATTGACTAGTCAGACAGTAGATTTCATACCTAATCCAGGTGCGATAGAACTTGGAGCATATTATATTATTTACAAAGCGCACACTCCTAAATTAAAACCAGTTATATTTTGTCCACGACTATAAATATCATTTAATTATACATAAAATTTTATCGACATGATGAAAAACATATTTTTATTCCTCATTTTCACTCTCCTAGGGTTAAGTACTCATGCGCAGGACCCAATATATTATAAGGACAAAAACCTACCTTGTGTGGAGCGAAAATTTTACGTCTACATTCACATAGCCTTAGACTCATTACAAAAAACAAATATCACACAGTCTAAATTAGATGCTATTTTTAAGGAAGCAAATGATGCTTTCGCACCTATTTGTATTTCCTTTGATTATTGTAAGATGGATACCATACTCGACTATTCTTTTGATGGTATCCAAGATACTATTGAAGTGGCGCTTGTGACTTCCAGGTTTCAAAAAAAACGAAGAATAAATATTTATTTTTCAGAATCCGTTTTAGATATTCAAACAAATTCATATTCGGTACACAATAGTATTACTCTGAGTGATGATTGTGTCATCATCGTGCCGAAATCAGGTAAAGGTCTTATACATGAATTAGGTCATACATTCGGGCTTTATCATACATTTGAAAGAGAATTTGGAATCGAACTCGTAAATCAATCCAATTGCTCGACGGCAGGTGACTTTGTTTGTGATACCCCTGCGGATAGCAATGTTCCACCCAACGATAATTGTTATTTTAGGAATAATTTCACAGACTCCAATGGTGATTACTATCGGACAGAAATAGGAAATTATATGACACACCATTTTTGCGCTCATTGTTTTTTCACGAGAGAACAATATGAAATTATGGCGAATAATTTTTTAACATCAACATTCAAAATGTGGTAATTATGAAAAATACAAAAAATATTTTAAGACTTTTATCTTTTATCTTAACTTTTTCCTATCAATTGTCAAATGCTCAAATTGCGAGTGACACTGTAGGTTGCGTGCCACTTTTAGTCAAATTCACCAGCCCTGACCAAAGCTTGACCAACCCTACATGGGACTTTAGAGATGGTGCTTCATCTGACAAATTAAATTCAAGTCACGTATTCAGTGTTGCAGGAACATATCTAGCTATACTGAAAAACAATAATGACATTATAGCCGAAGTTAAGATCGTAATCCTTCCTGAACTTATACCGCAGATTACGATAGACACGAATCAAGGTTGTGCTCCCATAACCATCAGATTTAATGACAATACAGTAATTCCACCCAACATACAAGTGACTGGGTATTTATGGGATTTTGGTGATGGAGCTGGTTCTGATGTCAAAAACCCTTCGCACACCTATTTTGATATTTCTTCCTATGATGTCACACTTAATCTTACAACTAATATTCCGCAATGTAATACTTCAAAAACATATGAAGATCTAATAACGATTAATGAAAAACAAAATATAGGTTTTAAAATTGACTCTGTCTCTCCATCCTGTATTTTACCCACATCCATATTTGTGACATATACAGGAATTATTGATCCAAGCTATACCTACTCGTGGAAGGTAAATGATGTTTTGGTTTCTTCTTTAGCACAACCTTTGCCTTTTGTCGTCAATCGAGAAGGACGACACCGGATAGAGCTCCAAGTTGATAATAATATTGGTTGTAATTCCAAAATTGCACAAAGCACTATAATTACTTTTAGCCCTATTATCAATTTTGCATTTAGAGATACGATTTGCCATAACAAAATGATACCCTTCGTTACTTTTAGTAATGCTGCAGAACATTTCTGGAATTTTGGTAGTAACGCTATGCCTATGACATCTAATGAAAAATCACCTTTAAATATTACATTCCTGACAGAAGGCATTCACGAGATTAATCTTAGAATGACGACTTCAGCTGGTTGTATAAAAGATACCGTTTTTAACATTTTTACAGAAATAGTGGACGCATCTTTTTCTGTTGAACCTGAAGCGATATGTAAGTTGCCGGCTGAGTTTATTTATATCGCAGACAATCCAAACCATAAAAAATATGTGTGGAATGGTACCATAGGTGGATCTACTAACTCTGTCACCGATACCGGAATCGCAAGGGATACCTTTTATTATAATACTAGAGACACTGCTACAATGAAGCTCGTAGTAGAATCTGTAAATGGTTGTATTGCAATTAAGGAAAAGAAAAACTTCATCCAATTGCCAAATGCACAGTTTGAAATTACTGCCTTTGAAGGTGAAGCGCCTTTCACATTATTTGTAAAAGATTATTCTGAGTCTATATCGCCCATCATTAAATGGATCTATGACTGGGGAGACGGCACTTCTACAGAATATAATCAAAGTAACATTGCGGGCGCTAATCACACATATGAAACGCCTGGTAAATATTATGTAAACCTTACCATAATAAACGATTTGGGCTGTGCCGATTATCATTATGGAGCCTGGATAGAAGTCCATGAAATACCCAAAGAACTTGATCCCCCTGTCTGTGAAGGAGGAGAAGGATTAGATGGCAGCCAAGGTATTATTTGTATTAATGATCCATTTAATTTTAAGGTGATTAATGTACCTAGACAGATTGATGCAGTCCACATTAACTTGGGAAATACAGTATCACATTGTGAATCCATATTTGGTGCAAGTGGAATTTTCAGAGATGATCCTGGTTTTTATAACATTGGTTTAAGTTTAGAAAATGGTGGGCGCTTTTATGACTATTCAACGCAATTTGTAAACATACAAGGAGCCAAAGCTGTGATAGACTATCAGGTAAGTTGTTTAGATAAATACAATGTATTTTTTGAAAATAAAAGTAAAAATGCAACAAAAGTAAGTTGGGTAATACTCGGTGATACCATACATCAAGACACATTTCACTATAGATTCCCTGATAAAGGTGACTATGAGGTAATATTGATTGCTGTAAATGAATTTGAAGATTGCGCACCTGACCTTGATACCGTAACTATTATGCTTAGAGATCTCAAGGCAGCCATAACCAATGATAAATATTGGTGCAAAGGCATTAATAATAAACTGATAAGTACACCATCCGAAGATGAAGTCGTAGGTTGTAAAATGGGTTATCTCTGGAGTTTCCCGAAAGAGCTAGAAAGGGGTAATATTATTTCTGACAAAGATACCATTATTACAAAGCTGCCTGTCGGAAACCATAAAATAAGTCTTGAAGTAAGAGACGTAAACGGTTGTAGAGATACGGCTTATACAGAGGTTATCATTAAGGAATTACAAGCAGATTTCACCTTAGACCGACCTGTATTTTGTAGACCAATCCTTGCAAATTTTACAGACATATCTACACATGATACAACCCTTGTGAAATATTCATGGAGTTTTGATCCAGACAATAATGTTTCTCAAATAAGCCACACATTTACAGAAATATCAGATAATGACTCCATACAGATTTCTTTACAAGTTACTGATGTACTTGGTTGTAAAAATACGATTTCAAAGAAATTTGAAGTCTATACGCCAACATCCAAGGTTACATTTTCCCCAATAGTTTGCGAGTCAAATGTAGGTACTATGGTCGCATCGGACTTTAACGTAAGGGGATCAAATTTGGATTATATTTGGACCTTGGACAGTATAACATTACCTGGTGACAATACTTTTAGTTTTTCAGATTTAGAACCCGGGATACATAATGTACATTTGAAAATCATAGAAAAAGGTACACTATGCGAAAATGAGTACGATATTGCATTTAGAGTAATAAGCAACCCAAAAGCGATTATCACTGGTATAGAGGACTCTGTATATTGTTTCCCAAAAACATTACAACTATTTGGTAATCAATCTATCGTAGATTCTTCTGACCTGGTCATCTATCAATGGAATTTTGAAAATAACAGGACTTCAAATAGAATAAATCCAGTAGAAACATTCAAAAAAGGAAATTTCCGTATCACATTAAGGGTTAGATCAATTTATCAATGTGAGGACACGGCAGAAAAAATAATTTCACTAGTAGGTCCTGAAGGAAAAATACTGACGGACAAAACAATCGTCTGCAAAGGCGAAAACATTAAATTTACACTAAGTGATCAAGTCGATGTTTCTTCGTTCTTTTGGGATTTCGGACAAGGAGAATTAGGCAATAATCTTTCTCCCGTTGACTATACGTATAATTTTCTTCCTGAATCAGGTGTTACCTTTGCTTCTTTGGTTTTGCAATCATCAGAAACAGGTTGCGAAACAGTAATAACTACGCCAATTACTATTCGTCAGGTAAATGCAGCTTTTATGGGTGATACAACATGTGACGAATCCATTAAAATAGTAAATTTGTCACAGGGAGCAAATGACATTACTTGGTCTTATAATGGTCAACTATTAAGCACAGAAAATAGTCCTTTTCTGAGTTTTGCTGAAGGAACCTACCCTATCAGACTCACCATTCATAATACTGAATTTGGATGTAGGGACACAGCATTTAATATGATAAGTTTTCTCTCAAAGCCAATTATAAATGGAGACTCCAATGTAAGTCTATGTGGATTTGAAACTTACAATATATCCATTGATCCAAGTCATATTTATGAATTTAGTCATCCCGAATTAGTGCAAATTAATGGTTCGACGTTAAGCATAAATACAGTAAGTTCAATAAATTTGAGTATTTTAGCTACCGCCCAAAATGGATGTACATCTTCAAAAAATATTTATCTCAATCATATAAATGCTGAAAACATAGATTCTTTCGAAGTATTGTCTATTTGTGACAATTATGAGGACATCAACTTTAATCTAAATGTCGCTAATGGAGATAGCATCCGTTGGACACTTAATGGAGCTGATGTGGCCGATGATGTATTATCATGCAACAATTGTAGTAATCCAAAAATACTAAATGAAATTAATGGTTTGTTAAATGCAACGGTTTATAATAGCAAAGAATGTAGCAATAATTCATATGATTTTCAAATTGAAAATATAATCATAGATGTTCCTAATGTGTTTTCTCCAAATGATGATATGAAAAACGATGTTTTCAGACCTGTCACTAGAAACCAATTGGAAAATGAATTAATTATTGACGAGCTAAGGGTAGTAAATCGTTGGGGTAAGGAAGTATACAATAATAATCAACCATGGGATGGCATTATAAATGGTCAACCGGCACCTGCTGAAGTGTACTATTTTACGATGACATATAGTGCTGGCAGGTATTGTAAAAAAAGCGTGAAAGGTGATGTCACCTTAGTGAGATAGGAGAATGTTATTTATAATTACAGAAATTTCGGTGTTGTCTTTTCATTAACAAAAAAAAAAGCACTTACATATCTGAATATTGACGAAATACATATACATGATATCTATTTAATAATTATATTTGCAACAATATGCCGTAATTGATCATTTTACCAACACAATAAATTAATGATATGTGTACAAATAGAACAGCAGCTTTAGTTCTTTCCTTTGTGATTAGTTGTATAAACATCGGCCAAGGGCAGAAACTAAAAGTAATGAGCATAGAAGAGAATAGAACAATAGGCGGTAGTTGGGATTATTGTAAAATCGAAGTAATGCCAATTGGCGATGAAGTAAGAAGTTTTACCTATTACAAAATCAGCGAATTAAAACGAGCGGTTGACAATAAAAACATCAATATACTGACAGATCAAATGGAAGAATCCAAATATTTGCCCATTACAGAAAATACAACGATACAACTTCTCAAGGCATCTAGAGCAGCTAGTACCATTAATATTGATGGGACTATGAGCCTCTACAAGCCAACAGAAGAGAATGGCGGGCTAGTTAAAATATCAGGTTTCAAAAATAAACCGGAAGTGAACTTAGCACCAAAAAACGCGGCATACACTGTACATTTTTACGACAAGGCAACACTCCAAAAAATGGGTAATTCAGATATGAATCAACAATATGAAGACATTGAAAAACTGCCCGAAAAAGATAGAAACTTCGCTTCAGAAGTAAATTCATTAGTCAACGGCTTGCCCTATTACACGGAAGATCAACTTGAAAATATACTCTTTTTTGCCATCGGAGGAGATAACACACAAATCATGGGCTTAGAGTTTGAAGACCAAAAAGGTATAAAAATAACTCCAGTCTCATCTTCGACTACAAATGTATCGTATACTTATTATTTCGAATTCAAACCAGATCCCAAAATGAAACTAATTCTTAATGTAGAAAGCCCGAAAGCGATTAAAAAAATACCCTTTTCTTTATTAGGTGTAGACTTGCCTTAAGGACACCAGTGCTCTGCCAAGATAATTAGTTAGATTATAATGGCAGTTATTTTTTCAAAGCTCAAGTCGAAAATCGCAGGTATAGCAGTAGCTACGGCGAGTATTTTTAACGCAGAGACTTGGGAAAAGAACAACATTTCATTAAGTTCTTTATCTTGACAGAGCACTAAAGCTCTGCCAAGATAATTAGTTAGATTATAATGGCAGTTATTTTTTCAAAGCTCAAGGCGAAAATCGCAGGCA